>Ga0075435_100001575_pt1 | contig 14706 bp, 9 predicted proteins | sample RhiMethybrSRZTD4_FD_75302 | JGI IMG/M metagenome (GOLD analysis project Ga0075435, IMG submission 75302) | Populus rhizosphere microbial communities from Tennessee, USA - Rhizosphere MetaG P. TD hybrid SRZTD4 | ecosystem: Host-associated > Plants > Roots > Rhizosphere > Soil | place: USA...
GTGTACTCGAAGGACGAAGGCGAGCGCCTGTTCCCAATCATAGGATTCGGCGCGTCACTCGGCGCCGTGGCCGGCTCGCTCGTCGCCGACCGTCTGATCGAGAGGGTTGGCGTGAGCGCGCTGATGCTGGTCGGCGCGGCGACGATCGGCCTGCAGTTGTTCGTCACGAACGTCGTCGATCGACGGGAGCGCGGCCGTCGCAAGCCGGCGCCCGCTTCCCGCGCAGCCTCCACGAAGGAGGCGAAGCCATCGGGCAACGCGTTCGCCCTCGTCTTCCGGACGCGCTATCTCCTGCTGATCGCGCTGATGCTCCTCGCGCTCAACTGGGTGAACACGACCGGCGAGTACATCCTCGGCAGCATCGTCAAGGAGAGCGCCGCGCGAGCCATCGCGGCCGGCCAGGCGCTGCCGGGACTCACCGAAGGGCAGGTGATTGGCAGATTCTACGCGCGCTACTTCACCTTCGTGAACGCGCTCGGTTTGTTCATGCAGTTGTTCATCGTGTCGCGCATCGTGAAGTATTTCGGCGTCAGGTGGGCGGTCCTGATCCATCCGCTGCTGTCGTTCAGCGCCTACAACGTGATCGTGTTCGTGCCGACGCTGGCGGCTGTGATGGCCGCGAAGGTCGCCGAGAACGCGACCGATTACTCGCTGAACAACACCGTCAGAAACATGCTGTTCCTGCCGTGTACCTACGAGGAGAAGTTCAGCGCGAAACAGGCCATCGACTCGTTCTTCGTAAGAATGGGCGACGTCCTCTCCGCACTCTGCGTCTTCATCGGCACCACGTTCCTCGCGCTGCCCGCGCGCGGCTTCGCGTTCGTCAACCTGGCGCTCGTCATCGCGTGGTTCGCGATCGCGTGGCAGGTCGGCAGGTTGTATCAGGTGCGCACGGCCGCGTCCGCCGCGCCGAAACCCGCGGTGGCCTGACACGTCGCGCGAGCCGTTGCGACCAGCGGCTCACCACATATTGAGAGCGATAGACGCCCGTTGAGAGCCGGCGCACTCACGGGTGTCGAATCGCGTGGAAACCCGAGGCTCGCGAGCCGCATCGGCCGGTCTGTGTCTTGCACCGTCGATCGGCCGAATCAGGAGGGGAGTGCTGTGAAAATACTCAGCGTGATTGTCATCGTCGCGTCCGTTGCGGTGATGTCGGCGTCGCCGCGGGCGCAGGTCAAGACGATCCCCGGTGAATCGAAGAACGTGACCGTGACCGTCGAGGGCATCGAGCAGAGCTCGCGGACCCTGAACGTCGTCGACGAGCAGGGTTTCCACAAAATGATTCGCGTGCCGACCGACGTGAAGCGGTTCAACGAGCTGAAGGTCGGCGACAAGATCACCACGAAGTACTACGACAACGTGGTCGTCCGGTTGAAGAAGCCGGGCGAACAGCCGGTTGACGTCGACGCGGCCGCGGTGACGCCGACGACGGGCACGTCGCCCGGCGGGACGATTGCAACGCAGCGGACGATTACGGCGACGGTCACCGCGATCGATCAGACGGTTCCGTCGATCACCGTGAAGGGGCCGAACGGGTGGCTCTACAGCTCGAAGGTCGCCGACAAGAAAGCACTCGCCAATCTGAAAGTCGGCGATCAGCTCGACATCACGTGGACCGATGCGGTGCTGATCTCGGTGGAGCCCGCAGCCAAGCCGCAGTAGCCTACGCGGCGACAACGCGCGCCGGACAAACGGGTTTTGCTGCCACGACCCGCTCCGGCGCGCGTACTTCATTCGCGGCACCCCGCAGCCGTGTGGCAGAATGACGGCCGCCATGCGGCGCTTCCTCACTGCCGCGCTCCTCGGGATCGTCCTCGGCGCCGCGGCTCCCGCCAACGCCGCGCCCAAGTGGACGATGGTGCGAAGCGAGTCGCTGATCGTCATGGGCGATCAGTCGGCGTCGACCCTCCGCGACATCGCGCAGCAGCTCGAACAGTTTAGGGTAGTCGTCGGCGGCCTGCTGAACAACGCGCAGCGTGCCGCGTCGCTCCCGACCACCGTCTACGTCTTCGGATCGCACCGGGCCATGGAGACGTTCGTCCCGCTGCGCAAGGGAAAACCAATGGCGGTCGGCGGCTTCTTTCAGCACGACGAGACGTTCAACACGATCGTGCTGTCGATGGAGAACTTCGACGAAGGCGCGGCCGTCGTGTTCCACGAGTACGCGCATCTTCTCGCGCGGAACGCGATTCGCTGGCTGCCGACGTGGCTCAACGAGGGGCTCGCGGAGTACTACAGTACGTTCGCGATCCAGTCCGATGGACGGACCGTTCTGATCGGCCGCCCGGTACAGCGCCACATCGCCGAGGTGCGGCTGAAATTCATTCCGTTGCGCGAGCTGCTCGACGTGACGGAGGCATCGCCGCTGTACAACGAGGGCAGCCGGCGGAGCATTTTCTACGCCGAGTCGTGGGCGCTCGTGCACTACCTGCTGATGGCGGTTCCCGACGGCGCCGCGATGATCAACAAATACGCCGCGTCGATGGCGGCCGGCGACTCGATCGACGCGGCGTTCACGGAAGCATTTGGAAAATCGATTGCCGACGTTCAGCGCGAGCTCAATCAATATCTTGGGCGGCCGACGTTCAACTCGATGAAGTACACCCTCACGGACAAGATCGAGATCGCGCCGCTCGGCGCGTCGCGATCGATGTCGGAGGGGGAGACCGGCGGCTGGCTCGGAGATCTGCAGCGCCGGATTGGGCGTACCGAAGAGGCGCGCGCACGGATCGAAGCTGCCGTCGGCGCCGATCCGGCCGCGGCGTCGCCACATGTCGCGCTTGGACTGCTGAGGATTGCCCAGGGCCGCACAGCAGACGCGTGGCCGGAGCTCGAGAAGGCGGCGGCCGTTGCTCCGGAAGACTTCACCGCGCAGTTCGTCTACGCGATCTCACTGCTCCGCGAAGTGGCCAGGGACCAGTACGACGATGACATGGTGATACGGGCGCGCGCCGCGCTGATGAAAGCCGCGGCGCTGAATCCCTCGTCGGCCGACACGAATGCGTGGCTTGCGTACGCGGACATGCAGGATTCCGCGAAGCTCGGCGAAGCGTTGTCGGCGATCACCCGTGCGATCGCGCTTGCGCCCGGGCGCCTGGAATTTCGACTGCGATACGCCGACATCGCCGTGCTGCGCGGCGCGATCGATACGGCGAAACCCATGCTGACCGATCTCGCGTCTGCGCGGATCGATCCGGAGATCCGCGATGCCGCGCGCAAGCGCCTCGATACGATCGCGCGGCTCGGACCGCGGAGTCGAGCGGCTGATTCGCCGGCCGACGCAATGCCGCCGGCCGACGCCACGCTCCGCGATCCGCCGACGTCTTCAGGCGGCGCTTCAACGTATACCGCGCCGCCGCGCGAATCCGCGATCCAGGGGCCGGTGCTGCGGCAGGTACTCGCGGGCGAGGAGCGCGCGTTCGGTGCGCTCGTACGCGTGGAATGCGGTTCGAACAACGTCCGCTTCCACGTGCAGACGCGGGATCGCATCGTCATCGCCGCCGCCGCCCGCATGGAAGACGTCAACCTGACGCAGTTCACCGATCAGCGCGACTTCACGCTCACATGTGGCCAGCGCACGCCGCCCGACAGCGTGTACCTCACGTGGCGGCCGCGCAGCGCACGCGACGGAAGCGATGCGGACATCGCCGGCACGGCTGTCGCGGTCGAATTCATGCCGAAGCACTACGTGCCCTACTAGGGATCAGGGGATCAGGGATCAGGGATCAGGGATCAGGGATCAGGGATCAGGGATTAGGGATTAGGGATCAGGGATTAGGGATCAGGGATCAGGGATTAGGGATCAGGGATTAGAGGGATTAGCATGCGGGCGGTATACTGACCGGGATGGTGCTCCGTGCTATCGCATTCGCGCTTGCGCTCATCGTCGGGGGCGCGCCGGTTGTCGTCGAAGCATGCCAGCTGACATGCGCGTTGACGATGAAGCACGCCGGTGCGGATGGAACATCGCACAGCCACTCGTGTCATCACGAACCAACCGCGAGCACAACAATCATCTCGCCCGTGCCACATGCCTGCGGTCACTCTGACGAACTGCCGCCTTCGTCTATCGCGTCCAGCATCGCATCGTGTGGAACCGCGCTGCCCGTCGGGATCGTCGTCGCGGGTCACGTGACGAGCGGTCTGCCTGGCGCAACCGCCGAGTCCTTACGCCGATCGAATTGCTCGCCTCGCTGCGCTGACGCTCGCGCGAGCGTTCCTCTGCGCATCTAGTACGTCGCGCTCCTCGCTCTTGATTGTCATTCCGGGAGAACGGAGTCGATGTACACACGCTTCGCGCGGCCGTTTGCCGCGTTCGTTTGTTTTGCAGTCATCAGTGCGGGCGGCTCAGCCGCAGCGCAAACCGCCGACGGCCCGCCGCATCCGGACGAGGCGGCGCAACATGACATGTCTCAGATGCAGCACATGTCGCACGACGAGGGGTCGATGCCCGCACCCCGCGAGGGGTCGGGTACGTCGTGGCTGCCCGATGAGACGCCGATGTATGCGGTGCATGCCCGCGCCGGCGACTGGATGCTGATGACGCACGGCAGCGCGTTTCTCCAGTATCTGTACGAGAGCGGCGACCGCGGCAGCGATCAGGTGGGCAGCGTCAACTGGGTGATGCTCATGGCCACGCGATCGGCGGGCAGCGGCCGGCTCGCTCTGCGCGGCATGATCAGTCTGGAGCCGTGGACGATCGGCGGCTGCGGATATCCCGATCTGCTCGCGAGCGGGGAGGTGTGCAACGGCGCGGCCATTCACGATCGCCAGCATCCGCACGATCTCTTCATGGAGCTCTCGGCGATGTACGACCGGCCGATCGGCGACAAGGTCCGGCTGCAGTTGTACGGCGGACCCGCGGGCGAACCGGCGCTTGGCCCCGTCGCGTTTCCGCATCGCATCTCCGCGATGCCGAGTCCGCTCGCGCCGATCACGCATCACTGGTTCGACGCCACGCACATTACTTATGGCGTCGTCACGGGCGGCGTGTATGGCCGGCGATGGAAAGCTGAAGCGTCGGTGTTCAACGGACGCGAGCCGGACGACGACCGGACGAACATCGATTTCGCGCCGCTCGACTCGTGGTCCGGGCGCGTCTGGTTTCTTCCGTCCCGGCGATGGGCGGTGCAGGCGTCTGCGGGACGACTGACGGAGGCCGAAGCCGGACGCGACGGAGGACCGCGCATCGACGTCGATCGCATCACCGCATCGGCGACCTATCACCGCATGTTCGCGCCGGGCGGCATCTGGGCGTCCACGTTCGGCTGGGGACGCAACCGGGAGCGCGGGGGCGACGCGACGAACGCGCTTCTTGCGGAATCGAATGTGACGCTGAACGAACGGCACACGTTCTTCGGTCGATTCGAGCTGTCGCAGAAGGACGGTCACGATCTCGGCGTCAACGCAGGCGAGGCGCAGGACATCTTCACAGTGGTGAAGCTGCAGGCCGGCTACACGCGATACTTTGCGCCACGCTACAGCCTCGCTCCCGGAATCGGCGCGGGCGTCTCCGCCGGCATCGTGCCCGAATCGCTGAAGTCGACGTACGGTGGCCGGATCACGCTCGGGCTCGGCGTGTTCCTGACCGTGCGGCCAGGTACCTGACGAGGTTTCTCCCTCAGTTCGTCATTCCGACCGGTGACGCGCGGAAGCGATGGTATCGCGCGACACATTCCATCCTCAGAGCGCGCGGCGTTGGTCACAGACCGTATGTGTCTGCGTACGACTGTTTGTGACAACGCTGGAACGTGACGTCGATTAGCCATCGTGAGCTTCGCGTCGTGCGATCTCTCCGGCGCGCCGACGCTGCCCGGCGTTCCGGCGAGCATCGGCAACTACACGATTGCGGTCAGTGGGGCGACTGGAATCGTGTATCAGAAAACCGGCGATCTCGTGTCAGGAGGCGTGAGCATCCACAAGTAACCGCGGATCCGGTTCTGCACGCCCGAGAGCAAGTTACGCGGCTCTCGAGCGTGCAGACACGCCCGAGCTCATTTCTTGCTGCCGTTCGCCGTGCGGCGCAACGTCAACGGCACTTCCGCGCCCTGTCCGGTTTTGTAGGTACCGGCCAACTCCGTGCCGGCCGAATTCAGCACGCCGGAGAACGACGCGCTGATCATCTTGACGTCGAGTGTCAGCGTCGATCCGTTCTGCGTAATGCCCACCGGCATCTCGAGGCCGCCTTCGTCGACGCTTACGATCGTGCCCGACGACGTGCCGTCCGGCTGATTCGCCATCGTCAGGACGATGTGGTAGCCGCTATCGACGTCGATGGTGCCGGTCCAGGTTCCTTCCATCTCTTTCGTGATGGCGGCGCTCTTCGACGGCGTATCGATTCGGGCATCGCCCGTCCGTGTCAATGTGATCGGCACCGTGCCGACGGTGACCGACGCCAGATCGCCGGAGATCGTCTTGCCGTTCGCGTCGAGCGTGCCGCTGAATTTGCTGCCGCTGCGCAGAGCGAACGTCACGGTGCGGCCGTCTACCGCGACACTCGCCAGCGGCAGGCCGCGGATTTTCTGCGCCGGCTGACTGAACGTGCCGAAGAGCTCGCCCTTCGCATTCGTGGCGACGTCGAGCTCGATCGGCACCTCCATCGCCGGCAGCTGAACGCTTCCTTCCCAATGTCCCGTCGCGCCGACGGGAGATTGCGCGCGGATGCCGGGCACCGATGCGAGAAGCAGCGCGAGAGCGAGGAGCGTGTGATGCAGGTGGCGCATGGCTATCTCCTTTGGAATCAGAAATCCTGGTGCGAGATGTTGAGGGACGCGCCGTAGATCATCGCGGTCGACGCCGCGGCGCTGATGATCAGTCCAGCCCACGGCACGTTCCCGGTGCGGAAGTACTTTTCGCCGGTCATCAGCGTGAAGAGCCCCTGTGCGGTGTCGTGAAACACCTGTTCGTACAGCGCAAACAGCGCGGCCACGGCGAGCGCGAGCAGCAACGGCCGCCACAGGTCGTGGAAGAAGGTCGACAACACGAACGCGACGCTGAAGAACGCCGTGCCGGCGATGAAGAGACACAGCGCGTGCACGAGCGCGTCGGCGAAGCTGTAGCTCGCGCTGACGGCGGGCGAGAGCAGCGGGATGACGAGCGACGGCACGAGCGCGAGCGCGAAGAGCTCTACGAGACCGGTCGCCGCGCGGATGCCGAGCACACGCGTGCGCGAGACCGGCAGCGACAGCGTGTAGAGCGGCGATCCACCGGACGATCGCGAGAGCAGACCTCCCGTACCGAGGAGCACTGCGAACACCGTCCACATCTGCACGAGGTTCTGACGGAAGCACTGCTGCCAGATGTACCCGCGATATTCACGCGAGAGGTCGATCGCCTCCTTGATGCGCCGGCCCAGCTCGCCGCTGACATCGACGCTGGGCACGAGCGGCATCAGCTTCATCACTTGCGGATACGTGAGCACCGTGCCGCCGGCGGAGCACACCAGCAACGCCATCCCGATGAGAAACCGCCACCGCGTTTCGAGCCACGACTTGTACCAGAGCATGTCAGTCCTCCATCGCAACGCTTGCGAGAAAGATGTCCTTCAGCGTGACCGGCACGACGTCGACCGACACGGGACCGAGCGCGCGCGCTTCGTCGAGGATCGGCTCGGCGCCCGCGCTCGACAGAATCGTGAGCACCCGCCCGGCGCGACGCACGCGCTCGACGCCCGGCGCGCGGAACGACGGCTCGGGTGCATCGCGCTCGAACACGAGCTGAATGCGCCGGTAGTGCTCCCGCATGTCGTCGAGCGCCGCGTCGACGACGGTGCGGCCGCGATCGATGATGGCCACGCGATCGGCGATCTGTTCGACCTCGGCGATCTGATGCGACGAGAAGAAGACCGTGGTGTCGCCCTCCGCCACGTGCGTGACGAGCGCTTGCAGCACTTCTTCGGCCGCGGCCGGGTCGAGGCCGGACGTCGGCTCGTCGAGCACCAGCAGGTCGGCGCCGCGCGAGAGCGCCAGCAGCAGCGCGAGCTTCGTGCGCATGCCGCGCGACAGCGTCTTGATCCTGGCGTCGAGCGGCAGCTCGAACGTGTGCGCGTAGCGGCGTTCGAGATCGGCACGCCACCTCGGATAGAACGCGGCGGTGAAGCGGATGATCTCCGCCGCGGTCATGTAGTCGTAGAGATCCTTGTCCTCGCTGACGAATCCCGTGCGCCGCCGGATCTCCACGCCCGACGCGTCACCGTCGGTGGGGAGGCCGAAGACACGCGCGTCGCCCGCGGTCGCGCGCGCCATCCCGAGCAGAATCTTGATCGTCGTGGTCTTGCCCGAGCCGTTGCGTCCCAGGAAGCCGAAAATGGATCCTCGCGGAACCCGGAGCGTCAGCCCGCGCAGCGCCTCGACGGGACCGTACTGTTTGCGCAGATCGGTCGTTTCGATCGTCAACGGGTCAGGCACTTCGGCCTCCTGTCTTGGTCAAGCCGGCGAGCTCCGCCTCGAACAGGCGCCGGATCTCCTCCTCCGACAAGCCGCGGGCGTGGAGGCGCTCGACGGCCGCCGCGACGATCGCTTGTCCCGCCTTCAGCTTGTCGGTCAGCTTCTTCGGCCCCGCGTTGGCCGACACGAACGCCCCGGCGCCGTGGCGCAGCTCGATGACCCCTTCGTGTTCGAGCTCGCGGTAGGCCTTCGCGACGGTATTCGGGTTGATCACGAGCTCCTCCGCGAGCGGCCGGATACCGGGCAGCTGTTCTCCCGCGCGGAGCGCCCCGGTCTCGATGGCGTGCTTGACCTGCTCCATGAGTTGCAGGTAAATGGGGACGCCGAGCGAGGGATTCGGCCTGAAGATCATGGGCAACTGTGCTACTGAACTAGCACAGTATGACTGTCTGCCCGCCGCGTGTCAAGACCGCGTCTGCGCGGGTCGCGGAATGCGAGGATGACGCTCACCAGATCGCTGCGATCGCTCGCGAACCGTCCGGTGCTGCCGGCGGTCGTCATCGCCACGCTCGCCGTCGGTCTCGGCGTCAACGCCGCGATCTTCAGCCTGACCCGCGAGGTCATTCTGCGGCCGCTGCCGTACAAGGACGCCGATCGCCTGGTGCAGGTGTTCGAGTTCAGCCACACCTTCGGCGTCGGCCCCGGCGGGATGGCGCCGGCGAATTACTTCGCGTGGCGCGACAGCGTCGATGCATTCGACGTCACCGCGTTCTTCAGGCGCGTGACCTTCAACATCTCGAAGGAAGGCAACGCCGTCCAGGTCGAAGGGTTCCGCGTCTCCCCGTCGTTCTTTCCGCTGCTCGGCATCGAACCGGCGCGCGGCCGGGGGTTCGACGAATCGGAAGGGCAGGCCGGGCACGACGGCGTCGTCCTGCTCAGCGACCGCTTCTGGCGCGTCCGCTTCAACGCCGACCCGGCGATCGTCGGCCGCGCGATTGGCGTCAACGGCGCGGCGTGCACGGTCATCGGCGTGCTGCCGCCGGCATTCAAGATCTTTCGCGTGCTCAACCGCGAGCTCGATCTGTTTCAGCCGCTCGTGCTCGATCGCTCGGAGCGCGTGCAGTCGATGATCGTATGGGCGACACTGAAGCGCGGCGTGTCGCTCGAACGCGCGCGCGCGCAGATGCACGCGGTGTACGCGTCGCTGCCGATTCCCGGCCATGCCTGGGACGGAGACGTCGCGCTGCTGTCGACGCGGTTCGCCGCGCAGTCGCGATCGATCCTGCTCGCGCTGCAGTGGGCCGTCGCGGTCGTGCTGCTCATCGCCTGCGCCAACGTCGCGAACCTTCTCCTCGCCGCATCGGCCGGACGGCGCAAGGAGATGGCGATCCGCCGCGCGCTCGGCGCGGGCCCGTGGCGGATTGCGCGCGAACTCGCCGGGGAGACGATCGTGCTGACGATGGCAGGCGCGGTGGGCGCCATCGTGATTGCCGCGTGGATCGTCGCGCTGCTGAATGCGAACGTCAGCTTTCAGGACATCAACCGCCTCCAGCCGTTTCGAGTCGATGGATGGGTCGTGGCGTTCACGGCCGCGCTGACGCTCATCGTCAGCGCGGCGTTCGGAGCGCTGCCCGCCGCCACGGCGCGCAAGGCCGACGTCGTCGGCGATTTGAAGGAGTCGGCGTTCGGTACGACAACGGGCGTCTCGAATCGCGCGCTGCGGCAGTCGCTCATCATCGGCGAGCTGGCGCTCGCGATCGTGCTCAGCGCGTCGGCGCTGGCGCTCACGCGCACGGCGCTGGCGCTCCACACACTGGCGCGCGGCGTCGACGTCGATAATGTGATGACCGCTCAGGTCTCGCTCAACGACGCCCGCTATTCGGACCCGCAGCGGCTTGTCGGCGCCGCGTCGGCGATGGTTCGGCGGCTCGCTGCGGCGCCCGCGATCGCGGATGCGGCGCTCGTCAACTACCCGCCGCTCTCGTTCATCCGCACCGGCGTTCCGGTGTGGGTGGAAGGACATCCGCCGGTCGACGCCGCGCAGCCGTGGATCGCGCGCTACTGGGTCGTGACGCCGAACTACTTCCGCACGGCCGGCATTCCGATTCTCGCAGGCCGTGACTTCACCGCAGCGGACGACCTGACGCGTCCCGGTGTTGCAATCGTCAGTGAAACGTTCGCGAAGCGCTTCTGGCAGCGGACCGACGTGATCGGCCACCGCTTGAAGCCGGATTTTCCCGAGAGCGCCGCGTTCTGGATTCCGCGATCCCGGCGCGACGTGGTGACGATCGTCGGCGTCGCAGGTGACGTTCGCGAGGACGGACTGATCGATCCCCCGAGCGTCGGGCAGCTGTATCTGCCGTACGCGCAGGGTCCGACGATCGAAGTGTCGTTCATGGCGCGAACGGCGGGGCTGCCGCCCGAGAGCACGGTGCGCGCCATCCGCGAAGCGGTCCGCGCGGTGGATTCCGAGGCGCCGCTCAGCTACGAGCGAACGTTCGATGCGGTCGTGGAGGAGACGTTCGCGCGGCCGCGCGAGATCGCGTGGATTGTCGGCGCGTTCGCCGTACTCGCCCTGGCCCTGGCGTCGATTGGCGTGTACGGCGTCATGGCCTATCTCACCGCCGTGCGCACGCAGGAGATCGGCATTCGCGTTGCTCTGGGCGCCACGCCGCGCCACATCGCAACGCTCGTCATCGGTCACGCGACGATGCTGACGGCCATCGGCGTCGGCATAGGGATCGTGCTCGCGCCGATCGCGCTTCGGCTGATTGGCGGGCTGCTGTTCGGCGTGGGTCCGTTCAACCCCGTAACATTAATCACTGTCGCAGCACTGCTGAGCGGCGTGTCGATTGGCGCCGCCGCAATCCCCGCCATGCGCGCGGCGCGTCAGGCGCGGTGATTGGGTTGATGTATCGCTCGCCCTGAGCCTGTCGACCAGCCTCCGCGTTTCACGCTACGGCGGTCCGCCGTAGCTTCAGCGAAGGCGGAAGGACGAGCGTCTGGCTCGTGGTTCGACAAGCTCACCACGAGCGGAGGTGCGCCAAACGCAACTCTGTTGTTCGTCGCCTCGCCGGGATTACTTGTTCCGGCTGCGCCACGCGTCCTCCGAGAGCACTTCAATCGGCTCCATCTTGTTCGTCCGCAGCTGACGGTTGACTGGCGGCAGCTCCTGCGCGGTGAGCGTCGTGAACTCGCGCACGACGTCGTCGAGCTCGCGGCCGAGCGTCTCGGATCGTGAGACCTGCTCGTCGGTCGGACGGCCGTCGTAGCCGTTCACATCGCCGTACAACCCGCCCATGTATTCGCGGAGACGCTCTTCACCGGTGATCATCCCGCCTTCTTTGGTTGCGACGATCTTCGCGCGGATCTTGTCGACGGTCTCGGCGAGCGTCGAGAGCCGCTGGCGCAGTGCGTCAGCTGACGGCAGCTTCGATGCCCGCATCGCCGCGGCATCGCGAACGCCGACGATGGCGTCGACGGCCCACGACAAGTGATCGAGCAGTCCGCTGATGCGCTCGACGAGCGCGAACTGCGTGCGGCGATCGTCGACGGTGTACGGCGCGCGCGGATCCAGCACGACGTCGAGCGTCGTCGAGTACACCTGATCGCCCTTCGTCAGCTTCACCGTGTAGGTGCCCGGCGGCACGCGCGGACCGAGCACGGCGCCGAAGACGGTGGCGGCCGCCGGCGGCACGTGCGGCGGTTTGAGGCGCATCGACCACATCGCGCGGTTCACGCCGCGCCGTTTGCTGCTCGCGACCGTGTCGACGAGCGTGCCGTTCTGGTCGAAGATCTCGATCTTCAGATCGCCGAACACGTGACGCGACTTCTGGAAGTACGGAAGTGCCGCGTCGGTCGGGCGGCTCGGACCGGTGTACGCGTTGTCGCCCTCCGCCCATCCGCCGAATCCCTCTGCGGACTGAACGGCGCGCGGCACCGGCAGGAACCCGGCGGTCTGATCGAGCAGCGACGGCGTCAGGGCGCGCCACGGCGAGATGTCGTCGATGATCCAGATGCCGCGGCCGTGCGTCGCGAGCACGAGATCCGACGTGCGCGGATGCACCACGAGATCGCGAACGGCGACCGCCGGAAATCCGGTGCCTTTGTATTGCGCCCAGCGCTCGCCGCCGTCGATGCTCACCCACAGCCCGAACTCGGTGCCGACGTAGAGGAGATTGCGGTTGACGGGGTCTTCCTTGATGACATGCGCGTAGCCGCGAATGCCGCTCGTGTTGTTCGCCGGACCGAGGAGCGCGCGCCAGGTCCGTCCGAAGTCCGTGGTTTTGTACGCATGCGGCGTCATATCGCCGGACATGTGGCGATCGAACGTCGCGTACGCTTCGCCGTCGGCATAGCGTCCCGCTTCCACCCACGAGACGATCGGCGCTGACCCGAGGCCCGGGACGTTGGCGGCGACGTTCGTCCAGCTTTTGCCGCCGTCCCGCGTCACCTGGACGTTGCCATCGTCCGTTCCGGCCCAGATGATCTGCGCGTTCCGCGGCGACTCGCTGATGGAATAAACCGTCGTGTTCATTTCGGCGGCGGAGTTGTCGATGGTCACGCCGCCCGATGCTTCCTGCTTCTGCTTTTCCGGATCGTTCGTGGAGAGATCGGGGGAGATGCGATCCCAGGACTGGCCCTTGTCGCGCGAGCGGTACAGGTACTGCGACCCGAGATACAGCGTATTTCTGTCGGTTGGACTGATCTGAATCGGCGTGTTCCAGTTGAAGCGCAGCTTCTTCTCGCCGTACCGCGCGTAGGGCTTGATGGCGCGTACCTGATGCGTGAGCCGGTTGACGCGGCCGATCTCGCCGCCCTGTGCCTCCGCATACACGTAGTTCGGATCCGACGGGTCCTGCCACATCCAGAAACCGTCGCCGCCGTACATGTTCTCCCAGCGCGCGTTGGTGACGCCGCCGGGATACGACGAATCGCCGACCCACGAGCTGTTGTCCTGCAGCCCGCCGTACACGTGATACGGATCCGCGCTGTCGAGACTGACGTGATAGAACTGCGAGATCGGGAGGTTCTTCATGTGCTCCCACCGGTTGCCGCCGTCCGCGCTGCGCCACAACCCGCCGTCGTCGCCGGTGAAGATGATGTTGGGATTGACCGGATCGATCCACACGTCGTGGAAGTCGCCGTGCGCGGCGTTCGCGACCTGACTGAAGCTCTTGCCGCCGTTCACGCTGAGCAGCAGCGGACCGTCCACCTTGAAGACCTTGTCGGGATTTTTCGGATCGACGATCAGGTTGCCGAAATAGAACGGCCGCCACACCATGAACTGACTGGCGTCGAGCTTCGTCCAGCTCTGACCGCCGTCGTCGGATCTGAACAGCGCGCTCTTCGCCGATTCGATCATCGCGTACACGATCTGTGGATTCGACGGCGCGACGGCGAGCGCGATGCGGCCGTACGGCTTGTCCGGCAGTCCTCTCGCGGCGCTCGTCGTGATCTCCGTCCAGTGCTCGCCGCCATCGGCCGACTTGAAGAGTCCGCTGCCCGGTCCGCCCGACCTGAAGGTCCACGCCTGACGCCGGAAATCCCACATCGCCGCGAAAATCGTCGACGGCGCCGCGGCGCTCGAGGCGATCATCGCGCAGCCGGTCGACTGGTTCGCGCCGGCGAGCGTCTTCGTCCACGTCTTTCCGCCATCGGTCGTCCTGTAAACGCCGCCCGCCGTGCTGTCGTCCCACAAGTGTCCGGTCGCGCATGCGAGCACCGTGTCGCCGTTGCGCGGGTCGACGAGAATCTTCGCGATACGCTCGGTGTCCTTCAGGCCGACGTTCGTCCAGTTCTCGCCGGCGTCGGTCGATTTGTAGATGCCTCCGCCGATCGACACGCTGTTGCGCGTCCAGCTCTCGCCGGTGCCGGTCCAGACGATCTTCGGATTGGTGGGATCGATGGCGACGGCGCCGATCGACTGCACATCCTGATTGTCGAACACCGGCTTGAACGTGGAGCCGCCGTCGACCGACTTCCACACGCCGCCGCTCGCGGAGCCGACGATCACCGTGACGCGTCCGTTGTCGTCCAATGCGGCGACGGCGGCGACTCGGCCGCTCATCTCGGCGGATCCGATGTTGCGGGCAGGGAGACCCGAGATGGTGCCGGCATCGAAGCGTCCGCGCGACGCCTGCTGTGCACCGACGGCACCGATAAAAAACGTGACGGCAATGACGAGCGAAACCAGGAATTCGGAATTCAGAATTCGGAATGCGTGTCGCCCATCCATGCTCAAGGCCTCATTTTGAAAACTGCGTCAGGAATGTCGACGTTCGCTTCGATCTTTTCGATCGTGATCTTGGCCGCGTTCGAG
>Ga0075435_100001581_pt1 | contig 14678 bp, 12 predicted proteins | sample RhiMethybrSRZTD4_FD_75302 | JGI IMG/M metagenome (GOLD analysis project Ga0075435, IMG submission 75302) | Populus rhizosphere microbial communities from Tennessee, USA - Rhizosphere MetaG P. TD hybrid SRZTD4 | ecosystem: Host-associated > Plants > Roots > Rhizosphere > Soil | place: USA...
CGCCATCGCGCTCAAGGCGCCGCTCGCCCTGCTCGTCCTCGTGGTTGCGGCGGCCGTCCTGGCCTGGACGCACCCCGCGCCGGGGCGCGCGCAGTGGTTCGTTTGGCTCCCGCCCGCGCTCTTCCTCGCCCTCACCATGACGCAGAACATCAATATCGGGCACCGGCACGTCCTCGCGCTCTATCCCTTCTTGTTCGTGGCCGCCTCGCGCGTGGCCACCCTGGCCTGGTCGGCGCGGGCGCGCTGGGGGCGCGTGGCGGTGGCCGTCCTGGCCCTCTGGTACGCGGCGAGCGTCCTGCGCGTTCACCCGAACTACCTCGCGTACTTCAACGAGGCCGCGGGCGGGCCCGCGCAGGGCTGGAGATGGCTGGTCGACTCGAACGTCGACTGGGGCCAGGAGCTGCCGGGCCTCAAGAGCTACATGGACCGCAGCGGCATTCCGCGCGTGACGCTGTGCTACTTCGGGACCGCGGACCCCGCGTATTACGGCATCGCCGCGGACCGCTTGCCCAGCTATCAACCGCCACCGCCGTCCACGCTCGTCCGCGCCGTCCATCCCGGCGACGTGGTCGCGATCAGCGCGACCCATCTCCAGGGTCTCTACCTCGATCCGGAGATGCAGCCGCTGATGGCCCTGTTCCGCGCCCGCCGCCCCATCGCCGCCATCGGGCACGCGATCTTCGTGTACCGCGCCGACTTCAGCTACGCGCTGCCCTAGAAGAACTTCCACCAGAGCGCGATGGCGACCGTCGCGGGCGCGATCGTCGCGGCCAGGAGAAGCGCGGAGGCCGCGCTCGGGGCGTCGTCGTCGCCGGGACGGACGGGCCGCGCCAGCGCGGCGACGAGGAGCACGGGCATGATCGGGATCCAGATGCGGCCGACCTCGCCGCGCGTCTGGCCCGAAAGCAGGAGGGCCACCAGCGCGGCCAGGCCCGCGAGGCGGAAGGCCTCGTCCGGTTGGAGACGCGCGCGGCCAGCCAGGCGGCGCGCCGAGCGCACGGCGGCGAAGACGAGCGAGACGGCCACGGGAAGGCCGAGGAACACGGCCAGGTCGAGGGGATCGAACACCAGCCAGACGCCGTAATCGCGTGGCTCCGTGAAGAACTCGCGGTGAATCCGCAGCGCCTCGCGCATGGAGGCGATCGGGTGATGGCCGATCAGGGCGGGAGCCGCGAAGGCCGCCGCCGTCACGAGGGCGGCCAGCGCGCACCATCGGAGCGCACGCGTGAGCGTCACCCCGGACGCGACGGCCGCGGCGAGCACGGCCAGGCCGCCGATGGCCAGGAACGCCGGGGCCCCGTACGACAAGGCGGCCGCGATCCCGCCCGCGAGGCCCGCAGCCAGCGACCAGGCCGCGCTCCGCGCGCTCGTCTCCGCGCGGAAGGCCCGCGCGAGGGCCAAGGCGGACAGCGCGACGGGAAGGGCCAGGGCCTGGTCGAACTGGGGCAGGACGAGCACCGGGCCAGGCAGCAGCGTCCAGAGGACCCCGACGCGCGCGGCCGCGAGCGGTCCACTGCCGACGGCGCGGGCCAGCCCCGCCACCGGCCAGGCGGTCAGCACGCACGCGGCCAGGATCAAGAGGCCGCCCAGGACGCCCGCCGCCCGCGTGTGGGCGGCGTGCTCCGGCCGGGCGCGGCGCGGGTTGGATTCGGGAAGTCCCGACAGCCACAGCACGGCCTGGGTGAGCCCGGGCACGTCCTCGCAGAGGCCGACGAGGCCGCGATAGACGAGCACGGGCCCCGGGGGATGGGTGGCCGCGTGTTTCGCGCCCTTGCGGAAGGTCGGCAGGAGCTCGTGGTGGCGGCGGAGGAACTCGACGGGATCGGCCGCTTCCGGCGAGATGGCCACGGTGTAGTACGACGTGGCCGTGCGATAGGCCACGCGGCCGAAGATCGTGGCCAGCACGCCTCCCGGCTCCAGGGCCACCAGGGCGAGCGGGAACGCGAGGCCTAGAACGGAGGCGATGCCGAGCAGCAGACCTGGCGCGTGCCGCGGCCGGGACTGCGCCCAGGCCGTGCCCGACAAGGCCAGGAGGCCCAGGAGCGCGCCCACGGCAGCCAGCGCGGGCCACAGCGGTCCGGTCGCGACGCCCTCCCGCAGGGGCCATTGCCATTCGGGCGGATAGGGCGCGGGGCCGCGGACCCACGGCACGCGGTCCCCGGACGCGGCGAGGAGGAACCCGGCGGTGGCGACGATCCAGAGGACGCGCTCGCCACGCGCTGGGTCGGCGAGTGGCGGCGGGACCGTCACCGGCGGAGTATACCGTCCGGGCGGCGCGGGCCTAAGCAGCGTCGCATGGTAATATCTCCGGCTTATGTCCGCCCGCCGAGCCCTCCTAGCGTCCGTCCTCCTCCCGCTGGCCGCGTGCGGTGGCGGCAGCTCGCCCACCGGCCCGGGGCCGAGCCCGGCGCCGGCCGGCACGTCCGTCACCGTCGTCGTCTTCTACGACGAGAACGGCAGCGGCACGCTGGACGCGACGGAGCAGGCGCGGGTGCCGGACGTGGAAGTGAGCCTGGGCGGCCGCTCCGCCCGCAGCGCGGGCGGCACCGGCCGGGCCGTGATCGACGGCGTCGCCGCGGGCAGCCTCGTTCCCACCGTCAATACGGCGACCCTGCCGCCGTACTACAACGTCGGCCGCGTGCCGACGGTCCAGGTCCCGACGACGGCCGAGGTCGCGATCCCGCTCGTCCTGCCCATCGGCTCGAACCGCCCCAACACCTACCTGGCCTTTGGCGACAGCATCACGGAGGGGAACAACTACCCCGGCGATCCCTCCTATCGCGGGCCGCTGGCCACCAAGCTGCAGCAGCAGTTCGTCCGCGCCACCGTCATCAACGGCGGCGTCGGGTCGACCAAGAGCAACCAGGGCGCGATCCGCATCGACGACCCGCTCATCGCGGAACGGCCCGCCTATACCCTCATCGTCTACGGCACGAACGACTACGGGCAGAGCGAGTGCAACAGCGTGGCCAAGCTGGCCACCACCTGCTTCACGATCGGGAGCCTGCGCGACATCATCCTGTCCGCCAAAGGATCGTCGAGCCTGCCCGTGCTGGCCACGATCCTGCCCGTGAACGTGGGCTACGACACCCGCGCGCCGCAGCAGCGCGAGGACTGGGTGGAGGCGGTGAACGTGCAGGTGCGCGCCCTGGCCCGCGAGCAGAACGTCGTCCTGGCCGACATCGAGAAGGCGTTCCTGGCCGACCGCGACGTCACCCGCCTCTTCGTGGACCACATCCATCCCAACGCGGAGGGCGAGGAAATCATCTCGAGCACGTTCCTTCAGGCCATCGCCCACGGCACGCGCACGGGCGCGGCCTTTACGGGCGAGGTGATGGACCTGGACGCGCCGCCGCCGCTGCTGGCGCGGCCGGCCGCGCGGGCGCGGCGCCGCTAGGTCCGCTCCGCGGACCTTCTTCCTCCCCGACCGGAACCTCCGTCCAGAGCCGCCGCACGGGCTCGACGAGACTCTCCGCCGCCAGGCGATGGGCCGTCTCGTTGGGATGGTGGTCGACGGGATGGACCCAGAGCGACTCGTCGGGCCGGCCGTGGAGGGCGGACAAGAGGTCCTGGCGCGCGATGCCCGCGGACAGGCAGAAGCGGCCGATCGTCTCCGAGACGTCCGCGAACGGATAGCGGCCCTGGAGACCCACGAGCAGGGGCCAGGACGCGACGAGGAACCGGCCGCCGCGGGCTCCCGCCTTGCTGTTCATGTCGCGCAGGTAGGCCTGGGTGCGCTCCCAGCCTTCGCGGTTCGGGGGGCCGTACATGTCGCGGTACCAGCGCGTGGTGTCGCGCCCGACGCGGTAGGACTCGACGCGGTCGCGCACGAACGCGGAGAGGCGGAGATCCAACGGGCCGAGCCGGCCTTCGTCTTCGTCGCGGACCATGCGCCCGCGGTCGAGGATCCAGTCGTTGAGGTAGGCCTGCCGCGCCTGGAAGGCCTCCGAGCGGACGGCGTCGTTGAGGACCATGCCGTAGACGACGACGTCCGGCTCCAGGGCGAGCACGGCCTCGAACAGGTCGTGGATGGCCGGGAAGTCGTAGCCGCGGCGGCCGCAGTTGAAGACCTCCCAGCGCCCGGTCTCGGCGCCGGTGTTGAGCCGGCGGTGGAGCACGCGCGCGTACGTGTCCTCTTCCTTGACCCCCATGCCTTCCGTGAAGGAGTCGCCGATGACGGCTACGCGCACCACGCCGGGCCGATGCGGGCCGATCTCGGGCGACCGGAACTGCTGCGCGCTGTAGCGGCGCTCCACGGCGTACGGAGTGTGGCGGGCGGCTTCGTCGAGGCGCGCCAGCCCCAGGCCGCGGTACTTCTCGAGCGTCGCGGGGTCGCCCAGGTCGACGTCGAAGTACCCGCGCGGGTTGCTGGGGTAGCAGTCCAGGAGGACGGAGCGCCCGCGGTTCGCGATCCGGTTCGTGTGCTGGAAGCTCGCGGGGGCGTAGCCCGCCAGGCGGAGCACGCTTTCGGCGGCCAGCAGGGTGAGGAGAGTGGACGCGGCGGCGAGCCCCAAGTGCGCGCCCACGCGCGGAAACGATGCCATCCGCCGCCAATGATATGCTGCCCTCGCCAGTGACGCCGGTCGAATGAACGCTCGGGAAACCGCTGTGTCCCTACCCGCGAGAGTCCGGCCGGTACTGATGAGCGCCGCTCTGCTGAGCGCGGCGTCCAGTGTCACTGGACAGACGCCCTCGCCGCCTCCGCAGATCGGGCAGGACGAGCTCGACCTCCAGTCGCGCGCAAACGTGGTCCAAGGTTCGGGCGCGCGCGCTCTCGGAATGGGCGGAGCCTTCCTGGCCCGCGCCGACGATGCCACCGCCGCTTCCTGGAACCCGGCCGGCCTGAGCTATCTCCGCCTCCCCGAGGTTTCGTTCGTGTACTCGGGCGGCCGGCTCGACAGTCTCGAAGTCACTTCCGCCGGCCGCAAGGAGGACAAGCGGCACGGCCACACTCCGGACTTCTTCGCCGCCGCCTACCCGTTCGAACTGGGAAGGGTCATTGGCTCCGCGCAGATCAGCTTCCAGCGCATCATTTCCTTCCAAGGGGATCGCACGATCACCGAGACATTCCTCGACACGGCGTCCGGCCAGGCGGTCAGCAACCCACCCAGCGTCGTCACGTCCGAGGGTGGATACGACGTCGTCACGTTCGGGTCGGGCGTCGCCGTCGGCGGGAACCTGCGCGCCGGCGCGACCGTCAACCGCTGGTTCAACGGCTACCACCAGACGCTCGATCGCGACACGGCCCGAGGCGGGGTCCCAGGTCACACCACGCAGGAGTTCGACTACGACTTCTCGGCCTGGAACTTCAACCTCGGCCTGATCTGGAGCCCGCACGCCGATCTCAACCTGGGAGTGGTCTACAAGTCCGCCTTCACCGCCGACGTCCAGCTCAACAAGAGCCGGACGGACATCACCGTGCCTCCCTCCACCAACCAGGCCAGCAATACCAGTCTCGGGATCCCCATCACGCTGGATTTCCCGGCCGCGATCGGGGTCGGCGCATCCTGGCGGCCCCGCAGCCGTCTCACCGTATCCGTCGACTACACGCGAACGGCTTGGTCCAAGGGCGAGATCCACAACTTCTTCATTCTTCCCGCCGGCGCCCCCGGTACCGGCACCCCGACCATCTACCCCAGCCTCCCTTATCCCTCGCTGGAGACCGATCCCACCGCCCGACCGCAGCACGACACCGTCCAGGTTCGAGGCGGAGCGGAGTTCGTGCTCATCTTCGGGCGCGTGAAGGTACCGGTGCGAGCCGGCGCCTTCAGCGACCGTCAGTACTTCCAGGCCAGCGACGGCACCCCGCCGCACTTCACGGGTCTCACCGCGGGAACGGGCGTCGTGATCGGGCCCGTCCTCGCCGACGTCGCCTTCATCCGCGAGCGGGGCGACTACACGGCCCTCGACGCCAACTCCGTCCGTTCGGCCGTCTCCGTGAGCTCGAACCGTTTCGTCGGCTCGGTCATCTTCCGGTTCCCTCGACACTGAAACGGCCACCGGCTGGCCAGGCCGCCCGGCCGGACTACACTCCAAACGTGGACCCGCACGACGACGTGATCGCGGAGACGATCGAGGTGCTCCCCATCGCCGACGTCAGCGCGCTCCTGGCCGAGGGCGGGACCGGCCCCTTCAGCGAGGCGGAGCTGGCCTACGCCCGTGACAAGTCGGATCCCGAGCGCCGCCTGGCCGCGCGCCTGGCCGCCAAGCGCGCCGCCGCCCGCCTCCTCGGGTCGGGCGTCTCCGAAGCCGACATCGAGGTCACGCGCGTGCCCGGACGTGCACCCGGCCTCCGCCTGTCCGAGCGCGCTCAGACGGCGCTGCGCGACGCGGGGGCCGCCGCCATCCTCGTCAGCCTCACTCACGGCCGCGAGCACGCGGCGGCCGCCGTTCTCCTGGTGCGCGCGAAGGCGTGAGGCTCTTCCGCGCGCTCCTGCGCGTGCTCGTCCTGCTCGCCGTGGCCGGGATCGCGGCCAGCGTCTACGTCGCCTACGCACCCTACGGAGACACCGGGGCCCATCCGTTCAACCAGGACCGCAACGCCGTGTGGCTCGAGCACCGCTGGCTCGAGAAGCCCCATTCCGCCGAAGAGATGGAGCAGATGTTCCGCTTCCTCGATCACCACGGGATCGTGTACGTGTACCCGCACCTCATCCCCTTCGACAGCGCGGGCCGGCTGCCCCTCCACAACCGCGAGCAGATGCGCGCCTTCCTGGCCAGCGCGCGCCAGGTCGCCCCCAACATGAAGGTGCTGCCCTGGGTGGGCGGCCTGCGCGTGGGCTACAAGCGCAGCCGTCCGGGCACGCTGGACCTCGGCGACCTCGGCCAGCGCCAGCGCATCGTGGCCGAGTGCCGCGGCCTCATGGACGAGGGATTCGACGGCATCCACCTCAACGTCGAGCCCGTGGCCAACGGAGACGACGACTATCTCGCCCTGCTGCGTGCCCTGCGCACGGCGGTGGGGGCCGGCATCCTCTCCCTCTCCGCGACGCGGCCGGGCCCCGCGGCCCCGGCCTTCGCGCCCAACTTCTTCTGGACGGCCGACTACTACGCGCGCATCGCGGACGCCGCCGACCAGGTCGTGCTCATGACCTACGACACCGCGCTCCCAACCCCAAGCCTCTACCGCCGCTACGTGGCCTACGCGGCGGCGACGGTGACGGCGGACCTGGCGCCGTCGCATCGCACGCGCGTGCTCGTCGGCATCCCGACCTACGACGAGTACGGGCTGATGCATCGCAAGGATGTGGAGACGCCGGAGAACGCGCTGCTGGGCGTGGTGGCCGGCCTGCGCGGACGCACAGGCGGCACCTTCGAGGGCGTGGCCCTGTACGCGGAGTGGACCACGGATCCGGAGGACTGGGCGGTCTACGAGCGCGTGTGGCGCGGCCACACCGTGCCCTGAGGCGACCTCCATCTGTCGGGGGACGAGGTCAGGCCGCGACCGAGCGGTCCTCCACCACCAGTCCGTCCTGGATGCGCACCACGCGCGCGGCCAGCTTGGCCACCGTCGAGTCGTGCGTGATGAGCACGATGGTCTGGCCGGCGGCGTGGAGCTCGCGGAAGAGGCTCACGATCGCCTGGCCGGAGGCGGAGTCCAGGTTCCCCGTCGGCTCGTCGGCCAGCACGATGGCGGGGTCGTTGACCAGCGCGCGCGCGATGGCCACGCGCTGCATCTGGCCCCCGCTGAGCTCGGTCGGCTTGTGGTCCATGCGGTCTTCCAGCCCTACCCGCCGCAGCATGGCCTCCGCCCGCTCCTTGCGTTCGCGTGTCCCCACGCCTCCGAAGAGCAGAGGCAGCTCCACGTTCTCGCGGGCGGACGCGTAGGGCAGCAGGTTGAAGTTCTGGAACACGAAGCCGATGCGCTTGTTGCGGATCTCGGCCAGGCGGTTGCGGTCGAGGGCCCCCACGGATTCGCCGGAGAGGAGGTATTCGCCGGAGGTCGGGGTGTCGAGGCAGCCGAGGATGTTCATGAGCGTCGACTTCCCGGAGCCGGAGGGCCCGACGACGGCGACGTATTCGTTGGCGCCGATGTCGAGGTCGACCCCGCGCAGCGCCTGCACCTCCTGGGCGCCCATGGAGTAGACCTTCCGGATACCACGCATGATGATCATTCGTACCTCAGCGACTCCGCGGGGTTGACGCGGGCGGCGCGCCGCGCGGGGAAATAGCCGGCCAGGGTGCCCACCGTGCCCAGGATCAGGGAGGTGGCGGCGGCAATGGCGGGCGAAAACGTCGGCCGGCCCAGGAACTCGAAGGCATCGCCCTTCAGGGGCAGGGCCGCGATGATCTGCATCAGCACGACCCCGACGAAGGTGCCGAGGGTGCCGCCCAGGATGGTCATGGTGAGCGCCTCGAGCACGAACGGCGACATGACCTGCCGCACCTTCGCCCCCAGCGCCATCTTCACTCCGATCTCGCGCGTCCGCTCCTTCACCACCGCGTACATGATGTTGGCCACGCCCATGCCGCCCACGAGCAGGGTCAAGGCGCCGATGATGCCGAGGAACATCTGGATGCCGAGCGCGATGTTCCCGGTGATGCGCTGGTTCTCGCGCGTGTCCCAGATGCCGAGCGCGCGCGTGTCGTCCGGATCGAAGCGGTACTTGCGGGCGAGCACGCGGTAGATCTGGGCCTTGGCCTGGTCGGCCAATTGCTCGCTCGCGGGCTTGTAGATCATGTTGCCGATGTGGGCGTCCGTGAACATGGCCTTGAAGGTGGGGGCGGGGATCGAGGCCTGGCCCTTGTCCGGCCCGCTGTACATCCCCATCATGACCTTGGGCTGCATCACGCCGACGACCAGGAACGTCGACTGGTTGATGAGCACGGTCTTGCCGATCGGATCGTCCTTGGCGAACAGATCCGTGGCCAGCTCGTCGCCCAGCACCACCACCCGGCGCTTGAGCGAGCTGTCCATGTCGTTCAGGAAGCGCCCGCCCGCCGCCGGGATGATGTTGCGCATCTCGCCGAAGGCGGGGTCCACGCCGCGCACGCGCGCGTTGACGGTCTTGGTCCCGCGCGCCACCGGCACCCGCTTCGAGTACTCCCGGCTGATGGCGGTGATCTCCGGGATGCGCGCGCCCAGGAGCTCGGCATCTTCGTCCGTGAAGGAGATGGCACGGCCCGAGGGCAGGCCGGCGTAGGCCCGGGTGGTCGCACCCGGCCAGAGCACGCCGATGCCTTCGCCCATCCCGCGGGAGGTACGGTGGAACGAGCGCTTCATGCCCTCGCCGAAGGAGAGCAGAAGCACGATGGACAGGGTGCCCCAGGCGATGGCCATGACGGTGAGGCCGATGCGCTTGCGGTTGCGGGCCGCGTCCACGCGGAAGAGGCGCCACACGAGAAGGAGCTCGGCCGTGCTCATGATCAGGCCAGCTTGAGGGCCACGACGGGATCGAGCTGCGAGGCCCGGCGGGCGGGGAAATAGCCGGCGGCGAGACCGATGACGCCCAGGAGGGCGGCGGTGGTGAGGATCACGACGGCCGAGGCCTCCGGCGTGCCCACGTATTCGTCGAGCTGGGCCGGGAAGACCGCGATGACGGCGAGCGTCATCAGGAACCCGAGCACCCCTCCCACCGCGGTCAGCGTCATCGTCTCCACGAGGAACTGGCCGAGGATGAAGCGCGGCTTGGCCCCGACGGCGAGCTTCACGCCGATCTCGCGCGTCCGCTCCTCCACCACGACGTACATGATGTTGGAGACGCCGATGCCGCCCACGATCAGGGTGAACGAGCCGATCACGGCCAGGAAGGCCCGGAAGACGCCGAAGAACACGCGGAAGAACTTCTCGCCCTCCGTGGTGTCCCACATGCCGATCGCTTCCTTGTCCTTGGGGTCGAACTTGAGGCGGCGTCCGAGCACCTCGTACACCTTGCGCGTCACGTCCGGGACCATGGCCGCGTCCTTGGCCTGGAAGATGAAGTTGTCGACGTAGCGCTCGGTGAAGAGGCCCCGGTAGGTGGACTCGGGGACGAAGGCCTTGTCCTGGTCCCGGCCGCTGTAGCTCGAGTCCTGCGCCTTCTTCTCCATGACGCCGATGACGAGGAAGGGCGTGTTGTCGATCATGACCGTCTTCCCCACCGCGTCCTCGTCGTGGAAGAGGTCCTGCTTGAGCTTGTCACCCAGGAAGATGACGCGACGGCGCCGGTCCACGTCGACGTCGTTGAGATAGCGGCCTCCCGCGGCGGGGATGATGTTGCGCATGACGGCGAAGATCGGCGTGTTCGCCGACATCTGGGGGGTCAGCCGCACGCGCTCGCGCCGGAAGCTGCTCTTCTCGCGCTCGTACTCGCCGGAGAAGACCGCCTCCGGGATCTCGCGGCGCAGGGCCTGGATGTCGTCTTCGCTGACGCGCAGCTTGCGGCCCTTGCCCAGGCCCTCGAACGGCAGGGCCGTGCGCGCGGGCCAGGCGATGACGATGTTCTCCCCCAGCCCGCGCTGGTTCTTGCGGATGCGCTTCTCCAGCGCCTCTCCGAAGGAGACGAGAAGGGCCACGGAGACGGTGCCCCACGTGATGCCGAACAAGGTCAGCAACGTGCGCATCTTCTGGTGGCGCACGTCCTGCAGCATCTGCCGCAGGAAGGACAAGGAGCTCAAGGCCTACTCGATCTTCTTGGGGGGCCGCTCGACGACCTGGTCCTTCAGCTGCAGGCCTTCCGCCACCTCGATGTTGATGCCGTCGGAGAGGCCGACCTTGATGTCCTTCTTGACCGGCTCACCCTCGCCGGGCGGCGGCACTTCGATCGTGGCCTTGCCCTCCGCGAACGTGACCAGGCGCTCCGGGATGAGCAGCACGTTCTGCTTCTCGCGCACGACGATGTCCGCGTTGGCGGAGTAGCCCGCGCGCAGGGTCACGCTCGAGCCGGGTTTGAGGGCGACCTCGACGTCGAAGAGCGTGGCCCCTTCCGCCGTCTTCGACTTGGGCGCGATCTTGTAGACGGTGCCCTCCACGGCCGCGTCCGGCATGGCCCCGATCTTGATGCGCGCGGGCATGCCTTCCTTCAGCTTGCCCACGTCGATCTCGTCGACGGTGCCCTTGAAGACGAGCTGCGACATGTCGGCCAGCGTGGTCAGGGCGGTGCCCGCCTGATACGAAGTCAGCGGCACCACCGGGTCGCCTTCGTTGACCAGCAGCTCCAGCACCGTGCCGGAGACGGGGGCGCGGATGATGGATTCGACGTTGAGTTGCGTGGTGCGCACGCGACCCTTCTCGACCAGGGCCAGCCTCTCCGTGGCCAGGTTGAGGCGGATCTGTGCGTCCTGGATCTCCTTGTCCGCGGTGTCGGACTCCTGGCTGGAGACGATCCCCTGCTTGCTGAGGGCGGCCGTGCGGTCGGACCGCTTTTTGGCCTGGTCGAAGATGTTGCGCGCGATCTCCACCTCGCGGCGCGCCTCCGTCAGCTCCATCGGCGTGGGATCGGGCAGGATCTCGAAGAGGGGGTCGCCCGTGTTCACGTGATCGCCGACCTCACGGAACGAGCGCTTCACGATGCCCGAGATCTTGCTCTTGACCGCGATCTCGCGCTTGGGGCGGATGGCGCCGACGGCCAGCGCCTTCTCGACGACGGGCCCGCGGGTGACCTCGACCAGCTTGTACGGCTTGTCCTTCTCCAGGCGGGACCGGCTGTAGAGGGCGCCCGCGGCTCCCGCCGCCAGCACCACCACGCCGATCCCAATGACTCCCTTGCGCATACGCGACACTCCCTTCCTCCAGGACACCTATAAGACGCGGGCCGACCCTCACTTGGTTCAAAGAAATTTTGGAGGCGGGAACGGGAACGTCCAGGGGATTGGACGGTTCTTACTTCCAGGTCAAGCGGTTGCGGTAGACGTCCTGGTTCTTCGACGTCACCACGGCCTCGACCGCCCAGTCGTTGACTCCGCCCTTCCAGATGCCGGGCAGCTCTTCGAGCAGGACCCGCTGCTTGGCCGGGACCTGCTTCACCTTGGAGGGAAGCGGGCGCGTGGACCACTTGCCGTCCACGATCATCGAGACCTTCATCTCCTCGACCTCGATCGCCTTCTTGCCGTCGTTCTTCAAGAAGACCTGGACCGAATACGGATCGCCCGCCTTGGGCGTGGCGGGCAGGATCACGAGGTCGAGCAGTCCTTCCACCTTCGGGGCGCGCTTGACCCCGACGTCGGAGGTTTCGAAGCCCTGGAGGTCGCGCCCCACCGAGCGCAGGCTCTCGACCACGGTGGTCCCGAGCACGAAGTTGCGTCCTCCTCCCGCCGGGGCGGCGGCCGGCGGCGCGGGCGCGACCGGCGCCGGCGTCACGGCGACGGGCGGGCGTCCGGCCCGACGCGGGGGCGGAGCGGCGCCTCCCGCTGCGGGGGCGTGCGGCCCGGTCGCGGGTGCCCCGGCGCCTCCGGCGGCCGCCGCCGCGGGTGCGGTCTCCCCGGCCGGTGCCGCCGTCGGTTGCGTCTCGGGCGCGGCGGCCAGGGTCGACGGCGTCAGGGGGCCGAAGTCGGGAGCGGCCGAGGGTGAGGGCGAAGCGACCACCGCCGTGAGGACGCCGGGCTGGGTGAGGTACCACCACGAGGTGGCCGCCCCCGCCGCGAACATGACCACGGCGAGCAGGAAGACGAGGATCACGCGCGCGGACCCCGACTGCGGATCGCGGGAGGACGGCGAGGTCGTGCTCATGGCGCCACCCCCTCTGGGCCCGGGCCCCGGGAAGAAAGTGGCTGGATTCTAGCGCACGACGACGAGCGTCGCGCGGTAGTCGCCCTGCGAAATCGTCGCCGTGCTGCGCGGGGCGGGCTCGAGCTTGACCAGGGTGATGCGATAGGCGCCGTGCCGGGCCTCGTGGCTGTCGCGGCCCGAGGTATGGAGCTCGTGTTCGGCGCGCGGGGTGGGCGTGAGCACCTCGACGGCCACCTTCGCGTCGCCTTCCCACACGCACGTCACGTCCACCGGGCAACGGGAATCGTCGCTCACGCTCTTCAACGTAAGGCGCACGTCGTCTTCCACCACCACCGATTGCCCCACGGCCAGCGTGAACTCGCGCCCGAGGGGAACCTTCTCGCCGGAGGGCGTGCCGACCTTGTTGCCGCAGGCGGCCATGGCCAGGCAGGCCGCCATCATCCATGAAGTCATGACCCGGACTCCTTTCACGACGCCGCCACCTTCAGGTAACGGGGCGACGTGCCCAGCGCCTTCCACTTCTCGGGGAGGCGATAGGTCGGGTTCGGCGTCTCGACGCAGACGCCGCAGCGGATGCACCCCTGGATCTCCGGGCAGTGCGGTGACAGCTTCTCCTGCGCGCTCTTGTCCAGCTCGCGCAGGTAATAGGCCTTGCTCACGCCGTTGTCGACGATGTCCCAGGGCAGGTTCTCCTCGCGTCCACGTCCGCGGAACAGATAGAAGCCGGGGTCGAGGCCCACCGCCTTCATGCCGCGCTTGAGGTCTACGTTCTGGATGGCCGCGTATTCCAGGGCTTCCGCCACCCGCCGGTCGGCGAGGGCGAGGATCGACTGCGAGACGCCGGTACGCGCGCTCTTGATCACCGCGTCCACATTCGCCATGCGGCCGAACGCCTTGCGCAGGAACTGCAGCTTGCGGTCCGTCTCCTTGGGGTCTTCCATGGGCAGCCACTGGTACGGCGTGCCCGGCTTGGGCACGAACGGGTTCACGGACGGATGGATGCGGCCCACGCGGCCCCGCGAGCGGCCGACCTGGATCATGCGGTCGCGGATCTGCTCGGTGAGGGTGACGATCCCCTCGACGTCCTCGTGCCTCTCCCAGGGCAGGCCGACCATGTAGTACAGCTTCAGGTTCTGGATCCCGTTCTCGAAGATCCAGGTGGCCCGGTCGAGGATGTCCGTGTTCGTGAACTGCTTGTTCAGGATGTTGCGCATGCGGTCGGTGCCGCACTCCGGGGCGAGCGTGAGACCGTGCACGCCCGTGTCCGCGAGCTTGAACACGAACTCCGGCGTGAGGTCGTCGAGGCGGAGGGAGGCGACGGAGACTTCGTACTTCAGCCCGGCCAGGTCGTCCACGATCGCCTCGATCTCCGGATGGTCGCAGACGGCGGTGGAGACGAGGCCGATCTTGCCGGCGTGGGGACGGACCTCGCGCGCGCGCGCGATGATGTCGGCGCGCGAGAAGCCGCGCACGGGAAGGTAGTTGTACCCCGCCCAGCAGAACCGGCACATGCAGGGGCAGCCGCGCGAGATCTCGACCATGAACTTCATGGACATCTCGGTGTGCGGGGTGAGGATGACGGACTGCGGCAGGGCCATCTTGCCCGGCCAGCCGCGCTGCCGGATGACACGCCCCGGCCCGTCGTAGCCGGCCACGGTGCCGTCGCCGTGGTAGCGCACCTCGTGCCGGCTGGGCACGTAGAAGCCGTCCTTCTCGGCCAGGCCCTCCAGGCCCTTGCGCGCGTCCGGCGCGCCGGCCAGGGCCTCGATCATGCGCGGGACCAGGGCCTCGCCCTCCCCCACCGCGATGAGGTCGGCGAAGGGAGCCAGCGGCTCCGGGTTCAGGAAGACGGCGGCGCCGCCGAGAATCACGATGGGATCGCGGGGCCCGCGGTCTTTCGCGCGCAGCGGGATCCCGGCCAGGCGCAGCATGCGGAGGACGTAGAGGTAGTCGTTCTCGAAGGAAACGGAGAAGGCCAGGGCGTGGAAGGACCGCAGCTCGGAGCCGCTCTCCACGGTCGTGAGCGGATGCC
>Ga0075435_100001583_pt1 | contig 14662 bp, 17 predicted proteins | sample RhiMethybrSRZTD4_FD_75302 | JGI IMG/M metagenome (GOLD analysis project Ga0075435, IMG submission 75302) | Populus rhizosphere microbial communities from Tennessee, USA - Rhizosphere MetaG P. TD hybrid SRZTD4 | ecosystem: Host-associated > Plants > Roots > Rhizosphere > Soil | place: USA...
ATGGTGTCGAGGTTCGAGCTCCGGCTCCGCCGCTCGAGCGCGCCGAGGACGCGCTCCACCGCGTCCTCCTTGCCGAGGATGCCGATGTCGGCCGCGAACCGACGGATGGACTCGGGGTCGCTCACCTCGATCTGCCAGGACGGAAATCCGCGCCCGTTGTACAGGGCGGTCCGGTGCCGGAGCTGTGAGGCCACCCCGAAGCGGAGCAGCAGGTGCTGCACGCCGCGCCCGAGCTGCTCGGACCTCGAGCCGAACCCGACCGAGGCCTGCCCGCCCTTGTGCACCGCCGCCCAGCCGTTGGCGGCGAAGAGCCGGTTGAGGAACAGCGCGAGCTGCTTGCCGGGCAGGCGGTACACGGCGTCGGGGATTTCCTTCGCCCTCGACTCCGTCTTCCAGAGCCCGTGCTGGCGGAGCAGCGTCGTGACCGGGCTCGGCCGGCCCAACGGGGTGCAGAGACGATGGTCGTGCGGCGAGGTGCTCCTGACCGTGACACCGAGCTTGGCCGCGCACCGCTTCAGCTCCAGGAGCACCGAGGGTGACGCGGTGCTCATCATCGGCGAGCCGTCGGCGAGACATCCACTCCCGATGAGCAGGCCCAGCATGACGACGTCGGCTTCGGGGAGAGATTCGTCGCCGAAGACGTCGATCGAGCGAGGGACGGCGACGCGGTCGCCGACGCAGATCTCGGCGAGCGGCTTCCACCCGTCGCCGGTGAGGAACGGGTGCGTGATCGTCGTGCGGACCACGCGTCCCGTGCGGGTGGTGACCTTGTAGACGGGCTTCACGCCGTCGTCCACGAACGCCGACGGTGTGACACCGCGAACGCGGAGGTCGTCGTCGAGCGCGAGCACACGCACCGGGCGGCCCGCCCGCCCGCGCTCGTAGACCTCCTGGGCGGTCCGCACCGCGCCCGTCGCGGGGTCGACGATCGGGGTGTCCCACGCGACGCACTTACCCATCGACGGTCGTGCCGCCACGATCACGAGATTCGAACGCTGGAGCCCGAGCAGGAGCGAGTCGAGCTCGTGGTACCCGCTCGGCACGCCGACGACCTCGGTGTCGCTCCCGTACATCGACTCGAGCTGGTCGAGCGTCGTCTGCAGCGAGTCGGAGATGCCCGCGAGCGACTCGCTGACTCGGCGCTCCGCCACCTCGAACACCATCGACTCGGCGCGGTCCAGCGTCTCGGTGACGTCGTCCGGCGTGTCGTATCCCATCTCGGCGATGTCGCCGGCGACGCCGATCAGCCGCCGGAGCAGGGCAAGTTCGTTGACGATGCGCGCGTAGTGGCCGGCGTTCGCCGACGCCGGCGTCGCCGCCTGGATCTGGAGCAGCGCGGCGCGGCCGCCGACGGCGTCGAGCAGCTCGGCGCGGCGGAGCTCCTCGGCGATGGTGACCGGGTCGACGGGCTCGCCCTGGCCGTACAGCGCCATGACCGCTTCGTGGATGTGGACGTGCGCGGGCTTGTAGTAGTCGCTCGCTTCGACGTGCGCTTCGACCGCGGCGGTGATCGCGTCGCGCGAGAGCAGCATCGCTCCGAGGAGCGACTCTTCGGCTTCGAGGTTGTGAGGCGGGACGCGCCCCGCCCTCTGCCGCCGCGCGTCATCGATCGCCTGGACCACGGTTCTCCTTTCCTGCCTCCCGGCCCCCCGGGCCCCCGATTCCGGCTCCTCGTGCCGCCGATCCCAGTACGGCTTCCCACCCACGAGATGCCTCGTTCCGCATCCTCGTCGGGTCGGCTTGTGGATCGATAGAGCGATTTCCTTGTGGATTCAGGGCTCCTGCCTCCACAACCCTGGGGACGAATCGCTCTCATTCTCCGGGTGGGGTGTGACAGCTACCCCGGGGCGCGACGAACACGCTGGTCGCAGCGTCGCGGGAAGGCGCGCGCGCCAGCGCGCGCTGGGGAAGGCGCGCGGGGCGCGCTATTCGGGGACGACGTCGACGGTGAGGGTCACCTCGACGTCGGAGTGGAGTTTCACCGGGATCTCGGCCGGGCCGAGCTCCTTCAGCGGCTCGGCGAGCTGCATCTTGCGCCGGTCGAGCTCGACGCCCGTCTGCGTGCGAACCGCGTCGACGACGTCCGCCGGCGTCACCGATCCGAACAGGCGGCCTTCCTCGCCGGCGCGTGCTCGAACCTCGATCCGCCGCCCGGTCAGCTGGTCGGCCAGCGCCTGCGCAGCTTCGCGATCGCGCGCGTCCCGGGCTTGACGGTTGCGGCGCATGGCTTCGCCTTGCTGCACGACGCCCTTGGTCGCCTTGATCGCCAGGCCACGCGGCACGAGGTAGTTCCGCGCGTAGCCGTCGGTGACCTCGATGAGGTCGCCCTTGCGACCGACGTTCTCGACGTCGTCGCGCAGCACGACCTTCACGACTGGTCCTCGCCGCCTGCCGGCGCGGGTGCCGTCGCTTCGGCTCCGACCTCCGTGGGGGCTTCGGCGCCGTTCCCGCCTTCGGCGGGCGCGCTCGCGCCGGCGTCGTCTACCCCGGCGGGGGCGGCCTCGAGATCGGCGGCAGGCTCCGGCATCCGGTCGCGGTCCCGATCGCCGCGGTCGCGATCGCCGCGGTCGCGCCGTCCGCCGCGACTGCGCTGCGTGACCTGGCGGACGCTGTAGGGCAGAAGCGCCATCTCGCGGGCGATACGGATCGCGCGGGCCACCGCGCGCTGTTGCTGCGCGCTGTTGCCGGTGACCCGCCGGGCCCGGATCTTGGCCCGCTCCGACATGAAGCGCCGGAGCAGGTTGACGTCCTTGTAGTCGACCCAGTCGATGCTCTCCGAGGAGAGGATCGACGTCTTCTTCTTGATCGGGCGGCGGCGGTCGGCCGCCTGGGACTTCTTCTTCTTGTCTCTCGCCATCTCGGCTCAGCTCACCTCGTCGTCGTCAGAGGGTCAGAACGGCTCTTCGTCGAGGTCGCCACCCGTCGGGGCGGGTTGGGGGCTCTCGCCCCCACGCCCGCCGCCGCGGCCTCCACCGCCGCCGCTGTCGCCGCCTCCGCCGAAGTCGCCGCCGCCCCGGCGGTCGTTCTTGGTGACCTGGGCGGTGGCGAAGCGCAGGCTGGGCCCGACCTCGTCGGCGATGATCTCGACGACGTTGCGCCGGTTGCCGTCACGGTCCTCGTAGCTGCGTTGCTCGAGGCGACCGGTGACGACGACGCGTGAGCCCTTCGCGAGCGACTCGCTCACGTTCTCGGCCATCTCGCGCCAGCACACGACGTCGAAGAAGCTCGTCGCCTCCTGCCACTCGTTGGTGTTGCGGTCCATCCAGCGGCGGTTCACCGCCACACCGAAGCGCGTGTTCGACGCGCCGCTCGGCGTGTAGCGGAGCTCGGGGTCGCGGGTCAGGTTGCCCACGACCGTGACCGTGTTGCCGTTCGCCATGGTGTTTCCTCCCTATGCGTCCGTCGCGCCGGCGCTCGCCGTCTTCGGGGGTCCGTAGACCCGCTCGGGGATCTGGAGCACCTTGTGGCGGACTACCTCGTCAGCCAGGGAGAGCACCCGGTGCAACTCTTGCATCGCCTCCGGCTCGGCCTTCGCCTGGAGCACCACGTAGTAGCCCTCCGTGCGATGGTTGATCTCGTAGGCGAGGCGCCGTTTCCCCCAGTAGTCGACGTGCCCGGGCTCGGCGCCCTTCGACTGGACGAGCTGGAGGAACCGGTCGACCGCGGCCCGGATCGTCTCCTCTTCCAGGTCCGCGTCGAAGATGATCATGACCTCGTACGGCCGCAACGGCTCGTACCTCCTGTGGACCGTGACCCGTGCTCCGGGTCTGACGGGCTCCCGGCTGCGCCCGGCGTGCCGGACGGCAAGGAGCAGGCTGGGTTGGAACAGTTCAGGCTAGCAACCTCCGACGTGGCCTATCGACGCAGACCTTAGCGACGGCGTACGACAGCTACGAGGGGTACGTCGGGGCTTCGGGCAAACCTACGATCTCCCCGGAGCTTGCGACGGCGACCGAGGAGCTATGCCGAAGAGTCGGACGGAGGCGTTCAGTGACGGCGTCTTCGCGATCGCCATCACGCTGCTCATCATCGAGGTGCGGGTCCCCGACTCGAAGGCGGGCGAGCTCTCCCGGGATCTCGCCAACCAATGGCCGTCGTACGCCGCCTATCTCGTGAGCTTCGTCATCATCGGCATCATCTGGGTGAACCATCACGACATCTTCGAACGCATCATCACCGTCGACCGTCCCCTTCTCTTCCTCAACCTGCTCCTTCTCCTCACGGTCGCCTTCCTGCCGTTCCCGACCGCATTGCTGGGCCAGTACATCCGGCAGGGCGACAACGCCCACATCGCCGCCGCCGTGTACGGGGCCAACATGACGCTGATCGGCCTGGCGTTCATCGCCGTCTGGACCTACCTGGCACGCGTCCCGTCATTGCTCGTACCCCAGATCGGCGCCGAAGGCGCGCGGCAGGCTCGGCGGGCCGCGGTGATCGGCCCGGTGCTGTACGGATTGTCGATCCCGCTGGCGTTCGTCAGTCCGGTGGCGTGCCTGATCATCTACGCCGCGATGGCGCTGTACTTCGCAATCGCGTTCACGGTGGCGCGCCACACCGGCGGGGTCACGAACAACCGCTGAGCGCGCCGCTCGGAAGCTGGCCGCCCAGCGTCTCGACCGCGTAGGTGTACGAAGCCCGTGAGCTGTACACGGGACAGTCGGACACAGAACGGTCCGGGCACGGCTGCATCAGGAGACGGTCGACGGGACGGCCCGCTGCGTCGTACCAGCCGATGTCGAGCGGTACGGGAACCTCCGACATCGTGAAGGCCGAGCTGGTCGGCCTGTCGAACACGAAGAGCATCCCGTCGTACGGCCCGAGGTCGTTCCTGCGCATGAGCCCGGTGGCGCGCTCGTTCGTGCTGTCGGCGACGACGATGCGCCGGCAGTCCCCGCCGATCCCCATGCGCACCTCGGTGAGCTGCGTGAACGGCGCCGTCGCCGGGCGCGCGCTTGCGAGCACCGACGCCAGGGGGCCGCCCGGCGCGGCCGCCTCGTCGTCGCGGCGCAGGAGGAGGACCAGCCCGCCTCCGACGAGAACGGCTGCCAGCGCCAGGAGCGCGACAGCCACGCCCGCCCGGCGAGCCGGGGTCACGCGGGAGCGGTGCCGAACAGGCCCAGCGCCTCGGCGACGTCGTCGGCGACGTGGTACGTCTCGTCGCTCGACGGGAACCGCCCGGCGCGCACGTCCTCGGCGTACCGGGCGACCGCTGCCGTGGAATCGGCCTTCAGGGACGCGTACCGGCGCACGAACTTCGGCTTCATTCGGTCCTCGAGGCCGAGGAGATCGTGGTACACGAGCACCTGACCGTCGCAGTGACGCCCGGCGCCGATGCCGATCGTCGGAACGGGCACCGACTCGGTGACCATGCGGGCGACGGCGTCGGGCACGCACTCGAGCACGATCGCGAAGCATCCCGTCTCGGCGAGCGCGACGGCGTCGTCGACGATGGTGCGCGCCGCGTCGAGCTGCTTGCCCTGCACCTTGAAGCCGCCGACGGCATGGATCGACTGCGGCGTCAGGCCCACGTGACCCATGACCGGGATCTCGGCGTCGAGGATCGCCTCGATCGCGCCCAGACGCTTGCGCCCACCTTCGAGCTTCACCGCCGCCGCCCCGGCCCGGACGAGCTTGGCCGCGTTGTGGACGGTCTCCTCGTCCGAGACGTGGTAGCTGAGCCACGGCAGGTCACCGATCAGCAAGGCCCGCGGCTTGGCGCGCGCGGCCGCCGCAACGTGATGGGCCATGTCGTCGATCGTGACATGGAGCGTGTCCTCGTGGCCGAGCACGACCATGGCGAGCGTGTCGCCGACCAGGATCATGTCGACGCCGGCGCCGTCGGCCACGCTCGCCGACGGGAAGTCGTAGGCGGTCACCATGACCAACGGGGGCCGGCCGCCCTTCCGGGCCCTGATGGCAGGCGCACTGAGCGGGACGCGTGAGTCAGGGGGCGACGACGCAGTCGTCATCTCCGTACCTCCACCGTCCGGGGCACCCTCGGCTCCCGGCGGCACGCCGAGCGTAGCCTCAACAGATGACGCTGCGCGTCTGCGAGAACTGCGCCTATCCCGACGAGGAGCTCGCCCTCGTCCGCCGCATCTACGTCACGCCCGAGACGTGGGACACGCCGGCATCGCACCAGGTGGTCGACGAGACCGAGCTGTGGTGCGTCTCGTGCCGATCGCAGTACCCGCACGAGCTCGTCGACGACGAGGAAGAGGAAGGGTGACGCCCGCCGCCTAGCTGCCGGGCTCGGTGAAGCTCTGCCGTGCCTGCTGCGCCGTCGCGAGGATCGTGCGGATGTCCGCCGTCGAGAACACCTCGTACGTCTCGCCGCGGACGGTGCCGGTGCTGCTGATCGCGGCACTCACACCGGCCATCGTCAGCGAGTCCGGGGCCTCGATGATGGCCAGCCCGTCGTACGTGCCGAACATCCAGTAGAAGACCTCGAGCTCGGCGCCGACACTCTCGAGGACGCGGCGCACCTGCGGCTCACGATCGCCGGGGCTGTCGATCATGGCCGCCAGGGACTCTTCCGAGTAGGAGAACAGCGAGAGGAACTTCGGCATGCTGCCCTCCGGCGCGCTTCAGCCGGCGTGGCGGCGGCCGAGAAGGTACCGGCGGTCGAGGTGGTTCCAGCGGCAATCGAGACAGACCTCGACGACGTAGCAGGCGAACTCGTCGAACGAGGCGTCGAGCTTGTCGAGCTCGCCGGGGTACGTGATGCACCGCCCGTTGGCCTGCTTCAGCGTGTCGCCGTACACGTACGAGACGTAGCGCACGCGCTCGCTCCCGCAGATCGGGCAGTCGTGCGGCGCGGGCTCGCCCACGTTGCGGGCGGCGCGCAGCAGCTCCGGGTGCGCGTCGCACACGTCGAGCCGCGTCACCGCGCCCCGCCGGAGGTCGCGCAGGACCGCGCGGCGGGCGAGTGCGTAGTCGACGTGTGACGGCACGGATCGAAGCATAGGAGCGCGTCCGGGCCGGCGCGAGCCAACCGTTCGCTGCGATTCCGTCTCCGCTCTCCCGGGTTTCGGCCGCCGGCTCGCCGCTCTCGCGGGTGTCCCCAAGCGGTGAATCGCGGGTGTCGGACGCGTGACCGTCCGGCGGCTTGACGGTGACGAGTCGGTCCCTCATACTGGGCGTCCGATATATCGAATCGATATATCCAGCCTGTCGGACGGAGTCACCGCGTGCTCGAACTCGCCATCCTCGGCCTCCTCAAGGAGCAACCGCTGCACGGCTACGAGCTGAAGAAGCGCCTGGGCGACACCCTCGGGTTCCTGTGGGGCGTCTCGTACGGGTCCCTCTACCCGGCGCTCCGCCGCCTCGAGCGGGCCGGGGCGATCGAGATCGTGGCGCCGCGCTCGGCGGCGACGGCGCCGGTGCCGATGCCGGCGACCGGGTCGATCGACGGCGAGACCGCAGCGGCGCGGCTCCGTCGCCTCCCCAAGGCGACCCGCCGCACCCGCAAGCAGTACCGGCTCACGCCGCGGGGTGAGGAGCTCTTCGCCGAGCTCCTCACAGGCGAGGATGCGCCCGGCGCCGACGAGGAGAGGGCGTTCGCCCTCAAGTTCGCCTTCTGCCGGCACCTGGCCGGCGACGCCCGCCTCGCGCTGCTCGAGCGGCGCCGGGCGGGGCTCGACGAGCGCCTCGCCGAGGCCCGGGGGACGACCCCGCGCCGCGGCGACCGCTACCTCCGCTCTCTCGCGGAGCACCGCACAGAGTCCACGGCCCGCGAGCTCGCGTGGCTTGACGAGCTCATCGCCGCCGAGAGGCGTGCAGTCCACCCCGAACCATCACAGGAAGGAGCGACCGCATCATGAGTCGTTCTATTCGTGTCGCCATCGCCGGCGTGGGCAACTGCGCCAGCAGCCTCGTGCAGGGCGTCGAGTACTACCGCGACGCCGTGCCCGACGAGACCATCCCCGGCCTCATGCACGTCGTGCTGGGCGGCTACCACGTCGGTGACGTCGAGTTCGTCGCCGCGTTCGACGTGGACGCGGCGAAGGTCGGCCTCGACGTCGGGAAGGCGATCTTCGCCGGCCCCAACAACACCATCCGTTTCGCCGACGTCCCGGAGCTCGGCGTCCTCGTGCAGCGGGCGCCCACGCTCGACGGCCTCGGGAAGTACTACCGAGGCACCGTCGAGGAGTCGCCGGCCGAGCCGGTCGACGTGGCGGAGGCGCTCCGCGCCGCCCACGCCGACGTGCTCGTGAGCTACCTGCCCGTCGGGTCCGAGCAGGCCCAGAAGCACTACGCCCAGGCGTGCCTCGACGCCGGCGTCGCGTTCGTGAACGCCATCCCGGTATTCATCGCCAGCAATCCGGAGTGGGCCCAGAAGTTCAACGACGCCGGCGTCCCGATCGTCGGCGACGACATCAAGAGCCAGGTCGGGTCCACCATCGTCCACCGCATCCTGTCGAGGCTCTTCGAGGATCGGGGCGTCGCGCTCGACCGCACCTACCAGCTCAACTTCGGCGGCAACATGGACTTCAAGAACATGCTCGAGCGCGAGCGGCTGGAGTCGAAGAAGATCTCCAAGACCCAGTCGGTCACGAGCCAGATCGAGCACGGCCTCGAGGCCGACGCCGTGCACATCGGCCCGTCCGACCACGTGCCGTGGCTGGAGGACCGCAAGTGGGCGTACATCCGTCTCGAGGGCCGGAACTTCGGCGACGTGCCGCTGAACGTCGAGTTGAAGCTCGAGGTGTGGGACTCGCCGAACTCCGCGGGCGTGATCATCGACGCGCTGCGGTGCGCCAAACTCGCGCTCGACCGCGGGCTCGGCGGGCCGCTGCTGGGACCGTCGGCGTACTTCATGAAGTCGCCACCGGTGCAGTACCGCGACGGGGAGGCGCACGACATGGTGGAGGCGTTCGCCCGGGGCGAGTGACCTTCGGCGTCGCGTACCGCCACTCGTCACAATGAGCCGGTGAACAACACCGAGAGCTGGGACCGGATCGCATCCCAGCGATCCGGCGCCGCCGCCACCGACGTCGTGCAGTACGGGCCGGACGGCCCGACCGAGGACGACGTCCGCCTGCTCGGCAACGTGGCCGGCAAGCGGATCCTGGACCTCGGTTGCGGTGACGGGCAGGCGGCGGTGGCCTTGACCCTCCGGGGGGCGACGACCATCGCCGTCGACTCGTCGGTCCGGATGCTCGACCGCGCGCGGACGCTCGCCGAGCGCGCCGGCGTCCGGGTCGAGTGGCATCAGGGCGACGTCGCCGACCTCGCCTTCGTACGGGCGGAGTCGATCGACATCGTGTTCAGCGCGTACTCGCTGGGCGAGGTCGGCGACCTGCACCGCGTCTTCCGGCAGGTTCACCGCGTGCTCAAGAACCGCGGCGCGTTCGTCTTCTCCTACGAGCATCCGATCGACTTGTGCGTCGGCCGGGCGCCGCCGGACACGCCGTCGACGCCGATCAATCGAGTCGTGCGCATGTCGTACTTCACGGAGGACCCCGTCACCGTCGAGCGCGACGGGCATCCCATCCGTCTCTACGTGCGCACCGTGAGCGAGGTGTTCTACGCGCTCACCCGCGGCGGCTTCCGGGTCGAGGTGCTCGCAGAGCCCCGTCCGCTCGGCGGCGACGCCCTCGTGCCGCACACGATCATCTGGCGCGGGCGCAAGGAAGGGCTCTAGCCGCCCGATCCGCCCGAGGCTCCGCGCCGCGTCTCGATGCCGCGCTCGCGCGCCCACCCGGCGAGTCGCTCGTACGCCTCTGCTTCGTCGATCGGTCCCTCGTCGAGCCGGATCTCGAGGAGGTAGTCGAGGGCCTCGCCGACGAGGGGGCCGGGCTCGACGCCGAGGAACGCCATCACCTGCCGGCCGTCGAGCGGCGGCCGGATCCGGTCGAGCTCCTCCTGCTCCCGAAGTCGGGCGACGCGCTCCTCGAGCTCGTCGATGCGCCGGTTGAGCGCGCGCGCCTTGGCCTTGTTCCGCGTCGTGCAGTCCTGACGGACGAGATGGTTGAGCGGCTCGAGCAACGGACCGGCGTCGCGCACGTATCGGCGCACCGCCCGGTCGGTCCACCCCATCGAGTACGTGTGGATGCGCAGATGCAGATAGACGAGGCGCGCGACGTCGTCGACGAGGTCGCTGGGGAACCGGAGCGCTCGCAACCGCTCCTCGGCCATGCGCGCGCCCACGACCTCGTGATGGTGGAAGCTGACCCCGCCGGGTCCGACGGAGCGCGTCTTCGGCTTGCCAATGTCGTGGAGGAGGGCGGCGAGGCGCACGCGAAGCTCACGACGCGTCTTGCGGACGACCGCGATCGTGTGAGCGAGCACGTCCTTGTGCTGATGGATGGGGTCCTGCTCGAGCTGCATCGCGTTCAGCTCGGGCAGGAACTCGTCGGACAGGCCGGTGCGGCACAGGAACCACAACCCCGCCGTCGGGTCCGGGAGCAACAGCAGCTTCGTGAGCTCGTCGCGGATGCGCTCCGCGCTCACGATCTCCATGCGCGCGTGCAGTTCGTCGACCGCCGCCACGAGCTCGGCGTCGGGCTCGAGCTCGAAAGCGGCGATGAACCGGGCCGCTCGCATCATGCGCAGCGGGTCGTCGAGGAACGACACCTCGGGCTCGAGCGGCGTCCGGAGCCGCTTGGCGGCCAGATCGGCGGCACCGCCGAACGGGTCGACCAGCTCCGGGTCGGGAAGACGCAACGCCATCGCATTGATCGTGAAGTCGCGCCGGGACAGGTCGGTCTCGATGTCGTCGGCGAACGCCACCTCGGGCTTGCGGCTCTCGGGCCGGTACACCTCGGCCCGGAACGTCGTGACCTCGAAGTGCGTGTCGTCCTTCATGCATCCGACGGTCCCGAACCGTTGGCCCTGGAGCCACACCTGGTCGGCCCAGTCCCGCACGAGCCGCTCCACCTCGTCCGGCCGGGCGTCGGTGGCGACGTCGACGTCGCGGTTCTCGTCCGGACCGAGGTCGAGGAGGGCGTCGCGGACGCTGCCGCCGACGAGGTAGCACTGGTGGCCGGCCGCGACGAGCCGCCCGGCCAGCTGCTGGACGGGTGAATCCGCGTCGAGGAGGGGCCGCAGGCGCGGCGGGATCGGGGTCACACGATCATTCTGACCATCCACCACTTCAAGCGTCGGGTTCTATACGTTCACGACATGAGGGGATGTGGGCGTCCCGGCTGCAACGCACCGGCCGCAGCCGCGATCGGCTTCGACAGCGCGCGGCAGGCTGTGTGGCTGCATCCGCTCGACGAGCCCGAGGCGACCGGCCGGCTCTGCCGGGTCCACGCCGACTCTCTCCGCCCCCCGCGCGGCTGGCGGTTCTTCGACTACCGGGAGCCGGCCGAGCCCGATCCCGACGTCGCCGACCTGCTCGACGCCCGCTCTCCGCTCCTCGAGCGCGCGTTCCGAGGTGCCCGCGCCAGCTGACAGCCGGGTCCGGCTGCAGCGGCGGCCCCACGGGTCGTAGTCACGCCGGGCTTCACCGGCTCGGCGCGTCCCCGTACCGTCGTAACTCGATCGCTGCGATACCGTCGCGGTTGTACGGCAGGAGCCGCGACCATGGATGTCAACTCGCCTGAGACCTGGCGCTGGATCTGGTTGGTCGCCGTCGTGGGCTTCGCCCTCGCCGAGGTGTTCACGCCCGTCCTCTTCTTCATGGGGTCGTTCGCCATCGGCGCCGCCGCGGCGGCGGTGGCGGCATTCGCGGGCGGCGGGCCCGTCATCCAGTGGGCCCTGTTCGTCGGCGTGACCGCCGTGAGCCTCGCCGCGCTGGTCCCGCTCGGACGCCGGCTCGAGGGCCGCGACGAGATCCACCCCGTCGGCGCGAACCGCTGGGAGGGACGCACCGCCACCGTCGTGACCGAGATCCCGGCGGGCAAGCACGCGACCGGCATGGTCCGGCTCGACCGGGAGACGTGGCGGGCCGAGACCACCAACGGCATGGGGGTCGCCGCCGGCGCCACCGTCCTCGTGACCCACGTGACCGGCACCCGAGTCGTCGTCAGCCCGTGGCGCATCGACGTCGCGCCCCGGGGTACCACGCCCGGCCGCGCCGAGCCGGGATCGCCGCCAGCGCCCGGCTGACGGTCTTCGCGAAGGAGCTGTCCGATGGCAGCAATCATCGTCCTGGCCATCCTGGCCTTCCTCTTGTTCGTGCTCGCGTTCAGCTGCATCAAGATCGTGCGCCCGTACCAGCGCGGCGTCGTGGAGCGGCTGGGTCGCTACAAGGGGACCGTCGACCCGGGACTGCGGATCATCGTCCCGTTCGTCGACCGGGTGCACCTCGTCGACATGCGCGAGCAGGTTGTCGAGGTCCCGGCGCAGGAGGTGATCACGTCGGACAACGTCGTGGTCAGCGTCTACGCGATCGTGTACCACGAGGCGACCGACGCCAAGCGGCTCATGTACAACGTCGCCAACTTCGAGCTCGCGGTCACGAAGCTCGCGCAGACGAACCTGCGAAACCTGATCGGCGACCTCGCTCTGGACGACGCGCTCACGTCGAGCGCGAAGATCAACACGCACCTCCGCGACATCCTCGACGACTCCACCGACAAATGGGGCGTGCGCGTGGTGCGGGTGGAGATCCAACGGATCGACCCACCGCCCGACGTCGTGCAGTCCATGCACCACCAGATGCAGGCCGAGCGCACACGGCGCGCCGTGGTCACCGAGGCGCTGGGCGTGCGCGAGGCGGCCATCACCCGGGCCGAGGGTGAGAAGCAAGCCGCCATCCTCGAAGCCCAGGGCCAGTCCGAGGCGATCCAGCGCCTGGCGGACGCCGAGAAGTACCGCCAGACCGCGGTGGCCGAAGGCGAAGCGTCGGCGACCCGGGCCGTGTTCTCGGCCGTGCACGACGGCAATCCGACCCCCGACCTCCTCGCCATCAAGTACCTCGAGGCGCTGCGGGTCGTGGCCAACGGACAGGCCACGAAGATCTTCCTGCCCACCGAGATGAGCGGCTTGTTCGGTGCCGTCGGCGGGCTGGCCGAGATGCTGCGCGAGCCGTCGAGCGACGGGGAGAAGCGCGCCGGCGACACCGAGCCGGCGGAGCCGAGCGGGAGTTAGGACCGGGCCTCGGCGACCTCGCGCCAGAGGTCGGCGGCGGCGTCGACGACCTCGCGGCCGGGGCCGCCCGAGGTCGGTGGCTCGACGGGGGCCACCGTCTCGCCCGCCAACGCCGTCATGGTTGACGCCGTGCCGTTGCGCAGCGCCCCGAGGTCGTAGCCGCCTTCGAGAAACATGATCGTCCGCCCGGCGCCGGTCGCGAGCTGCATCATGCGCGTCGCGAGCGCGCCATAGTCCCCCGCCGACAAGCCGAGCCCGGTGAGGGGGTCGGCGCGATGGGCGTCGAAGCCACACGACACGAGCACCCAGTCGGGAGTGTGGCGCGCCGCGAGCGGCGCGACGAGCTCGTCGGCGGCGCGGAGGTAGAGATCGCCCGTGGCGCCGGCGGGGAGCGGCACGTTGCACGTCGCGCCGACGCCGCCGTCGGCCCCGATCTCGTCGAGGCGGCCCGTCCCCGGGTACAGCGGCCATTCGTGGAGCGACACGTACGCGACACGCGCGTCGTCGTAGAAGATCTCCTGCGTGCCGTTGCCGTGGTGCGCGTCGTAGTCGACGATCAGGACCCGATCGCCGCGGTCGGCGAGCGCCGCTGCCGTGACGGCGACGTTGTTCAGCAGACAGAACCCCATCGCCCCCTCGGGGCGGGCGTGGTGGCCCGGCGGTCGCAATGCGAGGAACGCGCCGTCGCCGCCCGCGCCCGCGAGGGCGTCGACGGCCGCGAGGCCTGCCCCGGCGGCCCGCACCGCCGCCGCCCACGACCCTCCCGACATGGAGGTGTCGGGGTCGATCGACCCGCCGCCGCGCTCGGCCATCGCCTGGAGCCGTTCGACGTGCCGCCGAGTGTGCACCCGTGTGATCTCGTCGGCCGTCGCGTCGCGGGGCGGGAGCGGCGTGACCAGGGCGTCGATATCGCCGCCCACCTCGCGCGCCGCCTGGTCGATGCCGGCGTGCACGGCTTCCAGGCGCGCCGGGCGCTCCGGGTGCCCGCGGCCGGGATCGTGGTCGGCGAAGCGCGGATCGACGCCGACGAACAACATGCTGCCCACGGTACCCGGCGTGTTTTCAAGGCTGTGGCCGCCGCGCCCGTCGCGGAGCCGACGGTTACGCTCGCGAGTCGCCATGTCGCCCCTGAACTCTCACACGCTCCGCTGGCGGGGCGGCTGGGCGCGTATCGGGCCGTTCCGCTCGGACGCCGACGTCGCTCGCCTCACGATGGGGACGGATGCTCCTCCGAGCCCGTCCGTGATCGAACGCTGCCTCGGTGAGGTCCAGGCGCGCAGCTACAAGGCCGTCGTGACGAACGCGCTCGGCCCCGCCGAGTCGGCGCCCTTCGTCGATGCCGGGTTCGCCGTGCGCGAACGCCTCCACCTGCTCACCCACGACCTCGACCGGCTGCCTCCGGCGACGGGCTCGACGCGGCGCGCCCGGCGGCACGACTATCCCGCGATCCTCGCCCTCGACGCGACGGCGTTCGACGGCGATTGGCACCTCGACCACGACGGGCTCGTCGAGGCACTTCGCGCGACACCGGTGACGCGCTTTCGCATCACACCTGACTCGAGCACGACGATCTCCGGCTACGCCGTCACCGGCCGGTCCGGGCGCAACGGGTACCTCCAGC
>Ga0075435_100001585_pt1 | contig 14655 bp, 12 predicted proteins | sample RhiMethybrSRZTD4_FD_75302 | JGI IMG/M metagenome (GOLD analysis project Ga0075435, IMG submission 75302) | Populus rhizosphere microbial communities from Tennessee, USA - Rhizosphere MetaG P. TD hybrid SRZTD4 | ecosystem: Host-associated > Plants > Roots > Rhizosphere > Soil | place: USA...
TCCGATCACCGGCCTGGTGCTGTTCCTCGATCACACCTGGAACAAGCAGTTCAGCAGCGCCGTCGGCTACTCGCGCCAGGACAACGACAACACCGCCGACCAGGCGCCCGGCGCCTTCCGCGTCGGCCAGTACGCCCTCGGCAACCTCCTCTACTACCCCGTCCCGAACGTCATGGTGGGCGGTGAACTGCAATGGGGCCGCCGCGAGAACTTCTCGGACGGCTTCCACAGCGACGGACTGAAGCTGCAGTTCTCGTTCAAATACAACTTCTCGTACAAGCTGGGAGGCCAATGATGAAGACCCGTACGAAACCGCTCGCCGCTCTCTGCCTGCTGGCCGCCATCGGCGCGGCCGTCACCCTCGCGGCGCAGACGGCGCCGTCGCCGCAGCAGGCCGTGGACGCGGCCTTCGCCAAATACAAGGCGCTCCAGGAGGGCAAGAACGCCGACTACATTCCCGCCCTCGCCAAGGTCGATCCGAACCTGTTCGGCATCGCACTGGTGACGGTGGACGGCAAGGTCTTCACCGCCGGCGACGTGAAGACCGAAGTGTCGATCCAGTCGATCTCCAAGGTCTTCACCATGGCGCAGGTCATCCAGGAGCAGGGGCTCGACGCCATTGAAAAGCGCATCGGCGTGGACGCCACCGGCGCCCGCTTCAACTCGATCATCGCCGTCGAGTCGGTGAAGGTGGTGCAGGGGGCCGGCGCGCCCGAGATGAACCCGCTCGTCAACCCGGGCGCCATCTCGGCCACCAGCATGGTCAAGGGAGGCAGCTCCGACGAGGTCTGGAAGAAGATCATCGGGTTCCACAACGACGCCGCGGGACGGCCGTTGACGGTGCTGCAGGACGTCTACAAGTCGGAGTCGGACACCAACCAGCGCAACCAGGCGATCGGCGCGCTGATGCTGGCCTACGGCTACATCAAGTCGAACTGGCAGCAGGCCGTCGACCTCTACACGAAGCAGTGCTCCATCGGCGTCAACGCGCAGGACCTGGCCAACATGGCGGCCACGCTGGCCGCCGGCGGCACCAACCCGGTCACGAAGAAGAAAGTGCTCGACGTCGAGAAGGTGCCGGGCGTGCTCGCGGTGATGGCGACGGCCGGCCTCTATGACGATTCCGGCAAGTGGCTGTATCACACCGGCCTGCCCGCCAAGAGCGGCGTCGGCGGCGGCATCATCGCGGTGTCGCCGGGCAAGTTCGGCATCGCCGTCGTGTCGCCGCCGCTCGACGACGCCGGCAACAGCATCCGGGCGCAGCGCGCGATCGCGGACATCTCCAACGCGCTCGGCGGCAACCCGTACGCGGGAAAGAAAGTCGGCAGCTAGGGAGACTGGCCGGGAGAATGAAGAAAACGCCGCGCGGAGTGAACCGCGCGGCGTTTTTTTTGCGGATTACTTGCCGGGAAGATTGCGGGAGACGGTGACGAGCTCGATCTTCTTGCCCGAGTAGTCTTCGATCTCGACGCCGGTGGGGCCGCCGGCCTTGACCTTCGCGGCCGGCGCCATCGATCCCTTGCCCAGCCCGGTGCTGTCGACGGTGAACTCGGCGACGGCGACGTCGTAGCCGGCGGTCGGCTTCGCATCGACTGCGCCGGCGCCGGCGAAGAAGACCGGCTCCGCGGTCGCCACGGCGATGCGGCGGCCGCCGCCCTGCGCCTGCGCGCGCGCCCAGTGGATCGCCACGGAGCGGTTCCCCACCTTGAGCGATCCGATCTTCGGGGCCTTGCGCAGCGCGGCCACGAACGCCTCGTTGCCCCCCTGTTTCAAGGCGTCGGCGAGTGCGGCGTGATCGGCGTCGGACGTGTACTTGTCGATCTGGATGTGGATCGCGGAGGCGGCGCCGCCCGCGGCGCCGAGGATCTGTCCGTTGGCGCGGAACGATTCCGGCGCCCCGGGCCTGGTCATCGATTGCGCGCCCGGCGCCGCCACGACGGCAGCCACGATCAGCGCGGCGGTCAAGGTGCGAACTGGCACAGGCGGCCTCCTCATGAGATCTGTCGCTTCACCGACGTCAGCTTGACCGGCTCGGCGTCGTAGGCTTCGATGTCGACGCCGGTCGCGCCGCCCGGCTTGACCTTCGCGGCGGCGGCCATGCGGCCTTCGCCGAGGCCCGACGAGTCCATCGTCAGCTGCACGACGGCGGTGTCGAAACCCTCGCGCGATTTCGCCCCGGGGACGCCGCCGCCGACGAAGTAGACCGGCGAATCGACCACCAGCGAAATGACGCGTCCCGTGTCGCTGGGCTTTTCACGGGCCCAGCGGATCGAGAACGACTTGTTGCCGGCCTCGATGTGCCCGACGATCGGCGCGCGCTTCAGCGCCACCACGAAGGCCGCGGAGCCGCCTTCCTTGAGCGCCTTCTCCATGACGTCGATGTCTTTGGGAGCGGTGTACCGGTCGACGCGAATGGTGACGTAGGCGTCGCCACGCCCTTCCTGCGCGCCGACGCTCAGGCGCGCGCTGAACGTCTCGGGTGCCGTCTGCTTCCTGGGCTTGCCCTGCGCGGACGGATGTCCGACGGCCACACCCCACACCACGATCATGGCGGTCATGCCGCGCGCGATCCGCCGCTGAACACAGGCTGAATGTACGTGCATGCGCCGTACTCTACGGAGCGCGGCGCCGGTCCAGCTATGCAGATTCGGCACGCCCGCCGGCGACCACGCGCAGGGTCGACGCGGTGTCGGCTGGAGCGTCGCTCTCCACGCCGCGCAGGTCGCGCGCCGGGTCGAGCGGGATGCGCGCCTCGACGACCGTCCCGCTTCCGGGCACCGACACGATCGCGAGGCGGCCGTTCAGCGATTCGACGCGCTCGCGCATGCTGACCAGGCCGAGACCCGCCGTCTTCTCCCCGTCGTTCACGAAGCCGGCGCCGTCGTCGGACACGCGCAGGACGATCTGGTGGTCGAGCCCGACCAGCGTCACGTGCGCGCCGGTGGCGCCGCTGTGGCGGAAGACGTTGCCGAGCGCTTCTTCGAGCACGCGGTAGAGGCTGAGCGCGCGATCGGGAGAAATCTTCGGGACGTTCGTCTCGCGGAACGTCACCGGCCGTCCCTGCCGGCTCGAGTCGCGGCAGTGCGCCTGGATGGTCGCGACGAGACCCAGCGCTTCCATCTTCGAGGGATGGAGCCGATGCGAGATGCCGTGGACGTCGCTGGCGATCTCCGCGGTGCGCCGCCACGCGTCCTGCAACGGCATGACGAAGCCGTCCAATGACGCCGGCGGCTGTACGACGAGCTGCTGCAGCTGCACCGCGAGCAGCGCCAGCTCCTGGCTGAGATGATCGTGGAGCTCGCGGGAGATGCGCCGGCGCTCGTCGTCCTGCGCCTGCATCAGGCGCCGGCTCAAGTCGCGCAGCAGGCGCTCCGCCTCCATCCGCTCGTGGATGTCGGCGCAGCCGCCGATGTAGCCGAGGAACTCGCCGTCGGAACCGGAACGCACCACGCCAGTGTCGAGGAACCAGCGATAGCGGCCGTCGCGCGTGCGCAGCCGGTATTGCATCTTGAACGGCGCGCGCGCGCGGAACGCGCGCATGAAGGTGTCCATCGTCGGGCCGCGATCGGCGGGGTGCACCGAGTCCAGCCAGCCGGCCCCGGCATCCTGCTCCATCGTGCGCCCGGTCGTCTCGAGCCAGACTCTGTTCAGATACGTGCACGACGCGTCGGTGTCGACCAGCCAGACGGCGATCGGCAGCGCGTCGGCCATGACCCGGAACCGGTCTTCACTCTCGCGCAGCGCCATCTCGCTGACCTTGCGGGTCGTGACGTCCCAGTGCGTGACGACCGCGCCCCCTTCCGGCCGGCGCAGCGGTTCCGCCGTCATCAGGAACCATCGCATGGCGCCGTCGACCTCGTAGTGATACTCGACCTCGCGGCTCGAGGACTCGCCGTGGCAGGCGGCCTCGATCGCCGGGAGGGCCTCGCTCGACGCGGCGCACCCGTTGCGCTGCGCCGATTCGCACGCGTGCAGATAATTGTGGCCCACCTCGATCGACCGGCCGAACGGCAGGCCGTGTGTCGACCCGACGTCGTTCCACGCGCCGTTGACGCCGATGATGACGCCGTCGCGATCGAGGACGGCGACCTGCGCCGGAAGCGAATCGAGAATCGCCCCTTTCAACCGATCGCTGCTGGCGAGCGCGTGCTCCGCCTGCTTGCGCTGCACCACGGTCGCGACCAGCGCCGCGATGACGCCCAGCTGCGGCGCGAGCGCCTGCTGCGAGATCGGCGCATCGCTGGAGATGCCGAACAGCGCGCCCCAGATGACGCCGACCGACGAGAGCGGTACGGCGACCGCACTGCGCGCCTCGATGCCGACACGGTGGACGCGCTGCTGCACGCCTGGCGGAAGATCCGACATCCCGGTGAAGCTCGCCGCCTCGCCCGCGCGCAGCGCTACCGAATACCATTCCCGCTCCGCCGGCGTATCGCGATCCCACCGCCAGATGTGATCGACCTCGAGCACCCCGGCCACGCGCGCCAGGGCCGCGTCCAGCGCCGCGTCGATGTCGTCGGGAGGCACGGCCGACAACGTCAGCGACAACTCGGCCACGAGACGCTCGAAGCGCAGGCGGCGCTCCACCAGCCGCTGCACTTCGCGCCGGCGCTGCACGATGCGGACGAGCGCCAGGATCAGCGCCGTCTGCGCGACGCCGACGGCGCCGACGAAGAGGATCTTGCCGCGTTCGCGTTCCCACAGGCTGGGCTCACGGAAGGCAATGAAGGTTCCGGCCGGGACCGCCGCGACGGACACATCGTGCGACGCGAGCTCCCGCCAGTCGACGACGGCGTTGGCCACCGTCGCGTGGCGCGCCGGGCGCTCGCCCGCGATCAGCCCGGCCGCCTCGCGGCCGAGATCGGCGCCGTGCCGATCCAGGTCGAGCAGCGCGCCGCCGACGATCCCATGCCCGAGCTGCGTGCTGGCAATACCGAAGATCGGCGCGCGCGTCGCCGCGCGCAGCGCCTCCACGGCGTCGATCGGCCGCTGCGGCGCCTGCGCGCCGTCACGCGTCATCGAGGTGAACAACACCACCGTGTTCGAGGGCAGGGCCGCGACCTTGCGCACGAGATCGGGCAGCGACGAGTCGAAGTCGTACTCGATCCCGACCTTCCCGCTGAGCACCTTCAAGTCGTTACGGATCAGCCCCTGCCAGCCCCGGTCGAACCGGGAACTGCCGCCGACGACGTAGACCTTGCGGGTGGAGGGGAAGAGCTGCAGCGCCAGGCGCACCGTCGAGGCCGCGTCGACTTGCGCGTAGACGATGGCCGCGTTCTTCGGGACGACGCGCTCGTCGATCGAACGCGGTTCGACCAGGCCGAACAGGAGCGGGGTTCCGGCAAAGAGGCGATCGTGCTCGCGCATCACGAACTGGACGGCCGGCTCGCTGAACGCGACCACGAGATCGAGCGGGACCGCGCTGTATTTCTCCGCGAACAGATCGGCGAGCCGGCGCTCGTAAAGCGGCCCGGTGAAACGGCCCGTGTCGATGGTCTCGACGTAGAACTCCACCGGCGTCGTCGAGCCGCGCCGGACCGTCGCTTCGATGGTGTCGACGATGATGCGGCCGCCCGGGAGGTCGGGCGATTCGCCGCGGATGATCAGGACGTTCCTCGTACCGGCGGCCGCCGCCGGCAGCGCTGTCAGTCCGAACAGCACCAGCAGGGCGACACCAACACGCGAGCGGGCCGCGACCCGGCGATCGGTATTCGGCATCGGCGAGGCCCGTAGTCTATGCCTCGACGGGCCGTGAGACTACTGGTAAATGTGCTAGCCCAGCTTGGGCAACTAGTTCACATCCAAGCACTTACAAAGTAGACGTCAGTGGCCCGAACCTGCCACGCTGTCAGGCGGGGGCCGTCACCTTTTATATAAGGTGGTGGCGGATGGCGTACTGGATGAGCTCCGCGTTGGTCTTGATGTTCAACTGCTCCATCATCCGGTACTTGTGGAAGGCGATCGTGCGGGCGGTCACGTTCAGGACGCTGGCCACCTCTTTCATGGACTTCCCCTCGGCCAGCAGCTGCAGGACTTCGCGCTGCCGTGCCGTCAGCTGCCGCGACGAGCTGTCGGTGCCGGCCGGGTGCATCAGCGATCCGAGCATGCCTTCCATCACCAATGGCGTCACGTAAGACCGGTGCTTCATCGCCTCGCGGATGGCGGTGAGCAGCTCGGAGCCCGCGGAACGCTTCAGCAGGTAGGCGGTGCCGCCGGCGCGCAGCGCCTCCGCCGCGAGGTCCGGATCCTCGTTCATCGTCACGAAGACGAGCCTGACCGAGCGATCTTCCTGCTTGATCTGGCGTGCGGCGTCGATCCCGTTGAGCAGCGGCATTGCCAGGTCCAGGACGACGACGTCGGGATGGTGTTCGCGCACGGCGGCCAGCAGCGCGCGTCCGTCGGCGACCTTCGCCACGATGTCGCACTCGGGCGCCAGGAGCTTCTCGAACGCCTCCAGCAGCAGGGTGTGATCGTCGGCGAGAATGACACGGGGTTTCGGCAAGGTGCAGCCCTCTATCTCTAGTCGGCGGCCCGCACGCGGAACGTGAACGAGGTGCCGACGCCGGGTTCGCTTTCACACTCCAGCCCGCCGCCCATGCGCCGCAGGTATTCGTCCGCGAGCGCCACGGCGTAGGTGGCGGCACGGTGGTCCGGACCGGGTGCGGCCGGGGGCGTCAACGGCGCGCTGAACAGCCGCTCGACCTGCTCTTTTGTCAGGCCCGGGCCCGCATCGGTGATCGTGCACGCCACCGTCCCTGATTCCTCGGTCATCCGCACCTGGATCGTGCCGTACGGCTTTGACACGCTGACCGCGTTGGCCAGCAGGTTGTCGGCGACGGCGGCAAGTGCGACGCGGTCGCCCGACACCAGCGGAACCGGCACCGCGTCGCAGGTGAGGCGCAGGTGCTGCGCCGCGGTCCGCCGCCGATAATACTCGCACGCACGCCCCATCAGCACGCCGATGTTGACGCGTTCCAGCTTCAAGGGAAAGTCGCGCGGCACCGACATCGCGACCAGCCGGCTGACGGTGTGCTGCATCAGGTCGGCGGTATGGCCGATTCCCTCCAGCCAGACGGTGATGTCGGGGCTGGGATGGTCGCGCAGCGCGAGCTGGAGCATCTCGACGGTCGCGGTGGTGACGGTGATGTAGTTGCTCAGCGAGTGCGCGACGAGACCGACCAGCATCGGGTTGAATGTCTGGATGGCGTCGATCTCGGCCAGCGCCCGGTCGAGGTCCCCCTGCGCCTCAGCGATGGCGGCCGCGGCGCGTGTCCTGGCGTCCACGTGTCCTCCTCCCTCTGACAGTTGGTGAAGTTGTGGCATGCACATTTTCCAGGGGGCGAATGACACACTTTGCGAATAGACACATCTCAGCGGCGCCGCTAGGGTATGACGCGTGAGTAACGGCGCCCTCCCGCGCGTCCTCGTGGCCGACGACCACCAGCCGGTGCTGGATCGGGTCGTCGCCATGCTGGATGGGGAGTTCAGCGTGGTCGGCACCGCGCACGACGGCGCGGAGGCGGTCGAGGCGGAAGCGTCCCTGCACCCCGACGTGCTGGTACTGGATGTCTGCATGCCGGGCATGGGCGGACTCGAAGCGGCGGCCCGGATCCGCCATCGCGGATCGCTGGTGCCCGTCGTCTGCATGACTGCGTTCAACGAAGCGGACCTGCTGGACGCGGCGTGGGACGCGGGCGTGAGCGGCTACGTGGCCAAGATTTCGCTGGTCCAGGACCTGGTGCCGGCGATTCGCGCGGCGCTCGAAGGCCGGCGCTTCGTCTCCGCCCGGATCGAGCCTTATCTTCTGCCGGACCGCTGACCCCACGTCGATCCTCGCCGCCAGGCCACGGTCCCCCGATAATCCGCCCGACGGGAACCTGTCAGTTTTGCCGGGCACCTCTCCAACTGTTGGCAGTTCTGTACCAGCCGCGGACGCCGTACCGTTCGAAGCGTCAGGCAGGACTGTCAACATGGACCAGATCATCTCCTCTCCGTCCCGACCAGGACGTGCCCGCGTTCCGGCGCGACAGATTGTCAAGCGGCTCGACGCCTTCCTCCTCGGGCACCTCGACGAACCGATCCAGATGGCGCGGCTCTGCGACGCCACCGGCGTCAGCGAGCGCAGCCTGCGCAACGCCTGTCACGAGGTCTGCGGGACCAGCCCGAAGCGCTATCTGACCCGCCGCCGCATGGAGGCCGTGCGTCAGGCGCTCGAGAACGCCCGCCCCGGCGAGTCGACCGTCACGCGCATCGCCACCGACTACGGCTTCTTCGAGCTGGGACGGTTCGCCGCGACCTACAGCCTGCTGTTCGGCGAGCGCCCGTCCGACACGCTGCGCGGCGACGTGTCGACATGAACGGTAGCGGCAGCGCCGGCGCCCGGACTATGCGGAATCGGCAGCGCGCCGCCGCTCGATCATTTCGCGCCGCGCACCGTCGCCGCCAGCTTGACCGGCGTCTCGGCGTAGTCGTCGATGCGGACGCCGGTCTCGCCGCCCGGCTTCACGCGCGCCGCGGCCGCCATCGTCCCCGTACCGTGCCCCGACTTGTCGAGCGTCAGCTGGGCGACGGCCACCTCGTAGCCGGCGGTCGGCTTGGCGCCGCGCCGCCCGCCGCCGACGAAATACACCGGCGTGTCGGTGACGATCGAGATGGTGCGGCCGGCAGCCGCGTCCACCTGGCGGGCCCAGCGGATCACGAACGACTGCCCCGCCGCCTCGACCGAGCCGGCACGCGGCGCGGCGCGGAGCGCTTCGAGGAAGCCGGGATAGCCGCGGAACTTCAGCGCGTCGGTCATCGAGTTGCGCGCGCGCTCCGGTGAATAGCGATCGATCGTGATCACCATCGGCACGGTAATCCCGCCGCTCGCGCGGCCGCCCGAGGCGCTGCCGGCGGGCGTGATCGTCGCGACGATGTCGAGCACTTCAGCCGGCTCCTGGATCGGAACGGCGGCCAGCGACGAGGCGAGCAGCATGGCGAAACCCGCAAGGCGAACTGTCACGGCAACTCCTTGGTTGCGAATGAGCGTAGGGATCCCGTCGAGGCTCGACTATGCGTTTTCGGCAGTCTGGCGCGCGCCGCGCTCGTGCCGGATCCGCATAGCCGCAGCGGGATGCGCCGCATATCGTCGCGCGGTGACGCTGCCAACCCCACCACGTTCGCTCTCGGCGTGCGCCGTCGCCGCGCTGATCGCGGTCGGCGGCGTCGCCGCCGAGGCGCGCGCGCAGGAGACCACCGCGCCTCCGGCGAGCCGGACGGCGGCGATCGAGCAGGCGCAGGCGCAGAAGGCCACCGCGCTGCACCCCTTCGAGCCGGGCAAGGTCGAAGAAACCCTCGATCGCGTCGAGGATCTGCTGGTGAGCGGCCGCCTGCACGTGCACCCGTTCTTCCAGAGCGCGTACGCCGGCGGCGGCTTCACCCTGGGCGCCGGCTATATCACCCACGTCAGCTCGTACAACCTCCTCGACCTGCGCGGCAGCTTCACCTTCTCCGGCTACAAGCGGATCGAAGCGGCGTTCATGGCGCCGCGGTTCCTCGATCGGCACGCCACGCTGACCCTGCTCGGCGGCTGGCGCGAGGCGACGCAGGTCGGCTTCTACGGCATCGGCACCGAGAACACGTCGAAGCAGGACCGCGCCAACTACAGCTTCGATCAGCCGTACGGATCCGCCGAGATCGCGTTCCGGCCGACACGGAAAGTTTTCGCGCTGCTCGCCGGGGCCGAGATCTCGCAGTGGAACCAGGGCGCAGGCTCGGGATCGGCGCCGTCGGTGGACGAGGTCTACACGCCGGCGACGCTGCAGGGGCTCGACAGCAACCCGGTGTACCTCCACACGCACGCCGGCGGCGCGATCGACTGGCGCCCCTCGCCGGGCTACGCCCGCGCGGGCGGCGCGTATTCGATCGTCTTCCATGATTTCCGGGATCAGGACGAGGCCTTCGGGTTCAGGCGCACCGATTACGACGTGGTGCAGCACGTGCCGGTCATGCGCGATGCCTGGGTGCTCTCGGTGCACGGCCGCCTCGAACTGGCCAACGCCGCCGATGGCCAGGTGATTCCGTTCTTCATGCTGCCGGCGCTCGGCGGCGGGTCGTCGCTGCGCGGCTTTCCGAGCTGGCGCTTCCGCGACTTGAACAGCCTGCTGCTGCAGGCCGACTGGCGCGTCCTGGCCAACCGCTTCCTCGACATGGCCCTGTTCTACGACGCCGGCCGCGTGTCGGCGCGCCGCAGCGATCTCGCGTCGGGGCAGCTGAAAAGCGACTACGGCATCGGCTTCCGCCTGCACAGCCCGCTGGCGACGCCGCTCAGGATCGAGTTCGCGAAAAGCAACGAAGGCCTCGCGCTGGTGTTCTCGTCGAAGGCCGCTTTCTGAGGTCCCATGGTTCCCACTGTTCCCCGCCTCTGCCGGCCCGCCGCGCGGCTGCTCCTCGCCATCGCCTGCGGCGCCGCCTCGCTGCACGCGACCGCGCCACGCTTCTACGCTGACGACCCGATCGCGCGCGAGCCGGAAAGCCAGGACGCGTCGCGCGCGCAGGCGGGCGACATCGGCCTGATGTACGACATCTCCTACAACCTGTTCGTGACGCCGCGGCTGCAGCCGGCGAACACGCCCGCCGGAAACATCAACACCATCGACGAGCTGCCGGACTCGGGCTGGTTCACCAACCGGATCCTGCCGCGGCGCCTCTCCGAGGACGACCTCGCGCGCGGGCCGCACGTCGGCGAGAAGCCGAACCCCGAGCGCTGGACCGTCATTCGCGAGAAGAGCTCGGGCTATTCGCCGGGCTTCACCGCCAGGGACGCCAACGGCGAGACGTGGTTCGTCTCGTTCGACGCGCCAGGCTACGCCGAAGGGGCCACGGCCGCGATCGTCATCGCCAGCAAGCTGTTCTGGGCGCTCGGCTACAACCAGGTCGAGACCTACATCACGACGGTCGATCCGCAGCGCCTCGTGATCGACTCCGGCGCCACGATGCGCCGCCCGAACGGCAAGCGCACGCCGATGCGCCGCGGTGACGTGGACGCGGTGCTCGAGCGCGCGGCGCGCAGCGCCGACGGCACGTATCGGGCCGCCGCCGCGCGGCTCCTGCCCGGCAAGGTGCTCGGTCCGTTCCGCTACGAGGGGACGCGCCCCGACGACCCGAACGACATCGTCGAGCACCAGAACCGGCGCGAGCTGCGCGCGCTGCGCGTGTTCGGCGCGTGGGCGAACCTCACGGACCTGAAGGCCGGCAACACGCTGGACACGCTGGTCACCGTGGACGGACGCGCGATCGTTCGCCACTACCTGCAGGACGTGGGATCGACGTTCGGCATCGGCGCCAACGGCGCGCACGACTGGGACGAGGGCTTCGAGTACTTCTACCAGCCCGATACCTCGCGGCGGCGGATGCTGTCGTTCGGCTTCGCGCTCAGCCCGTGGCAGACGGCGCACTACACGGAATACCCGTCGGTGGGCCGCTTCGAAAGTGAGGCGTTCGATCCCCTGACGTGGAAGCCGCACGCGCCGACGACCGCCTACATGGCGATGCAGCCCGAGGACGCCTTCTGGGCGGCGCGGCGCGTCGCCGCGTTCGACAACGGGCTGATCCGCGCCATCGTCCACGCCGGGCAGTTCAGCGACTCGGCGGCCGAACAGTATCTGACCGCGATGCTGATGCAGCGCCGCGACAAGATCGCGCGCGCCTACCTGACGGCGGTGAACCCGCTCGTCGACCCGGCGTTGAGCGCCGACGGCCAGCTCACCTTCACAAATGCAGCCACGGGCGCGGGCCCGACGGCCGCACCGGCGCGCTACGTCGCGCAGTGGAGCCGCTTCGACAACGCGACCAACGCGACCAGCCCGCTCGGCGAGAGCGACAGCACGACCGCGTCGATCAAGGCACCGGCGCCGCTGCCCGGCGAGGCAGGCGCATTCGTGCAGATCGACGTCCGCGGCGACGGCGGTGGACGCTCGGAGTGGCAGCAGGCGGTCCGCCTCCACTTCCGGCGCGCCGCCGACGGCTGGGTGCTGGTGGGCCTCGATCGCCGCGCCCCGCGGCAGGGATCCTGATGCCGTCCGCGACCGTCGCCGAGGAGCGGCCCCAGAAAGGGCCCTTCGAGCGGATCCTCTCGCCGATCGCCGACGTCCGCCGTGACGAGACGGTGAGCGTCCTGCTGCTGACGCTGATGATGTTCCTGATGCTCAGCGGCTACTACATGCTCAAGACGGCGCGCGAGGTCTTCATCCTCTCGCAGGGGGGCGCCGAGGTGAAGAGCTACGCCTCGGCCGGCCAGGCGATCCTCCTGCTCTTCATCGTGCCGGCCTACGGCGCGTTCGCCTCGCGGGTGAGCCGCATCCAGCTGGTCTCGTGGGTGCCGCTGTTTTTCGCGTCGAACATCGTGCTGTTCGGGATGGCGTGGGCCGCGGGTCTGAACGTCGGCGTCCCGTTCTTCCTCTGGCTCGGCATCTTCAACGTGATGGTGATCGCCCAGTTCTGGGGGTTTGCCAACGACGTCTACACGCCGGAACAGGGCAAGCGGCTGTTTCCGTTGATCGGGCTCGGCAGCAGCCTCGGCGCGTGGCTCGGATCGATCCGCGCCGGCGTGGTCATGCAGTCGGCGGGCCCCGGCCGCCTGCTGACCGGCGGCGCGGTGCTGCTCGTGGCGTGCGTCGGCCTGGCGCGGCTGGTCGATCGCCAGGTCCGCCGCAACGCGCCGCCCGCGCGCGCCGCGAAAGCCGACGAGCGCCTCGGCGGCGGCCAGAGCGGGTTCAGCATGCTGCTGACCAACCGCTACCTCCTGCTGATTGCCGTGCTCACGCTCCTCCTCAACGTGGTCAACACCACGGGCGAGTACCTGTTCGGCCGCTACATCGTGCAGAGCGCGACCGCGATGTACGGCGCCGGCGCGGCGGCGGAAGAGGCGCGCGGCCGCTTCATCGGCGACGCCTACAGCAGCTTCTTCAGCAACGTGAACCTGCTCGGCCTGCTCCTGCAGATGTTCGTCGTGTCGGCGGTCTTCCGGCTGCTCGGCGTCGGGCGGGCGCTGTTCATCCACCCCTTCATCGCCGGCGCCGGGTACTTGATGATGCTGCGCACGCCGTCGTTCGACACGATGCGCCTGCTGAAGACGGCCGACAACGCCGTCGACTACTCGATCGGCAACACCACCAAGCAGGCGCTCTGGCTGCCGACGACGCGCCAGGAGAAATACAAGGCGAAGCAGGCGGTGGACTCGTTCTGCGTGCGCGCCGGCGACGTCATCCAGGCGGGCGTCGTCTACATGGGCGAGCTGGCGTCGCTGGCGATCCCGGCCTTCGCCGCCATCAACCTCGCGATGACCGCGGCGTGGCTCGTGACCGTCTCGGCCCTGAACCGGCGGCTGCAGGCGCAGGCCGACGCGACCGGCGGCAAGCTCTAGCCGACCACGCATGGCGACGGTCGCGGCAGCGGACACTCCTCCCACGCGACGACGGCTGCCGTTCCCAACCCAGGTCTGGCTGGGCCTCGGCGCCGGCATCGCGCTCGGCCTGTTCATCGGCGAGCGCGCGGCGCCGCTGCAGATGGCGGCCGACGCCTACGTCAAGCTGCTGCAGATGACCGTGCTTCCCTACGTGACGATGTCGCTCGTCGGCGGGATCGGCGCGCTGAACCATGGCCAGGCGTCGCGCCTGGGATCGCGTGTTGGAGTGGTGCTCGTGGCGTTCTGGGGCGTCGCGCTGCTCGCGGTGTTCGCGTTCCCGCTCATGTTCCCGCACGTGCAGACGGCGTCGTTCTTCAGCACGACGCTGCTGGAAGACACGCCGCCGCTCGACCTGATCGGGCTGTACATCCCGGCCAATCCGTTCAACTCCCTGGCCAACAATGTCGTCCCCGCGGTGGTGCTCTTCAGCGCCCTCCTCGGCGTCGCGCTGATGAGCGTCCCGAACCGGGCCGTCGCGCTCGACGCGATCGCGGTCCTGACGCGCGCGGTCGAGCGGGTGGCGCGCTTCATCGTCGCGCTCACGCCGTTCGGCCTCTTCGCCATCGCGGCGGTGGTCGCCGGCACCTTCGATCCGGTGCAGGCGGCGCGGCTGCAGGTCTATCTCGCCGCCTACGTGGCGATGGCCCTGCTGCTGTCGCTCTGGGTGATCCCCGGCCTGGTCGCGGCGATCACCCCCATCCCGCACCGCGCCCTGCTCAAGCAGGCCCGCGACGCGCTGGTAATGGCGTTCACGACCGGCAGCCTGTTCGTCGTGCTGCCCCTGCTCGCCGAAGAGGCACGGGCGCTCGTGCGCGACTACACCGACCTGCGTCCCGAGGAAGAACGCCTGCCGGACGTGATCATTCCGGCGGCCTACAACTTCCCGCACGCTGCCAAGCTGCTGACACTCAGCTTCGTCCTGTTCGCGGCCTGGTTCTCCGGCGCCTCGCTCTCGGTGGCGCAATACCCGTCGCTGGCGGCCACCGGCATCCTGGTGCTGTTCGGCAGCGTCAACGTGGCGGTCCCCTTCCTGCTCGACATGTTCCGGATCCCGGCCGACACGTTCCAGCTGTTTCTCGCGACCAGCGTCGTCAACGCGCGGTTCGGCACCCTGCTCTCGGCCGTCCATACGCTGGGGGTCGCGGTGATCGGCACCTGCGCGGTGGCCGGCGTGGTGCGGCTCGACGCACGCAAGCTGCTGCGCTTCGCGG
>Ga0075435_100001593_pt1 | contig 14635 bp, 12 predicted proteins | sample RhiMethybrSRZTD4_FD_75302 | JGI IMG/M metagenome (GOLD analysis project Ga0075435, IMG submission 75302) | Populus rhizosphere microbial communities from Tennessee, USA - Rhizosphere MetaG P. TD hybrid SRZTD4 | ecosystem: Host-associated > Plants > Roots > Rhizosphere > Soil | place: USA...
GTCCGGTGTTTTGAGGACGGAACGCGGGAGTCACCATCCTCCAGCTCATCCAGCAAGCGGAGCGTCAGCTCCTTCGCCCCCTCATAGTCGCGCTCACGATGCTCGTGGTGGATGGCGAGCGCCTCGACGGCGTACTGCCGCAGCGGCGCGAGCAGCGTGGCGCCTTGCCCACCGTAGCCTTGGGGAAGATGAGGGCGGCCCTTGCGCGACTGCTTCAGATCCAGGATCCGCCGCCAGCAGTCGGCCGCTTCGGCGAAGCGGCGATCGCGGCGCAGCCGGACGCCCAGCCGGTAGATGGCTTCGGCGCGCACGTCGATGTGCGCGGCCTCGTCACGCGACGCGGTTTCGTATGCCGCGACGGCGCGATCGACGCAGCCGGCACGCTCGTACACCTTGCCGAGGGCCAGCGCTTCGGCGGCGTCGCGGCAGCGCTCGGTCCCCTTCTCCACCAGTTCGACGGCGTGCGCGGTGACGGCGGCCAGCGAGATGAGGTCGAGCCGGTTGTGCTCGAGCACCGGTTCGAGCGGACGCGCGTCGCCGGTGCGGAGGAACTGGAAGTAGCGGCCGGGGATATCCATCCCCGGAATGTCACCGACGCGGCGTACTTCGCAGAGCACCCGCTCGAGCGTCCCCAGCCGGCACCCTCCGTCGTCGCCGTCCGGTGAGGCGCCGCCGTGCGTGTCCGGCGCGCGAGAGGCCCACAGCCGCCGCGCGGGATGCAGCATGTCGAAGTGCCGGACCGACTCGAGCGGCAGCGGCATGCGATGGAACTGCCAGCGCGTCTCCATCATCGGCACGTCGAACGTCTTGCCGTTGTAGGTGACGAGCAGCGACGTGGCGTCGAAGCAGTCGGCCACCGCGCTGAGCAGCGCACGCTCGCTCGCATAACTGGTCAGCAGGAACTGCCGCACCTGGAACGCGCCCATGTCGAACCAGCCGCAGCCCACCAGGAACGCGACCGTGCCGGCGCCGCCGCTGAGTCCCGTCGTCTCGAGATCGATGAACAGCGTTCGCGATCCGCTGCCGTCGGGGACTGGCAGCGTCGGGTCGAGCAGGCGGAGCGAGTCGCCGTCCGGCAGCTCGCACTCCCCCACCCGCCGCGTGCCGTGGTAGCGATCGGACTCGTAGCGGCGGTCGATGATCAGCGCGCGACCGAAATGGTTGGTGACGACGCGTCCGCCGAGCACGTCGGCCACGCGATCGAGATCGATCGACGCCTCGTAGCGGCCGGTATCGGGTTCGTAGGTGAGCTCGCGAACGGGAGCATTCTGCGGTCTGACGATCGACCGCAGCCGGGAAGTGAGATCCACTACGCGACCTCCGCCGCCAGCAGCCGGCCGAGGATCTCCGTCGCGACGGTCTTCGCGTGCGGCCCGGTGTTCCCTTCCGGTCCGACGCAGGACGGGCACCCCGAGTCGCACGGGCACGTCGCGATCAGCTCGTGCGTGCGCTCGAGCAGCAGGCCGTGCATCTCGAACAGCGGCCGGCTGAAGCCGATGCCGCCGGGATAGTTGTCGTAGATGAAGACTTTCGGTTCCACCGCGAGCGCGTCCGGCACCTGCCCCTTGCCACCCGTCCGCGTCGTCCTATCGAGAGATCCGCCGTCGATCGACATGCCGACGTCGTGGCCGTCGCACATCAGCAGCAGCTGCGCCACGTGCCGCATCGCGAACGCGAGCCCGACGACGCCGTCGCGCCGATCGTCGCCGCCGAAGGGCAACGCGGCCATCACGTCGGCCGGAATGGTCAGCCAGTACGACGAGGTGTGCATCTGCTGCTCGGGCAGGTCGAGCTCGCCGGAGCCGACGTTCTCGTTGGTGTAGAACTTGATCTTCTTGAACCCGACGACGCGCGACACGACGTGGACTTCCCCGTGTGACTTCGCTGCCGAGATCCGAGGTCCGAGGTCCGAGATCCGGAGGTCAACTGAAACGGACGTCGGACGTCGGCCGTCGGATGTCGGCCCGGATGTCTGGAAGGTGTCGAGGATCGTGACCTTCGTATACGTGATGGCGTCGGTGTAGTAGTCGCAGTCCACCGACGACACGTAGGCCTTGCGTCCGTCGAAGTCGAGGCGGTCCACCTGGAAGAGCTGTCCTTCCACCATGTAGATCGCCTTCTCGTGCAGCATCGCGGGGCCGCTGGTGAAGTCGGTCTCCGCGATGACGCGCTCGCCGTGCGTGGTGTCGACGACGACGAAGTTGTCGGACGACACCGATCGCAGGCTGACCGCGTCGGCCGGGTAGGACTCGTGCGTCCAGTTCCACTGGCCGTCGGCGGCGTGCACGAAGCCCTCTTCGCCGAGCACCGCGAGCACTTCCTGGACGTTGACATTCTCAGTCCGGCCTTCGGGCCCGAATGTCTCGTCGGCCATGAACGGCAGCTCGAACGCGGCGCACTTCACGTGGTCGAGGAGGATGTGCAGGTTGTCGGGATTGATCAGCGCGTGCTCCGGCGACGCGTCGAAGAAGTAGGACGGGTTGCGGATGATGAACTGATCGATCGGCGCGCTGCTGGCGACGAGCACGGCGGCCGATCGGGTCGAGCGGCGGCCGGCGCGGCCGGCCCGCTGCCACGTCGCGGCGATGGTGCCGGGGTAGCCGGCCATGACGGCGACGTCGAGCGCGCCGATGTCGATGCCGAGCTCGAGCGCGTTGGTCGAGACCACCGCGCGCACGCTGCCCTCGCGGAGCCCGCGCTCGATCTCGCGCCTCCGCCCCGGCAGGTAGCCGCCGCGATAGCCGCGGATCACGTCCGAGGCGCCCGGCGGCCCCTGGTACGCATCCTTTAAATATGTGGTGAGGATCTCCGTCGTCAGCCGGCTCTGCGCGAACAGGATGAGCTGCAGGTTGTGCTTGAGGAACTCGAGCGCGACGCGGCGCGATTCCGACAGGTACGACCGCCGGATGCCGAGCTGCGCGTTCACCACCGGCGGGTTCACGAACAGGAAGAACTTCTCGCCGCGCGGCGCGCCGCTCTGATCGATCAGCTCGAACGGGCGGCCGGTCAGCCCCTCCGCCAGCTCGCGCGGGTTGGCGATCGTCGCCGACGAGCAGATGAAGATCGGATCGGAGCCGTAGTGACGGCACACCCGCTGCAGCCGCCGCAGGATGTTCGACAGGTGGCTGCCGAAGACGCCGCGATAGGCGTGCAGCTCGTCGATGACGACGAACCGGAGGTTCTCGAACAGCTTGGCCCAGCGCGGATGGTGCGGCAGGATCCCCGAGTGCAGCATGTCGGGGTTGCTCAGCACCACGTGCGCCTTGCCGCGGATCGCGCGCCGCGCGTCCGACGGCGTGTCGCCGTCGTAGGTGAAGACCCCAATTTCCGGCGCGGCTTGTATCAGTTGCGCGTGGGGCCCCACCCCCACGCGCTCGCGCTCGGCGGCGCCTTCGGCGCTGCCCTCCGGCGCCTCGCGCTGGCCGCAGGCGCTCTGCGTGATCAGCTCGACGAGGCTGTGCAGCTCCGCGAGCTGATCCTGCGCGAGCGCTTTCGTCGGGAAGAGATACAGCGCGCGCGCCGACGGGTCCTTCAGGATCGTGTCGAGCACCGGCGCGTTGTAGCAGAGCGTCTTGCCCGACGCCGTCGGCGTCACGGTCACCACGTTCCGCCCCGCCAGCACGTGCCCGAACGCGAGCGCCTGGTGCGTGTAGAGCTGCTCGATGCCCCGCGCCGCCAGCGCGTGGCGCAGCCGGGGATCCGTCTGCTCGGGAAACGGCGCGTAGCTCGCCGCCACCGCGGGCATCCGCCGCGTCGCCGTGACGATCGGATCCGCCTCGGCACCCCCCGGGCGCGGCGACATCGTCAGCCGCGACACCGCATGCTGGAGGAGCTGGTCCTTGTCGCCGGAGAGAACGGGGAGCGAGGGTGAGGCCATGGTCAACCGCGGACGGCCTAGCGAGTTGCGGGAGTCATGCTAACAGGGAGCCGGCAGGCGATCAAGAGGCGAAAGCGTGAGCTGGCAGCTTCCTGGCTGGATGAAGCGATTCGAGAAACCGCTCCATTGGGAGGATCCAGGTCCTGCCGCGGCGTTCGCGGCGCGCGCCGCGATACAGCAGGATGAGCTCCGCCTGCGGGTAATCCTCGCCAAACGCCGCGAGCCCCCGGAGATCTTCGGGCCGAATCCGATCCGTGTTCTTCACCTCGATGGCCCAGAAGCCGGCCGCGCCGTAGATCACGAAGTCCACCTCGACACCCGACCGGGTGCGCCAGTAGAACAGTTCGGCATCGGCCTGACGATAGGCAATCCAGGCGCGCAGGTGCTGCGCTACCAATCCTTCGAGCGCGGCCCCGTCGATCTCCGCGGGGCGATCGAGCGGACCGCGAGGTCGAAGCGAGCGGAAGACGCCCGCGTCGAAGATGAACAGCTTCGGGTGGGCAATCGTCTCGCGCTTCGCCCGGCGGGTGAAGACCGGCACGCGAAAGGACAGCAGCAGGTCCTCGAGGACCTCGATGTAGGCCGCCACGGTCTTGCGTTCGACCTGGCACTCGCGCGCCACGTTCGCGACGTTCAGCACGGCGCCGTGGGAGAAGCTGACGGCCTCGAGGAACCGCGTGAAGGCGCCGGCGTTTCGCGCCCATCCCTCCATCCTCACTTCCTCGTCCAGATAGACCGACGCATACGCGCGGAGGACGTCATCCGGGCGTTCGGCCGCCACGACGAGCGGGACCAGGCCGCGCTGCAGCGCCGCCGTCAGATCGAACGCGCCGAGCTCCGCGGCCATGAAGGGATGCAGCGTCCGTACGACGGCCCGCCCTCCGAGCAGATCGACGCCGCCGCGGCGGAGTTTGCGAGCGCTCGAACCGGTCAACACGAAACGCCGCTTCTCTTTCGACTCGATCAGGGAGTGAACGACGTTCAACACCTCGGGCACGCGCTGGACTTCGTCGAGGACGATGGTCCGACGGGGAGAGCCGCTCGCGATGTCGCGGAGCCGCTCGGGGCGGGCGATGAGGTCGCGGGCGAGGTCCGGCTGCAGGAGGTCGAGCACCAGGGCGTCCGGGAGGGCCTGCCGCAGCCAGGTGGACTTGCCGGTCCCGCGCGGCCCGAAGAGAAAGAAGCTTTGCCGCGGCGCCTCGAGAAATCGACTCAGCGGTTCCATTTTGAGTCTCAGAAGGGAATTTGAAGTTCCTCAATGATATCACACAAAAGGAATCGACAATTCCATTATGAGTCGCAAAAGGGAATCGCAACTTCCATAATGAGACTAGGCGCCGATGCGGGCGCGGACTATCGCGTCGGCGCCCCGGTCCCGGCGGAAGCCGGCTCGCGCGCGATCCGTGCGGCGAGGGCGCTCAGGCCGAGGACGCCGATCAGGTTCGGGAAGATCTGCAGCGCGTTCATCAGGTCCCCCCACGCCCACACCAGGTTGACCTTGGCGATCGCGCCGAGGGGGATCAGCAGGCAGTAGATCCACCGGTACGGCATGACCACGCGCGGGCCCAGCCAGTACTCGAGGAACTGCTCGCCGTAATAGGCCCAGCCGATCAGCGTGCCATAGCCGAAGAGGAAGACGCAGAACGACACGAGGTAGCCGCCGATGCCGGGCATCGCCGAGTTGAACGCGAGCCCGACGGCGGCGGTACTGGTCGCGCGCTCGCCGGCCGGCAGGCTGTAGTCGATGACGCCCGAGAGCATGACCGTCAGCGCGGTCAGCGAGCAGGTGCCGAACGAGACGATGAACGTTTCCATCACCGCGTTGAGCCCCTGCTGCGCCGGGCGCGAGCTCTGCGCGGTGCCGTAGGCGACGGCGGCGGTCCCGTAGCCGGCCTCATTGGCATAGAGACCTCGCGCGAGGCCGTAGCGGATGGCGGTGAACATGCCGAAGCCGAGCGCCGACTGCATGGTGAACGCCTCGCGGAACACCATCGCGAGCACGTCCGGAATCCGCGACGCGTAAGTCACGATCACGATGAGGCTGCCGACGAGATAGATGCCGACCTTGGCCGGCGCCAGCTTCTCGAAGGCGCGGCCGATCGACTTGATGCCGCCGATGATCACCAGCCACGTCAGCACCGCGATCACCAGCCCCGAGATCCACCGCGGCACGCCGACCTGCGTGTTCATGACGAGCGCGATCGAGTTGGTCTGCGTGAACGGCGTCGTCGTCAGCGCCGCCACTCCCGCGACGACGGCGTAGGTCATCGCCAGCGCCGGAGACTTCAGGCCGTCGCGCAGGTAGTACATCGGCCCCGAGCGCACCGCTTCCTGTCCGCGCGCCTCGCGGAAGCTGAGGCCGAGCACCGCTTCGCAGAACTTGATCGCGGTCGCGAAGAAGCCGTAGCACCAGATCCAGAACAGCACGCCGGGCCCGCCCGACGCGATCCCGGCGGCGACGCCGGCGATGTTGCCGGTGCCGATCGTCGTCCCCAGCGCGGTCATGAACGCCTGGAACGGGGTCAGCACGCCGGTCGCGCCGGCGGCGCGGCCGCCGAAGAACGCGCGCACCGCTTCGCCGAACCGGCGCACCTGCACCGCGCGCAGCCGCAGCGTGAGAAAGATGCCCGTCCCGAAGAGGACGATGACCAGGACCGGCACGAACAGCCAGTCGGCAGTGGACTGCACGAGATCCGCAAGCCGGCTCAGGATCATCGGGGGATGATACGTCAGATATTTGATCGGCTCTGGCAGCCGTCGACGACGATCGACGCGCCGCTGATCCAGCTGGCGCGGGGTGAGGCGAGGAAGGCGACGACATGGCCGACTTCCTCGGGACGGCCGAAGCGGCCGAAGGGCAGCTCGCGCTTGATCATCTCGGCGATGCCCTGGGGATCGGTCTGCTGGCGGCGATGCCACGATCCGCCGGCGAACATGATCGATCCGGGGGCGACGCTGTTGACGCGGATGTTGGCCGGCGCGAGCTGGCCGGCAAGCGCCTTGGCCAGGCTGATCTCCGCGGCCTTGACGGCGTTGTAGGTCATGCGTCCGCCCGCCTCGCGGCCGTAGATCGACGCGATCATCACGATCGATCCGCCGCCGCGCTGCTTCATGTGCGGCACGGCCAGGCGCGACGCGCGGATCGCCGGGAACAGCGTCTCGTCGAACGCGGCCTGCCATTCGGCGTCGGTGGTGCCGAGCAGATCGGATCCCGCGGCGCGGCCGACGTTGTTGACGAGGATGTCGAGGCCGCCGAAAGTCTCCACCGCGCGTGCGATCACCAGCTCGATGCCGGCCAGCGTGGAGACGTCGGCCTGCACCGTCGCCACCATGTTCGGGCGCCTCGCGGCGGCTTCGACCTCCAGCGCCGCCTCGGCGAGCGTCTCCTCGCCACGCGCGCAGAGGACGACGCGGCAGCTCTCCGCCACGAGCGATCGCGCGCTGGCCAGCCCGAGCCCGCGGCTCGAGCCGGTGACGACCGCCACTTTGTCGGTGAGGCCCAAATCCATCGCGGTTAGCAGTCTACTGTTTGCGGTTCACGGTTGGTTCACAGTTCATCAACCATTCACCAACCGTGAACTGTGAACTGTCAACCGTCAACCTCACTCGACGCGGCCGCCGGTGAGGTCGTTGAGGCGCCAGTCCATCTCGAGGAACGCGACCTTGAACTCGTTCTTCTGTATGAAGTCGCGCTCGGACGGCAGCAGGTGGGGCCAGACGAAGGCGATGATGGCGCGCTCGATCGGCGAGCGCTGCTGCATGGTCTTCAGCGCCGGGTCGTCCGGCTTGTCGTAGGCGGCGACGAAGTCCGCCTCGCGCCAGCTCAGGATCGGCGTCACCGACAGCGTGTTGGTGACGCGATCGAGGCGGTACATGTAGCGGTTGTTGACGAAGTCGGTGCGGATTTCGGTGAGCTGCTTGTCGAGGCGATCGGCGGTGTAGGCCTCGCTGCGCAGCCGGCCGCTGCCGATGGCGCCGCGGCCGAGCGCGAAGTACAGCCTCGGGTCCTTGAACTCGGGGAGGATCGTCTTCTCGATCTGGTCGAGCGTCACCGTGCGCCCTGCCGCGCGCCACGGCGTCTTGTCGAACGCGCCGGGGATCTGCTTGATCGTGCCGTGCAGCGGATAGTGGTTGATCACCGTCGCGAGCACGAACGCGTTGTAGGCATTGACCCAGAACGCCATCTGCTGAGTCTTCGACCAGCCCTGGTAGACCGCCGGCGTCACGTTCAGCGACGCGATGTAGCGGTCGAGGCGGCCGCGATCCGACTTGAGCGCGCGGTAATAGACCAGGCCGTCGCGGACGTTGACGTCGAGGATCTGGTCGAGCGGCCGGTGCAGCAGCTCGGCGCCCGGCGCGGGGACGAACGGCTGGGCTGCCGCCGGCGACGGCAGCACGAAGAGGACGAGGAGCAGGAGCGCGCGAACCATGCAATCGATCATAGCGTGACGCGAGGCGCGAGGTGCGAGGTGCGAGGTGCGGCGCGGGAAATCACAGCCGGGCGAGCAGAAAGTCCGAGAGCGCGCGCATGAAGCGGTCCGGCTGCTCGAGATTCGAGAGGTGGCCGGCGTTGGGAATGACGGTGAGGGTCGATCTCGGGATGCCGCGCTGGAGCACGTCCGCGTCGGCGGGCGGCGTGACGGTGTCCTGCTCGCCCACCAGGATCAGCGTCCCGCGCGAGATGCCCGGGAGATCCGCCGTCGCGTCGGGACGGTTCATCAGCGCCTCGATGGCGGCGTCGAGCGCGCGCGGATGGCACGACTCGATCGTCGCGCGCACCTCCGCGATCAGCGCCCGCGGCGCGGCCGGCGACAGCAGCTTCGGCACCATCTGATCGGCGACGGCGCGCGGGCCGTGCTCGGCGAGCGCGGCGCGCAGCCGCATCCGGCCGGCGCGCCCGTCATCGGTGTCGGCGGAGGCGCGCGTGTCGGCCAGCACCAGCCCGGTGATGCGGCCCGCCTCCTGGCGGAACATCGCCAGCGCGACGTAGCCGCCCATCGAGAGCCCGCCGACGATCGCTTCCTCGATCTGCAGCGTGTCCATCAGCGCGCCGACGTCCGCCGCGTGCGCGTCGATGCTGATCGGCGCGCTCCCCGGCGGCGTGCGGCCGAAGCCGCGGAAGTCGGGCGCGATGAAGCGCCAGCCCTCCGGCACGCGCTCGAGCTGCGGCCGCCACATCGCCGCATTCATCGGAAACGCGTGCAGCAGCAGCAGCGGCCAGCCCTGGCCCGCCTCGAGCCAGGCCATGTCGCCGCGCGCGGTGGTGATGAAACGTTCCTGTATCGGCATCCGCTATCGTCCCTCAGGCGGTCAGTTCCACCTAGTGTCCACCGAAATCGCCCGCCGGAGTGGACGGTCGCCCGCGGAACCGGCGCATTTTCGGCCGCCCGGGGCAGGCATCCCGCTTGCTCAACGGTTCGCTGCCACGCCTCAAACGTTCCGTGGGAGGAACCATGACATCCATCCGGCTCTTCGTGTCGGCGGCAGCTCTGTCCACGGCCCTCGGCCTGGTGCCGTCGACGGCGCACGCGCAGGCCGCCGCGCCTGCGGGCGACACGCGCCAGCAGGTCTCGGCCAGCCCGTTTCTCATCATGTACAAGTACTTCAACGTCGAGTACGAGCACCGCGCCACGACGTCGTCCACCTGGGGCCTGTCGACGGCGTTCTATCCGTCGGACGGCGCCGACTACCGCAACGCCGGCGCCTTCTGGCACTTCTACCCCGGCGGGCGCGCGCTGAACGGCTTCTACATCGGCGGCCGCGTGCAGGTGCACCACGGCTCGGACCTCACCGGATCCGCGACGCTCGGCGGCGTCGGCTTCGAGCTCGGAAAGAACTGGATCATCGGCGGCCGCACCCTGGTCGGCATCGGCGCCGGGGTCACGCGCCTGTTCGGGTCGCCGCTCGGCGGTGACTCGCTGACGCTGCCGACGTTCCGGATCGCCAACGTCGGCGTCGCGTTCTGAGGTGCGAGGTGCGAGGTGCGGGGTGCGGGGTGCGGAGTGCGGGGTGCGAAGTGCGAGGTGCGGGGTGCGAGGTGCGAGGTGCGGAGTGGGTGAATTACGATGCGCGATAGTAGACGCGTCGCCGCACACCCCGAGTGTGTGAAGAGCGTTGTAGTACGCTGCGGCGCGTGTTCGGACTCACGGCGGTCGACATCTCAGGCACGATCGCGCTTGGAGCGATCGGCCTGCTCACGCTGAACCTGCTGCTCGGGCTGCTGCTGTCGGTGGGATACAACCCCAGGCGGCAGTGGCCCCGACAGCCCGTCAAGCTGTTCACGTTCCACAACTGGACCGGCTATCTCGCGCTGGCGGCGGTGGTGCTGCACTTCGGCACGCTGCTCTTCTCGAGCAAGCCGGTCTTCCGCCTCTATGACGTGCTGCTGCCGATCGAGTCGCCGGTGCAGCCGTTCGCCAACAACCTCGGCGCGCTCGGCTTCTACCTCGTCACCATCGTCGTCGTCACGTCGTTGAAGAGCGTGCGCACGGCGCTGGGACGGCACTGGTGGAAGCTGATTCACTACGCGACCTACGCGGCGGCGGCCGTGTTCTTCACGCACGGCATCCTGGCGGACCCGCTGCTGGAGGGACGTCCGCCGGACTTCATCGACGCCGAGAAGGTGTATGTCGAGCTGTGCGCGCTGTCGGTCGTCGCGGCGACGGTCTGGCGGATCAGGCACCGCCGCGCGACGCGGCGCGCGGCACCAGCTTGATCTCGAAGATGCGCGGCCACAGCTTGCCGGTGACGAACAGGCGATCCCCGGCGGCGTCATAGGCGATCCCGTTCAGCACGTCGGTGCCGGCGCGCTCGATCGGCGGAAGCAGGCCCGAGAGATCGATCCAGCCGGTGACGCGGCCGTCCTTCGGCGAGATCTTCGCGATGCGATCGGTCTGCCAGACGTTGGCGAGGATCTCCCCTTTCACGAATTCCAGCTCGTTGAGCCGCTCGACCGCGCGCCCGGCGTCGGTCACCTGCATCCGCCCGGTTTCCTTCATCGTCGCCGGATCGATGAAGCGCAGCGAGGCGGAGCCGTCGCTCATGATGATGCGCGTGTCGTCGTGCGTCAGCCCCCAGCCTTCACCGGTGTAGCTCCACGTCTTCGTCTGCTCGAACGACTTCATGTCGTAGACGAAGCCGATCTCCGACTGCCACGTGATCTGGACGAGCGATCCCTTCCAGTCGGTGATCCCTTCGCCGAAGTACTGCGGCCCGAGCGGCTTCGACTGCAGCACCTCGCCGGTGTCGAGCTTGACCTTGCGGATGCCGGACCGCCCGTTGAGGCCGGTGCCCTCGTAGAACCCGCCGTCCCTGAAGATCAGCCCCTGCGTGAAAGCCGTGCGATCGTGCGGGTACGAACGGACGACCTCGTAGCTGTAGGTCGGCGCGGGCGTGCCGGCCGGCGAGGCGCCGCGGCGCTGTCCCGGCAGAAACCCAATCGTGCCCATCAGCAGCAGGATCCCGAGAGTAAACCGCATTGCGTTAGCATACCCGCACCATGATGCACCTGCGCAGCCGGCTTGTCGCCCTCGTCCTGGCCGTGATGGGCGCGGCCGCGCTATCGGCCGAGCACGCGGCCGGCAACGGCCGAGATGCCACCGGCTCGAACGGACCGCGCGTCGAGATCTCGTTCGCCTCGTCCGCGCGTGCGGAGCCGGTGACCGGCATGGTCTACCTGGCGATCAGCCGCGACAACCAGACGCCGCCGATCCAGCAGACGGATCCCGAGGGCGTGCCGCTCTTCTCGAAGTACGTCGACCAGCTGAAGCCGGACACCGCGGTGACGCTCGACGGGTCGGACCGCGGTCATCCGGTCGTCAGCCTGAAAGACATCCCCGCCGGAGAGTACTGGGTGCAGCCGTTCGTGAACGTCTACACGCGCTTCCCGCGCGCCGACGGGCACACGGTGTGGATGCACATGGACCAGTGGGAAGGACAGAAATGGCAGCGCTCGCCGGGGAATCTCTTCGGCGATCCCGTCAAGCTGCGGATCGATCCCGCGGCCGCCACGCCGATCCGGCTGGTCGCCGACAAGGTGATCCCGCCGATCACGCCGCCCGCCGACACCGAGATGGTGAAGCGGATCAAGATCCAGAGCCAGATCCTGACCAAGTGGTGGGGGCAGCCAATCTTCCTCGGCGCCACGATCCTGCTGCCGAAGGATTACGACAAGCATCCCGACGTCAAATACCCCGTCAACTACATCCAGGGACACTTCTCGCTGCGCGCGCCCGGTGGCTTCGGTACAGGCGGCGAGTTCGACAAGCTGTGGCTGGCCGACGACACGCCGCGCTTCATCTACGTCACGCTGCAGCATCCGTCCCCGTACTATGACGACTCCTATGCGGTGAACTCGGAGAACAACGGGCCGTACGGCGACGCGATCATGCAGGAGCTGCTGCCCGCGATCGAGACCCGCTTCCGCGTGATCCGCGAGCCGTGGGCGCGGATGCTGTCGGGCGGGTCCACCGGCGGATGGATCGCCGCGGCCCACCAGATCTTCTATCCCGACTTCTACGGCGGATCGTTCGCGAGCTGTCCCGACTCGGTCGACTTCAACTACCACCAGATCGTCAACATCTACAAGGACGCCAACGCGTACTACCTCGAGCACGGCTGGATGAAGGTCGATCGTCCAACCCAGCGCCGTCCGGACGGCAGCATCGTGTCGATGATGAAGGACGAGAACCACTACGAGTTGACCGTCGGCGACAAGTCGCGGTCGGGCGGCCAATGGGACATCTGGGAGGCCACGTTCTCACCGGTCGGCGCGGACGGATACCCGGTGCGGCTGTGGAACAAGGAGACGGGCGTCATCGACCATGCCGTCGCCGAGAAGTGGAAGAAGTACGACCTGCTGGAGATCGTCAAGAGCAACTGGCCGACGCTCGGCCCGAAGATCGGGCACAAGCTGAATCTCTACGTCGGCGACATGGACTCGTACTACCTGAACGACGCGGTCGAGAACTTCAACGCCTTCTGGCAGAAAAACGCCAACCCGGGCGAGATGGGGGAAATCGTCTTCCAGCGCCGCGCCCCGCACTGCTGGGGCCCGCGCGCGCCGGAGCTGCTCGACAAGATGACGAAGCAGATCGACAAGTACGCGCCGCGGGGCGCCGACACGAAGAGCTGGAGGTATCGGTAGCGCGAGGCGCGAGGTGCGAGGTGCGAGGTGCGAGGCGCGAGGTGCGGCGAGAAGCACGGAGGCGAACGATGCGGAACGATGCACTGGTAATTCTGGTTGCCGTCGTGGCGGCTGCCGTCGTGCTCGGCGGGTGCGGTAGTAGCGCGGGCATGAGCTCGACGACGCCAACCGCACCGCAATCCACCGTTGTCACCGCCGATACCTTCGTCGGCACCTGGACCAACATCGATCCCCAGACCAGAACGATCCCTCGGATTACCATCCGGAGTGAAGCCGACCGGATCTACGTTCACGGATTCGGTGCGTGCGTCCCCACGAATTGCGACTGGGGTGAAGCCTCCGCGCCACGGACGGACGCCTCTAGCGGTACCTTCACCGTCAACTGGGACTTCGGCTTCGAAACCACTCGCCTGACCCTCACGCTCGCATCGCCGGCCGGCCGCCTGCTGACGACCGCGTTCGAGCACTACACCGATAATTCCGGCCGGGTCGACAAGAACTACATCGAGAGCTTCAACCGCGGCTCGTAGCGAGTGCTGCAGATCGCCCTCGCCGGCGTGTCGGTCATCGCGCTCTTCGTGGGCGTCCTGGCCACGTCTCGACATGCCGCGGTCACCGAAGCGCTTCGAATCGATCGCTCTGGAGGAGGGGGGAGCAGCCGGTGATTACCGGACCGTGCCGACGCGGCCTGCGGTCACACCCCCGAACGCTCGACGCGCGCCGAACGCGATCGGCACTCCGATGAAGAACATGTGCACGAGGATGCCGGTGACGAGCGTGATGGTCGCGGGATGCGGACGCTGGCCGATCGCCGAGAGCGGAATCACGACGAGGTTCATCACACCGTACACGACGAGGCCGTAGAGCGCGCCGGTGACGAGCGGCCGCCGCGTCAGCCACGCCTGCCGCGAGGCGGCGCCGAAGTAGATCGCGGTGATGATGAAGGCGATCAGGAAATGCAGCGCGAGCCCGAGCGCCGCGACGGGCGCTCCGCCGTCATAGGCGGCGCGCCCCAGCAGGCCGCTCGCGACCGAGTGCAGGATCCGGAACGGACGCACCCCGGCGCGCCAGTACGAAAAGACGATGGCGTAGGTGATGTCGAGCGCGCCGGCGATCAGCGCGCTCGTGACGTAGGGCTTGAGCCAGGATCGCAAGGCGAACGCCGCACCTGAAGGTGCGGCCTACTTCTTCTTGGTGGCGGTGAAGCGGCCCGACATCATGTCGCCGTAGTTCACCGAGCCGGCCATGTTGCCGTCCTTGTCGACCGCGCCGGTATAGGTCACGTCCATCCCGGTGCCTTCCACCGACATCGTGAAGGTGAAGCTCACCTCCGAGCCCTTGACCGTGCCCTTCAGCGGGAACTTGCCGTACTGCGCGCTGACGTAGTCGCCGGTCAGCTTGTCGCCGTCCTGTTTCAGCGTCAGCGCCGGCGTCGCGGTCATGTTCGGCAGCTCGACGCTGAGATTCCAGTCGCCGGTCAGGCTGACCTTGCCGGGCGCGGCCGCGGCCGGCGCCGCCGACGGCTCCTTCGCGGTGTCACGTGCGTTGGCATCCTTGGCGCGCGTCGCCGTCCACTCGCCCGCGGGCTGCCCGCCGGCGCTGAACGTGCCGGT
>Ga0075435_100001598_pt1 | contig 14624 bp, 15 predicted proteins | sample RhiMethybrSRZTD4_FD_75302 | JGI IMG/M metagenome (GOLD analysis project Ga0075435, IMG submission 75302) | Populus rhizosphere microbial communities from Tennessee, USA - Rhizosphere MetaG P. TD hybrid SRZTD4 | ecosystem: Host-associated > Plants > Roots > Rhizosphere > Soil | place: USA...
CTCATCTTTCTCGTGGTCGGCCTCATCGCGGGGCTGCTCGGGCTGTTCGGCGTGGCGCAGGTCGCCTCGCAGATCGCCTGGATCCTCTTCGTGATCGGCGTGGTGATGCTGATCATCCACCTCGTCACCGGCCGCGGGCGGGGAGCGGGGATTCCCTGATGGAGGTCGGCTACAAGCTGTCGAGCGAGGAGCACGGGCCTAACGAGCTCGTGCGCTTCGCGCGCCTGGCAGAGGAGCATGGCTTCGGCTTCGCCATGATCTCCGATCACTTCCACCCGTGGATCGATCGGCAGGGCCAGAGTCCCTTCGTGTGGAGCGTGATCGGCGCGATCGCGCACGCGACCACGCGGCTTCGCCTCGGCACGGCCGTGACCTGTCCGACGGTGCGGGTGCATCCTGCCATCGTCGCGCAGGCCGCGGCCACTGCCGCGGCGATGATGCCCGGGCGTTTCTTCCTCGGGGTGGGGACCGGGGAAAACCTGAACGAGCACATCGTCGGTCAGGGATGGCCGGAGACGGACGTGCGGCAAGCCCGCCTCGCCGAGGCGATCCACGTGATCCGGCTCTTGTGGCAGGGAGGCTTTCAGAGCTACCGCGGCTCGTTTTACACGGTGGAGCGCGCCCGGCTCTATACCCTTCCTCCCGCTCCGGCGGCGCTCATGGTGGCGGTGGGCGGCCCGAAAAGCGCGGAGATCGCCGCCACCCTCGGCGACGGGCTCATCGGCACCGAGCCCGACAGGAAGCTCATCCGCAGCTTCAAGAAGGCCGGCGCCGCGCGCAAGCCGTGCTACGGCGAGCTTACGGTGTGCTGGGCGAAGGACGAGGGCAAGGCGCGGCAGACGGCGAAGGAACGCTGGCCGATACAGGCCATGGACGCGTCGCTCGCCTGGGAGCTCCGGCTCCCCGGCCACTTCGAGGCGGTGGCGGAGCTCGTGACGGAGGACGCCATCGCGGAGTCGATCGTGTGCGGGCCCGATCCCAAGCAGCATCTGGAAGCTCTGCGTGAGTACGCCGATGCGGGCTACGACCACGTCTTCGTGCATCAGGTCGGGCCCGATCAGGCGGGCTTCATGGAGTTCTACCGGAGCGAGATCTTTCCCCGGCTCAGGCTTGGCCGCAGGAAGGCGGCCTGAGGGGATGGCACGCAGAATGCCTGCACACAGGCGACAGGAGGAGGACGCGATGCAGGAGTCACGAATCGTACAGCGTTCGGAGATCGTGAGCTGGCCGGTGAGCTGGTCCGCAGTGTGGGTCGGCGCCCTCGCCGCGCTCGCGGTGGGACTGATCTTCGGGCTGGTCGGTACGGCTATCGGGGCCTACCAGGAGATGCACATCGTGAGCTGGCGGAAGTTCCACATGTGGTCGCTGATCTTCAGCGTGTGCGGCGCCTTCTTCGCCTTCGCCGTGGGTGGCTGGACGGCGGGCAAGATCCTGGGCGCCCGTCACGCCGAGACCTCGATGCTCCACGGAGCGATCGCCTGGCTCGTCACGGTGCCGATGTTCCTCGTGCTGGCCTCCCTCGGCTCCATGAGCTACTTCGGCGTCTGGTACACCGGTCTTGCGGGCACGCCGGTGTGGGTCACGCCCGCCGCGGTCGATCCGCAGACAGCCCTGGCCCTCGCCAAGAACAGCGCCCTCGGCGCGGTGACGGCGCTCCTGCTGGGGCTGGTGGGGAGCGTGGTCGGCGGCTGGATGGCCTCCGGGGAGCCCATGACCATTACCTACTATCGGACCCGCCACGCGCTCGCGGGCGGCTCAAAGTAAAGGAGCGACACCATGCTTCTCGTATTGCTCTGGCTGCTCGGTGTTCCCCTGGGCCTGATCGTGATCTTGTTCCTCCTGGGCGTGGGTCACTAGATGCGATCGTCCGCGAACGGAGGAAGCCTGGATCGTCTCCAGGAGCTGGTCACCCCGGTCCGGGAGCGTCTCGCGGATTCGGTCCGTGATCTCTCCCACGCCCTGGCCAGAGCCGGCGAGTCGGTGAAGCGCCTCCGGATGGCCGATGTCGCGGCTGTCATGAGACGCTCGCCGCTCGCCAGCCTCGCGGTGGCGGCGGGCATCGGCTTCCTGGTCGGGCTCTCGCTGTGGGCGCGGGACGAGTAGGGCCGTGCTCCTCCGGGATTCCCGAGCCGAGCCTCCCGATACGGGCCGGAGCATCTTCGGCCTGATCGAGGAGCTGCTCGGCAAGACCACACGGCTGCTCGATCAGAAGCTCACCCTCCTCCGCCTCGAGGTGGAGGAGAGCGTGGGCACCCTGCTCCGTCACCTCGCCGTGCTGATCGCGGGCGGCGTGGTCGCGGGGCTCGGCCTCGTGCTCGCGAGCTTCGCTCTCGCGCTCTGGATCGGGGATCGCCTGGGCTCCGCGGCGGCGGGCTTCGCCATCACGGGCGGATCGTTCCTCCTCATCGGCGCGGTGGTGATCGCCATCCGACTGCAGCGGGGCGTCGGTCCCAAACGGCTGGTCCCGGAGCGAACCGTGAAGGAGCTCGAGAAGGACACGCGATGGATCAGGAACGCTCCGTAGACATCGAGCGGGTGACCCGGGCGATGGACGTCACCCGCCGCTCTATCCTCGACACGGTGGACGAGCTCAAGGGTCGCGTCCAGGAGAGCGCCGACTGGCGGCACTACGTGGCCGCCCATCCCGTGGCCAGCCTGATCATTGCGGGCGCGTGCGGCCTGGCCTTGGCGCGGATCCTGGTGCCCGCCGTCCGCCTCGCAGGGATTCCCCTGCTCCTCGCCCCGCGCCTGATGCGCCGGCGGCCGCCCACGGGTCTCGCCGGCGCGTGGGCCAGGTTGTCGACGGCCGGCGGCGTCCTAACCCAGCTCGCCGCCCTGCCCGGCCTCGTGTCCCAGATCCGCCAGGTCGTCGGACGGCCGAGCCGCACGCCGCGGCGTTGATCTAGGAGCGGCCGCCGTATTCCGCCTGATTGGCCTTCAGGCGGCGGACCAGCTCATCGTATGAAGAGGTCTGCAGAATGTGGTCGAACTGTGTCCGGTAGTTGAGCACCAGGCTGACTCCCTCGACGAGGACGTCGTAGACGAGCCAGCGATCGCCCTTGTGGAGGAGGCGATAGTCGATGGGCACCGGTGTCCCCTGCTTGGTCTCGATCTGCGTCTTCACGGTGGCCATGTCGCCCTCGACCGATTCGGCGACGTAGTCGATCTTTTCACCGCTGTACTTCTCGATCTTGGTGACGTAGGCGCGCTCCAGGAGATCCGCGAAGAGTTGGACGAACTCCCGCTGCTGGCTCTCGTTCAGCTCCTGCCAGTGGCGGCCGAGCGCCCGCCGGGCCATCTCCGTGAAGTCGAAGACCGCGTCGGCGTCGTGCCTGATGGCCGCCCGGCGCTCGGCGGCCTTGGCCTCGGGCTTGAGGGCAGGGTCCTGCAGGACGGCGAGGACGTGGTCGACGGAGGCGCGGAGCTGCTCGGTGGGTATGCCCGCCGTCGCCGCGCCCGAGCTCACGAGAAGCAGCGCGGCCGCGGCCAGCGCCTGGAGCCTCCGCAACAGTCAGGCTCCCAGGATGTGGATGTTCACGGTGCGAGAGCGCGGCCCGTCCCACTCCGCGAGGAGGATCGCCTGCTCCTCGTCGAGGGCGAGCGCCCCGTCGGCGATACCGATGGCCACGCCGTGTCCCAGGAGGCTCGCGCGGAGATGCGCGGCGGCATTGCCGCGCTCGCAGTCCGACCACCGAAGATCGTTGTGGCGGTAGGCGCCCTCGTCCTCGATGAGCCTCGCCATCAGGCCCACGAAGTCCTCGATGTCCGCATCGGTGATGACCACGGAGCAGGTGGTGTGCAGGCAGTTCACCAGCACCATGCCCTGCTGCACCCCCGCGTCGCGGATGGCCGATTCCACCTCGGGCTTGACGTCCACGGCATGGCGGCGCGTCTCGCTCTTGACCGTGAAGGTCTTGCGGTGAACGAGGAGACCGGCCTCCGCCGTCGCCGCCCTCATCGCTTCCGATCCTCCGGTCCGCTGTCGAAGGCCCAGGCGAGGAGGGTCTTGAGTCGGCTAGCGTCGAGAGGCTTCGGCAGGTAGGCGAACGCTCCCTGCGAGGTAGCCCGGCGCCACGTCTCGAGGGTACCGTGCGCGGTCATGACGATCACCGGCAGCGTGGGGAGCTTGCGCCGTATCGCCTGGAGCAGCTCGAGGCCGCTCATGCGCGGCATGACCACATCGGTGATTACGAGGGAGGGATGAATCTTCGGCAACCGGTCAAGGGCCGCCCTCCCATCCGACGCGGTCTCTACCTGATATCCCCACAGCTCGAGGAGCGAGCGCAGGCCTTCCAGGGCGTCCGGATCGTCGTCTGCTACGAGAATGCGGCGGCCAGGGCGCGTATCCGGCTGTGATTCGTACTTTTCGTCTCTGAGTGCTTGCCCCATGATGTCTTTTGCTGCATCGCCTGTGCCAGCCGCTCTCGAGCTAGGCTTCCTTCTCCAACCTCCACCGCCGGGTCTTGTTGTGAAGGGTCTTCGGCGTGGTGCCGAGAATGACCGCGGCCCGTGTCTTGTTGTTGTTCACGGATTCCAGCGTGCGCAGAATGAGCTCGCGCTCCCCCTGCTCCAGCGTGGTGCCGAGGGGCAGGAGCACGGAATTCCCCTGCTCGCGCCGCTCTGCCGGCGCGATGCCCAGCGGGAGGAAGACGGGGGTGATGAGCTCCTGGTTGCAGCCCACCACCGCCCGCTCGATGATGTTGCGAAGCTCGCGGACGTTACCAGGCCACGCGTGGTCGCGCAGGCGCATCATCGCCGTCTCGTCCACCGCCTTGACCTGCCGGGCGTACTTCTCGTTGAACTCGGCGATAAAGGCGTCGACGAGAAGGGCGATGTCCTGGGCCCGCTTGCGCAGGGGCGGCAACGCGATGGCGAGCACGTTGATACGGTAGTAGAGATCCTCGCGGAACGCCTTGTCGCGGACGGCCTGGGCGGCATCGCGGTTGGTCGCCGCGATGATCCGCACGTCGACCTTGATCTCCGTCTTGCCCCCGATCCGGCGGACCACGCCGTCCTGGAGGATACGGAGATACTTCACCTGGAGGGCCGGGCTCATCTCCGTGATCTCGTCGAGGAAGATGGTGCCGCCGTCCGCCAGCTCGAAGAAGCCCGCCTTGCGCTCGTGGGCGCCCGTAAACGAACCCTTCTCGTGGCCGAAGAGCTCGCTTTCCATCAGGGTCTCGGGAATAGCCGAGCAATTGACGGCGACGAAGGGCCCCTTGCCGCGCTCCGACATCTGATGGATGGTCCGCGCTACCAGCTCCTTGCCCGTTCCCGTCTCGCCGGTGATGAGCACCGGCGCGTCACTGGCTCCGGCCAGCTCGATCAGCCGAAAGACCTCCTGCATCGCCGGGCTCGTGCCCAGGAGAGGACCGAAGCCGCGACTCTCCCGTAGCTGCCGGCGCAGGAGCGTCACCTCGCGTTGGACCTCCCCACGCTCCACGGCCTTGTCGAGCAGCACCCGGAGGCGTCTCGGATCCACCGGCTTGGTCAGGTAGTCGTAGGCCCCCTCGCGCATGGCCGACACGGCCGTCTCCACCGTCGCGTGGCCGGTGAGCAGGATGACCACCGCGTTCGGGTAGACCTCGGAGAGCGGCTTCAGAAGGGCAACGCCGTCCAGGGCCGGCATGACCAGATCAGCGATGACGACGGAGGGTGCGAAGGCAGGGGCCTTCTCGAGAGCGTCCTTGCCGTCGACGGCCTGCTCGACCTCGTAACCCCAGGTCGTCAGCAAATCCGCCAAAGCCGTGCGCGCGGATTCGTCGTCGTCAGCGATCAGAATGCGGTATTTCATGGCTCACTACCTCGCTCGTTAGGGTTGAGGCCGTGGCTTTGCCCGGAAAACCGGGCACGATTATAGCAATGTGTATGCCCCTCGAATTCCGACCCCCGGATGACTGCTAAGTCGGTGTGAGAGCGGAAGGAATCTGAGAATGGATCATATGCGGATTCCCGCCGGTCCGCGACGGATCGGAAGCTTTGACCGAGAATTTTTTACCTGTATCACCTTGCTATACTGCGCCGCGAGAAGGCTCCTGCAGGGACCATGACCACGGACTCCACGACGCTTTCCCGGGAGACGGCGGCGGGGTCGTCGGCCGCATCGCGCCGGATGGGGTTGTCCCTTCGTGCCCGCGAGATCTTCGCCCTGCTCCTCCTGAGCCTCTGCGTCGTCGCGCTCAGCACGGCCGCGCACCTCTATCACGCCCAGCAGATCGTCTGGACCTCGACGCTCAGGGAAGCGGACCTGGTCGCGCGCCAGATTTACGAGCAGTGCGTCCGGACCCTCTCTCGGCCGACCTCGCAGGACCCGCGCACCGTGCTCAGCCGCGACCCGGACCTCCGGTCCCTGCTGGACGCCACGGTCGGCTACGCCCCCTGGCTGCTCTACGCGGCGGTGGTGGATGACAAGGGCGTGGCTATCGCGCACAGCGATCCCAAGCGCGAGGGCGAGGCCGTCCCCCCGCAGCCGAGCCTGCGGAGCCTCGTCAGCGACCATCCGCTCCGCCGCCTGCTCGGGAGTACTCGCTCGGAGATCTACGAGACGGCACTGCCCTTCAACCTCAACGGCAAGCCCCTGGCCACCATCCGCCTCGGCATCGCCATGCCGCTTCTACGGGGCCGGCTCGACGACGCGTTCTGGTACACGGTCGTCCTGGGCGTCCTCGCCCTCGGCGCAGCGCTAGTGGTCGCCCTCGGCCTGTCCAGCGTCACCCTCAAGCCCATCCGCAAGCTCGCCGAGGACATGGAGCGGCTGCGCCGGGGTGACTTCGATGTGGGGGGCGGCGCGGAAGCCCGCGACGAGTTCGGCCGGCTCGCCTATCAGCTTCAGCTCCTCGGCAAGCAGATGGAGACGGACCGCACCCGGATCCTCGCCGAGCGGAGCGAGATCGACAGCGTGCACGCCGCGGTAGACAACCTCGAGGACGGCATCCTCTTTGCCGAGGCGAACGGGCGCATCCTCTTCGCCAACCGCTCCATCGAGTCGCTCCTCGGCTCCGGGGCGGAGAACGCGGAAGGCCGGCCGCTCATCGAGGTCTTGCCCGCGGAGCATCCGCTCCTCGACCTGATGCGGCGGACCATCGACACCGGGGAAGCTACCCGCAACGCCCAGGTGGAGATCGTCACGGATGGAAAGCCCCGGGAGCTGCTTGCCTCGGTGTTCCCGGTCTCCGGCGACGGGGCAGCCTGTGCCGGCGCCATCCTGGTGGTAAGAGACGTCCGCGCCGTGGCGGTCTCCGCCCGGACCTTCCAGTCCCTCATCCAGTATTCTGCCCAGCTCGCCGCCCTCGGTCAGATCACCTCCGAGGTCGCTCACGACGTGAAGAACCCGCTCCACGCCATGGCGGTGCGGGTCGCCTTCCTCCGCGAACGCATCCCCAACCAGACGCCGGACGTCGTCCGGAGCCTCGACGTCCTCGAGCGTGAGATCCAGCGCGCGGCGGGAGTGGTGGATCGCTTCATGGAGGCGGTGTATCCCTCGGACCTGGCCCGAGCGCCGGTCAACCTGAATCCCATCCTCCAGGAGCTGGCCACCCTGCTCCAGGCTGAGTGGCAGGCCAAGGGCGTGGTCCTGACCACGCGACTCGAGCCCGATCTGCCCGCGGTCAAGGGCGACGAGGAGATGCTGCGGCGCGCCCTCATGAACCTCCTCGTCAATGCCTGCCAGTCCATGCCCGGCGGCGGACGGGTCGACATCAGCTCCGAGCTCGAGGCGGAAGCGCTCAGGACCACCATCACGGACACCGGGGTGGGCATTCCACGCGAGGACATCGAGCGAATCTTCAAGATGTACTACACGACGAAGACCGACGGGACCGGCATCGGCCTCGCCCTCGTGCGGCGGGTGATCGATCTCCACCACGGCAGCATCGAGATCCTTTCCACCGTGGGCCAGGGCACGCAGGTCATCGTGCGCCTGCCCATCAGCTCGCGGCCATGAGGGCCGCGCTCGCGGTGTTGCTGATCGCCGTCATCGGCTCCGGCTGCGCCTCGAGCCAGCCCCCTCAGACGGCCAGCGTGGCGCCGCCCCCCAGCCCGGCGCCATCGTCGGTCCCGCCGCCGCCCCCCCCGCCTCCCCTGATCACGCCGCGGGTGGACAACGAGGAGCAGGCGGTTCGCGACGTCAATGCGCGCTTGGCCCGGGCCAGTCAGCTCGTCGCCCAGGTCGACGCGACGAAGCTCACCAATGATCAGCAGGAGATGCTGTCCGGGCTGCGGGACTTCATCTCGAAGGCCAACGACGCCCTCCAGGCGCACGACGTCCCGCGCGCCAAGGTGCTCGCCGACAAGGCCTCGCGCCTGGCCGACGACCTCGCGGTGGCGGTGAAGAAGACGCGCTAGAAGGTGCCCGGCTCAGCCGGCCTGGGGCAGGGTGGCGAGCCAGTCCGGCCTGAGGCCTAGCTCGTCCAGCTTTCTCAAGACGCGCCGCGAGGTCCCGAGGTCGCACCACGACACCTCGGCGAGCCGCACGGCCGCGAGCTTGTCGGGGCAGCGCTCGAGGAGCGCGCGGGAGAAGCCGGCCCGCGGCGCGAACTCATAGGCCTGGGCAATCGCCCATCGCTCGTGCTCGGTGCCGAGGAATCGGTCGAGGCCGGCCAGGCGCTCGTGCAGCGAAGGTAGGCACTCGCGCCCCATCTCCGTTAGGGCAGCCGCGCTGCCGCCGAAGACGAACGTGTTCCAGAGGGCTCCCGCCTCGAAGAGCGCCTCCGCTGTCGCCGCGTCGGGCTTCTCGATGAAGCGGTCCACGCGATGGAGGGGGGCGGTTCCCACACCTGGCTCCGCCGCGCCGAGCGCGATCCAGCCGTAGTCCGTCTCCGGCTCGGTCGGCTCCGCCCCCAGGAGCACGATCTGGTCACGCCGGCACGCCGCGACCTCCATCACGTCCCCGATGCGGTCCATGAAGGCGGCGTCGTCTTCGATGAAGTGGTCCGACGGCGTGACGACAATGACCGCCTCGGGATCCCGCGCCCGGATCCAGTGCGCCGCCAGCAGTATCGCTGCCGCCGTACCCCGGTCCTTCGGCTGCTCGAGCACGTGGGGTGCCGGCGAGAGATGCCGGAGCTCACCGGAGAGATAGGCACCCTGGCCGGCCATGGTCACCACGACGGTTCGCCCGGGCGGGATACGGAGGCCGAACCGGTCGAGAGTTTCCCGGAGAAGCGACTTCTCGCCTGTAAGGACGGCGTACTGCTTGGGCCGGTCCTCGCCATGGACGTGGCGTGTGAGATCTCTGAGCCGCGTGCCCTTGCCGCCCGCCAGGACGAGGGCCCACGCGTGCGCAGTTCCAGAGAGCTCGGATTGATCAATGGAGGTCACGCGCGACCTGCTGGGCAACCCGCATGCCACGCACGCTCTGTGGGGGTTGCGATGCGCAAGCTTTGAACATTCTTTGCTCGAACGCAGCCGCGCCGCGTCGCGAATCGTGAGTCGGGCACCGCGACGTCTGGACGCCACGGTGCGAATTTACCCGGTAATTTGTGCCCTCGACGTGTAAGCCCTCTGGCGTTGGGCGCACGCCGAACTGCAACTCCCCGAAAGTCTGACGAAGCACCGCCCGCCGGGAGGGGCACATGACTTGCAGCCAGAGCGGCATGCGAACGGGCTACGACAAGCGGGAGGTCATATGAACAGAAAGACGTGTAACTGCGGAGCGCCGATCCTTCGCGCGATCGAGGATCTCGGATGCGTCGAGTGCGGCGAGCCCTGCTGCCCGGTCTGCGCCTACACTCTCGAGTCCGTCTCCTACTGTTCATCGTGCGCCGCCCGTTTTCTCGACCCAGCCGACTACGCGGCGCGGCGCTAGACTACCTGCGCTCGATCCCGGGCCCGCCGCCGGGTGACCGAGTGCCCCAAGTTTTCCCTGCCCGCCGGCGCCTGTCGCCGTGTGCCGCGCCGAAGGAGGAGCCGCCATGACGGACACGTGGAGCGATCTGATGTGGACGGCCATCCACAACGTGACCTCGCGGCTGATCGTGATCCTCCCTGGCGTCCTCGCCATGCTCACCCTGGCCGCGATCGGCCTTGCCGCGGGCTGGCTGATCGGCCGGCTCGCCCGGCGCCTCGCCCGCACCCTCGCCTTCGATCGACGTGCCGAAGTGTGGGGACTGAGCCAGGCCATGGGGCGGTCGGGCATCCGGCGCACACCGTCGGACGTGCTCGGCCTCGTCGTCTTCTGGAGCATCTTCGTGGTCTCGATCACCCTCGCCGCCGACGCCCTCGCCATTCCGGGCACGGGACGGGTGACCGACTTCATCCTCTACTCCCTCCCCCGTGTCTTCGGGGCCGCGTTGATCTTCCTCATTGGCTGGCTCGCCTCGAACTTCCTCGCCGAGGGCGCCCTCATCGCCGCCGTCAACGCCCACGTGCCCGAGGCCCGGCTGCTCGCGCGGGCGATCCGGTGGGCCGTGCTCCTCTTCGCAGCGGCCACGGCCATCACGCACCTCGGCATCGGGAAGGAGATGGTGCTGGTCGCCTTCGGCATCACCTTCGGCGGCCTCATCCTCACCCTCTCCCTAGCTTTCGGCTTCGGAGGGCGCCGGCTCGCCCGCCAGATCCTGAGCCGCTACGTCCGCCGCGGCCCCCACTCCAGCGAGACCTTCACGCACCTCTGAGGCGCCGCTCATGACCGATGCCGGCGCCCTCCTCGCTGCGGCCATAGCCGAGCTCGACCGGCCGCGGAGCGCGAGCTATCGCTTCCAGCTCGGACCCTCGCTCGGGTTCGAGCAGGTGGCGGCGCTCGCCGGCTATCTCGACGCCCTGGGCATCACCGAGGCCTATCTCTCGCCGTGCTTCAAGTGCGGGCCGGGAAGCTCGCACGGCTACGACGTCACGGATCACAACGCGCTGAATCCAGAGATCGGAAGCCCGGCGTCGTTCGATCGCATGGCGGAGACGCTCCGAGGCCGCGGCATGGGAATCATCCTCGACATCGTGCCCAATCACATGGGCATCGTCGGCGACAGCAATCCGTGGTGGCTGGATGTGCTGGAGAACGGCCCCAGCTCCCCGCACGGGAGCTTCTTCGACATCGAGTGGAGGCCGCCCAAGGCCGAGCTGCGCGACAAGGTGCTGCTCCCCGTGCTGCCGGACCAGTACGGGCACGTCCTCGAGTCCGGCCAGCTCCAGCTCGAGCTGGTCGACGGCACCTTCGTGCTTCGCTACGCGGGGGCGCGGCTGCCCATCAATCCCGACTCGTACGCGCGCGTCCTCACCCATCAGCTCGACGACCTCGCCTCACGCCTCGGCGACGAGTCCGCGCACCTCCAGGAGCTCAAAAGCATCCTCACCGCCCTCGCCCATCTGCCGGCGGGGACGGAGACCGACCCCGGTCGCGTGGAGGAGCGTCTTCGCGAGAAGGAAGTGGTGAAGCGCCGCCTCGGCGCCCTCGTGAAGGAGTCGGAGGAGATCCACACTTTTATCGAGGACAACCTGCGCGTGTTCAACGGCACGGTGGGCGAGCCCGCCAGCTTCGACCTGCTCGACGCGCTCCTGTCCGAGCAGCCCTACCGCCTCGCCGACTGGCGAGTGGCGGGAGACGAGGTCAACTACCGCCGCTTCTTCGACATCAATCACCTCGCCGCCATCCGCATGGAGCGCCCCGAAGTCTTCCGGGCGAGCCATGAGCTGGTGCTGCGGCTGGTCGGCGAGGGCAAGGTCACGGGGCTCCGCGTCGACCATCCCGACGGGCTCTACGCCCCCGGCGAGTATTTCCTGCGCCTCCAGGAGGGCGCCCTCCTCGCAGTGGCCCGGCGCCTCGAGCCCGGGCTCGACGCCGCCGGCGCGCTCGCGTTGGCTGCGCGCTATCGCGCGGCCGCCGCCACTGACCCCGCGAGCCGGGACGGGCGGCCGCTCTGGATCGCCGCCGAGAAGATCCTCATGGGCGACGAGCCGCTGCCGGAATGGTGGGCGGTGGCGGGGACGACGGGCTACGACTTCCTCGGCTCCGTCAACGGCCTCTTCGTCGACCGCAGCACCTGGCGGCAGATGACCGTGGTCTACACGCGCTTCGCCGGCCGCGCGGAGCCCATGGCGGAGCTCACGTACATCGCCAAGCGGCTCATCATGCAGGTGTCCATGGCCAGCGAGATCGCACAGCTGGGGCTGCACCTCGACCGTATCTCGGAGCGCAACCGCCTCTCGCGCGACTTCACCCTGGCCAGCCTGGTGCGGGCCATCCGGGAGATCATCGCGGCCTTCCCCGTCTACCGGACCTATGTCGGTGACCTGCTCGACGAGCCAAGCCAGCGCGACCAGGGCTACATCGACCGCGCGATGGCGGAGGCGCGCCGGCGCAACCCCACCGTGAACGCGTCGATCTTCGACTTCCTCCGCGACGCCCTCCTCATGCACCACTCCGAGCGGAGCGACGAGCAGGAGCGAGAGGAGCGGCGGCGCTTCACCATGCGCTTTCAGCAGACCACGGGGCCCGTCACCGCCAAGGGCGTGGAGGACACCGCGCTCTACATCTACAACCGTCTCGTGTCCCTCAACGAGGTCGGAAGCGACCCCGCGCGCTACGGCGAAGCCGTGTCCACCTTCCACGAAAAGAACCAGCGGCGGCGGGAGCACTGGCCCGATTCGCTCCTGGGTACCTCGACGCACGACACCAAGCGCGGCGAGGACGTGCGCGCCCGGATCAGCGTGCTCTCCGAGATTCCCGGAACCTGGGCGACACACGTGAGGCGGTGGCGCATGCTCAACCGGCGCTTCAAGCGCGAGCAGGACGGGCAGTCGGCGCCCGACCGCAACGACGAGTACCTCCTCTACCAGACGCTGGTCGGCGCCTGGCCCGTTCGCCCAGAGGAGGAGGCCGCGGAGCCGCTCACTGCACGCATCACCGCCTACATGGAGAAGGCGACCAAGGAGGCGAAGCGCCGCACGAGCTGGGTCAATCCCGACGCGGAGTACGACCGTGCGCTCCGGGGGTTCGTGAGCCGCATCCTCGCCGCGGACAGCCCCTTCCGTGAGGTCTTCCTGCCCTTCCAGCGCCTCGTCGCAGTCCACGGCGCCGTCAATTCGCTCGCTCAGACGCTCCTCAAGATCGCCTCGCCGGGCATCCCCGACTTCTACCAGGGCTCCGAACTCTGGGACCTGTCCCTGGTCGATCCCGACAACCGGCGGCCGGTGGATTTCTCGGCGCGCCAGGAGCTGCTCGACGGCCTGCGGGAAGGTCCCCCACCCTGCGCCGAGTTGCTCGCCAGCTGGCGGGACGGGCGCGTCAAGCTCCTGGTCACCCAGCGGGCGCTGACGCTGCGGCGTGAGCTTGCCGGGCTCTTCCGATCCGGCGCCTACCAGCCCGTGGCGGCGGGGGGGGAGCGCGCGGATCACGTGGTCGCCTTCGCCCGCCACGACCCGGAGCATGCCGTCATCGTGGCGGTGCCGCGGCTCAGCGCGCGCCTCACGGGCTTCAACGGCGAGTGGCCCCTGGGCGCCACCGTGTGGGGCGACACGTGGCTTTCTATCGAGCCGCCGGAGCTCGGCGGGGAGTACGTGGACCGGCTCTCCGGGCTTCGCGTGACTCCCGAGCTGCGGGATGGCAAGCCCGCGCTTTCGCTCGGGAAGCTGTTCGAGACTCTGCCCGTGGCCATGCTTCGGCGGGAGACCCGTTCGTGAGTCGCGGACCGCGCACCCGCCCCGGATCGCCCTACCCGCAGGGCGCCACCTGGGATGGAGCCGGCGTCAACTTCGCCCTCTTCAGCGAGCATGCGACGGCCGTCGACCTCTGCCTGTTCGACCCGGAGGATCCGCGGCGGGAGCGCCCGCGCATCCGCATGCAGGAGCACACCAACCAGGTCTGGCACGTCTACCTGCCCGAGGCCCGCCCAGGGCAGCCCTACGGCTATCGCGTGCACGGCCCCTACGAGCCCGAGAACGGGCACCGCTTCAATCCGGCCAAGCTCCTCCTCGATCCCTACGCCAAGGCCATCACCGGGTCGCTGCAGTGGCACGACTCGCTGTTCGGCTACCGGATCGGCGACCCGGAAGAGGACCTGACGCCGGACGACCGCGACAGCGCTCCGTACATGCCACGCTCCGTCGCCATCGATCCCGCGTTCAGCTGGGGGGAGGACCGGCCTCCGCGCACGCCCTGGCACAAAACGGTCATCTACGAGATGCACGTCAAGGGCTTCACGGCGCGGCAACCCGACGTGCCCCGGCACCTCCGCGGCACCTACGCGGGGCTGGCCGCGCCGCCCGCGGTGGAGTACCTGAGCCGGCTCGGGGTGACCGCGGTGGAGCTCCTGCCCGTGCAATACTCCGTCGCCGACCACTACCTCGTCCAGCGTGGGCTGACCAACTATTGGGGCTACAACTCCATCGGCTTCCTCGCCCCCGACTCGCGCCTCGTCGCCGCCCAGGGCGCGGGCGAGCAGGTTGCCGAGTTCAAGACCATGGTCAGGACGCTCCACGAGGCGGGGATCGAGGTCATCCTCGACGTGGTCTACAACCACACCGCGGAAGGCAATCATCTCGGGCCAACCCTGTCCTTCCGCGGCATCGACAACGCGGCCTACTACCGCCTCGTGCCCGACAGCCCGCGTCACTACATGGACTACACGGGCTGCGGCAACACCCTCAACATGACGCACCCGCGCACGCTGCAGCTCATCATGGACAGCCTC
>Ga0075435_100001599_pt1 | contig 14624 bp, 10 predicted proteins | sample RhiMethybrSRZTD4_FD_75302 | JGI IMG/M metagenome (GOLD analysis project Ga0075435, IMG submission 75302) | Populus rhizosphere microbial communities from Tennessee, USA - Rhizosphere MetaG P. TD hybrid SRZTD4 | ecosystem: Host-associated > Plants > Roots > Rhizosphere > Soil | place: USA...
CACCCCGTGCTGGTGTGGAGCTTCACGCTGCCGGTGTGGATCCTGCTCGCGGGCGGCATGGCCGCCGGCGCCGCGACTGCCGGCTACCTGTGGACGCTGCCGCTGCTCATCGCCGGCGTCGCGCTGCTGCTGGTGCCGGTGACGAACGTCGCGGCCCTGCGCGCGATCTCCGTCGTCGTGCTCGCCGTCGCCGGCGCGCTGTGGCTGCGCGACGCGCTCGAGCTGCTGCGCTTCGTCGTCGCGCTGATGGGGCGACTGCCGATCATCACGCCGGTGTGGGTGTATGCGGCGCTGATGCTCGCCGCCGGTGCGATGGTCGTGCCGCCGTTCATCGCCGCGGTCGCCGCCACGCGGCCGCTGCTCCGCCCGTCGATCCTGACTGCCGTCCTGCTCGTTGCGGTGGCGGTCACGGCGGGCCTGGCCTATGCCGCGCCGGCGTACACCAACGCCCAGCCGCAGCGCCGGCAGGCGCGACTGATCGTCGAGCCCAACGCGGCCACCGCGACGTATGAGGTCGGTTCGCAGGAGCCCGGCCTCGATCTCGATCAGGGCGCGCCCGGCGGGTGGTATCGCGCGACCGACGTCCCGAAAGCCAGCATCACGGTGGGACGGTACCCGCTGCCGTTCGTGTTCCGCACGACGGGCCCCGTGCCCGGCGAGCCGCCGGCGACGGTGAGCGAGTTCTCCCTGAAGCAGATCGCCGCGGGAACCGAGTTGACGATGACGATCGTGCCGAAGGCGCCGGGCCTCACGGCGATCTTCACCCTGCCAGACGGCCTGCAGCCGCAGCGTACCAGCCTGCCCGGCATCGTCTCGCGCGGCCGCTGGCGCGCGGTCTACATGGGCGTGCCGGCCGAAGGGGTGACGTGGCGCGCGTCGTTCAAGACCGGCGTCGAAACGAAGCTGCCGGCCACGGTCGGCACGGTCCTTTCCTCACGCTTCCCGGGCGGCAGCGGCTGGCAGAGCCTGCCGTCGTGGCTGCCACAGGAACATGTCGTGTGGGACCTCGACATCGCGTGGATCCTCGCCACCCCACAAGTCATTCCGCCCGTGCCCCTGATCCGTTGACGCTCTCGGAAGAACGCCACGGATAAAGGCCACAGATAAACACGGATAAACGCGGCATAGATGAGGAAGCTGCTCGAAAGGCTGGGACTGGGCCGGCGCGATTTGCGGGCGTGGGCGATGTACGACTGGGCGAACTCGGCGGTGCAGACGACGATCATCGCCGCGGTCTTTCCGATCTACTTCCAGAAGGTGGCGGCGGCGGATCTTCCGGGGCCCGTGGCCACGAGCCGGTTCGCGTGGGCGACGACCTGGTCGATCCTGATCGTCGCGATCGTGGCGCCGATCCTCGGCGCCGTGGCCGATTACGCGCCGGTCAAGAAGAAGCTGCTCGCCGTGTTCCTGGCGATTGGCGCGGTGTCGACGGCGGCGATGTGGTTCATCGTGCGCGGCGACTGGCTGTTCGCGCTCGTGCTGTTCGTCATCACCAACGTCGGCGTCGCCGGCAGCATCGTCTTCTACGAGTCGCTGCTGCCGCACCTGGTCGGGGAAGGCGAGCTCGATCGCGTGTCGACGGCGGGATACGCGATGGGCTACGTCGGCGGCGGCGTGCTGCTGGCGATCAACGTGCTGATGATGAGCCAGCCGTCGTGGTTCGGCCTGCCGGATCGCGCGGCCGGCGTGCGCGCCAGCCTCGCGAGCGTGGCGGTGTGGTGGGTGGTCTTCTCGATCCCGCTGTTCCGCCAGGTTCCGGAGCCGGCGACGCGCGTGACGCGTGACGACCGGCCGTCGGCCGGCGCGCTGATGACCGGCGTGCGCAAGCTCGTCGAGACGCTGCGCGAACTGCGGCGCTACAAGCAGGCGTTCCTGCTGCTGCTCGCGTTCCTAATCTACAACGACGGCATCCAGACCATCATCCGGATGGCGACGATCTACGGCACCGAGATCGGGCTCGACGACAACGCGATGATCATCGCCCTGCTGATCACGCAGTTCATCGGCATTCCCTTCGCCTTCCTGTTCGGCATGCTGGCGCAGAGGATCGGCGCCAGGACGGCGGTGTTCGGCGGGCTCGCCGTGTACGCGGTGATCACCCTGCTCGGCTACTTCATGACGACGTCGACGCACTTCTTCATCCTGGCCATGCTGGTCGGCACGGTGCAGGGAGGCACGCAGGCGCTGAGCCGATCGCTCTTCGCCAGCATGATCCCGAAGTACAAGTCGTCGGAGTTCTTCGCCTTCTTCGGCGTGTTCGAGCGCTATGCCGGCGTGCTGGGCCCGGCGGTGTTCGCGTGGGTGGTGGGCCACACGGGGACGAGCCGCAATGCCATCCTCTCGGTGCTGGCCTTCTTCATCCTAGGCGCGCTGCTCCTGACGCGGGTGGACGTGGCCGAAGGCCGCCGCGCCGCGCGCGCGGCGGACCTCACGGCCTAGCGGGGACTGAGACCGCACGTCGGTGCTACGGTGCTAAGGTGCGGATAGGTGCTAAGGGTGCTGGTGCGGCCGTGCTTCGCGCGCGGTGCTAAGGGTGCTCAGGGTGCGAGAAGTGCGGCACCCTAGAACCTGCACCTGTGGCACCGACAGCACCGAGCACCTTAGCACCCTCCCGCACCCGTAGCACCTTTAGCACCGACAGCGAAGTCTCAATTCACGACGAACGACTTCATGAACATGATCCAGGCGGCAAGCATCCAATCCAAATTGGCGTTAGTGTTCGGAAAGTTGTCGTGGCTGGCGTCGGCAAACTCCGCGTACCACACCGTGGCGTTGTTCTTTTTCAACGCGTCAACGAGCGCGCGCGCCTGCGCGACCGGTACCCGCGTGTCCTTCGCCGGATGGAGAATGAACGTCGGCTTCTTCAACTCCGACGCGCGCGTGATCGGCGAGATCGACTTGAGGTACTCGCGCATGGCGGGATCGCGCTCGTCGCCGTATTCCTGCCGGCGGTTCTCCTGTCGACCCGGATCGGTCTGCTCGAGATACGTGACGAGATCGGTCATGCCAGCACCTTCGATGATGCCGCGGATCCTGTCGTTATAGACGATGCCCGCTTCGAGGGCTAGCCAGCCGCCGTAACTGGCCCCTGCGAGCACCACACGGTTCTGATCGAGATCGGGACGGTTCGCAATCCAGTCCAACAGGGCGCCGATATCCTTGATGGCGCCGTCGCGCCCTTTTCCGTCATCCATCTGCGAGAACTTCCGTCCGAAGCCGCCGGAGCCGCGGACGTTCGTCCACAGCAACGCAATTCCCATCTCGTTCAGGAAGTAGTTGCTGCGCCCCTGCCATCGGACGCGATCGCGATCGTCCGGACCGCCGTGAATCTGGACCATGACGGGTCGCGGACCGGTGAATTTCGCCGCCGGTCTGTAGAGATTGCCGGTGATCGTCGTGCCGTCGAAGCTCTTCCATTCCACGACCTCAGGCACGGGCAGGACGTCGGGATTGAAACTGGCTTCACTGAAGGTCCAGCGCGTCAGCGTGCCGACCGACACATCGATCGAATACACGTCGCCCTGAGACTTGACTGACCCGAACGTGAAGCCGATCTCGCGCGAGTTCGGCCGCCAGCGGAGATAAGTAACGCGGCCCTTGCCGACCGCCGGCAGCGGTCGCGCCTTCAACGTTGTCAGGTCGATGACCTGCAGTTCCGTGAACGAGCCGCGATCAAGGACGACCGCCAGCAGCGAGCCGTCGCTCGAGATCTCGAATCCGGGTGCGCCCGGAAGGATGTCGACTGCGAGGCCGTCGGCCGTCACCGGCGTCCACGCACAGGCCGCGACATCGCAGCGCCAGACCCGCGGCTCGCCGCCGAGACCACGATCGCTGATCGCATAGACCCTCTTGCCGTCGCTGGAAAACCGTGCGTTGTACCATGCCGCCGGCTTGCCGTCGCCACGCCGCGTGATCGGCGTCTTCTCGCCGCTTTTGACGTCGACGCGCCACAGGTACGTTTCAGTATTGGAGAAGTTTTCGGCCAACAGCAGCGTGGAACCGTCCGGAGCCCAGTCTTCGGGCGACCACAGGCTTTCAACCTGCGCCACCAGCCGCTTGGTCTTGGGATCGGACGGCTGCACCACGTAGATGTCGTGGTCCTTGCCGTTCCTCTCCGCGGAATCGTAGGCAACCCATTTCCCTTGCCGGGCCCAGATCGGCGGATAGCGGGTATTGGATTTGTCAACCAATGTCGCTTCGCCCGCGGCCATGTCGTACCGATATAGCGACCGCGCTTCGGAGTTGCCCGGGTCATATAGAAACGCGAATGAGTTCGCGTCTGCCAGGTCGAACGAGGGGCTGACTTCCGTGTGGACGCCGTTGCGGTACCACGTGAGCTGCCGCCGATCGCGCCCAGGTCCCTCGAGGAAGTACAGCTGCGCGGCATTGCCGAGCGCGGTCCGAATCAGGATCTGTCGCTTGGAAGGATGCCATCCTTGCATCTGCGCCTGGCGGAACTGGCTGTAGCGCGCGAGGCCGTCCGCGATCGACTGCGGGATCGGAGGAATCCCCTCCGCCGTCAGCGAGGGCGGCGGCGTCACGACCGGCTCCTGGCTGGCGGCGAAGGCCGGCAGGGACAGCAAAACGGCGGCGCAGACCAGATGTCTCATCGTCAACCTTAGTGTCAGCTCTGGAAGGTTGGTCGGAATGACATTATAGTGCAGCGGTCCGCGCAAACTTCCCGGGGGCATGGTTCGTCCAACACTTCACCATGAAGGTGGTCATCGCCGGCGGCTCGGGCTTCCTCGGCAACCCGCTCGCCTGGGCGTGGGCCGAGGAGGGGCACGACATCCGGGTGCTCACCCGATCGCTCGCCCCAGGGCAGGCGCAGCACGAGTCGGGCACCGGCAAGCCGGGCATCACGCGCGTCGGCTGGGCCCCTGACGGCACCGCCGGTCCGCTCGCGCAGGAGCTCGACGGGGCCTCGCTGGTCGTCAACCTCGCCGGCGAGTCGGTCGCGGACGGACGCTGGAGCGCGGCGCGCAAGCAGGCGCTGCGCGACAGCCGCCTCAACGCCACGCGATCGATCGTGACCGCGCTGGCCGGGACGCCGCGTCCCCCGGCGACGTTCATCAGCGGCAGCGCCGTCGGCTACTACGGCGATCGCGGCAGCGAAGCGCTGACCGAAGACTCCACGCCCGGCACCGACTTCCTCGCGGGGCTGTGCGTCGACTGGGAAGCGGAAGCGCTGCGCGCCGCCGGCACGGTCCGCCGCATCGTGCTGCTCCGCACGGGCCTGGTGCTCGAGAAGGCGGGGGGCGTCCTCGGCAAGATGATCCTGCCGTTCCGGCTGTTCGCCGGCGGCCCGATGGGATCGGGCCGGCAGTACATGCCGTGGATCCACCGGCACGACTGGGTCGAGATGGTGCGCTGGATCAACGACACGCCGTCACTGTGCGGGCCGGTCAACGCCACCGCGCCGCACCCGGTCACCAACAGCGAGTTCGCGCACGCGCTCGGCCGCGCCCTGCGCCGCCCGGCCCTGGTGCCGGCGCCGCGCTTCGCCATGTCGATCGTGCTGGGCGAGATGGCGGGCGCCGTCCTCGCCGGCCAGCGCGCCATCCCCGCCCGCGCGCAGGCCGCGGGGTATCACTTCAGATACCCGGAAATCGACATCGCGTTCAGGGGAATATTCGGAGACTGACGCTGTCGGTGCTACCGCGCTTCGCGCGTCGGTGTGGCGCGCTCCGCGCGCGGTGCTATGCGCGCTGCGCGCGCCGGTGCTAAAGGTGCGGGTGGGTGCTAGAGGTGCGGCGCGCTTCGCGCGCGGTGCTAAGGTGCTAATGGTGCAGCAGGTGCTATAGGTGCAGCAGGTGCTAGCTGCAGCGCCCTAGCACGCCTAGCACCCGCACCTTTAGCACCCACCCGCACCTTAGCACCCTAGCACCGGCACGCGAGGCTCAGACAATCGCGGGCGCGCCGGCGCGGTAATCCGCGCCGAGGACCTGCGTCGAGTTCCCCCCGAGCCACGAGTCAATCACCGTCGCGTAGACCGAGCGGAAGTCCGTCTCGTAGTGGACGTCCTGGCCGTTGTTCTCCAGCGTCGGGTTCTCCGGCGTGATGCGCAGGTTCGGCGCGGTGCCGTAGATGCCGCCGCGCACGTTCCCCCCCATCACCATCATCACGCTGGCGGCGCCGTGATCGGTGCCGGCGCTGGCGTTCTCGTTGATGCGCCGGCCGAACTCCGAGAACTGCAGGACCAGCGTGTCGCCGAACAGCCCCTGCCGCGTCAGGTCGTTGTAGAAGGCGATCAGCCCGTCGTTGAGCGTCCCCATCAGCGCGCCGTAGGCGCCGTTGGCCTGGTTGACGTTCTGTCCCGAGTGCGTGTCGTAGCCGCCGGTCTGCACGAAGAACACGCGCGTGCCGACGCCGCCGACCATCGCGCCGGCGACGGCCTGCATGGCCTGGCCGAAGCCGTTGTTCGGATAGGCGACGGCGGGGCGATAGGCGCCGACGGCGGCGACGCGATCGAGCGTCGCGAACGCCTGCTGCGCCGTCGCGTTGACGAACGCCAGGTGCGGCCGATCGACCGGGACGTGCGAGGCGATGCGCGTCGCGCTGACGCGCGCGAACTGCGCCTCGGCCCCGGCGTTGGGGCTGGCGAAGGCGTAGGCGCCGATCGTCGGGATCGCCGCGATGCCGACGCGGTTGGCCTGCAGCAGGTGCGGCACGTCGCGCGTCGTCGACCAGCCGACCAGCGGATCGATCGGCGACGGCAGCGTGTCGAGATACCGGCCGAGCCATCCCGGCCCCTGCGAGTTGGAGGGATTGGCCGTCGACCAGATGTCGGTGCCCTGGAAGTGCGAGCGGCTCGAGTTCTCGTAGCCGGTGCGCTGGATGAAGGCGAGACGCCCGCTGTCGAAGATCGTCTTCAGGCCCGTGAGGCGCGGATTGAGCCCCAGCGCGTTGCCGGCGCGATCGGAGCCGATCTGCAGCACGTTGCCGGCCGGGATGCCGAGCACCGGCCGCCGGTTGCGATACTCCGGATCGTTGTACGGCACGAGCATGCTGAGCGCGTCGTTGCCCCCGCTCAGGTAGAGGACGACGAGATTGCGGCGCGCCGAGCCCTGCGCCCGCGCCAGATCGGAGAGGAACGCGGGGGCGGCGAAGCTGAAGGTGAACGCCGAGACGCCGCCGCGAATGAACTCACGTCGAGTGAACATGGCGGCTCCTCAGATCAGTTGATACTCGCCCGATCCCACGATCAGGTGGGCGAGACCCGAGGCCTTCGCCGCAATCTGCGTATCGGACCCGGTCCACGCGCCGCCGGCGCGCGCGTAGTCGATCAGCGCGTTGTACGAGTCGCCCGGGAACGTCGCCGCGGTCATGCGGTCCATCGACCACGAGACCAGGTTTTCCGGCGAGTGCACTTCGCCCTTCGCCGCGTCGCGCAGGGCGAACTTCTGGTTGGTGGCGAGCTGCGCGGCGAAGTTCATGCGCGCCAGCATCGCGCCGCTGGTGAACCACGCCTGCCCGAGATCCCATCCGGCCACGTCGGGCGGCTCGAAGAGCTGCTGCCCCATCGTGATCAGCGGGTTCAGCGCGTCGTTCACCGAAAAGCCGGCCCACCCCATTTCCTTGATCGCGCGGACGACGAACTCCGCCGGCCATGAGTAGCGCTTGAAGTAGGTCGAGGGATCGACGAACTGCGGCGAGGTGACCAGGCGGATCAGCATCGGCTTGATCTCGAAGCCGCTCTGGTAATAGTCGGAGGCCATCGCGGCGATGAGGCTGGCGTCGGGCTCTTCGACCTCGTTGACGAAGTAGGCGTAGAGCTTGCGCGCCAGCCGCGGCCCGGTCGCGGGATGGCTGACGCACGCGTTGATCAGATCGACGCCGTCCTGCATCCCGTCGGCCTCGGCGCGCGCGGGAATCCGCTTCGAGCCGCCCGGGTAGATCGCGAAGCTGAAGTCCTTGGCGCTGGTCTCGTGCTGCCGCGCGTCGTAGAAGAACGCGTTGTAGCCGTTGGTGCCGCCGACACGCTGCAGGTTCCACCCGGTGAAGACGCGCGCGCCGGCATACACGTCGGTCTCGGCGTAGTTGCCGACGCCCATCGTGAACAGCTCCATCAGCTCGCGCGCGAAGTTCTCCTGCGGCTGCCGCTTCACGTTGGTGCGGCCGTCGAGCCAGACCAGCATCGCGACGTCCTTGGCCACCGCGGTGACCAGCGTGCGGAAGTTGCCGACCGCGTGCTCGCGGAACAGCTCGAGCTGACCCGGCACGTCGGCCGCCGTCTCGGTGGCCTTGGCCGCCATCGCGCGCGTGCCGTCGGCCGCGCCGAGCGTGCCCGACACCTTGCTGAACGCGGTCGCGAAGTGGTTGTGCCAGAAGAGCGCCATCTTCTCCTGCAGCGGGCGCTCGCTGTGCACCATGCGGAACAGCCAGCGCTGCCGCGCGTGCGCGATGTTCGTCGCCGGGCTGAAGGGGCCGTTGATCGTCATCGCCACGTAGCCGGGCTGGCCGATGTGATCGTCGACCGAGCCGGGGGCCGACTCGTAGTCGATCAGCCGGACCAGCGAGGCCGGGTAGCCGAGCTCGATGAAGGTATCGAGCTCCGCGGCCGACGCGCCGAAGCCAATGCGACGCAACAGGTGTTCGATGAGGAGCTCGCGCCTGGCCATGCCCGGATTAGACCGCCGGGCCGAGCCCAAGTAAAGAGGCTTTCGCGATTACAAAACCCGTGCGAAGCCGAAGAGCTCGTCCCCCTTGTGGGGCTCGCCAAGAAACTCCCGGAGGAGTACGCGCGCCGCGAGCCAGGCGACGCCGGCGCCGTGGCGGCCGTGGCCGAGCGCGAAGAGATGCCGCGGGAAATTGCGGTGCGGCCCGACCACCGGCAGCCCGTCGGGCGAGCCATAGTGCAGGAAGTCCCAGGCCCATTCCGGCTGCAGCCCCGAGATCGCCGGGTAGGCCGTCGTCAGCTCGTACATCAACTGGTTCGCGCGCGGCGCGAGTGCCCCCTCGCGCTGACGGACGGGCAGCGGCTTCTGATCCGCGCCGGAGAAGAGGACGCGATCGTCCTTGAGCCAGCGCAGGACGTGCGGGGGATTCGCCATGTCGCGGAGCGCGGTCGTGCGCTTCCCCGTCTCGCGGCGCACCGCCGCGGGCAGGCTTTCGGTGACGACCGCCCATGCCTGCGTCGGCGCGAAATGGCGGCGCAGCGCGCGCAGGTCGTCCTGGAGGCCGCCGGTGGCGATCACCACCGCTTCGCACGTAATCACGCCCCCATCCGTCCGGATCTCGACCGCCTTGCGTCCGGCGCGCACGCGGAGCACCGGGGTGCGCTCGTGAATCGCCGCGCCTTTCGACGCGGCATACGCCGCCAGGCCGACGGCGGCGCGGTAGGGATCGAGCGCTTCCCCCTTGGCTCGGAGGCCGGCTGAGCCCGGGATCGCCGTCTCGGCGAGGACGGCGCGCGCGTTCAGCCACGAGCCTTCGACGCCGGCGTCGCGCCGCGCCTGGTATTCGCGCTGCAGCTGCAACTGACGGCCGGCCTGCGCGCCGCGCGACAGCACGATCATGTCCTGCGGCGTCACGTCGGCGCGGATGCCGACCCGCCGCAGCGCCGCCGAGAAATCGAGCGCCGCGCGGCGGAATCCCTGCCACACGTGGCGCGACGTCCGCAGCCCGTGCAGCTTCGCCGTCTCCTGGAACGAGGCGTCGAGGTCCTGCCGCAGGAGTCCCGCGCTCGCGGCGGTCCCACCCGCGCCGATGCGGTCCGCTTCGAGCAGCACGACTTTGACCCCGGCGGCGGCGAACGCCGCGGCGCAGGCGCATCCTGTCAGCCCGCCGCCAACGATCGCGACGCGCGTACGGATTTCGCCGCGTTGTCGTGAATAGTCGGGTCGGCGGCTGCGGGGGAAGGTGTCGAAGAAGAACGGAACCGGCCGCATGCGTCCGGGAATTCTAACCTCAACCACCGGACATTTGAGTCACCGGCTTTGCCTCGCGCGTAGCACGGGGTTTGCGTAAGTGGCCGGCATGACTCTCACCGATCAGCTGGAGCGCCTTTCCGCGTTCGAACCGGCGCCGTATCCCGTGGTCAGCCTCTACCTCAACACCCAGTCGAACCAGGTGGGCCGGGACGAATTTCAGTCTTTCGTGCGCAAGGAGCTGAAGGCGCGCGCCCAGACCTACCCGCAGCGCAGTTCCGAGCGCGAGATGCTCGAGCGCGACCTCGAGCGCATCACGCGCTACCTCGAAAACGACCTGCAGCCGTCGGCCAACGGCATCGCGATCTTCGCCTGCGATGCCGGCGAGCTGTTCGAGGCCGTCCAGCTCGACGCGCCGATCGACGAGCACTGGCTCTACATCGGCGACCAGCCGCACCTCTACCCGCTCGCGCGCCTGGTCTCCAAGTACCCGCGCTACGCGGTCGTCCTCGCCGACACCGTCCGCACGCGCATCGTCGTCGTCGCGCACGGCAGCGTGACCTCCGACGTCCCCATCGAAGGGGTCAAGACGCGGCGGACGTCGCAGGGCGGCTGGTCGCAGGCGCGCTACCAGCGCCACATCGAGAACTACCATCTGCAGCACGTCAAGGACGTCGTCGAGACGCTCGAGAAGATCGTGACGCGCGAAGGACTCGATCGCATCGTCATCGCGGGGGATCAGGTGGTCCTCCCTCTGCTGCGCGAGCAGATGTCGAAGCCGCTCGCCGAGAAAGTCGTCGACGAGATCTCGCTCGCCAGCGATGCGCCGGAGCGCGACGTGATCCGCGCCACGCTCGCCACGCTGCAGCAGGCCGACGCCGTGGACGATCGCGAGAAAGTGGACGCGGCCATCGGCGCGTATCGCGCCGGCGGGCTCGGCGTGGCGGGCCCCGATCGCACGCTGCTCGCATTGACCAACGGCCAGGTCGACGAACTGCTGATCACCGCGTCGCTGTCGTCGCTCGGCGAGCTGCGCAACTCACCGGCGGCGCAGATGGCGATCGCCAACGACGCGAGCATCAAGGACGCCGCCGTCCCCGCGACCGCCGCCGGCGAGCCGGCGCAGGCGGGAGCGGAAACGGTCCGCCTCTCGGACGAACTGGTGACCCGGGCGCAGCAGACCGGCGCCCGCGTGTCGTTTATCGAGGACCCCGCGCTGCTGGAGCCATACGGGGGCGTGGCGGCGACCCTGCGCTATCGGGTCTAGCGCCGCCGCGCGACGTGCGCGAGCTGCGATAGAGCGCAATCGCCGACACGATCGTCCCGATCGCGGCGAGCACGATGAAGACGCCGACCACCATCTTGAAGGTCGGCGTCCGCATCCACCGGAGGATCTGGCTGCCGTAGAAGTGCGCGAGCAGCGCCTCGACGCCGAAGCGGCACACGCGGACCGCCGCGAGCGCGCCGAGGAACGACCACGCGTTCATCCCGATGGCGCCGCTGGCGAGGACGAACGGCGTGAACGGGAACGGCGGCGGAATCAGTCCAAGCAGCGCGACCACGAACGCGCCCCGGTTGACCCGCCGCTCCACTCTCTTCAGCCGCCGCGGGCTGACGAACCGCGCCAGTCCCTTTTCCCCCGCCTTCCTGCCGATCCAGAATGTTCCGGCGGCGCCGACGAGCGATCCGATCGTCGCCAGGATGGCGTACATCCAGAAGAGGTCCGGCTTGCGCGCGGTCATCAGGATCACGACGAAATCGATGCCCAGGGGCAGGAAGAACACCATCGACGCGTCGAGCACCCCCATGAGGACGATGCCGAACGGGGTGAGGAAGTAGCCGAGGATCGAGAAGAAGAAGGAACGCACGCGTTCACTCAAGCAAACTGAGAGCCTTGTTCGATGCGAAAGCTGCGAAAAGCTGCGTGGATCGTCGCCGCCGCGGGCCTGGTGGCTGTTTTATCTACGGCCGGGCTGGCTCAGCGGCGCGCAGCCCCTGGCGGCGAGGATCCCATGTCGAAGATCGCCCATGACTACGTGCACCTGGTGCTCGCGCTGGGGCAGCACGACACGGATTACGTCGACGCCTACTACGGCCCGCCTGAGATCAAGAAGGAGGCCGAAGAGGCGAAGCTCACGCTCGACGCGATCGCCAAGGCGGCCGCGGCGCTGACGGCGTCGCTGAGGGCGGCGCCGCCAGGAGGCGACGAGCTGTCGCGGCTGCGGCACCAGTATCTCGAGAAGCAGCTGTCGGCGATGAGCGCGCGCGTGCGCATGCTGAAAGGCGAGCGGCTCTCGTTCGACGAAGAATCGAAGGCGCTCTACGACGCGGTGGCGCCGACGTACCCGGATTCGCACTTCCAGGAGATGCTCGATCGCCTGGAGAAGCGCTTTCCAGGGAGCGGACCGCTGGTCGACCGCTACGACGCATGGAAGCGCGGGTTCGTGATCCCGCGCGAGAAGCTCGACACGGTGTTCCAGGCGGCGATCGCCGCGTGCCGCGAGCGCACCGCCGCGCACGTGAAGCTGCCGGCCGACGAGCACTTCACCGTCGAGTACGTGACCAACAAGTCGTGGAGCGGCTACAACTGGTACCAGGGAGGCTTCCGCAGCCTGATCCAGGTCAACACCGATCTGCCGATCTACATCGATCGCGCGATCGATCTCGCGTGCCACGAGGGCTACCCGGGGCATCACGTCTACAACGCGCTGCTCGAGCAGCATCTCGTGAAGGAACGCGGCTGGATGGAGTTCAGCGTCTACCCGCTCTTCTCGCCGCAGTCGCTGATCGCGGAAGGCACGGCGAACTACGGGATCGAGGTCGCGTTCCCGGGGCAGGAGCGTGTCGCCTTCGAGAAGACGCGGCTGTTCCCGCTGGCAGGACTGGACCCGGCGCGCGCGGCTGAGTACTACGAAGTGATGGCGCTCGTCGATCAGCTCTCGTACGCGGGCAACGAGGCGGCGCGGCGTTACCTGAACGGCGCGATCACGCGCGAACAGGCGACGGCGTGGCTCGAGCGCTATGCGATGACGCCGCACGATCGCGCGGCGCAGCGGGTGCGGTTCTTCGACCAGTACCGCAGCTACGTGATCAACTACAACTACGGCAAGGATCTCGTCCGGAAGTACATCGAGTCGCGCGGCGGGACCGCCGATCGGCCGGAGCGCCGGTGGCAGGAATTCGAGACGCTGCTGTCGTCGCCGCGCCTGCCGTCCGGGCTGCGCTGATCTGGCGGCCCGATTGCTGCAAAGATCTGGTGGTGGTGGCGCGCACTCGAGCTAAAAGCTGGACCGCGATTCTCGACGAGCTGTACGAAGGCTCGTGGAACCCGTCGCTGCAGCGCTTCCGATCGCCCTATGCCTTCCGCGGCCTGGCTGACGCCGACCATCCGCTTTCCAGTTCGCTCGTACGGCTGGCCGGCGGCGCCGACATCCGCCGGCTCGAGACGGCCTTGCTCCGCAACTTCAGCAAGTACGCGCATGCCGAAAGCAGCTACGCCGACTCGGTGTGGGACTGGCTCGCCCTCGGCCAGCACCGCGGCCTGCCGACGCGCCTGCTCGACTGGACCTATTCGCCGCTGGTCGCATTGCACTTCGTGACCGAATCACCCGAAGACATGGATCGCGACGGCGTGGTGTGGTGCGTGAACTTCGTCGAGGCGAACAAGAAGCTGCCGGCGAGGCTCAAACGGATCATGCTGCGCGAAGGATCCGAAACGCTCACCGTCGACATGCTGAACACGTTCGGCACGCTCGCCGAGTTCGATCGCCTGGCGCGGACGCCGTTTCTCGTCTTCATGGAGCCGCCGGCGATCGACCGCCGCATCCTGAACCAGTTCGCGCTGTTCTCGCTGATGTCGAGCCCGACCGCGGAGATGGGCGAGTGGCTGGACCGCCATCCCACGCTCTGCCGGCGGGTGGTCGTCCCGGCGGAACTGAAGTGGGAGATTCGCGACAAGCTGGATCAGGCGAACGTCAACGAGCGTATCCTGTTTCCCGACCTCGACGGCCTGAGCCGCTGGCTGACGCGTTATTACCTGCCGGCGGCTTCGGCAGGCCGCCTGGTCGAGACTTATGCCGCCAATCCCGAAAAAGATGCGCGCGATCGAGATCGCCGCGCACGGTGGGCCGGAGGTGCTCCGCCCCGTCGAACGCCCCGTCCCGGATCCCGGCCCCGGTGAAGTCCTGATCCGGGTTGCCGCGGCGGGCGTCAACCGCCCGGACATCATGCAGCGGATGGGCAAGTATCCGCCGCCGCCCGGCGCCTCGGACATTCCGGGCCTCGAGGTCTCGGGGGAGATCGTCGCGGTCCGCGAGGTGCCGACGCTGCGCGTCGGCGAGGAAGTGTGCGCGCTCGTCGCCGGCGGCGGCTACGCCGAATACTGCGTCGCGCCCGCGGCGCAGTGCCTGCGCGTCCCGGCGGCGATTCCGGTCCGCGACTCCGGCGCCATCCCCGAAACGTTTTTCACCGTGTGGACCAACCTCTTCGATCGCGGCCGCCTGGTCCGCGGCGAGACGGCGCTGATCCACGGCGGCACGAGCGGCATCGGCACCACCGCCATCCAGCTGGCGCGCGCCTTCGGCGCCACCGTCTTCGCGACGGCGGGATCGGACGCCAAGTGCGACGCCTGCCGCGAGCTCGGCGCCGCGCGCGCAATCAATTACCGCGCCGAGGACTTCGTCCTCGTCGTCAAGGGAGCGACCGGCGGCGACGGCGTCAACGTCATCCTCGACATCGTCGGCGGCGACTACGTCG
>Ga0075435_100001608_pt1 | contig 14600 bp, 11 predicted proteins | sample RhiMethybrSRZTD4_FD_75302 | JGI IMG/M metagenome (GOLD analysis project Ga0075435, IMG submission 75302) | Populus rhizosphere microbial communities from Tennessee, USA - Rhizosphere MetaG P. TD hybrid SRZTD4 | ecosystem: Host-associated > Plants > Roots > Rhizosphere > Soil | place: USA...
CTCGCCATCGGGGCGGCGCGCGCGCGCATCGTCCGGCAGCTGGTCGTCGAAGCGCTGCTGTTGAGCGTGACCGCCGGGGCCGCGGCGCTGCTGCTGTCGACGTGGGTGCTGCGCGCGCTCTACGCTTTCGGCGTCGGTCTCCTGCCTTTCTCGTGGGCGATGTCGCTGACGCTCGCACCGGACATCCGGGTGTTCGCCTACACGCTGGCGGTGGCGATCGCCGGCGGCCTGGCCTTCGGCCTGGCGCCGGCGCTCCAGGCGGTCTCCCCCGACATCGTCCGCGCGCTGGGCGATGCGCGGGCGATTGGCGGGCGGCACGTGAGCGGCGCGCGGCTGCGGAAGGCGCTGGTCGTCGTGCAGGTCGCCGGATCGATGGTGCTGCTGGCTGCGGCCGGCCTGCTGCTGCGCGGCCTGCTCACCGCGCAAGCGCTCGACCTCGGGTTCACGACGCGGGGCGTCGTGTACGGCGAGTTCGATCTCGGCGCGGAGCAGTATTCGGCGCAGCGCGCAAGCTGGTTCACGGAGGCGATGGCCGGGCGCGCCGCGGCGATGCCGAGCGTCACGGCGGCGGCGATCACCTCGCACGTGCCGCTGCATGGCGGAGTGCGGCGACTGACGATCCGCCTCGCCGACAGGCCCGCGGCCGATCCGATCCCGGCGACGGTGACGCGCGTTTCGCCCGGCTATTTCGACGTCCTCGACATCGCGTTCGTGGCCGGACGCCATCTCACCGCCGCCGATGCCGGAATGCCGGTGGTGGTCGTCAGCGACGGGCTGGCGCGCCGCTTCTGGCCTGGGGACACGGCGCTGGGCAAGGCGCTCGTCGCCGACGCGTGGCGCGAGCCGCGGGTCGTGATCGGCGTCGTCCGTGACGCGGCCAACGGCGCGATCTGGCGCGAGAAGGAGATGTCGGTGTACCTGCCGCTCGACTCGCGCAGCGCGCTCGACGCGACCGCGCTGATCGTCCGCTCGAGCGGCGATCCGGCTGCGCTCCGGGCCGATCTCGAGTCGGCCGCCGCGGCGCTCGATCCCGACCTGCGCTTCAGCGCGGCGCCGCTCGACGCGCTGCTGCGTCTGTGGCTGCTGCCGTCGCGGGTCGCCGCGGCGAGCGCGGGAATCCTGGCGCTGCTCGCGCTGCTGCTCGCCGCATCCGGCCTGTATGCCGTCCTCTCATACTCGGTCAGCCACCGCCTTCGCGAGATCGGGATCCGCATGGCGCTCGGCGCGACCGCCCGCGACGTGTCCGCGCTCGTGCTCGCCGACGCCGGCCGGATGATCGGCGGCGGACTCGCGATCGGGCTCGTGGCTGCCGCGGCCACGGCGCCGCTGCTCGGGCGTTTTCTCTTCGGCGTCAGTGCGCTCGATCCGCTGACGCTGGCGATCGTCTGCGCCGTGCTGGGGGCCGTCGGCGTGACGGCGGCTTACGCGCCGGCCAGCCGCGCCGCGCGGCTCGCGCCGCTGTCGGTGCTTCGAGTGGAGTAACCGCCGATGCTCAACGACGTCCGCTACGCGCTCCGCACGCTCGCGGCCAGCCCCGGCTTCACGCTGGCGGCGGTGCTCACGCTCGCGCTCGGGATCGGCGCCAACACCGCGATCTTCACCGCCGTGTACGGCGTGCTGCTCAAGCCGCTGCCCTACGGCGAGCCCGACCGCATCGTCCGCATCAGCGAGACCCGCCGCGGCGGCCCATGGAACGTGTCCTGGCCCAACTACGTCGACTGGCGGGCGCGCAACCACGTGTTCGCCGACATGGCGATCTTCAACACCTACGGGCGCGTGATCGTCGGCGGCGCGGCGGGGACGACGGCCGAGCTCTTTCCCTCGGGCACCTGCGAAACGCAGATGTTCGCGGTCATGGGCATTCCCGCGGCGCGTGGACGCGTCTTCACGCCGGACGAACGAGAGTCCGGCGCTCCGGGCGTAGCGGTCGTCAGCGACGAGCTCTGGCGGCGGCGCTTCGGCGGCGATCCGTCGATCGTCGGCCAGCCGGCGCGGGTGGACGATGAGGAGCTGACGATTGTCGGCGTGCTGCCGCCGGGCGTGCGGCCGTTCGACGTGGACATCTGGTTTCCGCACCGTCCGGCGCTGCTGAACGACATGCAGCGCGATCGCGCCAACCATCCGGGCTTCGGTGTCGTCGCGCGGCTGCGGCCGGGCGTGAGCGCGGAGCGCGCGCAGCGCGAGATGTCGGCGATCGCGGCGTCCCTCGAGAAGGAATACCCCGCGTCGAACACCGGGTTCGGCGTGGCGGTGAAGCCGATGATCGACGCCGTCGCCGGCACGATCCGCCCGATGCTGCGCCTGCTCATGGCATCGGTCGCGGTGCTGCTGCTCATCGCCTGCGCCAACGTGGCGAACCTGCTGCTCGCGAAGGGGCTCCGCCGCGAGCGGGAGACCTCGATTCGATCGGCGCTCGGCGCCAGCCGCTTCCGGCTGGTGCGGCTGTTCCTGATTGAAGGGCTCGCGCTCGGCGCCGCCGGCGCGGCCGCCGGGCTGCTGCTCGCCGGCTGGGGCGTCCGGCTCCTGCGCAGCGTGCCGGGGCTCGCGCTGCCGCGGGCCGGCGACGTCACGATCGATCCGCACGTCCTTGGCTTCGCCGCGACGCTTGCCGTCGCGACGGCCGCACTTTTCGCGCTGGCGCCCGCGCTGCAGCTCTCGCGCGTCGACCTGATGCGCGTGCTGCGGCAGGCCGGCACCTCCGATCCCGCGTCGCCGCGCAGCGCGCGGCTGCGGGCGGCGCTCGTCGCCGGTGAAGTCGCGCTGCTCGTCGTGCTGCTCGCGTCCGCCGCGCTCATGCAGCGCAGCCTGGCCAGGCTGGCGTCGGTCGATGCCGGCTTCGATGCCGACAAGGTGATCTCGGTGTCGCTGCAGCAGCTCCAGAGCCGCTATGCCAGTGAGGCCGCCATCATCGGCTTCGCCGATCAACTGGTGGCATCGGCGAAGGGCAATCCGGACGTCGCCGGCGCGGCGCTGTCGTGGCCCTTCGATTACACCGGCTTCACATGGGCGCCGAACTTCAATGTCCCGGACCATCCGGTCGAGGCCGGACGCGAGCCCGTGGCGCAGACCGCCAGCGTGACGCCCGGCTACTTCGCGACGATGGGGATTCCGATCGTGCGGGGCCGCGACTTCGGCCCGGACGATCGCCCGGGTGCGCCGGTCGCCGCCCTGGTCAGCCGGACGTTCGCCTCGCGCTTCTTTCCGGGCGAGGATCCGATCGGCCGTCACGTCACCGCGATGCGCATCCCGCAGATGCACGACATGACCATCGTCGGCATCGTCGGCGACACGCGCCGCGGCGGCATGCTGATGGATTTCACGCCGGAGCTCTACGTCAGCTACGCGCAGTTCCCGCAGTCGGGCGCGACGCTGGTCGTGCGCGCGCGCGGCGCGGACGTGGGCGATCTCGCCGGCGATTTGAAGGCGCGCGTCACCGCAATCGACGCCGGCACCGCGGTCGGCGCCGTCCGCCGCGTGTCGGACGCGCTGGCGCGGACCTACGGCGATCGCCGCGCGCTGTCCTGGCTGCTGGCGGTGTTCGCGGCGCTCGCGCTGGGGCTGACCGTGCTCGGGATCGCCAGCGTCGTCTCGTTCACCGTGGCGCAGCGGGTGCCGGAGATCGGCGTGCGGATCGCCCTGGGCGCCAGCCGCCGCGACGTCCTGGCGCTGATCGTCCGCGGCTCGCTCTATCCCGTGTGCGTCGGCGCGGCGATCGGCCTGGCCGCGCTGATCCCGCTGTCGCGCGTCTTGAAGAGCTACCTGTTCGAGGTGTCACCCGCCGATCCGCTGTCGCTGACCGCGGCGACGGCAGTGCTTGCGCTCGCCGCGGTGGCGGCCGCCTACGTGCCGGCCCGGCGGGCGACGTCGATCGATCCGCTGGTCGCGCTGAGGAGCCCGTAATGGCAGACTTGAAGCACGCGCTGCGCGTTCTCGCGCGGCGCCCGGCGTTCACGCTCGTCGCGATTCTCACGCTGGCCGTCGGCATCGGCGCCAACACGGCGATCTTCAGCGTCGTCAACGGCGTGCTGCTGCGGCCGCTGCCGTACCCCGATCCCGACCGCATCGTCCGGCTGTCCGAGCGGACGCAGACCGGCACGGTGGTCGACGTCTCGCACCCCAACTTCCTGGACTGGCGCGCGCGGACGCGCAGCTTCGCGGCGCTGGCGGAGTACTCCGGCGGCACCGAAACCGTCCTCGGCGGACGCGACGCGGTGTTCGCCGACGCGTATGCCGTGACCGACGGATTCTTCAGGGTGTTCGGCGTCGAGCCGATCATGGGGCGCACGTTCGCCGCGGAGGAGCTGCGTGAAGGCGGGACGCCGGCGGTCCTCGTCAGCCACCAGTTCTGGCAGTCGAACCTCGGCGCACAAAACGATCTGTCGCGGCTGCGCGTGATCATCGAGGGGATTCCGGCGCGCGTGGTCGGCGTGATGCCGCCCGGGTTCGCCTATCCGGCCGGCGCCAGCCTGTGGATGCCGAAGGAGCTGTTCGCCGACTCGAGCGGCCGCACCGGGCACAACTATGAAGTGATCGGGCGGATCAATCCTGGCGTCTCGCTGGCGCAGGCGGCGGCCGAAATGAACGTGATCGCGGCACAATTGAAACAGCAGTACGGCCGCGACGAGAACGCCGAGTCGGTGGCGACGGTCCGCCTGCGCGACGCCTTGACGGCAGGTTCACGCGAAACGCTGTGGCTGCTGCTCGGTGCCGTCGGCCTGGTGCTGCTGATCGCCTGCGCGAACGTCGCCACCGCGATGCTGGCCACGGGTGAAGAGCGGCGCGCCGAGCTGGCGTTGCGCGCGGCGCTGGGCGCGGCGCGATCGCGGCTCTTGCGCCAGCTGCTCGCCGAGAGCCTGGCGATCGGAACCGCCGGCGCTCTCGTCGGACTGCTGATGGCCGGCTGGCTCCTGCGCGCGCTGCTGTCGGTCGAAGCGGCGAACCTGCCGCGCGGGATGGACATCGGGATCGACGCGCGCGTGCTGCTGTTCGCGGTGGTGCTCGCGGTCGTGACGCCGCTCCTGTTCGGCCTGCTGCCGTCGCTGCAGGCGTCGCGCGCGGAACTGCGCGAAGCGCTCGCCGAAGGCGGGCGCAACGCCGCGGCCCCCGTGCGATCCCGGACGAGAAACGTGCTGGTCGCGGCCGAAGTGGCCGTCGCGCTCGTGCTGCTGGTCGGCGCGGGGCTGCTGATGCGCAGCTTCGTGAACGTGATGTCCGTGGACCCGGGGTTCGACAGCGGCGGCGCGATCGCCGCCAGCATGTCGGTGCCGGCGACGAAATACCCCGATGCGCCGCGCTCGGCGCAGTTCTACCGCAACTTGATGGAGCGGCTCCGCCGCCTGCCGGGCGTGGCGGCGGCCGGCGCGGTGACACAGGCGCCGCTCAGCGGACGCGATCACAACGGCGGGCTCGTCATCGAAGGCGCGCCGCCGCTGCCCGATTCGGGCGGCCGGCCGTCCGCCGGCTATCGCGTCGCGACCCCCGGCTACCTCGAGGCCGCGGGGCTGCGGCTGCTGCAGGGGCGCACGCTGCAGGACGGCGACCGCGCCGGCGCGCTGCCCGTGGCCGTCGTGAACCAGGCGTTCGTCCGGCAGCTCCTCGGCGCCACGACGCCGATCGGCGTGCGCTTCAAGTTCAACGGCATGGACCAGGTCAATCCGGTCTTCACGATCGTCGGCGTCGTCGGCGACGTGCATCACCGATCGCTGGTCCGCGCCGTCGAGCCCGAGGTGTTCATCTCGGCCTACCAGCAGCCGTTTCGCGCGCAATACACGATGTTCGTCGTGGTGCGCCCGGTCTCCGCCGCGCAGCAGCGCGCGCTGTCGGCGAGCGTCCGCGAGGCGGTGCGCGAGATGGATCCCGACGTGCCGGTGGAGCTCTCCTCGCTGGACCAGTTCATCAGCGCGTCGGTCGCGGGGCGCCGCTTCCTGCTGATGGTGCTGGCGACGTTCGCGGCAATCGCGCTGGTGCTGGCCGCGACCGGCATCTACAGCGTGCTGTCGCGATCGGTGGCGCAGCGCACCCAGGAGATCGGGATTCGGATGGCGCTCGGCGCCGACGCCCGCCGCGTCGTCGGGCTGATGCTGGCCTCGTCGATGCGTTCGGTCGGGATCGGGATCGTCATCGGCGGCCTCGCGGCGCTGGCCGGCGTGCGCGTCCTGACGACGTTCCTGTTCGGTGTGCGGCCGCTGGATCCGGCGGCCTTCGCCGGCGCCGCCGTGCTGCTCGTCGCCGTAGCGCTCGTCGCCGCCTATCTGCCCGCGCGACGCGCCACGCGCGTCGATCCGCTGCTCGCGCTGCGCGGCCGGTAGCTATGTAGCTTCCGCCTGAAGGCGGAAGCCACACTCACCACATCGTACGCGCGGGGTACTGCGTGACGAGCGGATCGGGTGTGACGATCGTCAGGCCGTGCACGATCGCCTGGCTGACCAGGATGCGATCGAACGGGTCGGCATGCAGCAGCGGCAACTTCGCAACGTGCAGGGCCGATTCCTCGTCGACGGCGAGCGAGCTGAACCCGTAGCGCGCCCGTGCAGCGGGAACCAGTTGGTGTGGCGGCTGGCTCAGGCGCAGGGCGCCCTTCGCGTGCTTGATCGCTATCTCCCACGCCGACGCGGCGCTGACGATGACGTCATTCGTCGCGAGATCGCGTATTACGCGATCGGGCAGCGGACGCTCGCCGGTCATCAGCCAGATGAGCGCGCACGTATCGAGGAGAAGCTTCACGAACGCTTCTTCCGCTTTCGCGCAGGCTTTCCCTCACCGTAGGCCGGCGGTCTTTCGGCCACCTTTGCGGGGAACACGGCGGGCCCGTACCACTCTTCGAGTTCGGCCTCGCTCATCGGCTCGAAAAATGCGTCCGTCATGAACGTCCGGCCCGGAAACAGCGGGCTGAGATCCCGCGGTTTCGTCTGCTGAGGAGCGATCGCCCGCAACTCCGCGACCGGCTGGTTGCGATTGCAGATGATCACCTGCTCGCCCCGAGCGACGGCTTCGAGGTATTCCGAGAGCTTGGCTTTGGCCTCGGCGATGTTGACCATCAACATGGTCATATTTTAGCACAACTAATGGACACCCACGCGACGCGTGGGCGGTCATGGAGGCCGCGTGCGGCTAGAGAGCGCGCGCGGCTTCGCGGGCGTAATACGTGATGACGATGTCGGCGCCGGCGCGGCGGATCGAGGTGAGGGTTTCCATCATCGCGCGCGGCTCGTCGATCCAGCCGTTGCGCGCGGCCGCCTTCAGCATCGCGTACTCGCCGCTCACGTGATACGCGGCGGTGGGGACGCCGAACTCCTGCTTCACGCGTGAGATGACGTCGAGGTAGGTGATGGCCGGCTTCACCATCACGATGTCGGCCCCTTCCTCCAGGTCGAGCTCGACCTCGCGCAGCGCCTCCTCGACGTTGGCCGGGTCCATCTGGTGCGAGCGGCGGTCGCCGAAGGCGGGCGCGGAGTCGGCGGCCTCGCGGAACGGGCCGTAGAACGCCGAGCAGTACTTCGCCGCGTAGGCCATGATCGCCACCTGGCTGAAGCCGGCGCCGTCGAGCTTCTCGCGGATGTGGCCGACGCGCCCGTCCATCATGTCGGACGGCGCGACGATGTCGGCGCCGGCGGCGGCGTGCGACAGCGCCGCGCGCGCCAGCTCTTCGACCGTGACGTCGTTGACGATTTCCTCCCCGTCGACGATGCCGCAGTGGCCGTGCGAGGTGTACTCGCAGAGGCACACGTCGGTGACGACGAGCAGACCCGGCACTTCGCGCTTGAGGGCGCGGATCGCGCTCTGCACCGGGCCTTCGGGATCGGCGGCGCCGCTGCCGACGGCGTCCTTGTTCTCGGGCAGGCCGAAGAGCAGCACGCCGGGGACGCCGTCCGCCTTCGCGGCCGCCCCCTCCTTGACGATCTCGTCCACCGACATCTGGTAGACGCCCGGCATCGACCCGACTTCCTTGCGCTGCCCCTCGCCGGTGACGACGAAGAGCGGATACAGGAAGTTGTCGGGGCTGAGCCGGGTCTCGCGGACGAGCGATCGGATCGCCGCGCTCCGCCGCAGGCGGCGCGGCCGCTGCCGCAGATCGAGCGTACCGCGGGCGCTGCGCACGTGATTCTCTGTCTTCGTCGTCATTGGTCGATCCTCGAACCGAACCTCGATCCTCGATCAGGCTTCGACGCGCTGCGCGGTGAAGTGCTCGACGAGCGCGTCGACCAGGTCGGGAATCGTGTACTTCTTCGGCATCACCGTGGTCGCAATCCCGAGCTGCTGCGCCGCCTCGGCGGTCACCGGCCCGATCGAGGCGACGATCGTCCCGCGCAGGAGATCCGCGGCCTGGTCCTCTCCGAAGATTCTCGCGAAGTTCTTGACCGTGCTGGCGCTGGTGAACGTGACCGCGTCGATCTGGCGATCGAGCAGCATGCGGTAGATGTCCTGGTCGCCGCTGCGATCGCCGCCGCCGGCGAGCATCGTCCGGTAGGCGGCCACCTCGGTGACGATCGCGCCGGCCTCGCGCAGCTGATCGGCGAGCACCTCGCGCGCGATGTCGGCGCGCGGCAGCAGGAACTTCGTCCCCTTCAGCTCGCTCGCCGCTTTCAGCGCGTCGATCACCCCTTCGGAGCGCGACTCGTCGGGAATCAGATCGACGCGGATCCCGTAGGCGGCAATGCGCTGCGCCGTGGACGATCCGATCGCGCACAGCCGGACGCCCTTCAGGTCGCGCAGGTCGCCGTTGGCCATCAGGCGGCCCATGAACGACTCGACCGCGTTGACGCTGGTGAACACGATCCAGTCGTAGGCGCCGGCTTCCGCGCAGGCGCGATCGAGCGCGTCGGCGTCCTCGGGCGGCGCGATCCGGATCGTCGGCGCCTGGATCGCCTCGGCGCCGCGCTCTTCGAGCAGGTCCACCAGCTCTCCCGCCTGCTCGCGCGAGCGCGTGACCACGATCCGCTTGCCGAACAACGGGCGATCGTCGAACCAGCGCAGGTGTTCGCGCAGCCCCGCGACCTGGCCGATCACCAGCATCGCGGCATCGCCGGGCCGCGCGCGGTCCACGATCGTGGCCAGCGTCCCGGCCACGGTCTCCTGGGCCGGCGTCGTCCCCGCGTAGATCAGCGCGGCCGATTCCTCCGGCGAGCGTCCCTTCGACAGCAGCGCGTTGACGATCGCGCCGATCTGACGCGCGCCGGCGTAGCACACGAGCGTGCCCTCGAGCCCGGCCAGGCGCTCCCAGTCCACGCTCGGGGCCTCGTCGGTTTCCGCCTCGTGGCCGCGGACCAGCGTCAGCGTGTCGCCGGCGCCGGGATACGTGATGGGGATGCCGGCGTAGGCGGGGATGCCGATCGGCGCCGGGATGCCGGGGATCACTTCGAACGGGATCTGCTGCTCGTGCAGGAACAGCGCTTCCTTGCCGCCGCTGTCGAACACGAACGGGTCGCCCCATTTCAGGCGGACGACGGTCTTCCCCTCGCGCGCCTTTTCGACCAGCAGCAGCGAGATGGCGTCCTGGTCCTGGGCGCGCGGCGCGGCGGCGCCGACGTCGATCTTCTCGGCGTCCGCGCGGGCGACGCGCAGCAGCCGCCAGTGGACCTGGTGGTCGTAGACGACGACGTCGGCCGCCTCCAGTAGCCGCTGCCCGCGCACGCTGATGAGGCCAGGGTCGCCGGGGCCGGCGCCGACGATGAAGACGCAGGGGCGGTTCCGCATGGCGCCCCTATCGTACCGCTTTCAGGATCTCCATGGCGCCTCCACGGGCGAGCTCGTCGGCCACCCGGCGCCCCAGTTCCGCGGGCTGCGCCGGATCGCCCGTCCCGCCGGCGCGGACGACCCGCGAGCCGTCGGGCGAGGTGACGATGGCCTGCAGGTCCAGGGCGCCGTTGGCGTGGACCGCGATCGCCCCGAGCGGCAGCTCGCAGCCGCCGCCGAGGGCGGCGACGACCGCGCGTTCGGCGTCGAAGGACGCCGCCGCCCTGGCGTCCCCGAGCGCTTCGAGAGCGGCGCGGATGTCGGCCGCGTCCGCGCGCGTCTCCATCGCGACGATGCCCTGGCCCGGCGCCGGAATGCAGTCGGCGTGCGGGATCGCCTCCGAGATGCGATCGCCGTAGCCCAGGCGCTTGAGCCCGGCGACGGCCAGGATCAGCGCGTCGAACTCGCCGGCGTCCAGCTTGCGCAGCCGTGTGTCGACGTTGCCGCGGATCGGCAGGAAGCGCGCGCCGCGGAAGCGCGACGCGAGCTGCGAGGATCGCCGCACGCTGCCGGTGCCGATGCCCGGCGTGCCGCCGAGCGCCGTGACGCCGCGCGGCAGCACCAGCGCGTCGCGCGGGTCCTCGCGCGGCAGCACTGCGGCGACCACCAGCCCGGGCGGAATCGCCACCGACATGTCCTTCGCGCTGTGGACGGCGACGTCGATGTCGCCGCGCAGCAGCGCGTCCTCGATTTCCTTGACGAACAGCCCCTTGCCGCCCGTCTCGGAGAGCGGCCGTTCCTGCAGCCGATCGCCGGCCGTCCTGATCGTGGCGAGCTCGATCGCGTGTCCCTGCCGTTCGATCAGGGCCGCCACCGTCCGTGCCTGCCACAGCGCGAGCGCGCTGCCGCGCGTGCCGATGCGCAGAGGTTTCATTCCTCCCCTTCCGGCTCGCGCCGCCCGGAGGTGAGGCTGAACAGGCGGTTCAGCGCGTCGGCGTAGGCGACGGCGAGCGCTTCGTCGCCGGTCGATTTCAGCTGTTCGGTCGGGGTCAGCAGCAGCTTCTCCACGATCAGGTGCGTGATCTCGTCGACGCGGGCGCGCGCGTCGGGCGGCAGCGTCGCCATCTTCGGCTCCAGGCGCTTCAGCTCCGACTGGCGGATCGCCTCGAAACGGCTGCGCAGCGCGATCACCGTCGGCAGCACTTCGCGCGACTGCATCCAGGTGGAGAAGCGCGCCACTTCTTCGCGCACGATCCCTTCGGCGCGCTGCACCTCGGTGGCGCGGCGCGACAGGTTCTCGTTCACGATCGACTGCAGGTCGTCCATGTTGTAGAGGAACACCTGGTCGAGGCTGCCGACCGCCGCTTCGACGTCGCGCGGCAGCGCGATGTCGATGATGAACAGCGGACGATCCCGGCGGTGGCGCATCGCCGCCTCGACCCGGGCGCGGGTCAGCACCGGATCGGTGGCCCCGGTCGCGGTGACGACGATGTCGGCGCCGGTCAGCGCCTCGTCGACCGCGGTCCAGCGCACCGCGTGGCCGCCGAGATCGCGCGCCAGCGTGTCGGCGCTCTCGAACGTGCGGCTGGCGATGGTCAGCTGCTTCACGCCCTGCGACTGCAGGTGCTGGCCGGTGAGCTCGGCCATCTCCCCGGCGCCGAGGATCAGGACGTTGAGCCGCTTGAAGTCGCCGAAGATCTTCTTCGCCAGCGCGATCGCGGCGTAGCTCACCGACACCGCGCCCTCGCCCAGGCCGGTCTCGGTGCGCACGCGCTTGCCGACGCTGAACGCGGTCGTGAAGAGGCGGTTGGTCACCGCGCCGGTCGCCTTGGCGCTGCTGGCCTTGGCGTACGCGTCCTTCACCTGCCCGAGGATCTGCGGCTCGCCGACGACGAGCGAGTCGAGGCCGGCGGCGACGCGAAACAGGTGGTCGGCGGCCTCCTGGCCGCGGTAGACGACGACGTGCGGCGCCAGCCGCTCCCAGGGGATGCCGTGGAACTCGCCGATGAAGCGGCCGAGGGTGTCGGCCGCCGCCTCGCTCTCGGCGCCGGCGTAGATCTCCGCCCGGTTGCAGGTCGACAGCACGACCACTTCGTGGGCGACCTTGCGCTCGGCGATCGCGGCCAGCGCCGTCTCCACGCCCTGCCGGGCGAAGTCGACGCACTCCCGCAACTCAACCGGCGCCGTGCGGTGGGTGATCCCTACGGCAAAGAGCCGCATGGTTAGAAGTTGTGGCTCCGTGTCAGGAAGTATCCGACCGGCAGCAGGTTCAGCAGCACGATGACGAAGGCAATCGCCGACAGCCAGGCGGCGCGGCGGCCGCTCCAGCCGATCGTCCGCCTCGCGAACAGCGCGAACGTGTAGGTGCCCCACGACAGCAGCGCGAACAGGATCTTCGGATCGGCGACGTGCATCGCCTGCGCGCGTGGATCGGTCGAGCCGCCGATCTGCGACGCCCAGATCCCGCCGATCAGGAGGCCGGCGCTCAGGAACACCCAGCCGACGATGATGGCGCGGCCGTTCATCTTGTCGAGCGTCTGCAGCGACGGCAGCCGCGTGTAGAAGAAGCCGAGGTGCTTGGCCTTGATCTCCTTGAACAGCAGCACGTAGGTGATGCCGAGCACGAACGCCAGCGCGAAGCTGGCGTAGGCGAAGAGCATGGCGAGCACGTGCACCGTGAACAGCGGGCTGCGCAGCAGCGCCGGCCGCTCTTCGGTCTGCGGGTTCAGCGCCGGCAGGATCATCAGCACCGCGAGCAGCACCGTGACGAACACGCCCATCGCCCGCTCGTCGGTCGTCAGCTCGACGTACAGGTAGGCGAGACCGAGCAGCCAGACGAACGCCGAGATCGCCGCCGTCGTCCCGACCAGCGGGGCGTAGCCCGCCTCCATCGTCTGCATGCCGATGAGGAAGGTGTGGGCGAGGACGGCGCCGCCGAGCAGCGCCGTCGCCAGACGGCCGCTGCGGGGCTCGGGCTTGGAGAAATGCGCGAAATACGCGGCCGCCGCCGCGGCATAGAGGACGAGCGGGAGTAACGACGTGAACGTCACGATCCCGTCGGGCCGTAGTAACCCTGCTTGGTCCGCGCCGTGGCGTTGGGCCGCGTCAACCGGACCTGGATGCGGCGCCAGGCGCCGTCCCGCTTCGGGTTACCCGACGAATACGCCAGCGAGTACTGGCTCGCCAGCTCGTCCCAGATCGTCTGGTAGATCTTCGCCAGCTCGCGCGCGTCGGTGGGGAAGTAGGCGCGTCCGCCGGTTTCCTGCGCCAGCTGCTTCAGCACGAACTCCGCTTCCTTGAACTCGCGCCGGCCGATCTCTCCCTGGCGCAGGCCGATGGCATAGATCGCGGTCTCGGACCGCTTGGCCAGATCCAGGACCTCGTCGAACTCGATCAGGCTCGAGGTGTCGTCGCCGTCCGACAGCACGACGATGGCCTGGCGGCGGATCTCGTTGGTCGCCGCCGCCTTGACCTTCTTGAGCTCTTTCAGCGAGATGTAAATCGCGTTGTAGAGCGACGTCGATCCGTTCGGCGTCGTCTGGCGGATGGCCTTTTCCAGGGCGACCGCGTCATTGGTGAACGGCGAGAGCACGCGGACCTGGCTGTCGAAGTCGATGACCTCGGCCTGATCGTCCTTGTGCATCTGCCTGGCGAAGCCGATCGCCGCTTCCTGCGCGATCCCCATCCGCTCGTCCATGCTGGCGCTGGTGTCGAGCAGCAGCGCCAGCGAGATCGGCTGCTGGGTCTTCGAGAAGAAGGTCAGCTTCTGCTTGGCGCCGTCCTCGTAGACCTCGAACTCGTCCTCGTTGAGGTCGGTGACGTACTTGCTGGCGCCGTCGGTCACCGTGACGTTCAGCGAGACAAGCTCGATGCCGCTGCGGATCCGCTGTCCCTGCGCGGTGAGCGCCGTCGCCCCTGCCGCCGCCAGCGTCACCGCCAGTGCGAATCGCCTGATGAGAGTCATCGCGCTCCCGCCTCCCTGGTGCGGGTGCCTGCCCGCGCCGTGAGCCCAGTTTTCGTGACGGTGATGTCGATCTTCTCCGGTGGAATCAGCTGCTCCGGACGAACGTAGGTGACGACGTACTGCTGCAGCAGCTCCGACGCGAGCTGCTTCATCTTCGGCGCGGCCGCGGTGAACGCGAGCACGTCGTCGCGCCGCCCGCCGGTGCGCTCGGTGCCGAGCGCGATGACCTGGTCGCGGTTGCGCCGCTCGTCGTTCATCGACGTGCTCATCTCGCCGAGCGAAATCACGTGCAGCGCCGCGCGGCTCTTGTTCAGCTCGGTGAGCACCTGCTCGTAGTGCAGGTTGCTGAACTCGACCTCGTTGTTCATCGCCAGCACCGCGATCACCGGCCGCTTCGCCTCGCGCTTCTGCAGCCCGCGGCTGACCTCGCGGATGGCCTCGGTGAGGTAGGCGCCGGCGCCGGCGCGCGGGAAGATCCGCTTGGCGGCGTCGTGCAGCCGCTTCTGATCGCTGGTGTAGTCGAGGGCGATGGTCGGGCGCTCGCCGAAGGTCACGATCGAGATCTCGGCCTTGCCCGACAACGCCGTGATGAACGTGTCCACCGCCTCGCGGATCATCTGGATCGCGCGCGTGGTCGCCTGGCTGTCGTCGACGAGGAGCGCCACCGTCAGCGGCTCGGTCGCCGGGCCGGCTTTCAGGATCTCCCGCGCCACGCCGTCCTCCCGCACGCGGAAATCCTCCGCGGTCAGGCCGCTCGCCGGCTCGCCTTTCGAATCGACGACGCTGACGTAGACATCGGTGGACTTCGGCTGGGCTGCCGCCGGCGCGGCCACGCCGCAGGCCACCGCCAGCACCAGAGCGGGGAGGGGGTGTCTCATGGTCCGGATAAGGCCTTTCGGATGCGAGTATAGCCGGTTTGCCGCGCAGATCGGGGCGGATGGACAGCCACGGATGGACGCCGCGG
>Ga0075435_100001609_pt1 | contig 14596 bp, 11 predicted proteins | sample RhiMethybrSRZTD4_FD_75302 | JGI IMG/M metagenome (GOLD analysis project Ga0075435, IMG submission 75302) | Populus rhizosphere microbial communities from Tennessee, USA - Rhizosphere MetaG P. TD hybrid SRZTD4 | ecosystem: Host-associated > Plants > Roots > Rhizosphere > Soil | place: USA...
CCCGCCTCCTTGAGCCGCGCCTTGTCCCAGGCCTTGCCGATCCGGGGGAAGATCTCCCCCTCCTCCTCCCGGATGTGCTTCTCGAGGCTCGCGCCGACCGCCCTGACCTTGGCGAGCCACCCCGCCTCCGCCGGGTCCAGGCCGTCGATCTGCTTGACCAGCGCCTCGACCCGCTCCACCTCCTTCTGGTGCTTGCCGCGCCAGGCGGCCAGCTTGGCGTCCGCCTTCCCCTCTCCGCGGGCGAGCGGTCCGTAGAGGCAGGCGTCCTCGATCTGCTCGTGCGCCTCGAGCTCGGGCTCGAGGTCGGTCCAGAGCTCGCCGCGCTCCTCGGGCGAGGCCTTCAGGACCTTCTTGATCGCGGCCTTCGCTTTCTTGTGCTCTTGCTTGAGGAATTGAATCGCGTCCATTCGTTGATCCTCCCCGGGGGGCGAATACGCAAGGAGCGTGCCCTGGCGCTGCGACGAGGAGAGACGAGGATCAGCGGGGGATTGCAGCGGTGTGATCGCCGAGAAGATTCGGAACGGCTGCCAAACGACTCGGTAACAACGTGCGGCCTCGGTAAGCGCGGCTACGCGCTCGGTGCCTCCGGCACCGCCCAGGGCAGCGCCATGATCACCCCCGCGCGATAACCGAGGTCGGTCGCCCCGTCCGCGCAGTCACAAATGGTAGTGCCGTGATGCACCAGGCGACCATCACCACCTCCGAATCACCGAAATTGTACTCGGAGAGACCGGCGACGAGAAAGCCGGTGATCGCGGCCAGACTGCCGGCCACCAGGGGCCACCCCGACTGCTCAGCCTCGGAAAGTCGGCGCAGGTGCCCGATGCTGCGCGTGTAGAAAGCTCCCCAGATCCAGAGCCAGGCGACGAGCCCCAAGAGCCCCCGCTCCACCAGGATCTGCAGCGGGGTGTTGTGCACGTGGCCCGTGCGCTTCTTCACAGCCTCGGGTGACGCGTACGCCTCGTACCCGCGCTTGACCCCCCCGGGCCCCACCCCGAGCAGCAGATGGCCGCGCCACATCGCGACACCGCTGCGCCACATGTAGACGCGCTCCCGGACGGTGGGATCGTCGGGATTGCCCATAGTCAGGAGCCGCTCGCGTAGATGCGGGGGACCGGCCAGCACGAGAAGCCCGATTGCGATCAGGCCGCCCAGGAGGAGCGACCGACCGCGTCGAGTGGAGGGCAGGAGCGCGAGCGCTCCCGCCGCGAAGCCGAGCCATGCCCCGCGAGTGTAGGTCGCCACCAGGCCCCCCAGGGTCACCAGCCAGGCAATGCCGAGCCAGCGGGGGCGCTCGGAACCGGGCAACAGTCGCGGTAGGTTGCCGAGGAGGACGAGGCTCGTGACCCCCGCCAGGGTCATGTAGATGCTGAAGAAGCCGCGCCCTCGATAGCAGCGGTGGTAGAGCCAGAGCGGCGGGCCGTAGTCGGGAGCCGACCCCGGGCAGACGGTGGTCTGCAGGATGGCGACGGCCGAGGCGACCGCCGCCGCGATGAGCAGTCCGGAGAGGAATGGGCGCGCGTCCTCGGGTCCGGACAGCGAATTCGCGGTGACGTAGAGCGCCGCGACCAGCAGCAGGCCCTTGCATGAGGCCACGGCCGCGCGCGGATCGTCCGAGACGAGCGCGGAGATCAGGGAGACGACGGTGAACGCCAAAACGGGCTGCCAGAGTGGCCAGCGCGACTCCCCGCGCGCGCGCGGGTCCCGGAGCTGCCACAACAGGACGAGGCTCAGCAGGGCCAGGGCAGTCTCAGAGAGGGTGATGGAGAGACCCAGGCCGACGACGAAGGCGCCCAGGAGGACGCGGCGGAGAACGGTCACCTCAGTAGGCGTTGCGGTCGAAGAGCACGCGAATGACGGTCAGCGCGATGGTCTTGAGGTCGAGCCAGAACGACCACTGCTCGATGTAGTCGAGATCGTACTGGATGCGCTTCTCGAGTGAGGTGTTGCCCCGCAGGCCGTGGACCTGAGCCCAGCCGGTTATCCCCGACTTCACCTTGTGACGCAGCATGTAGCCCGGGACGGTGCGCCGAAAGCGCTCGACGAAGACGGGCCGCTCGGGCCGCGGGCCGACCACGCTCATCTGCCCGCGCAACACGTTGAAGAACTGCGGCAACTCGTCCAGGCTGAAGCGGCGCAGGAAGGTGCCGAGCGCGGTCCGGCGCGCGTCACCTGCGGGCGCCCAGACCGGTCCGCTCTGGGCCTCGGCGTCCAGTCGCATCGTGCGGAACTTGAGCATGCCGAAGCGCTGGCCGTCGAGCCCCATCCGCTCCTGGCGGTAGAGCGCGGGCCCCGGCGAGGTGAGCTTCACCGCCGCGGCGACAAACAGGAAGACCGGGGCGAGGGCCGCGAGCACCGTGACCGAGAAGATGACGTCGAAGACCCGCTTGGCGACCTGGTTCCAGCCGTGCAGCGGTGAGTCCCGCAGGTGAATGAACGGAATGCCCTCGAAATCCTCCACGCCTCCCCGGAGTGACGTGAAGCGGAACACGTCCGGCACCACGTGGATGGTGACCGGCTCGTCACCGATCGCCTCGAGCAGCCCGGGCAGCCGGCTGTACTCCTCGTGGGCGAGCGCCAGCATGACGTGGTCCACCTCGCGGGCATCCAGCACCGCGCGAAGATCGGCATACCCCCCCAGCCACGGCACGCCCAGGCTCGAGTCCTTGTCGTCGCCGACAACGCCCAGCATCTTGATGCCCACGTCGGGACGCGACTGGAACCGCTCCAGGACCGCTCGTACCGAGGCGCCGTCGCCTACGACGACCGCGTAGCGGAGATTGTAGCCCCGGCGGCGCGCGAAGCGCAGAACTTCCCGGAACGCGGCGCGGGAAAACCAGACGACGGCGATGGAGAGCAGCCAGAAGTACACGATGACCAGGCGCGAGTAGTCATACCCTCGGAAGAAGAACGTCATGATCGCCACCAGGACGAGGGCCCCCAGGGTTGACGCCTTGGCGATGTCGGCTGCTTCCGAGAGATGCGAGCCGATCCGCCGGGGACGGTAGAGATCGAAGATTCGGAACGATACCCCCCAGACGATCAGTATCGGGAGCAGCATGAGCAGATACGGCCCGAGCGGCGGAACGCCGCCGCCGGTAATCGGCGGACCGATCGCATAGACGCGAAGGCCGTAAGCGAGCAGCCAGCAGGCCGCCACCAGGACCAGGTCCGAGGCCAGCATGAGCTGCTCGAACACCCGCGAATGCCCCTTCAGCATCGGGTGTGTTCCCGCAGCTTGGCCTGGAGATAGGCCTGGATCCGTTCCCGGAAGATGGGGCGATCGAAGACCTCGGCGTGGCGACGGAGCGCCTTCGGCTCGAAGTGGACCACACCGGCCTCGAAGCGACCGATGGCGTCGACCAGCCCCTCGACCGTCTGCCGGTCGAACAGGAGCCCCGTCGGCGGCTCGGCGGCGCCGGGCGGCACCACGGTCTCGAGTGCCCCGCCCCGCCCCAGGGCGATGACCGGGCGCCCGGCGGCCATGGCCTCGAGCGGCGTGATACCGAAGTCCTCCACGGTCGGGAAGATCAGCGCCCGGCAGCGCGCATAGAGTTCGGCAACCTCCGTGTCGTCGCGCCAGCCCAGCAACTCGACGGTGGGGCCAGCCAGGCTCCGCAGCCGGCGCTCCTCGGGTCCGCTGCCCACCACCAGGAGGCGGCGCCGCAGCCGGTTCGCAGCCTCCACGGCCAGATCCACCCGCTTGTAGGGCGTGAGGGCGGAGACCACGAGGTAGAACTCCCCTTGCGCCTCCTCCAGCCGGAAGCGAGCGACATCCACCGGTGGACAGATGACGTCCGCCTCGCGTCCGTAGGCGCGCCGGATGCGATCGGCGATAAAGCGCGAGATCGCGATGAAGTGACGCACGCCGGCCGCGGTGCGCCGGTCCCAGCGTCGAAGGGCGGCGGCCATCACCGGCATCAACGTCCGGGTCATCCGGCCCGCGCCGGAGCCGAAGTAATCGTCGTAGAGATCCCAGACGTATCGCATCGGCGTGAAGCAATAGCACACGTGGAGCGCTCCCGGTGGCACTCGCACGCTCTTGGCCACCGCGTGGCTCGACGACACGATCAGGTCGTAGCCGGTGAGATCGAGCCGGCGGATCGCGGCGGGAAAGAGCGGCAGGTAGTGGCGGTAGCGTCGCTCGGCATCGGGGAGCGACTGGATGAACGAGGTGACGATCCTTCGCCCCTCGATGACGGGTGACACCGAACCCGGCACGTGGAGCAGGGTGAAGAGAGGTGCGTCGGGAAACAGCTCGCAGAACACTTCGAGGCACCGTTCACCGCCACGCATCCCGGTGAGCCAGTCGTGGACCAGCGCGACTCGTGGCATGGCGGCGTGCGGGCCGAGCGTCAGCGGGGCGACGACATGGTCCGCTGTCGCCAGTACCCGAGCAGATCCTTCAGAGTGCGCTCCAACGGGATCTCCGGCTCCCAGCCGGTGATCTTGCGCACCTTGGTCGCGTCGCCTTCCAGCACCATGACGTCGGAGGGTCGCAGCCGGGCCGCATCGACCGTCACCCTGATGCCCTTGACCCGCGACTGATCCACCAGGAAGTCCAGGACCTGCTGGATGGACCAGGAGCGCCCGGAGCAGAGATTGTAGACCTCGCCGGGCTCACCCCGCTGTAGCAGGAGCCAGTATCCCCGCACGATGTCCCGGACATCGGAGAAATCGCGCCGGGGCTTGAGATCACCAACGAAGATCACCGGATCGCGGTCACCCGCCTCGATCTCCGCCACCTGCTTGGCGAAGCTCGAGGTGACGAAGACGTCGCCGCGGCGCGGCCCTTCGTGGTTGAAGGCGCGGGTGCGCACGATGGGCAGGCCATAGCTCTTGAAATACTGGTAGCCCATCATGTCCTGCGCGACCTTGCTGACCGCGTATGGAGACAGCGGCCGCAGCGGATTGGTCTCCTTGATCGGGATCTCGTCGGGATGGACGAGCCCGTACTCCTCGCTGCTGCCGATGGCCAGGAAGCGCGGCGTCATCTTGAGACCGCGAATGGCTTCCAGCAGGTTGACCTGCGAGATGATGTTCGTGGACAGCGTCTCCGCCGGCGCCTGCCACGACGCCCCGACGAAGCTCTGGGCCGCCAGGTGGATCACGTAGTCGGGGTTCGAGGTTTCCGCCAGCGCGCGGACCGAGGATAGATCCCGCAGATCACACTCGATCAGCGTGATCTTGCCGCGGAGCCGATCGATGTTCGCGGTGTTGCTCCGCCAACGGCTGGACCCGTAGACCTCGGCGCCGCACGCCAGGGCATGCTCCGCCATGTAGCTGCCGACGAATCCCGTGATTCCGGTGATGAGCACTCGCATCCGCGCTCGCTATTATACGCCAGGGGTCCCTCCAATTTTGCGATACACGGCAGCTACTTCGGCCACCATCCGGCGCGCGGAGAAGAGCCGGTGCACGCGCCGGCGTCCCGCCTCTCCCCAGGCGCGGCCTCGCGCCGGATCGCGCGCCAGGCGGAGCAGGGCATCCGCGAGCGCCGCGGCGTCGCCGACGGGGACCAGGGCTCCGGTCGCCCCGTCGTCGATCGCATCCACGTGGCCGGACACGCGGGTGGCGACGACCGGGAGGCCGCACGCCATGGCCTCCAGGACGCCGAGCGGCAGGCCCTCGCCCCGTGACGCCGACGCGTAGGCGTCCATGGCGGGCAGGCCGCGCCCTGCGTCCGGCAGAGCGCCGGCGAAGACGGCTCGCCCCTGGAGGCCGAGCGCGGCCGCCGAGGACCGCAGGCGCCCGTCCCACGGGCCGTCGCCGATCAGGACGAGCATCGCCCGGGGGAGCTCCGAAGCCACCCGGGCGAAGGCCTCGAGCAGGACGTCCAGTCCCTTGACCGGGTCGAACCGCGCCACCGTCCCGATCACGAAGGCGTCGTCCGCGACTCCCAGAGTGCGGCGCGAGATCGGCGCGGTGCCAACGAGACGCTCAAGGCGCTCGGCGTCGATACCGTTCACGATGACATGAGTCCGCGCGGGCGGAGCGAGCCCGAGGCCCTCGGCCTCGCGAGCCTGACTCTCGGAGACGTGGATGATCGCCTGCGTCCTCCCGGCCAGCCATCGCTCGAGCGCCAGGTATCCCGACCGGAGCCCGATCGGATAGTCTCGGAAGTGGATCCCGTGGAAGGTGTGGACCGCGGGGATACCGGCTCGCCGGGCCGCCAGGCGCGCGTAGAGGCCGGCTCCCTTCCCGTGAGAGTGGACGATCTGGATCCCTCGTTCACGGATGAGCCGCGCCACGCGCCAGACGAGCCTCGGCTCGAGCCGATCGCAGGGCAAATCGACGAAGCCGCCGCCCGCCGAGGCGAAGATCTCGGCATACGGCCCGCCCGCCGGGGCCCCCACCGTGACCTCGAACTCGTCGGGCGGCAGCAGCGCCGCCAGGTCGCGGACGTGAGCCGGTCCGCCGCCGAGCTCCGTAGAGACGAGCAGCTCCAGCGCCCGTACGGGAGCCCGCATCTCAGGAGGGGTCCGCCCGACCGAGCAGGCGCCGCACGCTCCGGCGCCAGCCGGTCGGTAGCGCCAGGGCCAGCATCGGACGGAGGGCGAAGATCGCGCACCACGGCGGGTAGGCGCCTCGTCGCACCGCGCGCCAGCGCGCTCGGGCTTCGGCGCGGAGCCGGTCACTGTCCCGCCGCATCGAGACGCGCTCGGGCAGCAGCCGGCGGACGACGAGTGGGTCGGGCAGGTTGGCCATTCGGGTCAGCTCGCTCATCCGCAGCCAGAGATCGTAGTCCTGGGCCACCGCGAGGTCCTCATCGTAGCGGCCCGCTCGCTCCAGCAGCGATCGCCGCATCATCACCGAAGAGTGCGCGAACGGGTTCCTCCGGATCAGGGCTCGACGGATGTCCCGGTCGTCCACCGGCGGGCGGACGATCCGAACCTCGCGCCCACTCGGGTCCACCTCGCGCACCGCGGTCCCCAACAGACCGACCTCGGGATGGGCGTCGAGAAACGCGCATTGACGGGCCAGCCGCTCGGGTCCCGCGAGGTCGTCCGCGTCCAGACGGGCCAGTAGTGGCGCCCGGGCCAGGCGGGCGGCACGGTTCAGCGAGCGGGTAAGGCCCATCCGGTTCTGCTGCTCCACCCGGAGACGCGGATCGCGAACCGACGCGAGCAGCTTGGGGGTGCGATCGGTGGAGCCGTCATCGATCACGATGAGCTCGAGGTCGGACGCGGTCTGGGCCAGGATGCTCTCGATCGCCTCGCCCACCCAGGGCGCTCCGTTCCATACACTGATCAGCACCGAGACGGCCGGCGCGGGTCCCACGTGGGGCTAGGCGCCGAGGCGCTTGCGGATCAGGAGGTTGAGGTACGGCAGGCAGAGGGACGGAGGCCGGCCCGTCGCCTGGAGCAGCCGGGTGGCCGCCCCGAACAACGGCAGCGCGGCCCGTGATCGAGCGCCCGCGGTCGCGCGGAAGAACCCCCACCCGTATCCCGCCGCCTCCGTCATGTCCTCCAGGCCCCGCCATCCCGAGCTGGGCAGGCATTCCCCGAGCGTCGCGTTCGTCCATCCGGTGCCGTCCGCCACGAACTCGTCGTACGAGACGCCCGCGAACTTCCTCGGCCGGCCGAGCCGCGCGTAGCGATAGGCGAGGCGGGGCGGGAGCCACTGCACGAGCGGCAGACCCACCGAGTGCGTCTCGAGGGGGAACAGCCGGTTGGGGGTGTCCAGGATCGCCACGTATCCACCCGGCCCGAGGACTCGGTAGTACTCGTCGACCTGCGCGCGGCGGTCACGTGTCGGCAGGTGCTCGACGACGCCGACCGCCAGGACGAGGTCGAAGCGGCCGTCCGGATACGGCAGCCGTCGCGTCTCCTCGTTGGAGAGGAGCGCGACCTCCTTCACCAGGTCGAGCCCGAGCTCCCGCGCCTTGAGTCGCACGATGTCGACGAAGGTCGCGTCCGTGTCGAAGCCGTGGATCGCCGCCACCTCCGCCTGTTCGGCCAGGTACTCGGTCATGTGGCCGAACGAGCAGCCCACCTCGAGCACCGACAGGCGCCGGACGGGCTGGGTCCGGAGATAGCGGAACAGCGGCTCCAGGAAGCGGCGCCCGCGCGTCTCCTTGAACGGGAAGTACAGCGGGGCGCGCTGTGGCCCCTTCCGCTCGATCAGCATGCGGATCACCCGTTCGCTGTAGCGCGTCGAGTGCGCGCCCCCGTTCACGGTGAGGACCCGGTGGTCACCCCGGTCCTCGATCCGGTAGTCCACGTCGGCGCTCACGCTCGCTCCGCCACCGCCAGGATCATGTGGCCGAGCAGGCGGAGGCCCGGCGGCGTGTAGAGCAGCGCCCGCAGCGCCCGCACCGGCAAGCCGCGCCGCTCGCTCCCTCGAGCCGCCCCCGGCTCGCGCGGCGCCTGACCCGCGGAAGGCGGGCTCGAGCGGACCAGGGCGAGGCGCCCCTTCCGGAGCAGTCTCGCCGGATCGTACGGGTGGAACGACCTCACCGTGAATCCATGGGCACGCAAGAACGCCCTCACCTCCCGGCGGGAGAACGCGTACTGGTAGAATTGCCCTCCGCTCGCCGCGGTCCGGGCGCTGCTTCGGGCGAGATAGGGGCCGAGCAGCCGGCGCACGCCGTTCCAGTAGGGCACCGAGATCAGCAGAGTCCCGCCGGGCCTCAGGACGCGGGCCGCCTCGCGGAGGATGGCGTCCGGGCCCTCCGGATCGTGCTCCACCACCCCGAGCGACAGGTAGGTCGATACGGACCCGGCTCGGACGCCCAGCGCGCGGAGATCCATCACGGCCAGCGGCCCGCCCGCCCGCGCGCCCCTCCGCACCGCTTCGAAGCTCCAGTCAGTCCCGACCGCCCGGATGCCGCGCGCCCGCAACAGCAGGACGTACTGGCCGAGCCCGCAGCCGGCCTCCAGCAGGCAGCCCGTCCGGTCCAGGTGGCGCTCGATCAGCCCGGTGAGTGGCGACCGCCGTGCGATCTCGACCAGCTCCTCCACACCATGGTCGCCCCAGTGCTCGGTCCAGAACTCCTGCGTGGCGGATCGCGAGTAGTAGGCGAGCGGAATGGCTCAGGTCCTCCCTCCGGCGACCTCGCGGATCAGCGAGATCTCTCGCTCCACCAGCGCGCCCAGATCGTAGTGGGTCACGATCAGCTCCCGTGCCGCCTGACCGAGCTCACCCGCGAGATCCTTCTGGGTCAGCACGCTTTCCAACCGAGCCGCCAGCTCTTCCGGGCGGCGGGCGTCGAAGAGCAGGCCGGTTCGGCCGGGCGCGATCAACGATCGATTGCCGTCACAGTCCGACGCGACACAGGGGAGCCCCGCGCTCATCGCTTCCAGCAGCACCTTGGGATGCCCCTCGGTGAACGACGCGAGAACGAACGCGTCGGCCGCCGCGTAGACGGCGGGCAGCACTCGCTGGTCCACCACCCCCAGGAGCTCGAGCGGGACCGACGCAGCGGCGGCCTCGGCTGCCAGCGTTGCGCGCAGGGGACCGTCGCCGGCCATGATCAGATGGACCGGCACCCGCCGCTCCAGCATTGCCGCCGCCAGGACCAGGGCGGACAGATTCTTCTCGGCCGAGAGCCGGCCCACGTAGAGAACTCGGCGCCGGCCGTCGGGGTGCGGCTTTCGCTCTGAAAGCGACGGGGCGAAGTGTCGGGTGTCGACGCCATTTGGGATCACCTCCACGCGGACGGCCAGCCGTGCGGCCCGCGCCCGCAAGCTCTCGGTGGTCGCGATCACGGCGGCAGCTCGCCGCAGGCCTATGCGCTCCACGACCGACTTGAGCAGCCGCTTGGGCCCGGGGTCGGAAAGGCTGCCGTACCAGAATCCGTAGCTGGTCACGAACGGCACCCCGAACCGACGCCGGGCGATGAGCGCCGGGATCACGCCGGTGATCTGGAAGGCGCGCAGCACCGCGCACCGCCGGAGCGTGGCGGCATGAGCGAATGGGATCTGCACCGCCCGCAGCGCCCGGGGCCGCGGGCGGTCCGGCGCCGCGACCTCGGCGTGCTGCAAGAGTCGACGCTCATCGGTGTAGTCGGAGAGCGCCTCGGGCCGGTACGAGAAGTACCACACGCGGTCGAACGCCTCGACGTAGGCCCGGAGATACCCGTCGATGAAGCGGGAGCCCTGCCCCGAGCGCTGGAGCTCGGCGATGCTTCCGCCGAGGGCCGGGAGCAGACCGAGATTCAGGATCTACCGGATCATCCGGCTCAGCAGGCCGTAGCCGCTGCGCAGGTATTCCATCATCTCGACGGTCGTCCCGATCGACCGGAACATGCGCCAGATCTGGCTGGGCCGCATGTAGAACTCCAGGGTGGCCCGGTCCGCCATGCGCTTCACTTCCTGGGGGCTGTGGCCCGGCATCAGGCTGATCGGGGGCACGTCGAAGGTCAAGTACGTGCGCCAGTCTTCTATGCGCTTGGGTTTGTAGGTCGGCTTCCACACTCCGGTGCCCGGGAACGGCACCATGGGGAAGAACATCGCGATCGTGGGCTTGAGCTCTTTGGCGAACTCGACGGTCTGGCGAATCGTGGCCGGCGTGTCGGTGGGATGGCCCATGATGAACGACGCCATCGTGCGCATCCCCGCGTCGTTGCACGCCTTGACCGCCTGCTTGATCGTCTCGAGCGAGCCGCCCTTCTTGACCGCCTTGAAGACGTCCGCGTTGCCGCTCTCGACCCCGAAGTTCACGATGCGGCAGCCGGCCTCGTACATGAGTCTCGCCAGGTCGGGCCGCATCTCGAACGAGCGCGCGAAGCAGTTCCACTCGAGCTTGAGCCCGCGCTGGATCTTCATCCGGCAGATCTTCTCGACGCGCGCGTCGTCCACCGTGAAGGTGTCGTCCTCGATGACAACGAACTCCATGTTGAACTTCTTCTCGAGCAGCTCCATCTCCTCGATGACGTACTCGGGACTGTGCGCGCGATTCTTCCGCCCCATCGTCAGATGCGCGTCGCAGAAGATGCAGTGGCTCGGGCAGCCACGTCCGGTGAGCATCGTGGTGCTGCGCTTCTTGCCCACGCTCATGTGAGTGTGGGGCGCGAAGAACGACAGGTCCACGAGGTCGCGGGCCGGGAACGGAATGGTGTCCACCGCCCCGATCGGCTCGGCCGGCCGACTCCTCTTGGCCCGCCCTCCTTCGCGCCACCCGATTCCCGGCACCTCGTCGGGCGTGGCCGGGGTGCGGTGCGCCAAATGACGGCACAGGTCGAGCGTGATCTGCTCGCCCTCGCCGTAGATCACGTAGTCGATCTCGGGAGACTCCATTAGGACTTCCTGCCCGCTAGCCGTCGCGTGGCAGCCCCCCATCATGACCGGTACCGGCTTCCAGGCCTTCACCTGGCGCGCGACGTCCACCGCGTTCGGATAGGCCGGGCTCATCGTGCTGATCCCGACCGCATCCGGCTGGAACTCCTGGAGCTTGGCCGCGAGGGCCTGCTTGAAGTCGGCCTTGAACGGCTGGATGAAGAGATCGGGCTGAAAACCGCCCTGGCGGAGCATCGCCGCCACATAGCCGATGCCCAGGGGGAAATACCGTCGGAACGAGACGTTGTCCCTCTGGGTATAGAGATCGTGGTACGGGGCCTCGATGAGCAGAACTCGCATGAATCAGTCCCTCCCGGGCACAGCTGTCCAAGCATCGAAAAGCTTAGTCAGCTTAACACTTTGCGAGCGGGGTGGCCAAGAAGAATTGGCCGGCCGGCCCTCAGGCCGAGCCGCCGACACGCGCCCATCGGTCGACCCAGATGTGGAGCGCGAGGAGCGCGTACAGCCGGAAGCTGTGGTCGGCGTGCCGGGCCGTGTGCTCCTGGAACAGCTCCTCCACGTAGCCGGGGCGCACCAGGCCGGCCCGGCCGACCGCGCCCGACGACAGCGTGTCGCGGAACAGCTCCCGGAGCGGTCCCGCGATCCAGATCGGCATCGGCACGTTGAAGCCGGCCTTGGGCCGGGCCAGCACCGCATCGTCCACCACTCCCCGCAGAGCCCGTCGCATCAACACCTTGCCCTCACGACCCCGCCACTTGAGCCGGGAGCTCAGCCGGAAGGCGAAGTCCACCAGCCGCTCGTCCAGGAGCGGCACCCGGGCTTCGAGGGAATGGGCCATCGTGACTCGATCCACCTTCACCAGCATGTCCGACGGAAGGTAGTAGCGGGTGTCCAGATAGCAGAGCGCGTTGATGCCGTCGATGCCGTCGCGGGGATCTCCCAGGTGGCCGATGTTGCCGACGAGCAGCTCCGCCGCGCCGCGGTCGTCGAGCCCCGTGGCGGGGCCTGCGGCCAAGGCTCGCGGCAGCTCGCCCGGCTCGAAGATCGACCTCCAGAGGGCGTGGGCCACCAGCGGGGGGCGCTCGCTGCCGGCCATGAACCGCCGGAGCTTCTCCCCGAGGCTCACCTTGCCGTGGGAGATGGGCATCAGGCGCACCGCCGCGCGGGTCGCGGCCTGGATGGGACTCCAGAGACGCTGGAACGAAGCGAGCATGCGGCTGGCCGCGTAGGTCTCGTAGCCGCCGAAGAGCTCGTCACCGCCGTCGCCGGTGAGCACGACCTTCACCCCGTGGGCCCGGGTCATGCGCGAGAGGAAGTGCAGCGGGATCGCCGACGAGTCGGCAAACGGCTCGTCGAAGATGCCCACGATGTCGTGCAGCTCGGCGGCCACCTGTTTGGGGGCGATCAGCTCCTCGTCGTGGGTGGAGCCCAGGCGCTTCGCCACGCGCCGGGCCCACGGGGTCTCGTCGTACGTCGCCTCCGAGAACCCCACCGAGAAGGTGCGGACCGAGGCGCGCGAGGTTTCGGTCATACGCCAGACCACCGCGCTCGAGTCGAGCCCGCCCGACAGGAAGGCCCCGATCGGCACGTCGCTGACCATCTGATCCGCGACCGATTCGGCGAGCAGCTCCCGGAACTCGGACGTGGCGCGCGCCTCATCCGCGATCAGGGCCTCGGCACGGGGCACGTCCCAGTACGCCGAGAGCTCGGGCGGGCCGAGGCTGTCCCACTGCAGCCGGTGCCCGGGGGGCAGGCAGCGGGCACCGGTGAACATGGTGAGCGGCGCCGGCACGTAGCCGAAGCAGGCGAACGCCTGCAACGCCCGGTGATCGAGGCCCCCCAGAGGATACTCCCGCCGCGCGGCGAGGAGAGATTTCATCTCCGAGGCGAACAGCAGCGTGTCGCCAACCGCGGCGTAGTAGAGCGGCTTGATCCCGATGCGGTCGCGGAAGAGCAGCAGCCGCCGGCGGGGCTCGTCCCACACCGCGGCCGCGAACATGCCGCGCAGGTGGAGAACGCAGTCGGGGCCCCACTCCTCGTAGGCATGGACCAGCGTCTCCGAATCGCCCCGAGTCCGGAAGTCGTGGCCGCGGCCTTGCAGCTCCCGCCGCAGACGCTGGAAGTTGTAGATCTCTCCGTTGAAGACGGCCCACACCGTCCGGTCTTCGTTGTGGACCGGCTGGTGGTTCCCCGCCACGTCGATGATGGAGAGGCGCCGGGCGCCCAGGCCCACCTCCGCAGTGAAATGAAAGCCCTCCTCGTCCGGGCCCCGATGAGTCAGGACCGTGGTCATGCGTCGCACCAGGTCCGTCGGCACGGGACGGCCGGTGCTGGCCATCCCGGCGATCCCGCACATCAGCCGCCGTCCCGATAGCGCTCGAGTCGGAGCGAGGCGATCTGGTCGCAGACCACGCCCAAGAGGAAGATCATGACCCCGGTCAGGAACATGCTGAGGGGACCGCCGGAGAGCCCGGTGTAGACGGGGAGCGTCAGGTACTTGAAGAGTCCGTACGCGACCCCCAGGGTCATCAGCCCGAAGGCGGGCGGGAGGAACACTCGAAGCGGCTCGAAGAGGGCGACGAGGCGGATGATCAGGAGGAGCGTGTTGTACCCGTCGCGGACCAGCCGCACGCTACTCTTGCCGATTCGCGCCCGGACGTCGACGGGTACGAAGACCAGCCGGTGACCGAACTTCGCGAAGACCACCGTCGAGGTCGTGGAGAACGAGAACCCATCGGGGAGCAGGTTGAGATACTTGCGGAGCAGCTCGCGCCGACCCGCCCGGAGTCCGCAGTTGATGTCCTGGATCTTGAGCCGGGTCAGGAAGTGGATGATCCGGGTGAGGCCGCGCCGGCCGAGCCAGTGCGCGAGCGAGCGCCGCGTATAGGTCTTGCGCTCACCCGCGACCAGGTCGGCCCGCTCGAGCGCTTCCAGCAGGCGCGGAACCACTGCGGGATCGTGCTGCCCGTCGGCGTCGAAGAACACCACGAAGTCGTGCGAGGCGTGGGCGATTCCGGTCTTGAGCGCGGCCCCGTATCCACGGTTGGCGGGATGGGTGACGACGACGACGGGAAACTCCCGGGCGACCCGCTCGGTCCCGTCCGCAGATCCGTCGTTGACCACGATGATCTCGGCACCGGGGCAGAGCCGGGTCAGCTCGTTCAGCACCGAGGCGAGTCCCTGCTCCTCGTTGAAGGCGGGAACGACTAGACTGTAGTCCGCCACGTTCTCTCGCCGCCCATGCCGGGAATTATAGCCCGGCCGCGCGCCCGGACCACGAAACTGCCCGCCTCCGGGAGGAGTCCACGATCCGGTCGCGAACCGGGCGATTCTGGAGCACGCGAGCTCGTCGATCG
>Ga0075435_100001610_pt1 | contig 14594 bp, 11 predicted proteins | sample RhiMethybrSRZTD4_FD_75302 | JGI IMG/M metagenome (GOLD analysis project Ga0075435, IMG submission 75302) | Populus rhizosphere microbial communities from Tennessee, USA - Rhizosphere MetaG P. TD hybrid SRZTD4 | ecosystem: Host-associated > Plants > Roots > Rhizosphere > Soil | place: USA...
CCGTCTCCTTGATGACCTCGAGCGTCATCGTGCGATCGAGCACCAGCGGCGATCCGAGCGGCACCGCCACCTTGCGCTGCGCGGCCGCGAAGCCTGACAGCTCGAAGCGGACGACATAGTCCCCCGGCGGCAGGCCGGGAATGGAGTAGACGCCATTCACGTCGGTGACGGCGGACCGCACACCCTGGAGCGATGGAGATTCGACCGTGATGGTGACACCCGGAAGTGCGAGGCCGTCGGACGATGCAATACGCCCGCGAACCGCACCCGACTGTTCACCCTGAGCGAATACCGGTGCCGCGAGGAGCAGCAGCAACACGGGAATGAAGGCGAGTACACGACGCATGACAGCAAACTCCCTTATGAGCAGGTCTGTTTCGATGCGCCATGGCAGAGCATTGCCCGTGCCATCACAGTTTTCGTCACAAAATCACGGTTTTTTCGCAGGAAACGGGCGGGTCAGGAAGTGCAGCTCGCGGATCCCCGGCAAGCCTGTGTGCCGTTCTGAGACGGCGCCGTTACGGAACTGGAACGTGCCGAAGGTGCGTTCGACACCTTGGCCAGCACGCCCTCCAGCACTGGCGTCATCGCGCGAAGCTGCCGCGCGCGGATCACGATGTCCCACAGCGGCTCGAACTTCTTCCAGCCCGCCGCATAGGCGAAGTGCTTCGCGCGGTGTTTGATCGTCCCATGAGCAAAGGCCGCGCCGGCGATCGATCTCCAGCGGTAGAACTCGCGGTAGGCCCAGTCGTAGCCGTCCTTCAGGGCTGCCGGCGTCAGGCGCGCCGGGCGATAGACGACGTGCCGCGTGTCGTAGCGATCCCAGTTGCTCGTGGTGATCCGGCCCTCGCGCATCATGCGCGCGTGCAGCCCGGTGCCGGGATACGGCGTCTGGATGTGGAAGGTCGCGGTGGTGACGCCGTGGGCGATCGCCCAGTCCACCGTGCGGCGGAAGACGTCCCCTTCGTCGTCGTCCATGCCGAAGACGAAGCTGCCGTTGATCATGATCCCGAGATCGTGCAGCCGCGCGGTCACCGCTGAATAGTCACGGCCGAGGTTCTGGCGCTTCTGGCTGCGCCGCAGGTTCTCTGGCGTCAGCGTCTCGAAACCGACGAACAGGCTGCGCAGGCCCGCCTCCGCGGCGTGCTCGATCAGATCGCCGCGCAGGACGCTGTCGACGGTGGCGGCCCCCTGGAACAGGCGGTTCATGCCCTTCATGCCGTCGAAGAGCGCGCGCGCGAAGCGCGGGTCGCCGAGCAGATGGTCGTCGAGGAAATAGAGGTGGCGACCGGGCAGCCGCGCGATTTCGGCCAGCGCGGCGTCGACGCGCTGCGTGTAGAAGGATCGCCCGCCCTGGAAGAACGCATCCTTGTAGCAGAAGTCGCAGTGCATCGGGCATCCGCGCGACACGACGATCGAGTTGGGCACGAGGTAGCGGCGGCGCTGGATGAGATCGCGCCGCACGGGCGGAATCTCCTCGATCGAGCGGCCGGCCGTCGATCGATAGATCGGCTGCGCGCGTCCCTGCCGGAAGTCGCGCAGGAACTGCGGAAACGTCTGCTCGCCGGGGCCGATGAAGATCGCGTCGGCGTGCGGCACCGCTTCGTCGGGCAGCGAGGTCACGTGCAGTCCGCCGAGCGCGACGAACACCCCGCGGGCGCGGTAGTGGTCGGCGAGCCGATACGCACGGTAGGCGTTGGTGATGTAGACCTGGATGACGACGAGATCGGGCTCGTCGTCAGTGGTCAACCGCTCGACGTGCTCGTCGACGATCACCGCCTCGTCGTCCGGCGTGAGGTAGGCGGCGAGCGTGGCCAGGCCGAGCGGCGGAAAGAGCGAGTACTTGATGGGGCGCCAGTACGGACTGGTCGCTTCCGTCAGCGCGGGGAGGATGAACTTGACGCGAAGCGGGCGCGGGTGCGGCATGACTTTGCATTGTAAAGTTATTTCCGCTAATGTAAAGGGGTGAAGCGTTCGAAACGCGCGTTCGACGTAGTCGGCGCGGTGGGCGGACTGCTGTTCTTCGGGCCGCTGATGGTGTGCATCGCCGCCGCCATCCTCCTCGATGACGGACGGCCGCTGTTCTTCCGGCAGCGGCGGCTCGGGCGTCTGCAGCAGCCGTTCGAGATCCTCAAGTTCCGCACCATGCGCGACGAGCGCGTGACGCGCGCGGGACGGCTGCTGCGCGCGACCGGCCTCGACGAGCTGCCGCAGTTCCTCAACATCCTGCGCGGCGATCTCAGCGCCGTCGGGCCGCGCCCGGTGACACGCGAGGACGCGGAGCGCTACCGCTGGCTCGACGATCACGCCGCGTCGCGCTGGACGCTCACGCCCGGCCTCACCGGCCTCGCCCAGCTCGCGGCGCGCTCACCGGCCGAGGGGCTCGCGCTGGATCGGTGCTACGCGCAGCGGCAGTCGCTGGCCCTCGACACCCGCATCGTCGCCATGTCGTTCGTGGTCAACGCGCTCGGAAAGACGCGCGCGCGGCGCCTGCTGTTCGGGCGCTGAGGAGAAACCGGATTAGTATGGGGGCCAGAGATCAACACGGATAGGCGCGGACACGCCGTGTCCAGGCATCTTCATCTGTCTTATCCGTGTTTATCCGTGTTTATCCGTGGCCTGTTTATCCGTGGCCTGTTTATCTGTGGCCTGTTTATCTGTGGCCTGTTTTTCTGTGGCCTTTCCTGGGGAGTCAGCCATGTTGGCGTACTTGAGGGCGCTGGCAGCGAGGTTGATGCGGCGTGGCACTGATGCGATCTCCCCGCCGCAGGAGCCGGCCGTCGGCGTGCGCGAGCCGCGCCGGCGCGGCCCCGGCGGCAGGAGTTCCGGCGTCGCGCTGGCGGAGCCGAACGAGCCGTCGAACGTGCGGGCCGTCGGCCGCGACCGCCGCGCGTCGTGACCGGGTCGGCCCGCTTCGTGGTCAGCTCGGCAAGCCTCGACCGGACGCGCCGCTATCGCTACCACCTGCGTCGCGAGTGGCAGCCATCAGCGCGGCGTGTGACCTTCATCATGCTCAATCCGAGCACCGCGGACGCACGCGTGCTCGATCCCACCATCCGCCGCTGCGTCGGCTTCGCGAGAGCCTGGGGCTTCGGCGGCGTCGACGTCGTCAATCTCTTCGCGTGGCGTTCGACCCGTCCCGCGGCCCTGCGTTGGGTCGACGATCCCGTAGGGCCGCGCAACCAGGCGACGATCGCCTCGGCGCTGCGCGAGTCGTCGCTGGTCGTGGCGGCGTGGGGCAACGACGGGCGTGCGCTTGAACAGGCCGCTCGCGTCTGCCGTCTCGCGGCGCGCCTGCGGACACCGCTCTTCTGCCTGGGGACGACGCAGAGCGGCCAGCCGCGGCATCCGCTCTACGTTCGCGGCGCCGCGCCGCTCGAACGATTCGCGCCGCGCGGCTGATGGACGAGGTCGTCAGGGCCGTCGCGCTCGGCCTGCTGGTGATGCTCGCCGGCACGATCCCGCGCAACATCGCCTTCGCCGCCAACCTGCAGCTCGCGCCTGGAGTGCCATGGGCCGTGCCGGTGATGGCGCTCTACCTCTGGTTCTTCTGGCGATATCTCGACGGCGCGGGACCGCCGCGGCCGACCGCGACCGCGCGCGCCGAGAGTCTGCGCGCCAATCGCGTGACAGCGCGCGTCTGGGCCTGGTCGCTCGCCGCCGGCGGACTCGGCATCGTGACGCTGGTCATCGCGCTCCGCCTGCTCAATCGCGTCGTCCACCTGCCGCCGCAGCAGCTGCCCGATCTCTCGCACGTTCCACGGACGACCGTCTTCGCGCTGCTCCTGGCGGCGGCGCCGATTGCGGGGATTGTCGAGGAGGCCGCGTTTCGCGGCTACATGCAGGGTCCGATCGAGCGGCGCCACGGGCTGCCCCTCGCGGTCCTGATCACCGGCACGATGTTCGCCATCGCGCATCTCGACTTCACGCCAATCCTGTGGCCGTACTATCTCGCCGTCGCCGCGATCTACGGCGTCGTGACCGCACGGGCCGATTCGATCCTGCCCGCGGTCGTGCTGCACACGGCCGGGAATCTCTACTCGAACCTGGATCTCCTGCTGCACGGCCAGGCCGAATGGCAGGCCTCGGCCGCGACGACCTCCATCTGGCAGACCGGCGTCGACGCGCCGTTCGTGCGATCGCTCGTCGCCCTGCTCATCGTCGCGACGGCGACGCTGGCTGCCTACGCAAAGCTCGGACGGACCACACCGCGCCGGCCCGCCCCCCCACGATTGTCACGGGACGGCTGAAAGCGACCGCCGCCTCCCACGACTTGCCGTCGCGTGGCTGCCTCCAGGGGCACTATCCTTGCGCGCGCGGCGTGCCAACGGTGCCAGCCACCCAAGGTGCCAGCCACTCTGGTCACCGGCGCAGAATCCGGCGCACCACCCCGCTCGAAAAGCAGACGCCGCGCTGGCGGAACGCGGCGGTTCCGACGGGTTGGGTGTATTGCCAGCACGACTCGTACGGCTTGCCAAGCCGCGTCTCGACATCGCCAGTCGGCAGTCCGATCCTGACGCCCCGCTCGCCGCACGCGCCGGGATCGAACAGGCGGCTCACGGCTCCACCTTCGAAGCGAACCAGCCCGCACGTGTGTCCCGCCGGAATGGGCCGGTCTTCCGGCGACCGTGCATCCGCGACGTAGAACCATGATTCGCTGAACGGCGCACCGAGCCGGCGGCGAACGTCGTTCTCCGAATCTCCTACGGCGATGTGCCGAAAGGCGGCCTCGGAAAAGCCGGCGGTAAACCGCGTGTCGTCGCGGAGCAGGAACCCCACGATCGCATCGCGCGCCGGCCTGTAGCCGACGATCGACAGCGCGATCGCCCACACGGCCAGCCAGGACACGACGTGTTTTGGTGCGAGCGTGGGCGACCGCAGCGCGAACAGCAGCGCGGGCGCGAACATCGCCAGTTCCACGAGGACGACTATCAGGCCGTAGGCGGAGAGCATGCCGAGGCCAATGGGCGCGACCGGGATCGGCCGCCACGCCGCAAAGTAGCGCGTGAGATCGAACGGCCACAGCAGCGCGCATCCGAGTCCACCGTCGGTCATCGTGTCGAGCAGGCCGTGGCTGACGAGGACGGCGCTCGCGACGATCGCGGTGCGCGCGCGTTCACGCGTCACGCGGCGTCCGGCCACGCCGGCAACGAGGCCGGCCGCGACAGCGAACACGAGCGAGTGCGTGGCCCCGCGGTGACCCCACGGGTCGCCATACTGAACCCCGAGCGGGAAGCCGATGACGTCGACGTCCGGCAGCAGCGAAAGCGCCGACCAGAACGTCATCGACGATAGTGACGGGCGGGCATGGTCGTGCAACCTGGCCGCCGCCATGCCCAGCGCGACGTGGCCCAGGCTAGCCATTCACCGCGGCCAGCGGCCGTCCACCATTGCGACTGATGTCAGCTTCCGCGGATCGATGGCGACGTGCTTGATCCGCTGGCGCCTCCACGTATACGTGACGTGCACGATGCCGTCCGCAGCCTGGATGACGGCCGGATAGGAGTACTCGCCCGGCTCGCTCTCGAGGACGAGCGCCGGCTCCCACGACTTGCCGTCGCGTGACAGGGCGACGTTGAGCGGCGAGCGCCCCTGCGTCGTGTGGTTATAAACAATGAGGTGCCGTCCGTCGCGCAGCGTGACGGCATCGATGCCGGCGTTCGGGTTCGGCAGCGACGTCAGCGCGAGCGGCGTCCACGTGCGGCCGCGGTCCGACGACCAGGTCTCGAAGACGCGCTGCGATCGTGTCCGGCCGAGGGCCTGCAGGCGTCCGTCGGCGTGCGGGAGAATGCTCGGCTGAATCGCGTCGATCGCAGCGCCCGACTGCGGCGCGGGCGGTTCCACCACCGTCCACGTCCGGCCGCCGTCGGTAGATCGCTCGAAATGAATGCGCCAGATACTTCGCGCGTCGGGCGACTCGGTGCTCGAGCCGCTGACGATCGTGCCGTCATCGAGCCGCACCGGCTTGTTCTTGATGGGACCGAGGATCCCCGCAGGCAGCTTTCGCCCGCCGCTCCACGTGCGGCCGGCGTCGGCCGAGGTCTTGGCCATGCCCCACCAGTCGGAGGGGCGCGGCCCGGCCTTGTAGAACAGCATCAGCGCGCCGCCAGGCATCTCGAAGAGGACGGGATTCCAGCACGGATAGCGCGTGCCGCGCTCGTCCGCTCCGTTCGCGATCTCGACCGGCGCCGTCCATCCGGCGCGCTCGCGGCGCGACGACCAGATGCCGACGTCGGGCGCTCCCTCGCGGCTGCCGCCGAACCACGCCGCGACGAGGCCGTCTTCCGTCTCCACGATCGTCGACGCGTGCGCACTGGCGAACGGCGCGGCGTTGAAGACGAACTCGGACGTCACGATCGCGCCTGTCGACTGACCCGCGCGGGCGCCGAGCGCCGCGGCACTGACCAGCGCGGCGACGCAAAGGATCCGCTGGGTCGTCACAGTCCTCCTGGCCGCGCTATTCTACGGCGATGCCTCTCGCGACCGCGTTCGCCCTGCTGTTGACGTCTTGGCGCGGCAACCAGCGGGACCGGCATCAGCATGGACGTGCCCGGTGGCCGGCAGACCGGCCACGGTGAGATCAGCAGCGGTCGTCGATTAGTTGACGTGCTTGACCGCGCGCCGGCTGCCGGCGGCAGGCACGCAACGTCTCGGCCGCGGCAAGCAGAACGCGCGAATGACGATGGCCGTGAAGGTGGTGCGCAGCGCGCGATGACGGACGGGTCCGCTGCTCACGGGCGAGTCGTAGTCGCACGTCGTGTGCGGTCCACGGCCGGGCCGTGAACCCTTCACGTATCTGCCCGGCATGTTGAACCTGCCCTGGTGCGGCCGCCTTGGGATGGTGCGTGTCGCCGGCCCGCGACAACGCGGAACGTAACACGATCCTTGCGGGTTCCCACCCCGCCAATCAGTGCCCCCTCGCCCGGATACTGGACGCCTGTAGATTTGCCGTGCTACCGGCCCGGCGGGACCGGCGCGCGTGACTCGTTTCCATCAAAAGCAGGTGCCGCGCCTGGCGAGTTCCACGGCGGCGGCTCTGATCAACGGCGATCGCGCGGCGCGCGCGCCGGCAAGCGCGTCGGTGTAGGCGCGACGGCTGCGCGCCGCATCAGCAGGCTGCTTCTCGTAGTCATAGCCTTCGGCCGCGCAGATCCAGCGGTGCGCCGCGAGCAGCGAGAGATACTCGTTCAGCCGCTCGAGTCGATCGCGCGATCCGCGTCCCACACCAGCAGCCTGACGAGGGGGTCAGGCTCGCCTGTCTGGATCGCGTGGGCGCCTGTCGCCGCGATCGTCACGAGCAGCGCCTGCGCAGGCGCTGACAACGCCGCCAGGAGCCAGGCCGCGCAGGTTCCAATGACCAAACGCATCAGGTTCGTCCAACCCATCGCACGCCTCTCGGAGCGATGGTAGCAGTGCGGCGGACTTCCGCCTGAAGGCGGAAGCCACGAGCCCGCGCACTCCGCACTCGCGCCTCGCACTCCGCACCTTTGCCCTCTCCCCGGCCCCATCCCCAGGCCCTCTTTCCTCTGCCCGACACGCACCGCGCACTTCGCACTTCGCACCTCTGTTCTTTCGCCAGGCCCTATCCCCAGGCCCTCTTTCCTCTGCCCGACAGCGCGCACCGCGCACCGCGCACCGCGCCCCGCGCACCTCGCCGTCCGTCACCACACTCGTCAGAATCCCCATAAAGCCAGCTGAGGTCGCGTTAGGATCGCGCCGAGGTCCCTGTGAATAACGCCACCGCTCTTTTCCGTGCGGCGAGCGCAGTCGTGCTCGCATGCGTCATGCTCTCCGCCGCGCCCGATGCACGGCAGGCGGCGCACTCCCCCGCCAGGCCGGCCGACACGCTGGCGCCCATGCACTTCGGCGCATGGGGCGTGGATCTCAAGAGCCTCGATCCCGCCATGAAGCCGGGCGACGACTTCGACCGCTACGTCAACGGTGGCTGGAGCCGGAAGACCGAGATACCCGCCGATCAGCCGTCGACAGGCGTCGCCTTCGACGTCTTCAACCTGACCCAGGCACAGATCCGATCGATCATCGAGCACGCACCGCCGGCGAGTCAGCTCGGCGGCATGTACGGCAGCTTCATGAACGAGCAGGCCGTCGAGGCGCTCGACGACAAGCCGCTGCGCGCCGACCTGAAACGCCTTGCCGCGATCACCGACAAGGACGCGTTCACGAAGTTCATGGGCGACACCAACGGCGCGTTCGGCATGACGCTGTTCGGGCCCGGCGTCGCGCCCGATCCGGTGAACCCGTCGATGAACACGCTCTTCCTCGGCCAGGCGGGGCTCGGCCTCCCGGATCGCGACTACTACCTGACGGCGACGTTCAAGCCGCAGCGCGACGCCTACCGCGCCTACATCGAGCGCACGTTCACGCTGATCGGTTACGCGGCGCCGGCGAAGACCGCGAATGCCGTCATGGCCTTCGAGACCGCGGTCGCGAAGGCCAGCTGGCCGGCCGCCGACCGGCGCGACATCGACAAGGTCAACAACCCGATGAGCGTCGCCGATCTGCAGGCCTACGCTCCCGGCCTGAGCTGGGACGCGTATCTCACCTCGTCACGCGTCGCCAAGCGCGATCACGCGATCGTCCTCGAGAAGACCGCCATCAAGGACATCGCGGCGCTCTACGAGGCCACCCCGCTCGACACGCTGAAGGCGTGGCAGGCCTTTCACGTGACCGACCAGGCGTCGCCGTATCTCTCGAAGCGGTTCGTCGACAGCCGGTTTACGTTCACGAAGACACTCAGCGGCGTCACCGCGCTCCGCCCGCGCTGGAAGCGCGGTGCGCAACTCATCGACACGACGCTCGGCGAGCTGCTCGGGCGCGCCTACGTCGACGCCCACTTCCCGCCATCGTCGAAGACGAAGATGAACGAGCTCGTCGCCAACCTGAAGACGGCGATGGCCGCGCGCATCCAGCGCAGCGAATGGATGAGCGACGACACGAAGAAGGCCGCCCTCGACAAGCTGGCGAAGATGGACGTGATGGTCGGATACCCCGACAAGTGGCGCGATTACGCCGGCCTGGCGATCGATCCCGCGGATCTCTACGGCAACGTCCAGCGATCGGGCCGCTTCGAGTGGGCGTATCAGCTCTCCGATCTCGACAAGCCGGTGGACCGCAAGAAGTGGGGCATGACGCCGCAGACCGTGGACGCCTACAACGGCGGCCTCGAGAACAAGATCGTCTTCCCCGCCGGCATCCTGCAGCCGCCGTTCTTCGATCCCAACGCCGATCCCGCGGTGAACTACGGCGCCATCGGCTCGGTGATCGGACACGAGATCAGCCACGGCTTCGACGACCAGGGACGCAAGATCGACGCGACCGGCGCGGTCCGCGACTGGTGGACGAAGGCGGACGCCGATCGCTTCGACGCCCAGGCGAAGATCTTCGGCGCGCAGTACGACGCCTACGAGCCGGTGCCGGGCATGCACGTCAACGGACAGCTCACCATGGGCGAGAACATCGCCGACATGGCCGGCGTGCTCGTCGCCTACGACGCGTATCACGCCTCGCTGGGCGGCAGCGCGGCGCCGGTGCTGGACGGCTTCACCGGCGACCAGCGCTTCTTCCTGGCATTCGCGCAGTCGTGGCGCAGCAAGGAACGCGAAGACGCGATGCGCAGCCAGATGGCCGCCGACCCGCACACGCCGGCTCGTTTCCGCATCATCGGCCCGCTCCGTAACGTCGACGCGTGGTACACCGCGTTCGGGCTCACCGGCGGAAAGTACTTTCTCGCGCCCGGGGCCCGCGCGCGAATCTGGTAAGCGGCGGACCCGGACTTCCGCCTGAAGGCGGAAGCCACAGAACGGCTCGCGCCGTACGCTAGACTCGCGCATGCGCTCTTTCAAACGTGCCCTCGTCGCGGCGTGTGCCGCGGCGTGCGTCGTCTCCGTTCAGGCCCAGGACGGGCAGAAGCCCGACAAGCCGGAATCACCCAAGCAATTCAAGGCGCTCAAGTACCGCAACATCGGACCCGCCGCGGGCGGACGCGTGGCGCGCGCGACCGGCGTGCCGGGCAATCCGCTCCTCTATTACGCCGCGACGGCGTCGGGCGGCGTGTGGATGTCGTCGGACGGCGGCACCACGTGGAAGTCCGTCTTCGACGACCAGCCGATCTCCTCCATCGGATCGATCGCGGTCGCTCCGAGCGATCCCAACGTGATCTACGTCGGCTCCGGTGAAGCCAACATCCGCGGCAACGTCGGCGCCGGCAACGGGATCTACAAGTCGATCGACGCCGGCAAGAGCTGGACGCACGTGTGGACTCAGGAAGGCCAGATCGGGACGATGGTCGTCCATCCGAAGAACGCCGACATCGCGTTTGCCGCGGTGCTCGGCCACGCGTTCGGCCCCAATCCCGAGCGCGGCGTGTATCGCACGAAGGACGGCGGCAAGAGCTGGCAGCAGGTGCTGAAGAAGGACAACGACACCGGCGCGTCCGACGTCGCGATGGATCCGTCGAACCCCAACACGCTGTTCGCCGGCTTCTGGCAGGCGCGCCGCTATCCGTGGGACCTGCAGAGCGGCGGCCCCGGCAGCGGGCTCTACGTCTCTCGCGACGGCGGCGACACGTGGAAGCAACTCACCGGCAAGGGTCTGCCGGAAGGCATCTGGGGCAAGGTCGGCGTCGCGGTCGCGCCGTCGGACGGCCGCCGCGTCTACGCCCTGATCGAGGCCGAGAAGGGCGGATTGTTCCGATCGGACGACGGCGGCGACAGCTGGGAGCTGGCGAGCGCGTCGCGGGCGCTGCGGCAGCGCGCGTGGTACTACACGACGCTGACCGTGCACCCGACGAACCCGAACGAGGTGTGGTTCCCGCAGGTGCCGATGCTGAAGACGATCGACGGCGGCCGCACGATCGAATACGTCAAGGGGGTCGCGCACGGCGACAATCACGACCTGTGGTTCGACCCGACCGACCCGAAGCGGATGATCGTCGCCAACGACGGCGGCGTCCACATCAGCCGCAACGGCGGCGCGAACTGGTACGCGCCGCCGCTGCCGATTTCGCAGTTCTACCACGTGTCGGTCGACACCCGCCGCCCCTACTGGGTCGCCGGGGCGATGCAGGATCTCGGCACCGCCCAGGGACCGAGCGACAGCCTGGTCAACACCATTCACCTCACCGACTGGCACGACGTCGGCGGCGGCGAAGCCGGGCACGTCTACTCCGACCCGAGCGATCCGAACATCGTCTACGCCGGCGAATACCTCGGCATCATCACGCGCTACGACTACCGCACCAAGGAGTCGCGCAACGTGAGCGCCTGGCCCGAGAACCCGTCGGGCAAGGGCGGCGAGGACATGAAGTACCGCTTCCAGTGGACCGCGCCGATCACGGGATCCCCCTTCGATCCGAAGGTCGTCTACCACGGCGCGCAGGTGGTCTTCCGCACCCGCGACGGCGGGCAGACGTGGCAGGCGATCAGCCCCGACCTCACGCGCAACGACAAGTCGAAGCAGAAATGGGCGGGCGGGCCGATCACCGGCGACAACACCGGCGTCGAGACCTACTGCACGGTGTTCGCGATCGCCGAGTCCCCGAAGCAGAAGGGACTGATCTGGGCCGGCAGCGACGACGGCCTCGTGCACGTGACCACGGACGATGGAAAGAGCTGGAAGAACGTGACCGCGGCGATGCCCGAGTTCCCGGAATGGGGCACGGTCAGCATGATCGAGCCGTCGCCGTTCGACGCCAACACCGCGTTCGTCGTGGTCGACGCGCACCGGCTCGACAACATGCGGCCGTATCTCTACGCGACGACCGACCTGGGCCAGTCGTGGAAGCGCATCGACGGCGGTCTCCCCCCCGACGTCTACCTGCATGCCGTGCGCGAAGATCCAAAGAAGCGCGGCCAGCTGTATCTCGGCACCGAGCGCGGCGTGATGTTCTCGACCGACCACTGGCAGAACTGGCAGCCGCTGCAGCTCAACCTGCCGACCGTCGCGGTGCACGACCTGCAGGTGAAGGACGACAACCTCGTACTCGCCACGCACGGCCGATCGCTGTGGATCCTCGACGACCTGCAGCCGATCCGCGAATACAGCGACCGCATCGGCTCCGAGGCGCTGCACTTGTTTGCGCCGGAGGAAGCCGTGCGCTGGCGTTACGGATCGAGCAACTGGGGCACGCGCGGCGGCTTCTCGAACCCGCCGCATGGCGCGACCATCTATTACTCGCTCAAGGACGAGGAGAAAGGGGATCTGAAGATCGAGATCCTCGATGCGAACAACAAGGTCGTCCGCACGCTGAGCAGCACGCCGCCCGAACCGATGGGGAGCGACGACAACGAGGACCCGGAGGACTTCAAGAACCTGGCGCTGCCGCGCGCGGCGGGCGTGCAGCGCGCGGTGTGGGACCTGCGCTACGAGGGGGCGCGCAAGATCAAGAACGCGAAGATCGACACCGGCGATCCGTTCGTCGGGCCGCGGGCCGCGCCCGGCGCCTATACGGTCAGGCTGACGGCCGGCGGCAAATCGCTGACCGCGCCGCTGAAGGTGGTCGCGGACCCGCGCGGCGACCTGCCGCAGGGAGAACTGGAGGCGCAGACCGCATTTGCGGTGCGCGTGCGCGACGACATCTCGCGGCTGACCGACAACGTCAACCAGCTGCGCTCGGTCCAGGAGCAGCTCAAGGCGCGCAACGCGGCGCTGCAGCCGCGGAAGGCGGAGCCCGGCGTCGCCGAATTGATCAAGGAGTCGGAAGAGGCGTCGAAGAAGGCCTTCGCGCTCGAGGACAAGTTCCACAATGCGACCGCCGAAGTCGTCTACGACATCCTGGCGATGAGGGGAGGCACGCGGCTGTATTCGCGCCTCGCGCCGCTGCAGATGTGGGCGATCGAAGCGGAGGGACCGCCGACCTCCGGCATGATGCAGGTCCTCGTCGACCAGGAGAAGGAGCTCGCGACGCTCGAGTCGGATACCGAAGGCTTCATGTCGGCCGACATGGTGAAGATCAACCAGCGCGCGGCGCAGTTGAAGCTGACCTACATCATCACGAAGTGAGCGCCGTCTTCGCCCTCGTTCTCTGGCTTGCCGGCCAGGCCGGGGCGCCGGCGCGTCCCGCGATTGGCGGCATCGCGCACGTGCGCGTCCTCGCCTCGGACCTGGCGAAGGCGCGGCACTTCTATGGCGAAGTGCTCGGGCTGTCCGAGCTGCAGTGGGACGCGGCGGGCGGCGTGGGCGTGTTCGCCGTCAACCAGCGCCAGCGGATCGTCGTGCGCCGTGGTCCGCAGGAGCGTGACGATCGCCTCGTCGACGTCGCGTTCGCGACCGCCAGCGTCAGCGCGATGCGCGAGTGGCTGGCGTCGCGCGGCATGCAGGTGGGGTCGCCTGCCGCGGATCCGGACGGTGGAGGGCGTGCGCTGTCGCTGACCGATCCCGACGGGCATGCCGTCCTGCTCCTCGAGACGGCGCCCTTGCCGGCACCCGCGCCGGCGTCCGCGGCCGGCAACGCGCTGTCGCGCCGCATCCTGCACGCGGGGCTCACGGTGAAGGACGCCGCCGCGGCCGACAGGTTCTACAAGGATGCGCTCGGCTTCTCCGAGATCTGGCGCGGCGGGCGCACCGAAGGCGTGACCAGCTGGATCAACATGCGTGTGCCGGACGGGACCGACTATCTCGAGTACATGCTGCCTGCCCCGAGCGAGCGCCCGCGAGTCGAGGGGCAATCGTCCCCCTCGAATCGTCGTCAGCTCGGCATCGACCACCACATCGCGCTGCTCGTGCCCGACATCCAGGAGGCGCTCGAGCGGGTCCGCGCGCGGACGTCCCCGGACGATCCCAATCACCGCGCCAATCCGCAGATCGGCCGCAACAACCGCTGGCAGCTGAATCTCTACGATCCGGACGGCACGCGTGTCGAGCTGATGGAGCCGTGGACTGTTCGATAGGTCAGGGCATAAAGCCCTGACCCACACCGAGCACTGCTGCGGTCAGGGCATAAAGCCCTGACCCGCGGTGCGGTGTGTCTCGCTCCCTTGTAGTTGCGTGTGGGTCAGCCCTTTATGGGCTGACCGTCAGACTCTTCGAGTCTTCCAGGTCCCTCGCCGAAAGATCACCGCGCTCACCACGGCCAGCGACGAATACGCCACCGTCAGCGCGATGAACACCCCGCGCGCGCCGAGGCCGAGGTGGTTCGCCAGCCACCACGCCAGCGGGATCTCCCACAGCCAGAAGACGAAGAAATTGATGATCGTCGGCGTCCACGTGTCCCCCGCGCCGTTGAACGCCGAAGTCAGCACCATCCCGCACGCATAGAAGACGAAGCCGAGGCTGACGATGCGCAGGCAGCCGACGGCGAAGGGCTGGACGCCGGGATCGGTGCTGAAGAGGCTGGTGATCGCCGGCGCCAGCACCAGGAACACGATGCCGATGCCGCCGAGGAAGGCCATGTTGTAGCGCGCCGCGGTCCAGACCGCCCGCTCGGCGCGCTCGGGCTGCCGCGCGCCGAGGTTCTGCCCCACCATCGTCGCCGCCGCGTTGCTGATGCCCCACGCGGGCAGCAGCGCGAACAGGATCAGGCGGATGCCGATCGTGTAACCGGCGAGCGCGGCGCTGCCGAACGCCGAGAGGATCCG
>Ga0075435_100001613_pt1 | contig 14589 bp, 23 predicted proteins | sample RhiMethybrSRZTD4_FD_75302 | JGI IMG/M metagenome (GOLD analysis project Ga0075435, IMG submission 75302) | Populus rhizosphere microbial communities from Tennessee, USA - Rhizosphere MetaG P. TD hybrid SRZTD4 | ecosystem: Host-associated > Plants > Roots > Rhizosphere > Soil | place: USA...
ACGCCTGCGATGAGCGGCCAGGAACCGTACTTGGTCTCGTCCAGGGTGAGCCGGAGCTTTGGTGCCGAGAATGCCACCGCTACGAGTACGGAACTGGAGAAGCTCCGTGAGCGCGCCGGACCGCAGGGCGGAGGCGCGTCGCTGTTCGTGTGGAGCGCCGCTATACCCGCAACCGGACGGGACCGAATTCTGCGCGCTGTGCTGCAAGCCGCCCGCCCCTTCCGCCGCGCCGAGCGACGCGGAGGTTGCGGCGATCGTCTCTGACGTCATCGCCAGAATCCAATACACGGCGCATCAGATCGAGGGCGGCGAGCTGTCTGGCGATTACGAGCGCTGTATCCGCCAGATCGAGGCTCTCCGCTCTCTCATCGCCGCGCGCTCCCGCCGGTCCGCGCTGGAGGCGCTGGGGGAGAAGGCGCTGGAGAGCATCAACGCCTACATCCGCGACGGGCTGACCTGGAAGACCACAACGTCCGCGACACACTGCGCCATCGACATCAAGGATTCCGCCAGCGCCCTCGGCCTGCTCAGCGGCGAGCAGAACCAACCCAAAGACGCCGAAGGCTCTGCTTCGGCGGCCGGCCCAGAGGGCCGCCGTGATGCTGGCGCATCACGGAAGGAGGGGACCAAGTGAAGAAGCTACACCCGCTCGATCGCGTACTCGCCGAACGATTCTCCGGCCTGCTCCGAAACGGCTCGCATAGCGAGGATGGACTCGCCTGCGCCCTCGAAGCCGCGACCGTCGCGCGCAAGAAGAAGTGGAGCGACTCGCCGGCCTCTGCCGGCCTGCCCGACCTGCGCCCACTGAATGACGGACCGTGGTCGAGCGACAAGGCGCGCACCGACGCGCTCGTTCCTGCGATGCGCGTGCTCTGGGCGTGGCCGAAGTGGAGCGAGAAGCGGCGCAAGGCGTTGACCGATCGCGTCACGCTGCGGCTCATCCGCGAGGTACTGCCAGAGATCTTCGAGGCGATCAAACTGCATGCGGAAGCGAAGGCGATGCGCGAAGCGCAGAGCCTCGCCGAGGCCGCCGAGGCCGCCAGGACCGCCGCCATGGCCGCCAGGGCCGCCGCCTGGGCCGCCTGGGCCGCCAGGGCCGCCGCCGAGGCCGCCGAGGCCGCCAGGGCCGCCGCCGAGACCGCCGGGACCGCCGCCATGGCCGCCGCCAGGGCCGCCGAGACCGCTGGAACCGCCGAGACCGCTGGGACCGCCGCCAGGGCCGCCGCGGCCGATCGCGTTCTCACGCACGCCTGCCGCATCTGGGAGGAAGAGGCGCTCCGCGGCGAACCGGAGAAGGGAGAGGGGAAGTGAGCCTCTCGTACCGCAGCTACCTCGGCGACGGCGTGTACGTTGGCTTCGACGGCTTCGGCGTGGCGCTCACGAGCGAAGACGGCGTGCGCATCCTTGATCGCATCGTGCTGGAGCCGGAGGTCCTCGGCAAGTTCGAAGCGTACATGGTCTCGCTGCGGCGCGAGCTGTCCGCCCCCGCGCCGGCTGAGCCGAAGGAGGGGAAGTGAAAGCCCTCTCGAAGCTACACGAGATCCTCAAAGCGGTCGGAGCTCACCGCCTGGACCCGGAGAGCATTGGCAGGCTCGATGACGGAAGGGGGTGCTGCTACCACATCGACGGTATGCGCGTGCTCGCCTCGTGGGGCGGCGGATGGGATCACGTCTCTGTCTCGGCGGGGTGGACAAGGAACGGCGCGACGCGCGTGCCCACCTACGCTGAGCTAGAAAGCGTGCGCCGAATCTTCTGGGAAGACCATGAAACCGTGGTGCAGATCCATCCGCCGATTAGCCGCTACGTCAACTGGAATCCGTACGTGTTGCACCTGTGGCGCGCGCAGGGACATGATTACCCGCTTCCGCCGCAGGAGTTCATCGCTCCCGCGCTGACTAAGCCAATGACCGATCAAGCACACGACATCGTACAGGACGAGCGTGCGACAGGCGCGACGCGCGAGCAAGCATCTCGCGCCCGAGACCTGGAAGAGGAAGGTGGGACAAGGAGAGACCTATGAGCGACCGCTACGTCATGCCGCGCGAGAGCGCGCGCGAGGAAGGCTGGCACCGAGAGGTGGAAGCCAGCCGGCCTCCGATCGAGATCAACTCTTCTGACCGCCAAGCGAACGAGGAGAGACGCACCGCGATCTTGCGCAGACTCCGAAACGAGATCGAGAGCTTCCGTCTGCGCAACTCTCCCTTCCTGGCCGTGGATCCGGAGCTAGCCGAGCACGGAGCCCAGGAAGCACTCGATGCCCACCTAGCAGCGCACATCCTCACCAAACTGGAAGAGCCATTCTGATGATCTCCGAGCGACTAGATGAGTGGTACCAGCTCAAAGGCACCAGAGACGCCAAAGAGAGGGCTGAGGAGTACGGAGGCCACAAGATCGGCCCGAGCAACCTGGCCGACTGCCTGCGTAAGCACGCCTTCCTGCTCTCCGGCCTTGCACCTGAGCCCATCTCGCCCGAGTCGTTGCGCGTGTTCGAGCTCGGGCACCAGCGAGGAGAGCAGCTGGAGCGAGCGTGCAAGGAGATCTGGCCCGACGCACAGAGCCAGGTCGCGATCGAGATCCCGCTTGGCAACTTCAAGCTGCAAGGGACATGCGACCTCTGGATCCCGAGCTTACGTACCATCGTGGACTTCAAGACGATCGGCAGCTTCGGCGCTGGCCTGCTCAAGGATGGGGTGAGCGAAGAGTACCAACTGCAAGTACATGCATACCGAGATGCGCTGTGGGAAGAAGCTATCCAGATCGTCGCATGCAAGCGCCACAAGGCGTATACGACAGCTTCGGCTAACGCGCTCGTTGGCCTCACGGGTCCGGCTGACATTCACTGCCTGATCGTGTACGAGGCGAAGGACTCGGACGCCCGCAAGGGGATCGAGGCAGGGAAGCTGATCGAGCTCGAAGTGCCATGGACCCCGGCGCTTGAGAAGCGCTACCAGGAGCGCTTGCTAGCGATCGAGGGCCTCCTGATCCGGAAGGAGCAAGGCAACCTGGACCCGCTCCAGGTGCCCGGACTGCCCAAGGATCACTGGAAGTGTCGCACGCACGCGGATGGACGACCAAAATACTGCCCAGTCGGCCCGAAGCGTGGACAATGCCATCCGTGAAGCGCTCGGCCCTCATCCTCGCAGCCCTCTACGTCGCAGCTCTCACCCTCGGAGTCTCTTACCTCGTACAGAAACGACCTGGCGCCGATCTCTGCCCTTCCGATCCGGGCACCGCTCGACTCTCTCCCTCCTCACGAGCCGCGAGCGGCACGGAGGTCGGCGCCTTTTCATCCAGTGTCACAAAACGGCCCACCACATCAGAGTCTAGTTCCCCCGAAACGACGGCCCTGTCCGGAGCAACGGGTGGTGGGCCGTCCTCCTCCTCTCTCATCCTCTCCTGGGTCGGCAACGCCGACCTGGACCCTGGTATGTACCCGACCGCTGACGGCCTCTGGGCGCGAACTGGAGAGCTGTGGAGTGACGAGAGCTTCCTCTCCCTCACCGAGGATGAACTCCACGACCTCCTGGCACTAGACGACGGCTTCGGGTTCCACGGGCCGAAGCGGATCACCGACATCCTCGGGCCGCTCCCGACCAAGGCCGACTGCGAGGAGGCCGTGCGCGACCCCATCGTCGAGATGAAGTTGACGAGCGTCTGCACCGATGAGATGTACCTTTTCTCGCTCATGGAAGAGCCGAAGCAGGCCAAGGAGATGCCCGTGTGGCAACGCGCGATCGATCTGTCGCGCAAGATCCTTGCCGAGAACGAGCTCGACCTGATGCAGACGCTCGACGAGCGGTCGAGCTTCAAGCACTGGACGACGCTCTACAAGGCGTGGAGGCGCTGGAGCCAATGACGGACTGGGAGAAGCGAGCGCGCGAGCTGTTCTGGCCTGCGCCGCACAATGGGAACCATGAGCTTGTGGAGCGTGCGCTTCGGTTTGGCCGCGAGATGCAGATGGAGGTTGCCGATCAGGCCGCAGCGCTAGCGCTCCGCATCGAAGAGCTTCAACGCAAGGCCGCCGACGCGCGCGCGCAGGAGATCGCGAAAGCGATCGAGCTGCGCAAGAAAGAGCACATCCGGCCAGCGCCGAGCGCGATGTTCATCCAGCAGGGCTTGATCGACGCCGCAAAGATCGCCCGCTCGTTCATCGAGAAGCAGAAGCCCGCCGACAAACTGACTGAAGACGACTTCCTGCGTGAACAGCGGCTTATCCAGAAGACTAGGGATGAAGCATATGATCGCGGGTGGCGTGAAGGGCAGGAAGCCGAGAGGGCGTCGGTGGTATGTGAGGTTCCGGTGGGCGAAGCCGCGATCCGCGCCGACGAGCGGGAGAAGGTTGAGAGCGAGATCCGTGGAAACGTACTGGAGTACAGTCGCGCGACGCAGGCATTGATCGAGTCGCTTACGCGGTGGTCGCGAAGGTCGATACACGCGGACGCCGAACCGCGCCCGCAGGCCAAGGAGGCCAAATGATGACCCTGATTCCCCTGCTTCTCTTCTGCTGTCAGTCCGTGGCGCCATCCGGAGGGACCACGCCTGTCGGGGCCGCTGACGGGACCACCTGGACCGACGGAACCACGACGATCGTCCTGAGTGTCGGCGATAACCCTAACGGCGGCGTCTACACCAACCTGATCGACTCCGCCGGCTTCTCACAACCCGTCAACTCCTCGCAGGGAGGCGACACAGCGACCGGCGGCGTCACCTCGTACAACTCGCAGGGGATGAATGCGCCCGGCGGCAGCGGCACGTACCGCGTCGTCAACGGCAAGCTCTGCAAGCGCAACGCACGCGGGAAGTGGGTCCCGCTCCGCAAGGTGAAGACGCCGAAGCAGCAGCAGAAGCAGAAGACGGGAGGTTCCCTCGCGCCGACGTTCCTGCACACCGGAGATGTCGCTCCGTTCAAGGGCAAGCTCTCCTCGCCGTTCTACCGTGGCGTCATCCTCGACCGCGGCGAGCAAGCTCCGTTCGACGGGCAGCTCGTGCCCTCTGACGATATCACTGGGCTCCCGGGCTAGAGACAACAGGTGGGGCGGCGCCCGTGGCCGCCCCGTCGCACTGGAGAGCAACATGACACCTTGGTCGGCATTCTTCTTGGGCGTGAACGTCGGCATGCTGCTGATGTGGGCGTACCTCGCGTGGTCCGGCCTGTTGCGGAATCGAGAGGAGTACGAACGATGGATGAAAAAGTAGCCGCCCCCACCCCTCTGACCCCGCCCGAGCTTGCCGCGCTGGCCGAGCTGGAGCGCAAGGCGACGCCGGGAGAGTGGATCCTGTGGGACGGCTGCTCTTGGCGCCGCATCGGCATCAAGGGCACGACGTCCACGGTGATCTGCCCGACGAACCACCCGATCGACCGACACCCGGACCTGGACGCGGCCGAGGAAGATCTGACCATCGCTGTGTCCGCTCGCAACGCCCTCCCGCGCCTCCTCGCGACGATCGAGGCGAGAGAGCGGGAACTAATCAGGCTCGGCGACGAGAAGCCGCTGGTCTTGATGGGGGACGGATCCGCTGAGACGCCGTTCACGTTAGCGCGAGTGACGCAGCTCCGCGCCCAGCTCGCCTCCGTTCAGTCTTCCGCGGACGAGACAGCGGCGGCGCTGTGGAAGGCGCAGGCGGAGTGCGAGAGCCTGCGCGAGAAGGCCGATGCGCTGGCGGCGCTGGACAACTGGATGCAAGGCGCACGAGAGCGGCCGAGGTCTACGGTAATGGTATTTCTCGACTTCAGCGCGGCCGGCAACGGACGCGGGGACCGTTGGTGGGCCGGGCTTGGCGAAGGGGACGACGCCCCCAACGCCGACGGTGGAAGCCTAGTTGATGCGATCCTCTCCGCCCTCTCCGCCGCCAAGGCGAAGGAGGATTCCCGTGGCTGACCCGCTGACCGAGGCAGAGATCGAGAAGCTCCGCAAGCGCGTCGACGCTATGAGCTCGCGCGAGCGGTTGCATCTATGGCCGTTCAGCGAACGAGAGGTCAATCGCCTGCTCGCGTCGCTGGCGGAGGCGCGGGCGCGCGTGGCCGAGCTGGAGGCCGAGCTCGCCGAAGCGAAGGCGCACCCGCTCAAGCTGTTGCCGCTACGGCGCGCTACGCCGCCGCCCGACATGGATCCGGAGCCGTTCCTGTGACCCGCGCTAGGCAGCCCAGGGCGGTGCGGTGCCGCAACTGGATCACGCACTACAGCGACTACATCGAGGGCGCCGATGGCAACTACGGCTGGCTCGTGAGGTTTGACAAGACGCGCGGTTTCATCGGTATCACACAGTCGCGCGAAAAGAGTTGGGCAGATGTGGAGCGCGTGCTGCTCAGCCCGGCGCAGTTCAAGGCGCTCATCGAGTTCGTGTCCCCGCTCCCGGCGAAGAAGGCGAACCTGTCCAGGTCCAAGCGGACTGGACAGGCTGCGGCCGGACGACCTGGTCCGGCCATTAAGCGGAGGCGGAAGGCGTGATCCCCGAATGTTCGAAGCACACGCCGTGCCCGACCGGCTACTGCGAGTGGCACGAATGGGCTCGCAAGATGGCGAGGACGCATCGATCAACGCGCTGCAAAGGGTGTGGGCTGTACGCGATCTGGGTACCGAAGAAGCGTCCCGCCGCGCGCGGGCGAAGGAAAGGAAGAGGATGAGCGGAGGACACTGGAACTACTTTGGACGTGACTTCACTGAGCGCGCCAAGGCAACCACAGAGCTGTGGCGCTTGATGGAGACCATCGAGCACGAACTGGACTGGGGCATCTGCTGCGACACTTGCCATTCGTGCGCGCGCTCGCGCCTCGGGCCGGCGCTTGAGGCGTTCTTCGATTCTCAATGCACGGACGCCACGGTCTCGATCGCCCTGATGCGAGACCGGGAGCAGAATCGGTGCAAGAAGTGCGCGGAGTCCCGATGAGCGCCCCCGAGCCGAACGAGAGGAGCGGAGTGTTGGACCTACACAGCAAGGTCGTCTATCGGATGCGGTTGCGCGATTACCCGCGACTGCTTCGAGAGCGGCTGCGGCTGTGGTGGTTCAATGCCGGGCAGCTTCGGTGCGCGCACGAAGACCAGCGTCGCGTGCTGGATCCTTCGCGGCGCATCTGCATCGCCTGTGGAACGACGCTAGTAGAAGGACCGGACCCGCTGAGGAGCCCCCGATGACGCCGACTGAGCCGGAAGTGGAGGAGCTACTAAAGTGACGACCACCCCGACCGCGCGCCACGAGAAAGAGGCGAGACGGCTCGCAGAGATCGCGCCGCTCAGGTCTCGACGTCAGCAGATCGCATCAGCCCTCGCCGAAGCCCGTGCCGCCGGACGAGCGGAGGAACGTGAGCGATGTACGCAGATCGTGCGAGACAGAATCCTGGTCACTACATCTCCTTACACGTCCGGCGGCTCGTATGGAACGCAGCGCGAAGCGTTGCGTGAGGTGCTCGACGAGATCCGTTCGCTCGCCGCCGCGCCGCAGACGGAGTCGAACTTTCCGGAACCGCAGAAGGGTTGCGATCAGTGCGACCCGAAACAGCCTGGGTCTGTGTGGGATGGCGAGTGGTGGGCTCCATGCCCGAGCTGTAGAGAGATCAAGCAGCGCGCGAGAGAACGCGCATCCGTGGACTACAAACGCGGGCTCCAGGAGGCCGCGCGGATGGCGAGGGAGCGAGAGATCATCTTGCGCGACCACACGCCGAGCGAAGAGAGGCGAAGGATGGTCGCGTGGGCTCGCGAGGAGGAGCTGGCGAGCCTCGCAGACGACCTCACCGCGCTCGCGGCCTCGGGCGCGGGGGAAATAGAACAAGGGGACGTAGCTCAAACGGCCCGTGGCCAGGCAGAGCAACCGGCTTCAGGCCGGGATGCAGGTTCGAGCCCTGCCGTCCCCTCCTCCACCGCCGCCGAGCACGTCGCGATCAAGCCGGACTGGATCGTGCCGCTAGGATCCGCTGGACCTGAGGTCAACGCAGCGATTCAGGCCACCGCCGCCGAGCGCGAGGCGCGCAGGGAGCGGGCGCGGGAGATGGACGCCGAGAGCGAGTCGGGCACCATCGACCTGCTGGTGCGCTTCGCAGAGGCCGAGCTCGCACGCGAGCGGAAGACCTAGGCGCTCTCGATCAGCGGCAGGATGTGCTCTTCGAGCCAGAGCCGGTTGCTGGAGATGATCTTGCAGATACTCGATTCCGACATACCAAGCTCAGAGCCGATCTCGGCCAGAGACGCCCCTTCCGACCTACGCTTGACGATCACCGGAAGCCGTCCGTCTGGAGCTGTGTGGGCCCTCGCCATGACTAAGTGCATGGCTTCTTCGTCCAGCTCATCTCTGGCGGTCGCGACGTCAGCAACGAGGCTTCCTCCGTTTTCTGAGATCGAATCCTCTCCTCCGATCCATCTCAGTCCTCCGCCGCGCCTGGATGGTCCTTCTGTTCGCTTGTAGTCGTCGATCGACCATCTGATCTTCTTGGCCGCGTAGGCCCGCTCTTGCTCTAGGCTGGAGAAGGAGACCTCTCTGGAACGGAGGAACACGAGCAGCCCTTCGTAAGCGGCGCTGACAGCTTCCTCGTACCCGATGCCGCGCTGAGACGCCTTCTCGGAGGCGATCCGGTGCGGGAGATCCTTCAGGCGTTCGAACCGCTCAGTCTCCTCCTTGTTCCGCTTCGCGGCAGCCATGAAGCCGCGGAAGTAGGCGAGGCGCTCACCTTCTCCGTGGAGCTCGGGCGGGCACTCGACCAGAGCCCTTCGTAGGACGTCCACATCTGGCGTGTAGCCAACGCCTCGAATCAGCTCCAAGCCCTGCTTCTGCTTCGCCCTCCGGCGCTTCCTGTAGATCTTCTTTGCCTCAGGGTGGGCGGCGTACCACGCCTTGGTGTTGGTGCGCCCGCAGGCGCGGCAGACGCCACGCCGCCAGCGGCCGTTGGCGCAGGTCAGGAACTCTCCTAGGTCTTTCTTCTCCAGGCACTTGGTGCAGACCTTCCGTTCCTCAATCGTATCTTGCATGGGCATCGTCGGATGGTAGGGTGTCCGAATGAGCGAAGCAACCTGCCCGGCATGTGGAACGAGCCTGACGCCTGCGAGCGACTCCGTCTCGCATCTTGAGCTGACGCGCAAGGCTCCGTACCGGATGAAGACGGTCGAGTACGTCGCCTGCGAGCTCTGTGGGCTCGTTGCGAAGCTCCCGCTGCCAGAGGAGGCCGAGCTCGCGGACTACTACCAGAACTCATGGCAGTACGCCTCAGGCCGCCCAGGCCAGGGCCGCGTGGCGGAGTTCGTGCAGCGTGGAGCGTACTCCTGGGATGGTGCGGGCAGGTTCCCACTGAAGGTGCAGGGAGGTGCGCTCGTTCGGATCGGGTCCGGCACTGTCATGGAGGTTGGCTCGAAGGGCCAGGATCTTGCGAGGGAGCTGGAGCTCTTCGGCATTCATCTCGATGCTGCGCCAGGCTTCGACGCTCAGCCGCAAGCGGAGGGCGTGAAGCGGGCATGGCTAGGAGACGGTCTCGTCGAGAAAGCCGACCATGCGCTTGTCATCGCGGCCCACATCCTGGAACACGTCCGCTTTCCTGCTCTCTTCATGTGCGACCTCGCGCGCCTAACAGCGGAGGGCGGGTACATCTACGTCGAGGTTCCATCGCTGCGCGGCGGGTTGCGCGACGTCGGCCTCTGTGACGACCTCAACAGAAACCATCTATGGCATTTCGGCCTTGGTGCCTTGGCACGCCTCGGGTCTCTAGCTGGCGCCGTCGTGCAGCTCGAAACAGACCTGACGCTACCTGGTTGGCCAGTCGATCGGATGCTCGTTCGCAAGGATGCCGGAGACTCCCTCTACTGCATCGGAGCGATGCAGAGCGACATCCGCTCCGAGTACGAGAAGGCAGCAGACTTCCTCATGGAGCATGGAGAGAACGAGATCGGACTAGTCGGTGCGTCGCACTCCTATGCGCAGCTTCTGGACATCTGTCCGGCGCTCGTGAAATTCAAGGTCTTCGACAGCTTCAAGGCAGGCGAGACGATGGAGACCTTGAGAGGAAAGACGGTCACGATCCTCCCTCTCGACTGGGCCAGCCTCGGACAAGTCTCTGGTCCCTTCTACGCTACGACCCGCTCCTATAACTCCTACGTCGATCTGCGTAGCTGGTGCTACAGGAACCGCCCCGCCATGAAGCTGAAGACACCCTACGCAAACATCGCAGTCGCCACGAACGAGTTCTCGGTCGAGTGCGATCTCTGCAAGCGCCCGATGAACGAGCTCGGTGCCCGCGCGGTGTCCGCCCTGTGATCCTTCAGCATGTTGGGATCGTTGTGGCTCGCGACAAGGTCGCTGACGCAGTTCGCACCTATCTTCAGCTCGGCTACAAGCCAAAGCTTTGGGTTCGTCGCGACGCGCCTTGGATCGGGGAGATGGTCGGTCGTCCTGGGGCCGACATCGAGATCGTCCACATGGCTAAGGAGGGGCACACGGTCGGAATCGAGCTCCTCGCCTACTTCAAGGATGGCCCTCCGATCGGAGTGCATCACCTAGCGTTCGAGGTTGAATCGATCTCGGATGTCTGCGCCTCGATGGAGGCGAAGATACTCGGAATGTCCACCATCCCCGACGGCCCGAACGTTGGCGCCTGCTGCGCCTACGTCAGGGCGCCTAGCGGCGAGACGCTGGAACTGATCGTGAGGCCGAATCCGTGAACGAGCGAGACGCTGAGACTCTACGGGCGGCGTGGGAGGAGCTGATCGGTGCTGGCCGTCTATTGGACGTGGCCTCGAAAATCGCCGCCGGAAGGATGGCTAGAGAGCCTTGGGATGATGACTCGGCGAGAGTGTGCGCGGACGCTGCGGAGCGGATAATCGCGGAGATCCAGCGCAGAAAGAAGCTGAGGTTCCCTGGGCCGCCTAGCGACGTTTCCTCTTCCACTTCAGGATCCCCGTCCCCCGATCAGCCCGGCTGAACTCGCACCCAACCTTCTTAGGGATGCCGCGCGTTGACTTCCCGTGGCACGCGGCCGCCATTGCTCTCGCCTGGGCTTTCGTCTTGCTCGGCATGGATCGCTTCCTTGATGTTCTCGTGTCGTGGGTGTCCACAGTCCGTTCTGTCACACCATCCGTACTTCCAGGCGTAGCGGGTCACGCCCAGGAACTCGATCACATCCCAGCGCTCCATGTCCAGCGTGTCCTTCGACACCAGATTGCCGTCCGTGAACTCCTCGCGCTCGTTCGGTTGCAAGTAGACGAGGTGTGGCATCACCTGGAGATGACTGGGAGACAGCGAACTTCAAAGATGACCGGGTAGAGGCCATCCGTCGCGTGCGTGAGCAGGTAGGAGATCCGGAAGGTGTGCCCTCCCTCCCACGCCACCTCGTTCGACGTGATCGTATCCCCGAAGTTGAACCCCTCTGCATCCACACTCCACGCCTGGAGCGAGTTGAAGACCGTGGAGGCGACGCTCCGTGTGGTCGTCAAGAGGGCCGTGGTCGGTGCTGTGCTGGAGAGGTCGTACACGTTCAGCTCCACGCTGCCCGTGAAGCTCGCCTGAGTCAGGACGTCATCCGTCCGGAAGTCGGTCAGGCGAGCCCTCGGGAACTTCGACCCGGGCTCGTTGACCTCGCTCCGGAAGATCAGGGGGACGGCCATGGCGCGATCGTACCCATCAGACGGTCTCGCCTGCTAGGCCGCCTTCCTCCAGCACCGTCCCACGCTCTGGGCTCTGCTGTAGGACGGCTCCAGCCGGCCCGAGGGCTGAGAGGCCATCCGCCAGAGCCGGCCCTACGAGGCCGTCTGAGAGGCTCTCTGTGTCTCCGAGGACGAGCTTCCGGTGAAGGATGGAGCGGAACTGGTCCGAGAGCTGCTCGGTGTCCGAGGTAGCGGAGCTGAGGTTCCCCGGGGCGAAGCCGAGAACGGCCATCCTCCCGGCTGCCGCCAGGCTGTAGGTGAGCTGCCAGCCGGAGGCCGTGTTCGCAGCCCTCGTGGCTCTCGTCGCCACGGCCCCAGAGTCGTTCAGCAGCATCAGGGCCTTCGTCTCGAAGAGCGAGTCCGTGGCTGATGGCGTGCCTCCGTTGATCGCGACCCCTTCCTTGATGCGGGCACCTCCAGAGAACTCCGATGAGGTCGTGGAGGCGAAGAAGCTCTGGGTGGCCGCGGACGCTCCGTCGGTCGTCGTGTTCGTCGCGTTGACGGCTGTCGCAAGCCCGAGGACGACGGAAGGGGCGAAGCCGAGGCCGGTGTACGCCTGCGTCCCAGTGGCTCCCGGGATCGTCTCCAGTGCAACGCCGACCTGGGCGGTGTCGGCAAACTTGCAGAAGAGTCCCTCGGCAGCGATGGAATTGGTCGTGAACGTGACGGTCGTTGCGCCGATCGCAGTTGCGGTGGCGAAGGTGCTGACGCCGGCCACGATCTGTCCGTGGCACCGATCGTTCTCGGCGACTCCATCGGCGTCCGTCGTGGTGACGCCAGTCAGCCAGTTCGAGACGACGCAGACTTGCTTCAGGCCGGAGCGGATCAGGAAGCCGAGGTTGGGCTCGGCATCGTTCCCATAGCTGCCATCGGTTCCTCCGAAGCTCCCTCTCGTGCTCAGGAGCACGGCAAAGTCCGTCTGGAAGCCCGGAGTGGTTGTGGCTGCGATCGGCTTGATGCTAACGCCCGACAGGCCGCCGATCAGGAGGATCACCATCTCGTACGCGGTGTCTGGTGTCGTGGTCCAGTCGAGCCGGATGCCATTCGCAAGCCCACTCGTGGCCCTGTCGATGACGCGACAGGCCGCGATCGGTGCGTTCGCCGACGGGCTCACGACGATCAGAAAACGCGGGTTGGTGCCGGCCGATGCGCCAGTGCGGTTGAGCGTTGTGGTGACGGCGTTTCGTGCCCGCGACGCGGTGCAGGACGCCTCGGCAACGCCCGCGGTCGCCGACACATTCTTGGTGCAGATGCCGACGCACATCCGGCCGTGAGCGGTAGGGGTGCCGCCGTCGCCGGAGTGCCCGAAGATGAACCCGATCGCCGCTGAGAAGTCCGTGATGAGCGGGCTCGTGATGTTCTGCAAACCACCAGCGAGCGGCGCTTGCGTTCGGATGAGCGCGAACTCTGTCGCCACTAGAACACCTTGCCCCTGCGGATCGACTTGCGTGCGATCAGACCACGCCCGGAGCTGAACCCATCCGAGATCTGCTCGGTGTCGGAAGTCACGAGCACACGGCCGAGGCGGAGTGTCACAGCATCCGAGATGCGCTCGGTCTCCCCGAACGACGTGATATTCGTTGCCAGCTTGAACGCCGGAGAGTCGGAGATCTGCTCGGTATCAGACGTCTTGATGAAGTAGCCGAGCGTGAGCTGGGCGGCATCGGAGATCTGCTCCGTGTCCGTTCCGACCAAGGCGCCCGGAGTCTGGAGCTTCAGAACCGACGCGTCAGAGATCCTCTCCGTTTCCGAGAAGTCCGTGTGGCGGTTGAGGACGAGACGAGGCGAGTCAGTGATCTGCTCCGTGTCGTTGAACGGGCGATGCTCACCGACGATCCGGCTGAAGGCATCCGAGATCTGTTCCGTCTCTGAGATGACTCTTCGGTCTGCCTGGAGGAACGAGAACTGATCCGAGACCTGTTCGGTGTCGCTCGTCGGCAAGCGGTTCGTGACCGCGAGCGTGTGCGACTCCAGAATCGTCTCTGTCTCGCCGACCGGGAGGATGTTCCGGATCTTGAGGACGGCCCCGTCGGAGATCTGCTCCGTCTCTGCGATGGCCCTGATCGGTTGGCCAATAGCGATGATCGCAGAGAGCCTCGCAGCGACAGACGCCGTGTCTACGTTCACGACTGGGCCGGCTGCACCAACGTTCACATGCGACAGCTCCCAGTCGCGTACCAGCGTTCCGCCGGCAACTGGCTTCAAGAGATCGACCAGTTTCGAGCTCGTGACGCTACGCGTAGCGGAGCTCGTTCCGCCAAGGTTCGTGTCGCCAGCCTGGAGGCTGACTACGACAGACTCGGTGCCAGTCCACCAGCCGTCAGAGATCACCGAGCGCGTGGCATTCGAGCGTTGCGTCGAGTTCACGGTCGCGAGCATGGTTCCGACTACGCCGTAGGCGGCCGGAGTCATGCCGAGCGTGATAGTCTTATTGCCAGTCGTCGAAGTGTCGAGCCAGGGAGCGCCTCCACCTGGATCTGTCGTCGGGAGCACGACTGCGCGGAGAGCGACCTGCGTCCGGAAGTGGATGAAGAGGATCGCCGTGCTGATGTTCTCGGCAGCGTCACGTTTCGTGAAGCGCGGCGTATTCCCGTTCCATAGCGTCAGTTCAAGGCCAGCTCCGTCAGTTGCTTCATCGGCACGGTATGCGACTCGGTTATCGCAGAGGCGCGTGCTCCCTTTCCATAGTAGCGGAGAGCGATCCTGATTTTGATCACTGATGCAAAATTGCTCGATGGCGCCAGCGAGCGTCTTCACTGCGTATCCGATGCCAACGCGTCCGTCCGCTGTATCGGAGTCCGCCGCGTATGCGCTCCAGTGTGAGTAGAAGACAGCGAGGTCCGGTGAGAAGCCGAGATCTGGCACGTCCTGTGTCGAGTCCTGCGTACCCGTGTGCGTGAACTCAACCACCTTCACGTCGATGTCGTCGCCGTACCAGTCGAGCGAGGTGATGAGCGAGGCTGCGTTGAGT
>Ga0075435_100001624_pt1 | contig 14553 bp, 15 predicted proteins | sample RhiMethybrSRZTD4_FD_75302 | JGI IMG/M metagenome (GOLD analysis project Ga0075435, IMG submission 75302) | Populus rhizosphere microbial communities from Tennessee, USA - Rhizosphere MetaG P. TD hybrid SRZTD4 | ecosystem: Host-associated > Plants > Roots > Rhizosphere > Soil | place: USA...
TTGATCTCCTGCTGGCGCTGGCCCTCGGACTTGGCGATCAGCGCGCGCTTCTCGCGCTCGGCGGTGATCTGCGCCTGCATCGCGCGCAGGATCGATTCCGGCGGCGTGATGCTCTTGATCTCGTAACGCAGCACCTTGATGCCCCAGTTGCGCCCCGCCTCGTCGAGCTCCTGGACGATGTGGCGGTTGATTTCCTCGCGCGACTCGAAGCTCTTGTCGAGCTCCATCTTGCCGATCACGCTGCGCAGCGTGGTCTGGGCGAGCTGGCTGATGGCGGCGATGTAGTTGGCCGAGCCGTAGGAGGCCATGCGCGGGTCGGTCACCTGGTAGTAGAGGATGCCGTCCACCGCGAGCTGCGTGTTGTCCTTGGTGATGCACACCTGCTCGGGCACGTCGAGCGGCACTTCCTTCAGCGAATGCACGTAGGCGACGCGGTCGAGGAACGGGATGATCAGGTTGAGGCCCGGCTCGAGCACGCCCTGGAAGCGGCCGAGGCGCTCCACCACCCAGGCGCTCTGCTGCGGCACGATGCGCACGCCCTCGATGACGAAGGCGACCACCACGCCGATGACCAGCACCCACCCCCAGTAGCCCGACAGCGCGGGCACCATCGCCGACACGAACGCGGCGCCGATAGCGATTGCCAGTTTCCAGAGCATGTTCTTCCCTCCCCTAAGGGTGCCTGCTTGCAACCTTGAGCGTATTGCCCTCGGTCGCAACGACGTAAAGATTTGCGCCAGGCTCGAGCGCCTCGGCGCCCTCGACCAGCGCGTCCCAGCTCGCGCCACGGTAGCGCACGCGCGCGCGGCGCGCGCCGGCGTCGACCCAACTCTCGAAGCTTGCCGGCATGCCGGCGTCGATCGGCGCCATTTTTTGCCCGCCGGTCTTCGCGCGGTATAAGTGCACGCCGTAGCAGCCGGCGGCCGCGACGACCGCCGCGACGACGGATTGCGCCGGGAAAGCGTGCCCGAAGTAAGCCACCGCGCCCGCGCCAAACGCGGCCAGCGCCAGCATCAGGAGATAGAAGGTGCCGGTCACCAGCTCGGTGATCACCAGCGCAAGACCGAGGATGGCCCAGGCGAGAGCAGGGTCCATGGGGCGGCTAATTTAGCACGCTAGAATCGTTTGATGCGGAAGCGCGTCGGCCGCAAGATCGGTCTCACCAATCGCGGCATCTGGCCAAAATACGGCGTCCACCAGCCGATCTGGGGCACGGTCTATGACGATACGCTGACCGTGGCGCGCGACGGCAAGGCGAGCGTCGCGCTGCGTGGTCTCGCGCACCCGCGCATCGAGCCCGAAATCTGCTTCAAGCTCTCCGCTCCCCCTCCGCTCTCCGATGATCCGGCGCGGCTGCTCGGCGCCATCGAATGGGTGGCGCATTCGATCGAGATCGTGCAGTGCCGCAACGCGGACTGGAAACTGACGCTGGCCGACGCGGCCGCACAAAACGCGTTTCATGGCCACCTGATTCTGGGTTCGCCCGTTCCGGTCGCCGGGATTTCCGGCCTGCCAGATCTGCTGCCGAAACTGCAATGCTTTCTATTTCATGATGACCGGCAAGTCGACCACGGCCGTGGCGCCAACGTTCTCGACAGCCCGCTGCTCGCACTGGCGCACCTGGTGCGCGCATTGGCCGCCGAGCCCGGCGCGCCGGCTCTCGTCGCGGGCGAAGTCGTCAGCACCGGCACCATGACCGACGCGCATCCGGTGGCGGCCGGCGAGACCTGGCACACCGAAATTGCCGGCCTCGCGCTCGAAGGGCTCGAACTGCGGTTCACATGAGGCCGCTCGAGGGCATCACGGTCGTCGCGCTCGAGCAGGTCATCGCTGGGCCGTTCGCCACGCGCCAGCTCGCCGAGCTCGGCGCGCGCGTCATCAAGATCGAGCGGCCCGGGAACGGCGACTCGGCCCGCGCCTACGACACCACGGTCAAGGGGCTGTCGTCGCACTTCGTGTGGGTGAACCGCTCCAAGGAAAGCCTGACGCTCGACGTGAAGCAACCCGGCGCGAAGCAGGTATTGCATCGCCTGATTGAAAAAGCGGATGTCTTCCTGCAGAACCTCGCCCCGGGCGCCGCCGACCGCATCGGGCTCGGTCCCTCCATCCGGAAACAATTTCCAAGGCTGGTGTGGTGCGGCATTTCAGGCTATGGGCCGGAGGGTCCCTACGCGTCCAAGAAGGCCTACGACCTGCTGGTGCAATGCGAAGCCGGCCTGCTTTCCGTGACCGGGAGCGCCGAGGCCCCGGCCAAGGCGGGCATTCCCGCGGCCGACATTGCCGCCGGCATGTACGCCTTGTCCTCGATCCTCGCCGCGCTGCTGCGCCGCGAGCGCAGCGGGGAAGGCGCGACTATCGAAGTGACGATGCTCGAAGCCCTGGGCGAGTGGATGGGGTTCCCCGCGCTGTTCGCTGCCTATGGCGGAACGGCGCCGCCGCGCTCCGGCGCTCACCACGCCACCATCGTGCCCTACGGTCCGTTCAAGGCGGGCGACGGCAAATCCGTCTTTCTCAGCGTGCAGAACGAGCGCGAATTCACGGCGTTCTGCGACCGCGTGCTGCGCAAGGGCGCGCTGAAAACCGACGCGCGCTTTGCGACCAGCCCGGCGCGGTTTCAAAACCGCGAGGCAATGCATGCCGAGATCGACGCGGTGTTCGCCAAGCTCACGGCAAGCGAGATCATCGCGCGGCTGGAAGCCGCCGACATCGCCCACGCGAACCTGAACGACATGCAGGGCTTCTGGCGTCATCCCCAGCTCGCCGCGCGTGGCCGCTGGGCGAAAGTCGGCTCGCCCGGCGGCGAGCTCGATCTCCTCAAGCCGCCGTTCAACCTGTCGGCGTTCGAGCCGCGCATGGACCCGGTGCCCGCGCTCGGCGAGCACACCAGGGCGATCCTGTCGGAACTGGGCTACGGGAAGGGCGAGATCGACGCCCTGGCGGCGCAGGGCGCGATCTAGGGACCGCAGCAGTCCGAGGTGTGCACGCGGTGGTCGTATTCCCACTTACCCTCGTGCCAGCCCTTCATGTAGTTCGCCTCGTCCGCTTTGACCTTGAAGGCCTGGCACTGCTCGGCGTACACCTCGAGCATCGGCCGCAGGCCGCCGAGCGCGTCGCGCCAGCCATAGTCATACCAGTTGGCGCTGTGGCAATCCGGCTCGGTCATCGACACGCAGCCCGCGGCAAGCGCGGCCGCGGCGATCCACGCCGCGCTAATCCACCGACTGCGTCTGGCGCTGCTGTTGCTCGTAATAGCCATGGATCCATCCCTCGCGGTAGCGCGCGCGGTCCGGCTGCACGCCGTGCGGGCTGCACCAGCGGGCGTAGAGATCATCCTGCGGCTGCAGCCCGAGGATCGCGTCGCGGAATGCCAGGTCGTACCAGTTGGCGGCACGACAATCTGCGGCCTCCATGCCGGCGCAGCCGGCGAGCGTCAGCATGGCGAAAGCCGCAGTAAGCAGGGATTTCATGCCTGCGAGAACAGGCGCGGGACCACGGGTATTCCCCGTGCGCTACGCGGTCTTGGGGCGGCTGGTCTCGATGCCGGCGGCACGCGCCAGGTCGCGATGGATGCGCGCGACGCGCTCCACTTCGCCCTTGGCCGGAAAGCGCTCGTAGAAGCCTTCGTCGCGGAATTGCTTCGCCATCTCGGCCCAGGGCGCGAGCCGCGATTCCCAGCGCGCCAGGCGGCCGGATTCCGGCTCGGCGTCGTCGCGCGCGAGGTCCGCGCACACCCGCACCATCGCCTTGATGGTGACGGGCTTGGTGACCATGTAGTTCTCCTTGCCCCACACCGCGTCGCCGAATACCGCGCGCGCCGCCTTGAAGAAGTCGCGCACCACGGCGTAATAGCGCGGCACTTCCTTGGAGCTGCCGCCGGCGAGCTGGATCGAGCGCCAGCGCCCGCGCACCCAGCGGTGCAGCTCGTTGAACAGCTCGGCCTGCAGCACCCACTTGTCGCGCTGGCTGCGGCCGCCGAGGCGGTTGATGCGGTAGCGCAGCGGGCTGTCGCCCTCGACGTAGAGCCGCTCGACCAGGCGCGCGGCGAACTTGCGGTCGGGCGCGGCGAAGGACACGTGCTCGTACAGGTCCACCAGGTGGCTCTTGTTGATGCGCGTCGGCGTCGAATTGATGATGACGAACATCTCGGTGGCGAAGTCCTCGCTGCGCCCGTCGAAGATGATGCAGGGCACGTTGATGGTGGAGGCGTCGTCGGGCCGCTCGTGCAGGTAGAACTGCAGCGCCGCCAGGCGGTGCTGTCCGTCGATGATCAGGTACTTCGACGCCGGCTCGGCGATGCTGCCGGTGCCGCCTTGCCCGTCGCCGCGGAAATTGAGCCGCTCGGAGGTGAACAGCAGCACCGTCCCGGGGATCGGCGGCTGCGTCACGGCGGTCTCGTAGAAGTTCTTCAGCTGGCGCACCTTGGAGCGCGACAGGGCGCGCTGGAACGCCTTGTCGGTGCGCTCGATCCTGGAGATGAACTGGGCGATGTCGTCATCCTGGGAGACCCGGCCGGGGTTGATTTCCTCCCCCTCGCCGTAGAAGCGGCTGATGAAGCGCACCTTCGCCAGCAGGTCCTTGGCACGGTAGCTGACGAAGTAAAAAACCCCGTCTTTCTGCCGGATCTGCGTAGCTTGCATTAGTTAGTGCTCCCCTTCAGGACCCGGCCCTATCCGGGTGTTCTACCGGCCTCTCTGGCCCGGTCCGGACGGGCCCCTTGGCCCGCCGAACCGCGGACTATACCGGAAAGGCCTAGAGCGAGCAGGCAGGAAGCATCAGGGCCTGCAGCACCTCGGCCGTGCGCCGGTCCTGCACGAAACCGACCACTCCGGAATGCGCGGTGAGGGCCTTGGGCAGCAGCGGCAGCGCGCGGCGCTCGGCGACGCGGTTTCCGGCGCCGAAGGCGAAGGGACCCTGCCATTCGAGCACCACGTAGTCGTGCGCCAGGGTCCGTCCGCTGTTTTCGCCGGCGGCCACCCGACTCTCCAGGCGGTTCTGGTAGGCCGCGAGGTACAGGGCGGGCTCGTCGGCCGGCCCCAGGAGCTCCGCCGCCGCCGTCACGTCGAGCCGCGTGCCGGTGGCGGACTGGATTTCCAGGCGGATGCGGGCACGCGCCGGCCGGGCGTTGATCTTCGTCACCGCGTCATCGAAGCTGCGGCCGCCCCAGTCGCGGAAATCGCGCCCCTGCAGCACCACCTGCGGCGTATAGACGAGGGCCAGCTTCTGCAGCTGGGAGAGCTTGCGCTGGCGCAGGGAAAACTCGCGCCTGGCGTAGGGATCCTTCCAGCCGATGTAGTCCCAGTAGTCCACGTGAAGCGAGAGCGGCACAACCCGGTCGGGGGCATAGCCCGCGGGTCCGAGGCTGGAGAGCCAGCGGTCGGCCGGCGGGCAGCTGCTGCAGCCCTCCGAGGTGTAGAGCTCAACCAGCGCCGCCGTCCGCGGACCGGATTCGGCGACGCACTTGGCGGCGAAAGCCGGGTTCACGAAAAGACACCCCAGAAAGGCAATGAGCAGGCGCACGCAGATTGGTCGAAATGAAGGCGTCCAGATTACGCCCCCTCGAACCATAATCGCCGATGGCCCACCCGTTTTTCTTCCTGGCTTCCGCGGTCTGGAACTTCGGCCTCGGCATGACCTGGCTGGTCGTACCGCTCTACGCCCATGCCCAGGGCCTCTCCAACGCCGATATCGGCCTGCTGTTTGCAACGCCGGTGCTGGCCCAGGCGGTCCTCAACCTGCTCGGCGGCGCCTACACCGACCGCATCGGCGGCCGGCGGATCATGCTGGGCTCCTGCCTGATCACCGTCGCCTCGGGTTTCTGGTTCCTCGCCGCGCAGGGCTTCTGGATGCTGATGGCCGGGCAGCTCGCCCTGGTGGTGTCGCGCGCGGCGTTCTGGCCGGCCACGTGGGCCATGGCGAGCGAGCTGCCCGGGGGACGCGGCCGGCAGCTCGGGCAGCTCAACGCGGTCACCAATTTCGGCCAGATCCTGGGCACCGTGGCCTCGGGCTTCCTGCTGGGGCTCGCGGGCTTCAACGCCTCGTTCCTCGCCCTCTCGGCGATCGGCCTCGCCTCATTCGTCGCCGGGCTCGCCGCCGAGCACGCGCCGCACAAGCCGCACGCCGCGCCGCGCTCGATCCTCGCCGGCTACCGCCCCCTCCTCGGGCGGCCGATCATCCTCTACTGCGTGCTGTGCGCCTACCTCTCGGCGCTGCCCTTCTCGCTCACGGTGTCGTTCTACCCGCTGTTTCTCGCCGCCTACGGCTACGGCGAGGAGACTTCGGGCATCCTGATGGCCCTGCGCGCCGTCGGCTCGATCGCGGCGAGCCTGTTCGGCTCGAGGTTCGTGCGCACCGGGCCGCAGACCCTGTGGCCGGTCACCTGCGGCGTCGCCGTCGCCGCCGCCGTCGGCCTGATGCCGACGATCAACCACGCTCTGCCGATCGGCATCTGGATGCTGCTATTGGGTGCCGGCTCCGCGGCGATGACCCTCTATTTCCAGATCACGATCTCGGAGGTGAGCGGCCCGGAGCTGCGCGGCTCGGCCCTCGCCCTGGGCGGACTCGGCTGGAGCGTCTCGCACCTCAGCACCCCGCTGATCATGGGCTTTCTCGCCGACCGCTTCGGTCTGGTGCAGGGCTTCTACGTCCTCGGCGGCCTCGCGCTGGCCACCGCAATTGCGCTAGCCTTCATGCGCCAGTGGGCGTTCGCGCAGAAATGACCCGTCTCTATCTCGTCGCTGCCGTTGCCTCCAACGGCGTCATCGGCAAGGACGGCGGCATGCCGTGGCGGCTGCCGGAGGACCTGAAGCACTTCAAGAATCTGACCCTCGGCCACCCGGTGATCATGGGCCGCAAGACCTGGCAATCGCTGGGGAAGGCGCTGCCGGGCCGCGAGAACATCGTGGTCACGCGCCAGCCGGGTTACGAGGCGCCCGGTGCGGCGGTGGCGAGCTCGCTCGATGCGGCGCTGGCGCTGTGCGCCGGCGAGTCCACGGCGTTTGTCATCGGCGGCGGCGAGTTGTACGCCGCGGCGCTGCCACTCGCAGCAGGGCTGGTGATCACGGAGATCCAGCGCGACTACGAGGGCGACGCGCGCTTTCCGCAATACGACCACTCGCGCTGGAAGGAAACCCAGCGCGAGCGGCATGTGGCGGCGGATGGGACGAAGTTCGACTTCGTCCTGTACGAACCTACGTAGTCTCGAACACCCTCACTTCGGGCAGCGGAAAGCCGTTGAACTGGCTGGCGTAGGCCGTGGTGTAGGCGCCGGCGTTGCGGATGTAGATGAAATCGCCTTCCTGCAGGTCCGAAGGCAGCGGCTCGTCGCGCATCACGATGTCCACCGAGTCGCAGGTCGGGCCGCCCACCGTCCAGCTGATGTCGTGGCCGGAGCGGTCGGTGCGGATGCGGTAGCGCAGGCCCTCGCTCGCCTCGATCACGCCGCCGAACAGGCCCGCGTCCCAGTGCATCCAGCGCTTGCCGGCGCGCGTCGCGGTGCCGAGGACGCGGCAGACGAAGTAGCCGGCGTCGGACACGAGGTACCGCCCGGGCTCGGCGATCACCTGCACGTCCTCGGGGAAAGCCTTGAGGCCCTCGTTCACCACCTGGCCGATGACCTCGATCGAAGGGATCGGCTTGACGTGGCGCACGGGGAAGCCGCCGCCGATGTTGATCAGGCGCGGCCTGAGCCCGGCCTTGGTCATGACGTCGAACAGCGTGCGCGACTTCTCCAGCGCCACGCGCCAGTTCTCCGGGTTGCGGCACTGCGAGCCGACGTGGAAGGTGATCCCCGCCAGGTCGGCGCCGAGCTTGGCGGCGAGCGCCACGATCTCGCGCGCATCCGCGGCGCCGGCGCCGAACTTGCCGGAGAGCGGCCAATCGCTGCCGATGTTGGGCGCGGCAATGCGCAGGTAGATCCTGGCGTCGGCCTTGGTTTCGGCCACCCGGCGCAGCTCGTCGGGGCTGTCGACCACGAACCATTCGACGCCCTTGGCGGCGGCGTAGGCGATCGACTCGCGCGACTTGATCGGGTTGGAGAAGAACACCTCCGCCGCCGGCACGCCCAGCGCCAGCAGCACGTCGAGCTCGGCCACCGAGGCGATCTCGAAGCCGCAGCCCTCCTGCGCCAGCGCCTTCAGCACGCGCCGGTCGGGGTTGGCCTTGACCGCGTAGTGCGGCCGCACGCGCGGCATGGCGGCGCGGAAGCGCTGCACCTTGCCGCGCACGATGGCGGTGTCGATGAGCAGGAACGGACGGGTGTACTTCTGGCGGGCGGCCTGGCGCACCAGCTCGAAGTCGAGGCTGACTTCGGGGTGCGTATCGAAGAGCTGCTCTTGCGGCTGCTGCCTTGCGACTGCGGACTGTCTTGTTCTGGAGATACTACTAGGAGGGCGATCGCCCATATCTTCTCTCTCCCCGAAATGACCTAGGTCTCAGGAATATCACGAACGCAAACGTCGTAAATCGGACTGCTGCTGCTCTGGAACACCTGCTCTCCCCCACTGAATCCAAAAGGAAAAAAACTTGAGCGAAGTATAGGGTTACGACTTTTCATGTCAAGAGTTTTTTTGTGATTTGTCGTGGCCGCGCGTCAGGCGGCGGGTGCGGCCAAACCACAACTGGTAGTTTAAGAAACCGCGCTAAGTACTAGATACGGGGGAGAGTTACGCCCTTCTGTCCCTGGTACTTGCCGCCGCGGTCCTTGTAGGAGGTCGCGCAGACCTCGTCGGATTCGAGAAAGATCACCTGCGCCACGCCTTCGTTGGCGTAGACGCGCGCCGGCAGCGGCGTGGTGTTGGAGAACTCCAGCGTCACGTGGCCTTCCCATTCGGGCTCGAGCGGCGTGACGTTGACGATGATGCCGCAGCGCGCGTAGGTCGACTTGCCGAGGCAGATGGTGAGCACGTTGCGCGGGATGCGGAAATACTCGACGGTGCGCGCCAGGGCGAAGGAGTTGGGCGGGATGATGCACACCGGGCCGCTGAAATCGACGAAATTCTTCTCGTCGAAGTGCTTGGGATCGACGATGCTCGAATTGATGTTGGTGAAGATCTTGAATTCGGTCGAGCAGCGCACGTCGTAGCCGTAGCTCGAGGTGCCGTAGGAGACGATCCGGCGGCCCCGGCGCAGCTTGACCTGCCGCGGCTCGAACGGCTCGATCAGGCGGTGCCGGCGCGCCATGCGCCGGATCCAGCGATCCGATTTGATCATGTGTTCTGGACGACGATGTTCGGGAACTTGGCGGTCATGTCGCGCTGCGACTCGGCGATCTTGACGGCGCAGCGCCGCGCGATGCGCCGGTAGATCTCCGCCACCTTGCCGTCCGGGTCGGCGACCACGGTGGGCTTGCCCGAGTCGGCCTGCACGCGAATCGACTCGTCGAGCGGCAGCTGGCCGAGGAGCTCGGTGCCGTAGTCTCTTGCCATCTTCTCGGCACCGCCCGAGCCGAAGATATGGCTCTCGTGGCCGCACTTGGGGCAAATGTGCGTCGACATGTTCTCGACGATGCCGAGAATCGGGATGCCGACCTTCTCGAACATCTTGAGGCCCTTGCGCGCGTCGATCAGCGCGATGTCCTGCGGCGTGGTGACGATCACCGCGCCGGTCACCGGCACCTTCTGCGCCAGGGTGAGCTGGATGTCGCCGGTGCCCGGCGGCAGGTCGACCACCAGGTAGTCGAGATCGCGCCAGCGCGTGTCCTTGAGCAGCTGCTCGAGCGCCTGGGTCACCATCGGCCCGCGCCACACCATCGGCGTGTCGATGTCGATCATGAAGCCGATCGAGCTCGCCTGCAGGCCGTGGCCCTCCATCGGCTCGATCGACTTGCCGTCCTTCGATTCGGGCCGGCCGGCAATGCCCAGCATCATCGGCTGCGACGGGCCATAGATGTCGGCGTCCAGCATGCCGACCGAGGCGCCCTCGGCGGCCAATGCGAGCGCCAGGTTGACCGCGGTGGTGGACTTGCCGACACCGCCCTTGCCGGAGGCGATGGCGATGATGTTCTTGATGCCGGGAACCAGCTTGACGCCGCGCTGCACGGCGTGCGCCACGACCTTGGAGCTGATGTTGACGGCGGCGCTCGCCGCGCCGGCCTGCTTCAGGGCCTGGATGATCTGGCGCCGGATCGGCTCGTGCTGGCTCTTGCCCGGGTAGCCGAGCTCGACGTCGAGCGACACCCCGCCGTTGACCACCTTGATGTTGCGCGCGGCGCGGCCGCTGACGAAATCCTTGCCGGTGTTCGGGTCGACGAGCTTTTGCAGCGTGGACTGAACGTCGGCTTCGCTGAAGGGCATCTTCGGAGTGTAAGCTAAAATTCCGCCCTTCCCGATGGCTTCCCGACGGCTTTTCGTTACCACTGCGCTGCCCTATGCCAACGGGCCGTTCCACATCGGCCACGTCATGGAGTACATCCAGGCCGACATCTGGGTGCGCTTCCAGCGCATGCAAGGCAACGAAGTGCATTTTGTCGGCGCCGACGACGCGCACGGCGCGCCGATCATGCTCGCCGCCGAGAAGGCCGGGCAATCGCCGGAGGCGTTCATCGGCGAAATTTCCAGGGGAAGAAAAGCCTACCTGGACGGCTTCCATATCGCGCACGACAACTGGCACTCGACGCATTCGCCCGAGAACACCGAGCTGTCGCAGGGGATCTACCGGCGGCTGAAGGCGAAGGGCCTGATCTACACCAAGCCGGTCGAGCAGTTCTACGACCCGGTGAAGAAAATGTTCCTCGCCGACCGCTACATCAAGGGCGAGTGCCCCAACTGCGGCGCCAAGGACCAGTACGGCGACGCCTGCGAGAACTGCAGCTCGGTGTACGGGCCGACCGCGCTGAAGCGTCCCTATTCGACGCTGTCGGGCGCCAAGCCCGAGCTGAAGACCTCCGAGCACCATTTCTTCAAGCTCTCCGACCCGAAGTGCAAGGACTTCATCCGGCAATGGCTCGAGCAGCCGGGACGCGTGCAGTCGCAGGTGTTCAACAAGGCCGTCGAGTGGCTCGACGGCGAAGGCGACAAGTCGCTCGCGGACTGGGACATCTCGCGCGACCCGCCCTACTTCGGCATCCGCGTTCCCGACCTCAAGGAGGAGAAATACCTCTACGTCTGGCTTGATGCGCCGATCGGCTACTTCGCCAGCCTGAAAAATTACTGCGCGAAGCGGAAGCTCGACTTCGACGCCATGGTGAAGCCGGGTTCGGGCACCGAGATGATCCACTTCATCGGCAAGGACATCATCTACTTCCACACCCTGTTCTGGCCAGCGATGCTCGAGTACGCGGGATACAAGACGCCCGACCACGTCTACGTGCACGGCTTCATCGGCGTCTCGGGCGAGAAGATGTCCAAGTCGCGCGGCACCGGCATCGATCCGTTGCGCTATCTGAAGCTCGGCATGAACCCCGAGTGGCTGCGCTATTACATCGCGGCGAAGCTCAACGCCAACGTCGAGGACCTCGACTTCAATCCCGACGACTTCATCGCGCGCGTCAACAGCGACCTGGTCGGCAAGTACGTCAACATCGCCGCCCGCGCCGCGAGCTTCATCTCCAAGTATTTCGACGGCAAATTGTCTGATTTTGGCGAGACCGCTGCGCCGAGCTGGGCCGCGGCGGTCGCTATCGACAAGGACATCGCGGCCGCCTATGACGGCCGGGAATTCGGCAAAGTCGTGCGCGATGTGATGGCCGTTGCGGACCGCGTGAACCAGCGCTTCGACCAGATCAAGCCCTGGGAGCTGGTGAAGAACCCGTCGAAGAAAGAGGAACTGCAGCGCGCCTGCAGCGACGCGCTGCACGCGTTCTTCACCCTCACGGTCTACCTGGCGCCCATGTTGCCGGCGACGGCGAAGCGGATCGCGCGCGAGCTTTTCGGCATCGAGCGGGACCTGGATTTCGAGGACCGCAAGCATCGTCCGTCCGCGATCCAGCCCTTCAAGCACCTGATCACCCGCGTCGACGAGAAGCAGATCGACCAGCTGTTCGACATCCCATCCGCAGCCAAGGAGCAAGCCGTGAGCGACACCCTCAGCATCGATGATTTCAACAAGCTCGACCTGCGCGTGGCGAAGATCGTCAAGGCCGAGCATGTCGAGGGCGCAGACAAGCTGCTGCGGTTGACGCTCGACCTTGGTAGTTCTACGCGCACGGTGCTCGCCGGCATCAAGGCGGCCTATGACCCCGCCAAGCTCGAAGGGCGCCTCGCGGTGGTGGTGGCCAATCTTGCGCCGCGCAGCATGAAATTCGGCGTTTCGGAAGGCATGGTGCTCGCGGCCTCGGGCGAGGGCCCCGGAATATTCCTGATTTCGCCGGATTCCGGGGCGCAGCCGGGGATGCGCGTCAAGTAAAATCGGGCGATGGAGAGCTCCGGCCGCACGCTGGTCTGCAGCGTGCTGTTTCTCGACATCGTCGAGTATTCGAAGAAGCCGGTCGCCGAGCAGCTGCACCTCAAGCAGGCGTTCAACCGGACGCTTGCCCTGGCGCTCGAGCAGGTAGCGGTCCGCGACCGCATCATCCTCGACACCGGCGACGGCGCCGCGGTCACCTTCATGGGCGACCCGGAGGACGCGCTGTTCGCCGCCATGACGGTGCGCGACGGCGTCGGCGAAGTGCCGGTGCGCCTGGGCATCAACCTCGGGCCGGTGCGCCTGGTGAAGGACCTGAACGGCCAGATGAACATCATCGGCGACGGCATCAACGTCGCGCAGCGCGTGATGAGCTTCTCCACGCCGGGCCAGCTGATGGTGTCGCGCTCCTTCTACGAGGTGGTGTCCTGCCTGTCGCGCGACTACGCCAACCTGTTCCGCCACGAGGGCGCGCGCACCGACAAGCACGTGCGCGAGCATGACGTGTACTCCGTGGTCGGCACCACGCCGACGCCGCGCCATCCCGGCACGCGCACGCAGCCGGGCGTGACGGCCGCCAGCTGGCTGGCGCGCCCCGGCCCGCTCGGCCTGCGCCGCTCGGCGCTGGTCGCCGCGCCGATCGCGTTCGTCGTCGCCATGGTCGCCGGCGGCGTCACGGCGCGCGCGCTGCGCGGCTCGCCCGAGCCCGCGTCGCAGGCCGCCGCGCTGGCCACGCCGGCGCCGAAGAAGCCGCTCGAGGCGCTGTTCCCGTCGGCCGCCGCGCCGGCGGCCCCCGCGCCGAAGACGGCCGAGCCACAGGAAAAGCGCACCGAGAAGAAGGCAGTGAGAACCGCGGCGCTCAGGACCGGCAAGATCGACCTGGGGGTCACGCCCTGGGGCGAAGTGCTGGTGGACGGCCGCAGCCGGGGCGTCAGCCCCCCGGTGCGCGAGCTTGAAATCTCCGCCGGGCCGCATACGATAGAGATCCGCAACACGACGTTTCCGGCCTACAAGGACCGCGTCGTGGTGAAGGCAGGGGAAACGCTCAGGATAAGGCACAGGTTCCGTTGATGACCCGGGGGATGATCGTGCTGGTGCTGGTGGCGGCGCTCGCGGCCTGCGAGAGCGCGCCGATGCAGTCGTTGCAGAAGCTGTTCCAGTCGAGTCCCGGCTCGGGCACGCTCAAGGCCGGCCTCAAGCAATACGACGACGGCGCCTTCGCCGATTCGGCGAAGACGCTGCACGCCGCCATCGGCGAGGGCCTCAACGACCCCGAGCTCGCCAACGCGCACAAGCACCTCGCCTTCATGCACTGCGCCGCCAACCGCGTGCAGTCCTGCCGGCAGGACTTCCGCATGGCGCTCGCGGCCGATCCGTCGCTGGAGCTCACGCCGGCCGAGGCCGGGCATCCGGTCTGGGGCCCGGTGTTCAAGTCCGTCAAAGCCGGCCGCTAAGCGCGCCGCCCGCGCATGGATCACCCGCAGCTCGGCCGCTACGCCATCCAGTCCGAGCTGGGGCGCGGCGCGATGGGCATCGTCTACAAGGCCACCGACTCGGCGCTCGAGCGCGTGGTGGCGGTGAAGACGGTCAACATGGCGCTCGAGCGCGACGGGGCCGACCGCTACGAGGAGCGCTTCTACCAGGAGGCGCGCGCCGCCGCCGGGCTCAACCACCCCAACATCGTCACGGTGCACGACGTCGGCAAGTCCGGCGAAGTGGTGTTCATGGCGATGGAGTACATCGAGGGCGTCGAGCTGCGCAGCCTGATCGGCGAGGGGCGGCCGCTGCGCCTGCCGCAGGCGCTGTCGATCGCGGCGCAGATCACCGAGGGCCTCGCCTATGCCCACTCGCGCGGCGTGGTCCACCGCGACATCAAGCCGGCCAACATCATGGTGGTGGCCAACGGGCCGGTGAAGATCACCGATTTCGGCATTGCGCGCCGGCGCGTGTCCTCGGAGCTGACGCAGACCGGCATGCTGATGGGCTCGCCGAAGTACATGTCGCCCGAGCAGGTGATCGGCAAGCGCGCCGACCACCGCTCCGACATCTTCTCGCTCGGCGTGATCCTGTACGAGATGCTGACCGGCGCGGCGCCGTTCAGCGGCGAGAACGTCACCGCCCTCATGTACCAGATCGTCAACTTCGCTCCGCCGGCGCCGAGCGCGGTCAACCGCGCGGTGCCCGAGATGCTCGACTTCATCGTCGCGAAGATGCTCG
>Ga0075435_100001626_pt1 | contig 14550 bp, 12 predicted proteins | sample RhiMethybrSRZTD4_FD_75302 | JGI IMG/M metagenome (GOLD analysis project Ga0075435, IMG submission 75302) | Populus rhizosphere microbial communities from Tennessee, USA - Rhizosphere MetaG P. TD hybrid SRZTD4 | ecosystem: Host-associated > Plants > Roots > Rhizosphere > Soil | place: USA...
TTCAAGGAACAGCGCCTCGAGGTCCCGCTGGCGCGCATCTCGCCGAACCTGATCAAGGCGGTGATTTCGGTCGAGGACCAGCGCTTCTACGACCACAGCGGCGTCGATCCCATCCGCATCGGCGCCGCGGTGGTGCGCAACCTCCGCGAAGGACGCCGCGCCGAGGGGGGCAGCACCATCACCCAGCAGCTCGCGCGGCAGACCTTCCTGTCGCGCGACAAGACCTTCCGCCGCAAGATCAAAGAGGTGATCGTCGCCGCGCACATCGAGCGCGAGTTCACCAAGCAGGAGATCCTCGAAATGTACCTGAACAAGGTCTATTTCGGGGACGGCCTCTACGGCGTCGAAGCGGCGTCGCTCGGCTACTTCGGCAAGCACGCCGCCGACCTCACGGTGGACGAAGCGGCGCTGCTCGCCGGACTGATCCAGTCCCCCTCGTCCTACGCCCCGACGGTGAACCTCGATCGCGCCGTGGCGCGCCGCAACATCGTGCTGCAGGCGATGGTCAACGCGGGCGCGCTCGACGCCGCCGCGGCCGAGCGCGCGAAGCGCAGCAAGGTGAACCTGACCAACGCCATCGAGATGAAGGAGACCTTCGGTCTCTACTTCAAGGAACAGGTGCGGAAGGAGCTGACCGAGCGCTTCGGCGGAGCGCGCGTCGCCGAAGGCGGACTCAAGGTCTACACCACGCTCGACACCGAGCTGCAGAAGGCGGCCGAGTCGCTGCTCGAGGACGGCGTCGCCGCGATCGAGAAGCGCCGCGGCTACAAGCACGAGCCGCGCGCGAGCGCCACCGGGCTCGACTACCTGCAGGGCGCGCTCGTCGCCATCGATCCCGAGACCGGCGCCGTCCGCGCGCTGGTCGGCGGACGCGACTTCAACGACAGCCGCTTCAATCGCGCGACGCAGGCGAAGCGCCAGAGCGGATCGGCGTTCAAGCCCTTCGTCTACGCCACCGCGCTCGAAGCGGGCTACTCGCCGGCCTCGCTGATCACCAATCTCAACTCGCCGATGGCGACCCCCCAGGGGGACTGGGTGCCGGAAGACGAGCACTCGAACGCCAGCTCGATGACCATGCGCGCGGCGCTCAAGATCTCGAGCAACCGCGCCGCCGTGCAGATGCTCAACACCGTCGGCATCCCCAGCGCCGTCTCCTTCGCGCAGAAGCTGAACGTCGGCACGCCGCCGAGTGTGCCGTCGCTCGCGCTGGGCGCCAGCGAAGTGACGCTGCTGTCGCTGACCGCCGCCTACGGCGCGTTCGCCGACCAGGGGATCGTCCGCACGCCGGTCTACCTCCGGCGCGTCGAGGACAGCGACGGCAAGGTCCTCTTCGAGGAAAAGGGCAAGTCGGAGCGCGCGATCAGCGAGGCGAGCGCGTTCCTGATGTCGAGCATGCTCGCCGACGTCGTCAACGCCGGCACCGCCTACAAGGTGCGGCAGTCGGGCTTCACGCTGCCGGCCGCGGGCAAGACGGGAACGACCAACGACTACGTGGACGCCTGGTTCGTCGGCTACACGCCGCACCTCATCACCGGCGTGTGGGTCGGCTTCGACCAGCCGAAGACGATCGTGGCCAACGGCTACGCCGCGGATCTCGCGGTGCCGATCTGGGCGTCGTTCATGAAGGTCGCGACGAAGGGGGCCAAGCCCGATTGGTACGACCGTCCGGCGAACGTCGTCGGCGTGAACGTCTGCCGCGTCTCGGGCAAGCTGCCCAACGCCGGCTGCTACAACGTGCCGTCGGCGGACGACTACGGCAACCTCGAGACGAAGTCGATGGTCTACACCGACTACTTCGTCAAGGGGACGCAGCCGACATCGATCTGTCCCGTCCACGGCAGCGACGCCATCGGCGTGCTCGCCGGCGCGGCGCCGTCGGCGCTGCCCGGCGTGGCCCATCCGGCGGAACCGCCGGCGCAGGGCGCGCAGGGCGCGCAAGGGACAACCGGCAGCGTGACGCCGGTGCCGGCGCCGACCGGCGGCACTATCGACAACGCTGAACAGCAGAAGCCGGAGAAGAAACGCGGCTTCTGGAGCAAGTTGTTCGGGAAAAACAACAAGGATACGAAGGAGTCGAAGGATCCGAAGGATCCGAAGGGCACGAAGGATCCAAAGAAACCGGGTGGGGGCGCGTGATAGATTGGCCGTATCGTGTCCTTCCGCGCGATCACGGGCCATCGGCCGATTCGCGACCTGCTTGCGCGCGCGGTGGGGCGCGCGACGCTGCCGCCGAGCCTGCTCTTCACCGGACCTGAGGGCGTCGGCAAGCGCCTGACCGCCGTTGCGCTCGCGCAGACGCTCAACTGCGAACATCCCGTCACCACCACTGCTCCTGACGGCACGATCGAGCGGGACGCGTGCGGCGCCTGCGCCGCCTGCTCGCGGATCGAGCGCGGCATGCATGCCGACGTCCTCATCATCACCCCCGGCGACACCGGCACGATCAAGCTCGATCAAGTACGCGACGCGATCGATCGCTCGGCCTACCGTCCTTTTGAAGGGCGCCGCCGCGCCGTCATCGTGGACGACGCGCACGCGCTGAACCTCGAGGCGCAGAACGCGCTGCTCAAGACGCTCGAGGAGCCGCCAGCCGCGTCGGTCTTCGTCCTCGTCACCGATCGTCCCGACGTGCTGCTGCCGACCGTGCGGTCGCGCTGCCAGCGGCTGCGTTTCGGCCCGCTGCCGATTGCCGACGTCGCCGCCGTCCTGATGCAGCCGCACGGGCTCGGCGCCGCGGACGCGCATGCCGCCGCCGCCACCTCCGACGGCAGCATCGGCCGCGCGCTCGAAGGCAGTGCGGAAGACGCGATGGAGGCGCGCGACGTCGCGGCGCGCCTGCTCAAGGGGACCGCCGACGCGACGGACCCGCGGCGTCGCCTCGACGGCGGCAAGTTCCTCGTCGGCGCCGGCGATCGCGACGAGCTGGCGCGGCGCCTGCGCGCGCTGTCGTCGCTGATACGGGATCTCGGCGTCCTCTCGTCACACGGTGAGGCGCGCGCCCTGGCCAATGCGGACCTGAAGGCGCAGCTGGAGACGCTGCTGCGATCGTTCGACGCGGATCGGCTGCTGAAGGCCTTTGCCAACGTGGACCGCGCCCTGGTGGCGCTCGACCGCAACGCCAGTCCCAAGATCGTCGCCGACTGGGTGTCCCTGAACATCTGACATGTCCGAACCCGCCCGTCGGCCCTTCGTCAGCGTGAAGTTCGCGCCCGCGGGACGGACCACGTCCTTCCTCCTCCCCGACATCGTCGTCGACGAGCTCGGCCCCGGCGACCAGGTGGTCGTCGACTCGCAGGAGGGCCAGGCGTTCGGCACGGTGACGCGCGTGCCGCCGCAGCTCGCCGAGCGCCGCGTGCCCGCGGCCGATTCGCATCACGTGGTGGTGCGGCGCGCCACGCGCGACGACGTGGTGCAGAAGCTGAAGCAGCAGCAGCGCGAGATCGAGGCGCAGCGCGTCGCGCAGCTGAAGATCCGCGAGCGCGGCCTGTCGATGAAGCTGACCAGGGTCGAGCACCTGTTCGACGGCTCGCGGCTCATCTTCTATTACACCGCCGACGCGCGCGTCGACTTCCGCGAGCTGGTGCGCGACCTCGCGGCGCACTTCCGCATGCGGATCGAGATGCGGCAGATCGGCGTGCGCGACGAGGCCAAGATGCTCGGCGGCTACGGCTCGTGCGGCCGGCCCCTCTGCTGCACGACGTGGCTGCGCACCTTCGAGCCGGTCTCGATCAGGATGGCCAAGCAGCAGCAGCTCAGTCTCAACCCGTCCAAGCTGTCGGGGCAGTGCGGACGCCTGAAGTGCTGCCTGCGTTACGAGCTGCCCAACGGCGAAGGCGTCACGCACGCCGGCTGTGCCGACCACGGCGGCTGCTCGAACCCGACCGGCTGCGGCAACTGCGGCGCCGAGGGCGGCTGCGGCTCCTGCGGCCATCATGGTTGATGTGGCTTCCGCCTTCAGGCGGAAGAGATCCGTGGCTTCCGCCTTCAGGCGGACGATCCGTCCGTGAACAAACCGCGCATCGGCATCACCGTCGGCGATCCCGCCGGCATCGGTCCCGAAATCTCGATCAAGGCCGCCGCGGATCCGAAGGTGCTCGACCTCTGCGAGCCGGTGCTCTATGGCCCGCACGACCCGAAGGCCCTCCAGCCATTCACGCCGGGGCAGGTGTCCGCGGAGGCCGGGCGCGCCGCTTACGACGCGATCGTGATGGCGGTGGAACACGCACGCGCGGGGCGGATCGACGCCATCGCCACGGCGCCGATCAACAAGGAAGCGTTCGCGCTGGCCGGCATCCCGTTCAAGGGACACACCGATCTGCTCGCGATGCTGACGAAGAGCGGGCCGGCGGTCATGATGTTCTACGCCGAGCAGCTCCGCGTCGTTCTCGCCACGGTGCACGTCGCACTGCGCGACGTGCCGTCGCTGCTGACGCGCGAGCTGGCGGACTTCATCATCGACATCACCGCGCGCGAGCTGCCGCGGTTCGGGCATCCGCGCCCGCGCATCGCGGTCGCCGGCCTGAATCCCCATGCCGGCGAGCACGGCGTGATCGGGAGTGAGGACGATGCGGTGCTGCGGCCGGCCGTCGAGGCTGCGCGAGGCCGCGGCCTCGACGTCAGCGGCCCGCTGCCGGCCGACACCGTGTTCGGCCGCGCCGCGCGCGGCGACTTCGACGTCGTCATCGCGTGCTATCACGACCAGGGACTGATCCCCGTCAAGCTGCTCGCCTTCGGGCGCGCCGTCAACGTCACGCTGGGGCTGCCGATCATCCGCACCTCGGTGGATCACGGCACTGCGTTCGACATCGCGGGGCGCGGCGTCGCCGACCACTCGAGCCTGGTCGAGGCGATCGGGCTCGCTGCTAGACTAGCAACGGCACGCCATGGCTAAGGCCAAGACCGCGCGCGAGGAAGCGCAGAAGATCATCGCCGACAACCGCAAGGCGAGCCACGACTACCACCTGATCGAGACGTTCGAGGCGGGGGTGGCGCTGCTCGGCACCGAGGTGAAGTCGATCCGCGAGGGCGGGGCGAACCTGCGCGACAGCTACGCCCGCATCGAAGGGGGCGAGGTGTGGATCTACAACGTCCACATCCGCGCTTACAGCAATCGCGGCTACAGCGATCACGAGCCGACCCGCAAGCGGAAGCTGCTGCTGCACCGCACCGAGATCAGGAAACTGATCGGCAAGACCGTCGAGAAGGGGATGACCCTGGTGCCGGTCCGCATGTACCTGAAGAACGGCCGCGTCAAGATCGCGATCAGCCTGGCGAAGGGCAAGAAGGCGCACGACAAGCGCGAGACCATCAAGCGGCGCGAGACCGAGCGGGAAACGCGCGCGGCGGTGAAGGAAAGACGATAAACTAGGCGATTGTATGAAGACGAACCGGGCGGTCCTGACCGCCGTCGTGATCGTGCTGGTGGTGGCGGCCGGCTTCTGGATGTTCCGCCGCGGCAGCGCCGAGCGCGTGGACCTGCTGGCGGCCTACGACCAGGCGGAGAAAAAGGGCGGCACGTTCTCGATCGCCGAGGCCACGCTCGCGGGGGAAACCAAGCGCGCGATCGCCGCGCCGCCGAACGGCCGCATCATCTTCCACGTCAAGGTGCCCGACGACGGCTGGCTCAAGGTGTCGCTCGGCGTGAAGCCCGAGGCCTGGACGGTCGAGGGGAACGGCGTCTATTTCTATGCCGGCGTCTCGGACGGCAAGTCATTCGAGCAATTGTTCAACCAGACGCTGAACCCGTTCGCCAACGCCTCGGAGCGCCGCTGGGTGCCGGTGACCGTCGACCTTTCCGCCTATGCCGGCGAAGAGATCAACGTGATCTTCAACACCCTCGCGAGCGGGCCGGGCGGGGCGCCCACCGATGACCGCGGCGACATGCCGCTGTGGGGGGCGCCGGAAGTCGTGCGCCGTTAGCCCATGCCCGTACCTCTGCTCGATCTGCAGGGGCAGTACGCGCCCCTGCGCGAGGAGATCCTCGCCGCGATCGCGCGCGTCTGCGACAGCCAGCGCTTCATCGGCGGCGCCGAGGTCGAGGCGTTCGAGCGTGAGATCGCGGCGTACCTCGGCGTGCCGCACGCCATCGGCCTGACCTCGGGCACCGACGCCCTGCTGATCGCCCTGATGGCACTCGGCATCGGCCCCGGCGACGAGGTGATCACGCCGACGTTCTCGTTCTTCGCCACCGCCGGCGCGGTGTCGCGCGTCGGCGCGACGCCGATCTTCGTCGACATCGATCCGCTGACCGGCAACGTCGATCCCGACGCGGTCAAGGCCGCGATCGGGCCGAAGACCCGCGCCATCATCCCGGTCCATCTCTACGGGCAGTCGGCCGACATGGAGCCGATCCTCGATGCCGCCTCCCGCGCCGGCATTCCGGTGATCGAGGATGCGGCGCAGGCCATCGGCGCGACCTATCGCGGCCGCCAGGCGGGGTCGCTGGGCACGATGGGATGTTTCTCCTTCTTTCCCAGCAAGAACCTCGGCGCGTTCGGCGACGCCGGGCTGCTGACGACCGGCGACGACCGCCTGGCGCACGAAGTGCGGCTGCTGCGCAACCACGGCGCCGAACCCAAGTACTTCCACCAGCGCATCGGCGGCAACTTCCGGCTCGACGCGGTGCAGGCGGCGGTGCTGCGGGTGAAGCTGCCGCATCTCGATGGCTGGACCGAGATGCGCCGCCGCAACGCCGATCGCTACGATCGGCTGTTCGCGGCGAGCGCCGCGGCGGCGCGGATCACGCTGCCGGCGCGCGTCAAGGACTGCCGGCACATCTTCAATCAGTACGTCATCCGCGTGCCGCACCGCGACGCGGTGAAGGCCCGGCTCGACGCCGCGCACATCGGCAGCGAGATCTACTATCCCGTGCCCTTTCACCTGCAGGAATGCTTCGCGCGGCTCGGCTACCGGCGCGGCCAGTTTCCCGCCGCCGAGGCGGCCGCGGCCGAGACGCTGGCGCTGCCGATCTACGGCGAGCTGACCGAGCCGCAGCAGCGCGAAGTCGTCGACGCGGTGAGCCGAGCCGTCGCGACGGCCGTGAAGTCGTAGGGATATGCGGGTCCTGGTCACCGGTGCCGCCGGCCTGCTCGGATCCGCCGTGGTCGAGGCCTTTTCACACGGCGCCGAGGTCCATGCATTCCGGCATGGCGACCTCGACATCACGGATCACGCCGCGGTCGAACGCGTCGTCGACGATCTGCGACCCGACGCCGTGATCAACTGCGCCGCCTACAACGACGTCGACCGCGCCGAGAACGAGGTAGCCGCGGCGCTGCAGGTGAACGCGTTCGGCGTCCTGGCGCTGGCCCGCGCCGCGCGCGCCGCGCAGGCGATCGTGGTTCACTACAGCACCGACTTCGTCTTCGACGGCGAGACCTCGCGGCCCTATACCGAAGCGGACCCACCCCGCCCGCTCAACGTCTATGCCGCGTCGAAACTGCTCGGCGAGTGGTTCGCCGCCGACTCGCCGCAGCACTACGTGCTCCGGGTCGAGAGCCTGTTCGGCGGACCCGGCGCGTCGAACGGTGCGCGCCGCGGCAGTCTCGGCACCATCGTCGATCGCATCCGCGCCGGCGACGTGGTGCCGGTCTTCGTCGACCGGACGGTCTCGCCGAGCTACACCCGCGACGTCGCAGCGGCGACGCGCGCCATCCTCGAGCGGAGCCTGCCGGCGGGAACCTACCACTGCGTCAACGCCGGCAGCGGCACCTGGCTGGAGGTGGCGCGATATGCCGCCGAGATCCTCGAGATCCCGCTGCGCACGCGCGAGCTGACGCTGGAGACCGTCGTCGCCAAAGCCGCGCGGCCGCGCTTCTGCGCCCTGTCGCCGGCGCGCCTGGCGGAGTTCGGCGTGGTGATGCCGCCGTGGCAGGACGCGGTGCGGCGTTACGTAGCCGAAATCGAAGGACGCGAGTGAAGTATCGGTGCTACACGACGGCCATTTTCCTTGCTATTTGTCGACCACTTGATGAGAATCTGAGACGAGTAGCGGCCTCATCCGCGCGGTCGTAGGCCGAGGTCGGACATGGACCGAGAACGCGCGCTCATGCTGACGCGAGACGGTCTGATGTTACCTGTCCCCCGCCCATCCTCGTGTGTGTTCCCAGACGCGCCCCTCGAGACTGGCGCGATGCCGGCGTGGCACGTAGGATAGGTTCGATCGGTGGGTATCGGTCGCGAATCGCGTCTCGGCAGCCTGCTATCCGGTCGCGACAACAATCTCAATCTGCTCCGGGTCGTCGCGGCGACGAGCGTCCTGGTGTCGCACGCCTACCCGATCTCGTTCGGCCCAGACGTCGCCGATCCCCTCGCCACTCGGCTCGGCTTGACGCTCGGGACCGCTGCCGTCGCGGTCTTCTTCGTCGTGAGCGGACTGCTCGTCTCACAGAGCTGGGAGCGTTCGCGCGGGGTCGTGAGGTTCTCCCTCGCACGAGCCCTGCGGATCTTCCCCGGGCTCGCGGTCGTGCTGTTCTTCACGACGGCGATCCTTGGGCCGCTCGTGACCTCGCTTCCAATCGCGGACTACGCGACCCGGTCTGAGACCTGGCGGTACCTGCCCCGTAACCTGCTGCTGATCAGCATGCAATACCGGTTGCCGGGCGTGTTCGAGCACACGCCGTTCGGTCCGGAGATTAACGGATCTCTCTGGACCCTCGCGCACGAAGTGGCCTGCTACGCGGGACTCGCCATCATGGGACTCTTGGGCGCCTTTCGGATCCCGCGTACCTTCGCCGCCGGCGCGGTGGCCTGGGTCTTCCTCGCCTGCTCCGTTCGCGCGACAGGCTGGCTTCCCTACCAGTCTGGACTCACAAACTTCCTCGAACTCTCTCCGTACTTCGCCGTGGGTGTCGGCGCGTACCTGTTGCGAGATCACGTCCGCCTCCACGGCGCGTTCGCCGTCGTGGCGCTCGGGGTGATCGTGGCGACGCGCCACACCGCGCTGTTCCCGTTCGTGTTCCCTTTCGCGCTGGGCTACGCGGTCCTGTACGTCGCCTTTGTTCCCGGCGGCCGGATCCGCCACTACAACCGGCTCGGCGACTACTCGTACGGCGTCTACATCTACGCGTTTCCGATGCAGCAGCTCGCCGCTTCGCTGGTGCCCGGCATCACGCCGCTCGCGAACATCGCTATCGCATTGCCCGGCACGCTGGTGCTCGCGATCGCCTCCTGGCACGGGATCGAAAAGCGCGCGATCGGGCTGCGCGATCGGGCTGTGCTGCTGTTGTAGCGCCGGCGCGTCGCCTGACCCGCCGTTTCCGGCGCAACCCTGCGAGTGTCCGACAGGCCGGCTTAGCTCAATCCCTCGCGGACGAGGGCGGCGACGCGGGCGCCGATGGCCAGCGATGCCGTCAGTCCCGGTGAATCGATGCCGGCGGCGTGCACCAGGGACGGCTGGCGGCCGTCACGCCGGATGAGGAAGTCGGCGAAGCTCTGTTCCGGGGGATGGAGCTTCGCGCGAATCCCGCTGCCGCCGTAACGCAGATCGGCGAGCGTCACGTCAGGTATCAACTGCCGCGCTGGCTCGACGAAGGCCTCGAGCGGAAGCCGGTCCTCCTCGTAGTCGTCCTTGCGCACCTGGTAGCGAATCGTGGGTCCGAGCAGGACGGTGCCGTCGGCGGTGCGCGTAAGGTGGACGCCGAGGCCGTGTCCGGAGGCATGCGGTAGCGGATAGACGAGGCCATTGATGAGACCGCGGCGCGACGGCGCCAGTTGCGCGTACTCGCCGCGGCACGGGTAGATGGTGAAGGGCTCGCCGCCCAGTGCCCGCGAGACCTCGTCGGCATACAACCCGGCTGCGTTGACCACCGTCCGCGCGGCAATCGTTTCCCGTTCGAGCGCGACATCGAAGCCGTAGGAGCGCGGCTCCCCGCCGAGGACCCGTGCGCCGCGCAGGACGATGCCGCCGAGGCCGTCCAGCTCGCGCATGAGCGCCACCACCAGCGCTTCCGCCTCGAGGCGACCGGTATTCGGCGACCACAGTGCCGGCGACGGCCTCACCTGCGGTTCGCGCGCGCGCACGAATCCGGCATCCACGACTTCGAGGCCCTTGACGCCATTCTCGACGCCGCGTTTCTGCAACGCTTCGAGCGCGGGTACATCGCGATCGGTGCCGACGATCAGCTTGCCGCAGCGTTCGTGGGGCACACCGTGGCGCTCGCAGTAGACGTACATGCGATCAGCGCCCTCGACGCAGAGCTCCGCCTTCAGCGAGCCGGCGGGGTAGTAGATCCCGGCATGGATGACGCCGCTGTTGTGCGTGCTGGTCTCCATGCCGGGACGCGGATGTCGGTCGGCCACACACACCATGCGTCGGTCGACCGCGACCGCCGCTGCCGCGGCGAGGCCGACGACCCCGCCGCCGATGACCAGTACGTCGATGATCTCAGAGGGGGCAGAACTGGTGGGCGCGCTCATGAACCTGAACGATCAGTTTACCGGCTCGTTGGCGGGAAAACGATTGACAAGCGCGATCCGAGCGACTGAGAATCACCGTTCAAGTCGTGAACATGCCGGCCGCTGAATGAGTTACGGGATGCCGACTCAGCCGTGCGTCGGTGTAGGCGACGGGCACGGAGTGTCCTCGAACGCAACGAACACTGAGTATTTCCGGCGGATTCTCGAGGAAATCGCGACCGACTCGAGCGTCTCGCAACGGGCGCTCGCGACCCGCCTTGGTGTCTCGCTGGGGCGGGCCAATCAGCTGTTCCGGCAGCTCGTGCACATGCGATGGATCCGCAGCCTGGCGGTCGCGGGGCAGAGCCACGCCCATTACATGCTCACACCCGAAGGGGCCGCGGCGCACGAGCGGCTGTCGCGCGAACATCTGGAGTTGGCACTGGCGATCTACGGCGCCGTGCGCGATCGCGTACGATTCCGACTCGAGGCGTGTGCGACGCAGCATCGAGACGGGGCCCGGCGGCGGCCGGCGATCGTGCTCTACGGCGTGGGCGACGTCGCGCAGATCGCGTTTTCGTGTGCGGCGGATCTCGGTGTAGCGCTGGTCGGCTTCGCCGATGACTCGCCACGCGAGTCGTTCCTGGGCCTGCCGGTACGGCCGCCGAGCGCTCTCCGCGCCATGGCGCTGGACGGACGGGCGTTCGATTGTCTGCTGGTCGCGTCGCTCGTCAATCACGACGAAATTCGCGGGCGGCTCGAGGAGATTGGCTTTCCATTGGAGCGGGTCGGCTGGCTATGAAGTCGCTGGCGGTCTCACCGGCGCCGACAAAAGCCGCCGAGGCTCGTCGGCAAGGCACCGCCAGCGGCTCGGTGGACGGCACGTTCGGGACCAACGTCCCACGGTTCTTCCTGCTCGCCCTCGATCTTCTGATGCTCGCGCTCGCGTTCTTCGACACCTACTTGATCGCGCCGCACGTGCGGTCCTTCGCCATCAACGGCGGTTGGCTGCATCACTGGGTCTTTGCCCCAACGTCCGATGCGTCCGGGGAATTCAGGCCGCTGGGGGAAGTCGCCTGGATGCTCTACATCATGGCGGCAGTGGTCGTGCTCGGGCTGCAGGCCAGCGATGGCTACCGGCCCCTGACCCTGCAGACTCGCACGCAGGTGGTGCTCGGCGGGATTCTCTCGCCACTCGTCGGTCTCGGGGCCATCGCGTTAATCCCGTTTTCGCTGCGGAGTCCGCAGTGGAGCCGCGTGTTCATCTTCACCTTCACGGCGCTGTCGATGGTATCGGTGACGAGCTACCGGCTGCTCATTCGATGGTATCTGCTGCGTCGGCTGCACTCGGGCATCTATGCGCGGCATGTGGTGCTCGCCGGATCGCCGGTCGCCGTCGCGTGGGTCGCCGACTATCTCCGGCGGACGACCAATACGGCGCAGTATCAGGTCGTTGGACGGCTGCAGATCGAGAGCGGCGGTCCGCAGGTGGCGGGTCTGCCGGTGCTCGGCGAAATCGCCAGCTTGGGCGACCTGCTGGTGCACAGGCCCATCCACGAGGTCATCGCGATCCAAGGCAACGAAGCGTCCGACTGGCTGGGCGCGCTCATCGACACGTGCGATTACTTCCGCGTGACGCTGCGGCTGGTGCCGGAGGCGCTGCTCTTCGGGCGCCTGCGCGACCTCCACCACGTCTATCGCAGCGATCCGCTGCGGCTGCCGGAGGTCGTCCTGCGCCCGCGCGACTTCGCGTCGGACGCCCTGTTCGTCAAGCGCCTGATGGATATCGTTCTCTCGGCGGTCCTGCTGGTGGCGCTGGCGCCGCTCGTGGCGGCGGTCGCGCTGGCGATCAAGATGACGACCCCGGATCTGCCCGTCTTCTACCGGTGGCAGGTGGTGGGATTCAAGGGGCGCCGCTTCACGGGCTACAAGTTCTCGACGATGTACGCTGACGCCGACGCACGGCGCGAAGCGCTCAGTGATCGAAACGAAATGCAGGGACCGGTCTTCAAGATCAAGGAGGACCCCAGGGTCACGCCGCTCGGGCGCTATCTGCGCAAGTTCAGCATCAACGAGCTGCCGCAGCTGTGGAGCGTCCTCAAGGGGGACATGAGTCTGGTCGGACCGCGGCCGGCGTTTCCGCACGAACTCGAGCGCTACGAGCTGTGGCACAAGCGCAAGCTGTGTGTGCGGCCCGGGATCACGTGCCTGTGGCAGGTGCGCGGCCGCAACCGGATCTCGCGTTTCGACGACTGGGTCCGGATGGATCTCGAGTACATCGACAGTTGGACGTTGTGGCTCGACGTCAAGATCATGGTGCGGACGCTGTGGACCGTCGTCTCCGGGAGCGGATCCTGATGTGATTGGCGGCGCGCGCGCTTGACGCTTCGCGACACCGTTGCCCATAATCGGGAGGCCACTCACAAACGCCTCCGCTGTCGAGTCCTGATGTGATGAAAACCGCCGACACGATGATTCCGGTGTTCCGCCCGTCCTGTGGGGAGGAAGAGATCCGGCTGGTCACCGAGGTGCTCCGGTCCGGGTGGTGGGGGCTCGGCCCGAAGACGAAGGCGTTCGAGGACGAATTCGCGAGGTACGTCGGCGCCGGTCACGCGGTGGCGCTGAACAGCGCGACTGCGGCGCTGCACCTCGGATTGCGCGCGCTCGGTGTGGAAGGGCGCGAGGTCATCACCCCGTCGATGACCTTCGTGTCGACCAACCACGAGATTATCCACAACCAGGCGACGCCGGTGTTCGCCGATATCCAGCCCGATACGCTGAACATCGATCCGGATGACATCGAGCGCAAGATCACGCCGCGGACCGCCGCCATCGTCGTGGTGCACTACGGCGGGCACCCGTGCGACCTGGATCGGATCCGGGCGATCGCGGCGGCGCGGCGGATCCCCGTTCTCGAGGACGCGGCGCACGCCTGCGGGGCCCGCTACAAAGACCAACCGATTGGCTCGATTTCCGAGATGACGTCGTTCAGCTTCCACGCCGTCAAGAACCTGGCGACCGGCGACGGCGGCATGCTGACCATGAAGGATCCGGAGATCGACGCACGGTTGCGGCGCGCCCGCTGGCTCGGGATCAACAAGGACACGTGGACACGCGCCGACGACGGGAAAAACTACGCGTGGGCGTACAACGTGGAGGAGTTCGGGTTCAAGTCGCACATGAACGACATCACCGCGGCGATCGGTCTGGCCCAGCTGGCGCGGCTCGATCAAACCAACGCGCGGCGCCGCGCCATCGCCCAGCGTTATTCCGCGGCATTCTCGGGGCTGCCGTGGCTGGAACGGCCCGTCGAGAAACCGGGAGTGCGCAGCGCCTGGCACAACTACGTCGTCAAGGTGGATCGGCGAGACGCCTTCATGAAACATCTGCAGGAGCGTGGCGTCTCGACCGGGATGCATTACATTCCCAACCACCTCTATGAGATCTACAAGCCTTACGCCACGCCGCTGCCGGTGACCGAGCGCGTCTGGGCCCGCCTCGTCACCCTGCCGCTCTTTCCCGATTTGACCGACGCTGAGACGCAGACCGTGATCGACGCGGTCACCTCGTTCCGTCCTTCGTGAGCAGCCCGCGCGCCCTGGCGAAACGTGTGGCGCAGGCCACGCTCGCCCGTACGGCGCAGGCGCACGCCGCGCTCGCCTACCTCACCGGCGGCATGGACGGCGTCACCCGTGTCGTGCGCCACACGACCAGGCCCGGCATCGTCGCCATCCTGCGCCTGTTCGGCGCCCGCATCGGGGAGGGCTGCGACATCGAGGCGCCGCTCGTCCTACACAACGCGCGGCCGGACTTCCGGCACCTGACCGTCGGCCCACGATGTCATCTCGGCAAGGACGTCTTCATCGATCTGGCTGACACGGTGACCATCGCCGAGCGCGTCACGGTCTCAATGCGTGCCGTCATTCTCACCCACGTCGATCCGGGGCAGTCGCCGCTGGCGCTCGACGTCCTGCCCGCGCGGCATGCGCCGGTGACGCTGGGGCCCGGCTGCTACATCGGTGCTGGCGCCATCATCCTGGCCGGCGTCGAGATCGGCGAACGAGCCGTTGTGGGCGCGGGCGCGATCGTGACGCGCCCGGTCCCGCCGTTCACCGTGGCCGCCGGTTCGCCGGCGCGCACGCTGCGCACGATCGC
>Ga0075435_100001636_pt1 | contig 14520 bp, 14 predicted proteins | sample RhiMethybrSRZTD4_FD_75302 | JGI IMG/M metagenome (GOLD analysis project Ga0075435, IMG submission 75302) | Populus rhizosphere microbial communities from Tennessee, USA - Rhizosphere MetaG P. TD hybrid SRZTD4 | ecosystem: Host-associated > Plants > Roots > Rhizosphere > Soil | place: USA...
AGGGATAATCTATGCGATAGGTCCATCCCTTCTCAAGGGGTGTCGCGATCAGGAAAAGTTCGCCATGCGCGTGATGAGAGATCGCGGTGAACGGCGCCGAGTGTTTCATCGGATCGAATCCGGACGGACCAAAGATGGTTGGCGCCAGCGTCACGAGTGACAGCTTTGCATCGTCGAACTCTTCTACTTGCGATTCACTTTTCGCGAAACTGTCGAGTGCAGTTTCAACTCTCTTCCACTGCTCGCGCCACAGTGGTTCGTATCGATCGGTGTGTTTGATGACGTGCTCGATGTGCGGCAGCACGAGAACGTACGCCTCGGCTTCGTCATTGACGGGTCGATCTGCAATCTGTTCCGCCAAAGGCGAGCCCGATTTATCGATCGGCGAGTCGGATCCTTGAATAACAATGCTGGCACGCACTCCGTCCGTCGAACTGAACTCAGAAAAGTCGCCTGCTTCAGCCCCAGCAACTAATCGATCGCGCAAATCCAGAGCGCGTTCGCCCGTCAACATCGCCCAGACGGAAAGGACACCATCCGTGTCGAAGTGATTGTTGGTTACGAGATCGATACTGCGCGTGAGTTCATTACGATTGGGCGCGGCCACAACGTTCAAAACAGTCTCGGTGGAAGTATCCGCCTTGACCGACTCGGGCGTCTGGTTTCCATTCCAGTGCGAAAAGTGAATGGCGTTATCAACCGTGCCGTCGACCGAGAGCTTCGGTAGATCGGCAATCGCGTCGCTGTAGAATTCAAATCTCATACTTCGATTGCTGCTGAGCTCTCTAGAATTTTAGTTTGTTATCATCTTGGTAATCTTTGAGTTTCCTTGCGCGGCGATAGAATGCAAGCATCATCTTCAGGGCGGCAAGTTTATTGGGCGCCAAACTGTTCAATTCGTCCAGGTTCTCAAATCCCATAATTCTGGCGAAGGTCTTGGATGATTCTTCAACGAAAGCAAGATGTTCGCGGTCGAGTCGAAGCTCTGCTGACTTGGACTCCAGACTGAGCAGTCGTCGGCGTTGCAAACCCCTTATAGATCTCGTTATAGGTTTCGTTTACCTTCAGCGCAGCATCACAAATGTTATTTATTACTCTCTTAAGAGCGAGGCCTACGGCCAAGACCAAGCTTAACTCGATCCAACCCGGCGAGGAATATTGAATTGAGATTACGTTTGGACGTTCAGTCGCAGGAATCAATTCATAGAGATAGTGGAAAAAGTTCACCGCGCTAAACCCACCTCTCCAGGGATGCGCAGCAAATGTGATAATCAGTTTTTCGTCGTCGATAACTTCATCTACCATTAATGAATACAAAAAGGAGTACGCTTGAGTATAAGCGTACGGAAATCCGTAGAGATCATTAAGTGTCCACTCTCCATCAATTTCAATTCTGTAAGGATTAGTTTCTGGCATGAGTGAATTTTTGAGGATGATCCGTGTGCCGAATACGGAATTAACGGCGACTGTTTACAAAGCGACCGAAGCTCGCTCCCACTAAGCGGCAATTGGTCGTAACTTCGCGTATTGATTCTTGTTCGCCTGAGCAGCGTCCCACAAATCGACCGCCTTCTGCAGATTCATCCAGATGTCCGGCGTCGTTTTAAAGACTCGCGACAAGCGGATCGCTATGTCCGCGGTCACTGCGCGACGCTGGTGAATCAAATCATTGACGACACGCGCCGATACGCCAAGACGCTTTGCCAATTCCTTCTGCGTCAGCGCGGCGAATGGATCATTTCCCTCGTCAGCTAATTCTTCAAGCATGTTTCTCAAGATCGCCCCGGGATGAGTCGGCCGTACCTTGCGTTGAATCTTTGCTTCCTGCATATATGAACTCTCTCAGTGATAGTCCTCGAAGTTTACATCGCTCGCATCGCCGTTCGCAAAACGAAACGTAATTCGCCAATTCTTGTTGACCTTCACGGCCCAGCTTCCGGCTCGGTCGCCCTTCAATTCATGTAACGCAAAGTGTGGCAAGGCAATGTCTTGCAATGTACTCGCCGCGTCAATTACGTCTAAGCGATCGCGTAAGCGAGTTGATAGTTCTGCAGGAATCCCGCGCTTGCTATTAGCTCCAAAGAAGTCGCGCAGTCCCTTATGTTTGAAAGAAATGATCACGCTGAGATGACGATTCGTTACTGCTCGTTAAAGCCCGAGAAGGAGCCTCGGCACTTCGGCAATCACGTCGCTGTAAAACTCAAACTCATTCGCTTTTTCCCATCTAAAATCTGGTCATCGGCATTACATCAAGTTTAAAAAGCGCTGCACTATCGCGCACGCTTGAAGTTGCTGATCAAGACAACATCGCTCGTCTCTGTGCCGCGCGACAGCGCCACCTGTTTTCCGTCGCGCGAGAAGTCAAAACTGAAAATCCGTTCCGAAGCAAAGTTCGTCAACTGCTTTGGCGGTGAACCGTCAGTCGGTTGAGCCCAAAGATTTGTGACGCCATTTCTCGTCATCCCATAAACCAGCGCGCGTCCGTCAACTGTCCAGCGCAGGTTTGTGATGGGGCCGGTGAACGGTAATGTCTTGATGGGCTCACCTCCCTCGCTCGGAAGTATGGCAAGTGTCTGGGACCCCGCAGGTTGCGCCAGATACAAGCAAGCGATCTGCTTTCCGTCAGGCGAGAAGACCGGCTTCTCCGAATATTTATCCGTTATCTCCATTGGCTGGCCACCGTCGATTCCAACTTTCCAGATAGTAGATTTGTTCAAATACATCTCGTACACCACCCACTGGCTGTCAGGTGAGATGTCCGGAACCTCCTCGTCATGGTGATCCGTTAACTGCTTTAAATTTCCTCCATCGATATCCATTCGCCAAATGTGAAGCGTGCCCGTGCGGTCGGACATGAATACAATGTAGCGCCCATCTGCCGACACCGAAGGCCAGAAATTGTCGCCCGCATTAGCCGTAAGCTGCTTCCTGGTACCGTTCGCAAGGTCGAGTAAGTAAAGATCGCCACCCACCGGTTGCTTGAGTGGATAGATAAGTTTCCCGTCAGACGTGAATGCTGGATTACCAACGAGATTTCGGCCTTGCGTCACCTGCTTCGCGCGCGCTACATCGAATGCCGGCATCACCCAAATGTTGTTATTCAATTCCGTCATGACCGCGGCGATCGAAGCAGAGTCTGAGGTGAGACTGATCGTGGGATAAGAATTCAGGTCGTTCGTGAGTTTCGCCACCGCACCTGACGGATAAGACACTTGCCAGATGCTGAAAGCCTCGCCCGCACGCTCCGCAGCGGTCGTCAGAATCGTGTCGGCATTAAACCATACTGCCTGTCTCACCAGGTTCCAACGGCGCGGCGTCAAAAATTTTACTTCGCCGGTGGCGACTGAAACCGTCGCGACGCTCATGAAGTTTTGGCTGGTGAGCGCAACCGGAGTCGCGATCGTCCTCCCGTCGGGTGACCATGAGACAGCGCTGAAGTCACCCTGAAAGAAGTATTCGTCGCCGTGCCGCATGGCCAGCTGTCGCTGCCCGCTGCCATCGGCATTTCCGATCATCAGCCGATCTTCATCTTCGTAAAAATCGAAGTAGGCAATCTGCTTGCCGTCAGGAGAAAAGCTTATGCAACTCTTAATTCCGGTGAACAGCTTTCGTGGCGTACCTCCAAGCACCGGCACTTGATAGAGAGTTCCCGTGTCCTGATTTCCTTCCCTCACAGCGTAGTAAACGTAATTGCCGTCAGGCGAGAACGCCACGCCAAAAAATCGCACCGGCGCCGGCGGCACGATTTGCGTATTACTATTGGCGACGGCTACTTGTCGCAGCCAAAGGCTCTTCTGTTCGCCATCATCCTGGACGTGCACGAGCCATTTGCCATCGGGCGAGATGGCGGCGCCCGTCGCATTGCCGGTCGTTGTTAGGCGAGTGAATTCTGCCGCCTCGAGCGAAATCACGTTTGTTCGATTGCGAGTGACAAATTTGTAGATAGCAAAGCCAATTCCGGCCAGCACAACCACCGAAACCACTGCCGTCAGCGCGAAGGCTTTCTTGTGACTCTTGATTTGATTGACGACATATTCGGCGCTGGAAGCTGAAGGCGCCGTCGATACTTCCGCGGTAGACATGGCCGGCGAAATGCCTGTCTGTTGCAGGATGCCGGACATTTGCGCCGCCGAATAATTCACAGTTTCTTTACCGGTTAGCTCTGGTGGCGGTACGGATCGTTCGAGGCTCGAGGCCACGTCAGTTTCGCGCTTCAGGTCCTTCAGATCGATCAGCAAATCATGAATCGTTTGATAACGCTCTTCGCGTTCCTTGCGCAGCGCCTTCTTCACGATGATTTCCAATTCCGCGGGAACGTCGTAGTTCAAACGAGCGATGGCCTGCGGTTGCGCATGCGTGATTCGATCGATCGTCTCAGTGACCGTGTTGCCGGTGAAAGGCAACTGTCCGGTGGCCATCTCGTAAAGCACGACGCCGAACGAAAAGATGTCGCTGCGATGATCGACCTCACGGCCCAGCGCCTGCTCTGGCGACATGTAATTGACTGTGCCCATGACGACACCCGGGCTTGTCTTCACTCGCGTGGCCATCTCGCTGTCAGACGTGTGGGTGGCGGAACTCGGACCAGCCAGCTTGGCGAGTCCAAAGTCGAGCACCTTCACGCGACCGCGCGACGTAATCATCACGTTCGCGGATTTGATATCGCGATGGGTGATGCCTTTCGCATGAGCTTCATCCAGCGCATCGGCGATTTGAATCGCGATCTCGAGTAGTTGAGTCATCGCCAGCGGTTGCGTGGCGATCCTTCGATCGAGCTGCTCACCTTCGATGTATTCCATGGCGATGAAGTGCGTGCCGCCTGCTTCGCCAATCTCATAAATGTGGGCCACGTTGGGATGAGAAAGCGCTGAGGCAGCACGCGCTTCCTGCAGAAAGCGATGCAGCCGCTGCGGATCGCGAGCGACCTCAGCGGTGAGCACCTTCAGCGCGATGTCGCGATCGAGTTGCGTGTCGCGGGAGAGATAGACTTCGCCCATTCCGCCCTCACCGAGTTTTGAGCGGATTTCGTAACGGCCGAGCTTTGTGCCAGGAGCAAGGGACATAGATAAAAAGCTTCGCTATATTACTCAGGAAAGCAATTTAGTAGTAGTGCCAGTCTCCAGCCGAACTCCGTGATTCGTTGAGCCAATGATCCATTGATTCAATTGTTATGCAGATTCGCGAAAAGATTCTTCAAGTTCTTTGGTGGCACTCTCGACCGTGCGCTTCGCGTCGTCCAACGTCTTAGTTGCTTTGGTCAATTCAACGGTGACGCTTTGTGCCCGCAGAGCTGCATCCGTCGATGCGGCGCTCGCTTTTTTGAAACGCTCCTCCGCTTCGCGCTTTTGCTGCGCGGCTTCCTTCGCGGTCGCTTCGGCTTTTTTCTGCGCGCCCTCCAAACTCTTGACTGCGGCCCGAGCATCATTGAGCGATTTCCTCGCCTGCTGTAGTGAAACTTTCGCGCTATTTATCCGAGCCTGTCGCTCTTTCTGCCGGCTTGTCTCGGCCGTGGCCCTTTGGGCCTTCCTCGATATAGTGACTGCCTTCTTTGCAGGACTGAGGGGCGACGGTTTCGCAGCGCGCTTTGTGGCGCTCGCGATCGGAGTGAATGAACCGAATGAATCAAAGCCCGGAGGATCGATATCTTCAGTCAATCGGCCCAGAGTTGCGCCATCTGAGTGTGAAGTGGCGACGGACAACGCCTCGAGTGTAGTGCCAATGCGCCGCAGCGTATCCAGCGAAGGGTTGTGGCCGGCATCACGCAATACTTCGGTCGCCAGATCGGACAGGTGCGAGAGTGCGTCACGCCGCGCGTCGAGAGCTTCCCGCATGTTCACCATCTTCCCGGTGACTTGCGCCTTGCGAAATCGCTGGCCCGTTGCGATTAGCTCATCGAATGATTCACGATGCCGCCAATAAAGTTGATTTACCGTCCAGGCCGAAACTGATGGCTTGGCCAGAGCCGTAACGGCTTCTGATTCACTGACCAAACCATTCTTCTTCAGTCGGGCTGCCAGTGCTTTGCGGGCAGAAACGAACTCTGTCAGCGGCAGTTTGAATAGCGCATCAATATCATCGTCGAGTTTAGGCATCGAATCTAACTTATCCGCAGATTACACAGATTACGCAGATTAGGAAGAAGCGATGAGCAGATCAGCGGTTCAATTCGCTGAATTCTTATCTGCGTAATCTGTGTAATCTGCGGATAATCTCTTTAAGGATCAAGCGGATCTTTCGCGTCAAAAAACAAGGAAGCAACCGCGGGCTTGAACTCTGCTTCAACCGGCGAGATTTGCTTAATGAATTCTACCGGGAAGTATCCAAGTTCGTTTAGATTTCGAGTGCGAAATTCCTCGCTCGCGCTGGAAGCGATATGATCCTCGCTTGAAGTGACCAGCGCGGTGCGATCAACCGGTATGCGATAGCGAAAGGCGAGTCGCGCTGCGTTGCGAAAATTGGTGGTGGTATGACGCGCGTGCGGCTCAATCAAGATATTCGTCTCGGGTATCTTGTACTTCTCCATCAGATACTTTTTCATCTCGATGGCTTCGCAGTAAGGCGTCTGCATTGGATGAACGAAGCCGCCGGAAACAATAATCAGAGGCGCTTTATGCTGTGCAAACAACTGCGCCGCGACATCTGTGCGCCGCGCTCCTATCGGACTAATCCTCGTGGTTAAATCGCGCCCCCCGGAACCCAGGACCAAAATGAATGTGTATGGGTAATCACTCCACTTAATCTTGCTTAGGTTCTGAATGGCCGCTTTATTTTCACCTTGCTCAAGCGGTTCGTAACGACCGGCTTCGTCACGGCGGTTGATCTCCAAGAGTCCAAGAGCGAAGTTCAGTGTTGGCTCAAAAAATAAAGAGTCCCTGGAAGGTTTGATTTCCGCGATCTTCGCTTTCAGAAGGTTTCGGTAAGCTTCCGTGGTGACGTCGAAGCTAACTCGATCAATGTCCTTGTAGCGCGGATCTTTGCCGAGGCAATAGACACTCAGTATCCGATTCAGACCCGCGGCCGCATCCCTCCACGCCGCCACAAACATTTGAGCATCGGATTGATCGCTGTATTTGATAAAGACACCTGACGGGCGCAGATCCTTTTTCGCGAGCAGTTTGAATTCAGTCCTGTTCGCCAATGTCTGAAGTTCGGTCGCCACTGCTTCAATGGTTGGACTATCGAAGCGAATCATCTGATCGAAGCAACTGACGTCGTGGCAGCTCGCGGCTTTCTTGAGAGCCAAAACTTTGTCGTTGGCCAACTGCTTCAGGACTTTGTTCTGACTTAAGAGTCTGCGCGCCGGTGCGTTCCTTTGAAACAAACTAAGTAAATAAAAATTCTTGTCCTGGACCGGCTTGAGAAGTGACAGCTTGTAATTGCCGTCAAAGCCTGACGTGTCGAGCGCGGTCGTGTGCGCAAACGCGCCGCTTATCTTCAGCTCGCGAATGGCATAAAAACTTGATGAGCTAAGCGCCGCATTCTGCGCGAATGCGCTGGTGAATAGGACGACGGAAAGAACGAGTTTTCGCAGCATCATGTGGTCCGCCTTTGCGGAGACTCAGGGAATTTCATAGCAACCAGGTCTTGTTCCCAAAGCCAAGCACGTTGGACAAAGAGCCTCGCCATATTACTCATGAAAAGAATTTAGTAGTAGGGCAAATGTGCGAGGCGCCAAGCGCTGGCGATTTGACTGAAAGCTCTGGAACAGTCCACTTCGCATTCCTCCCGTTGATGATTTGGGCTTGGCAGTCTAAATTGTCGGGGCGAAAGGTGGACCACAGTTCACGATGATGGAGTATCCGAATCGACGTCACGACATCAGCCAGGGTCAGGGCACAACCAGGCACTTGTTTGAGCTGCTGACGAATTATCTCGAGATGAATCTGCCAGCCGGAGGACGTTAGAAACCGGATCATGCAGTCCGCGGAGCGGACGGCAGCATAAAGCCTGGGGCGTAAGCCCCAGGATTCGATCAAATAAGGAGGCGTGAGCCCGCGGAGCGGGCGACAGCGAAATCGGCATCGATTGCGGCATTGTATATAACGTCGGTCGCCCGCTTCGCGGGCTACACAGATTTCTGGTTGAGCTTCCCTGGGGCTTACGCCCCAGGCGTTATGCTTACGCCTGCTCCGCAGGCTAAGATTCATGACCAAAATGAATACATCCACCTATGATCAACTCGAACAACTCGCGCATGACTTCTGGACATGGCGCGCCGCGAATCAACCCATCTCCAGCGATGACATTCCGCGCATTGAGCGTCCGGATGATTGGGTGCCCGATTGGTCGCGAGATGCGATTGAACGAAGACAAACGGAATTATCGGAATTCAAGAAATGCCACGAAGGCATCGATGCGCGCTCATGGCCCGTGGCGCAGCAAGTCGATTACCGCTTGATTGGCTCGGCGATCGCGCGCGTGCATTGGGAGTTGAACGTCACCGCGGGACAGGAACGCAATCCGGGGTTCTATATCGATCAGACTTTGGGCCTCCTCTTTCTCTCAGTGCTGCAACCGCCGCCGTTCACTGAGAAGCGCAGCCACACAATCGTCCGCTACCTGCAAAGCTTCCCTGCGACAGTCGCTAACGCAAGAGAAAATCTCGCCGGTCACGCAATCAAGCCTTTTGCGATCGCGGCGCTCGAGAAGTTGGTCGCAGTGAAGTCTCGTCTGACTAAAGTCGGCACCGAACTCGGTCCATTGCTGTCTGGTGTGAGTCCGAATGAATTTAATCAATCGGTTACCGACGCGATCACCGCGCTCGAATCATTTCATGACTGGTTGAATGGTGAACTTGATGAAATGACGGAAGAGACCGCCGTCGGTCGTGAGGCATACGTTTACTTCCTCAAGCATGTCGCTCTCATGCCCTTCACACCTGAACAGTTGCTGGTGATGGGCGCGCACGAGTGGGAGCGTTCCGTCGCGTTTGAGAGCTGCGAACAAACTCGCAACCAGGCACTGCCGGAACTTGAACTGTTTCCCGATCAGGCGACGCAGATGGCCCAGGAAGAATTTTGGGAAGGCGCGGCGCGGCGTTTTCTCGAAGCGAAGAATATTCTCACGGTTCCCGGTTCGATGAAGCACTATCGCAACCTGCCTTTGCCGGCGTACGTCGAGCCACTTTCATTCATGGGTGTGACCGACGATCTCACTTCCGACACCAGGCTCGATGAAGACGGCGTCAGCTATATAAAACAACCGGCGCCTGATCTCGATTACTTCTCGCTTTCGATTGCCAAAGATCCGCGGCCGCTGATTGTGCACGAAGGCGTGCCCGGCCATTACTTTCAGATGACGCTGTCCTGGGCCCACGAAAACAAGATCCGCCGGCGCTATTACGATTCAGGCGCGAATGAAGGCATCGGCTTTTATGCTGAAGAGCTGATGCTGCAATTTGGTTTCTTCGACGATCGTCCCAAGCTGCGCGAGATCATGTACAACTTCATGCGCCTGCGCGCGCTGCGTGTCGAGGTCGACGTAAAGCTGGCCACCGGTGAATTCACCATCGATCAAGCCGCGGATTATCTGGAGAAAATCGTTCCCGTCGATCGCGGCACCGCGCGACAAGAGGCGGTCTTCTTTGCCTCTTCACCGGGCCAGGCGATTACTTATCAGATCGGAAAGTTACAAATCGTGAAATTCCTCGCCGACGCGCGGCTTAACCAGAAAGAGAAATTCAACCTCCGCGCCTTTCACGACTACTTGTGGCTAAACGGCAACGTGCCGATTGCGTTGTTGCGTTGGGAGTATCTCGGGTTGAGTGATGAGATTGAGTTGCTCGATGCGTCCTAAGTTTCGTCGATTATATCTTACGCGGCGTTCGCTCCACCGAGGTCGTGGAAGCAAGGCGGCTAGATTCTATGACGCAACGTCAAGATTGAATCTGCTGAGAAGGGCAGTGGCTTTGGCGCGCAAGGCTCAGTCGTCCATTCTGCGCTTATGTTCGGCAGGGCAGACCCCGTATGTGCAGTCATAGAACCCTTCGTCACGTTCCTCCCATATTTTCCAGTGCTCCTTGCAGTAAAAGCAGTCGCACCGTGGGCAGTAGAGCGGCACATATTCGTCGTTGAGCTTATATAAGGCGCGGGCATCACTATTATTTATTGCCTCGAACGCTTTGGAATTCGCGCTCTCAGTCCGATCGTAAAGACCGTGCAGCCGGACGTGATCATTGTCGATGACTGCAATTGACCCGGCCTCTTTGCCACAGAGTTGGCAGGTAAAACTCGCTTGGCGATCCATTACACTCTAAACCTCCCTCGTCGTTTTGAGTGATCCAAACCCTTTCTTTGGCCGTTGTAACTTTTCTGCATAAATCTCCAGTAGTGTCTGAATCGTGCGTTGCTGGCCTTGATCGACCGGGGCACTAGCCCGACCGTAAGGGAGGGCTCACAGGGAAGCGCGAAATCGAGCCCTCCCTGACGGTCGGGCTAATGCCTCGTACGCCAGCACCTCACAATTCAGACATCACCTAAATTTCCAGTGTCAAAACCCAGCTCGAATCTCACCTGCGAGTGAAGTTGTTGTAGGTCACGCATCCACGTTCGTAGTGTCAGCATGAAGTTGGGAACGTGCTCGGCTTATCGTTTTGTCGAACAACTGTTCCAGCCCTTCGTTGCACCCACGTAGACCGTTAACCACCCTATCGGCCCAAGTCAGGTAATCAATTCTTCTTTGGTAAGGCCAATCAGCCGGTGGCGCGAACGCGACATCATGAATATTCGAAATCTTGTCAGCAAGCTTAATCTGCTTCGCGCCCGTTGACAGGTGTGGAGCGTGTTCGATCTGAAGACGCTTTCGTTCAGGCTTCGGCAAGCTCTTATCGTCTGTGACCTCTTGAACCAGCGACCGTACTGCTGGGCCGAAGTGCTCTTCAATCTCTGCAGGTGTGGTCCTGGTGTCTTCAACTGTGTCGTGAAGAATTGCGGCGACGATTACATGAATGTCGCGCACGCCGCCTGCATTCCAAAGCATTTCTGCCACGTCAATCGGGTGATTAATGTAAGGCGAACCTTCGGCGCCTTTGCGGCGCTGCGTTTTATGCTTCTCGGCTGAGAATTTCACTGCCTTGAGAAGTAGAGAGATATCCTCCTGTTTGAATTCCTGGATCCAACTCTCTGCCATGGAGCCACTCGACTGTATCATTGCCAAGCTGCCTTCTTTCGCCGGTAGTGGTCAGTTTGAGGTGGCAGGCAGCTTGCGCGTAATTCACGGGTGGGCCGCCCGTGCCACTTTCTCAAACTGCATCACTACGCTTTTCGCCGCTCACTGCAAGAAAGAATAAAAATAGTTTACTGTGAAACGCTGCCCGCGTGTGAGTATCGAGTGATTCGAAAAACGCTAGTTTCATGAGCCGGGTGGCGGCGTGTATGCCGCTGACCAGACATAGTTGCTCCCGAGAACACACTGATCTTTGTCGATCGCTGTGCCTACTTGATATGGGCCCCTGTAAGTTGGACACCCGCACTGCACCAGCGGGAGGCGGGTCTTCGGATCGATCTTGCCTGTCCTCTTGCACGGCGCCGTCATGCAGCCGGCGTAGTCTGCTTGCTGACAGTCTGTCGGACTTATGTTGAACTCCGGATTCTTTTTCTGTTCAAGGTAGAGGCTGAAGGTCGAGATCAGATCCGCGCCCGGAATCAAGCTGTTGTTGTTGATAGCGTCGCAGACCGGGGCTCGTTTGTTTCCCGTTGGGAGGCAGTTCTCGCCTTGTTTCCCGCACGTGGCCACAGTTCTGAGGTACACGTCAAGATTCAAGATCGCATTAATGTCTACATAGTAAGTCTGTCCGGCGGGAATCTCGTAACAGGTGCAGTTGGCGATGCCAAGTCCGTCACGAACGCAGGGCGTAGTCGGCCCTGGTCCGGAGTAGTAGCAAAGCGCGATCGGAGCAGTGTTACCTTTACATTCCAGCATGTTCATCTTCGGCTTCTCCAAAACGTCAGCCCAGGGAGGCCCGTAACGAGTTGTCGGAAGCGTGTTGAGTCTGAAAGGTTTGTTTCCGGTGTACCGGCCGAAATCAAAGGTCGCGCCAGACCGTTGGGCTGCGGCCGGTGTTTGGTTCGCGCTGTAAACCAACCCTCCAAGCGCGAGCAGGCAAAGCAAGCCAACCAACGTGAAACTCGGATACCATCGATTGATTGTCCTCATCGTTTTGCTCCTTGGCGATTAGCGTTTATTCGTCGCCCAGCAAACGCGAGGCTGGGCGCGCAGCAGAGAATCCCAAGCGGGAGTCATGGCCGCGATTTTGCGATTTTCAAACGTCAATGTCCAGATTTTTTTGCGAGGATCTCTCAGTAATTTTTCGCGGTTGATAAACGCAAATGCAGGTCGAGGAGATCTGATCGCGGCGGCTTTATATTGGCACCGCTTCCGGGTTGGTTAGTTTCACGGCGCGATTAGAATCGCGCCAGCTGGAGTTTTCAGTCAACAGTTGGCGGAGCCAACGAAATACTTGCGGCCCACAGCGATGAGGGTACGCCGCATGCCTTCCGTGAGCGTTCGCCCCACTGACGTCGTGGAAGCAAGCGACTCGATTTGTTCGTTATGTCATTTTGTTCGCTGCAGGACGCTTCCCACACGAAACGATTTGTTCCCTGGCAGCATCCAGGTGGACTCTTCGTTGTGATGATTTGCATCCACGAGCGTAAACGAGACGCGGTTCATGAAACCTCTTTCAGTATTACCAGTTATGTCCAAGAGGGTGAATTCCACACTGTTACCGTCCGGTGAGATCTTCCCTTCCATGCGGGGCCGGTTCCCAGAGTCACAATAATGCGTCAAGAGCAGCCGATCTCCATCCACATAAATCATGGTGATCGGATTATCCGGCATGGCGCTCGAGGTCATCTCATGAAGAATGGCGTTACCGCGGGATGTCACGCGAATGGTCGCTTGTATGGACATGCCCATAACGCTTCCCTGCCACGAACCGGCTAGAGTCTTCAGTTTCTCAAAAGTCTTTTGTGCTTCGGACTGCGAGCCAGCCGTCTTCTGCGTCGGCATCGGCATCTCCTGCGCTGACACGAGGGTGGCCGCAGCAATGAGGATGATTAGAATTGTAAGTTTACGCATTGATTCTCCTTTGTTAGTGACTAATACGCTCAGCGTATCTGTGGCGGAAACCAATGCCCATGCTTTGGCGTATCAAAAGCATGTTCGGATGTTGCAGGGAGCAGTTAGCAAATGCCTAATCCCACCATCGCCGCCGGCTACCCAAAAGCGTTCCTGGAATTTGCCGTGTCCAGAGGGGCCAGTCGCGCGGCGCTCCATGAGCGATCGCATATACGTCCCGACGATCTTGAAAATTCAGTGGGCCGGATCCCGCTAACCACCTACATCGCGCTGATGAAGGCGGGGATTGAATTTTGCGATGAACCTGCTCTTGCCCTGTTGTTCGGCGAAGCGGTCAAACTTCAGGACATCTCGATCGTCGGATTCCTCGGCGAGACATTGAGTAACGTTGACTCGGGACCGGCGATGATGAATCGTTACGCGCGCCTGGCGCTCGATCCTGATGATGGCGGAAATTCAGGCGCAATTGAACTGGTCCGCGAAGGTGGCGATCTTTGGTTGAAATCCAGGATCGAAGCCTACATCGATCACCCGCTGCTGGCAGAGTCCGCCTTCGCCCGCACTGTGTGCGGCGTGCGGCCGATGTTCGCATCCTTACCTGGTTTCGCGAATATTCCGTTCCCCAAGGCAATTCGTTTCACGCATAAAGAGCCAGACTATCGCGCTGAATATGATCGGATCTTTGGAGTGCCACTTTTCTTCGATAGCAACATGAACGCGTTAGCGGTGGATGAAGAGTTCCTGAAAGTAAGTCTGCCCCGCGCCAACCCCCACCTCGCGCAGGTTTTGATAGCGCGAGCGGAAGAACTGCTCCAGGGCCTGGAGAGTTCGAAAAGCACCAGAGGCGAGGTTGAGAAATTATTGACGGCTAACCTCCAAAGCGGCGCCGTGAGTGTGGATGTAATCGCGCGTCAACTAGGCGTGAGCCGTCAAACGCTTTTTCGTAGATTAAAGGCGGAGGGCGTAACTTTTGAGAAAGTGCTCGACGAATTGCGTCACCGGATGGCCTTGAATTATTTAGAAGACAGAAAACTTTCGGTAAACGAAACTGCTTATCTGGTTGGGTTTTCGGATCCGGCCGCCTTCTCTCACGCATTTAAACGGTGGACCGGACACAGCCCCACCATGATTCTCAAGCGCAAAGAGTAAAGGCTTCAAGAGTCAGAACCGGGAGGGGTAAGACCGGTATTGACACCCGGTCGCGACCGCTCCCGGTTTTGACCCGCGCTATCATTAACCCAATGACCACTCTGCCTATCCCCGAAGAGATCGAACTCCATCGCGACCGCATGTGGCGGCGCGATGAAGAGCTTCGCGTTGAATCAGCTCTTGACGCGGAACGTTTCATCGAAGAGGTGGGCTTTGCCAATACGCTGACAGATACTCGTCGCAGTGGTCCATCGCTCTACATCGCCGTGTGCGGTCGAAGGGATGTGAGTCTCC
>Ga0075435_100001639_pt1 | contig 14512 bp, 3 predicted proteins | sample RhiMethybrSRZTD4_FD_75302 | JGI IMG/M metagenome (GOLD analysis project Ga0075435, IMG submission 75302) | Populus rhizosphere microbial communities from Tennessee, USA - Rhizosphere MetaG P. TD hybrid SRZTD4 | ecosystem: Host-associated > Plants > Roots > Rhizosphere > Soil | place: USA...
TGGACGCCCTCAACGCGGGCTTCTGGCCCGCGCTCAGCGCCGCCTGGCACCGCTTGGCCCGGTCGGCCCTCGGCGGCGACGGCCGCCGCTTCACGATCGGCATGATCGGCTCGCCCGGCGCGGTGGAGGACCAGGATCAGCTCCGGGCGCACGAGCGGGCGGCGCGGCGCGCGCTGCCTCACGCCACGTTCGAGCGGGGATCGCCGGAGGCGCTCGTGGTGCGGCGGGGCCGCGCCTGGCTCCGCGGGCGCCCGCTCGATCTTCTGTTCCGCTACTACCCGCTCCACTGGCTCGCCGCGCCGCGCTTCGAGCCGCTCCTCGCGCTCGTGCGCGCGGGCCGCCTGCCCATGCTGCCCGCGGCCCACTGCCTGCTGCCCCAGAGCAAGGCCTTCCTGGCCCTGCTCTGGGAACTGCACGACCGCGGCTTCTTCCCGCCCGCCGAAGCGGCGGCGATCCGGCGGCACGTGCCGCGGACCGCGCTCGATCCGAGGCAGCTCGGCAACGCGCCCTTCGTGGTCAAGCCGTATCTCGAGCACGAGGGGTTGGGCGTCGTCTTCCCGGAAAGCCTGACCATCTCCGCACGGCGGCGCATCCGGCACGCCGACGTCGTCTACCAGGAGCGGCTCGAGCTGGCCCGCGTCCGGCTACCGGTGGGCACTGCCGGCGGGTGGCGCGTCGAGGAGCGCTCGCTGGTCTTCGGCGTCTTCCTGGCCGGCGCGCAGATCGCCGGCGTCTACACGCGCGCGGGCGGCCGCATCACCGGGCGGGAGGCGGTCTTCGTGCCGATGCTGCTGGATGACGGGAGAACGTCTCTGCCTGCCCGGCGGGTTGCCCCGCGCGGCCCAAGCGGTAGGCTGGCGGCCCGCTGAGGAGAAGGAGCTCCGCCCAGCAATACTCGGTCGTCAAGGTACGAATTACACGGTGGTCATCTCCCGCCGCCGCCATGGCCAATCCGAAGTTCGAGAAGTCGGCACGTTGGCGGGCCGGTTTCATCTGGACTCGGCTGGCATGTGGCTTGCTCCTCCGCCGTTGCGGCTATGGATACCTCCGGCTGGAGGGGCGACCTCACTTCCTCAATGGGGCGTTTCCGTCAGCTGCTCCGGGCGCTGAGTTACTTCCAGCCCGACGCTGGACGGATAGCCCTGTCCTTGAGTCTGTTACTCCTCGGCATCGGGCTCAACCTGCTGAAGCCTTGGCCCCTGGCGCTCCTGGTCGACAGCGTCCTGGGGTCCAAGCCGTACCCGGGATGGCTGCCCGACGCGGCACGCGCGTGGGGACAACCTGCCCAGCTTACCGCCATTATGGCGGCCTCGCTGGCGCTTCATCTGGTCCACGCCGCCGCATGCGCCGGGCACGCGTACCTCTCGATCGAAGTGGGGCTCCGCGGCCTGCGGCGGGTTCGCGATGACGTCTTCGGCTGGCTCCAGCGCCTCTCGCTGCGTTATCACCACGGCACCGAGGCGGGGGACATCATCTTCCGGGCCGGGACAGACACGACCGCCTTTCAGACCTTGTTCCTCCAGGGGTTTCTAACCTTCATCAGCGCCGCCGGCACGCTCCTGTTCATGGCGGTGGCGATGGCCCGGCTGAACCTGCGCCTCGCCGCGGTGGCGCTGGTCGCGGTGCCCATTTTGCTGCTCTCGATCAAGGTCTTCGGGCGGGCGTTGCGGGTGCGGGGCACTGCCGCCCAGCAAGCGGAGGGCAAGGTCTACGCGCTCATCCACCAGGGAATCACCGCCCTACCGCTGATTCAGAGTCATGCGCGCGAGTATCACGAGCGGCAGCGTTTCACGGCGCACACCGAGCAGGCGCGACAGCAAAAGATGGCGCAGCAGGGGCTCGAGGTCTTTTACTGGGGCTCGATCTCGGTGATCCTCAGCGCGTGCACGCTCGGGGTGACCTGGGTGGGCGCTCAGCAGGTGCTGGCCGCGAACCTGACAGTGGGAGAGTTGCTCGTATTTCTCGCCTACGTCGCTCAGCTCTTCGAGCCGCTCCGTCAGCTCTCGCAGGTCGGCGCCACCCTGACGAGCGCGAGCGCGAGTACGCGGCGGGTGTTCGAGATCCTGGACACGCCCGAGGAGGTCAAGGACCGTCCGGAAGCGCGCCAGGTCTGCCAGGGAGACCCCGACGGACCGGCAGGACTACCCACGTCGGCCGACAACATGTTTGTCGCCGTCGGTGGCACGCCGGCCGGATCCCCGTGCCCGCCGCTCCCGGTCTACGGCAACATCACCTACGACGACGTTTCCTTCGCGTATGGAAGCGCGCGGCCGGTGCTCCGCCATATCAATTTCAAGCTCCTGGCGGGCACGTCGGCGGCCATTATCGGCCCGAGCGGCGCGGGCAAGACGACGCTGTTGAACCTGCTGCCGCGGTTCTTCGATCCCGTAAGCGGCGCGGTCCTGCTCGAGGGCGTGGACCTGCGCGACCTCCGCCTGGAGGATCTGCGGGCGCAAATCGGTCTCGTCCTGCAGGAGCCGATCATCCTGCCCACCACCGTGGCCGAGAATATTTCCTACGGGAAACCCCACGCGACGATGGACGAGATCGAGGCCGCCGCGCATGCCGCCCATGCCGCCGAGCTCATCGACAGGTTGCCCGAGCAGTATCGAACGGTCATCGGGGACGGGGGCGCGCACTTGAGTGTCGGGGAAAAGCAGCGGATCAACCTGGCCCGGGCGTTCCTCAAGGACGCGCCGATCCTTCTCATGGACGAGCCGACGAGCGCGCTCGATGTGGAGAGCGAAGCCCAGGTCGTGGCCAGCCTCTTCGCGCTGATGCGCGGGCGCACAACGTTGATGGTCGCCCACCGGCTCACCACGATCCGTCGGGTCGACAAGATCCTGGTCGTGGACAACGGCAGCCTGACCGAGATGGGAGCCCCCGAAGACCTCCTCGCCGAGCAGGGCTACTACGCGCGAGTCGTCGGCGGCCAGCTCGATCTCTAGGTTCCAACCGCATCACCCGGGCATGCCCGCGGGCGCCCCGGGCCGCCGCCGCATCCTTCTCGGGTATTCCCGACGAGTCCTGTAAGATCATTACGTGAGATCTCACTGCCCTTCGGCGTTTCACCACCCCGGCGAACCCGCTGTAGTATCCCCCTGACGCAGCGCTGTTGCCGCGGGTCGGAGACGCGACAAACGGAGTCTCCGGTGGCGGCTCGTGGACAGTAATCGGGATAGGGACGAGGAGCTCCGGAGCTCGCCCATTGGCCCCGGTGCTCCTCACGCCGACCCTTCCGTGAGTCCAACCAAAGTCAGCCTACGCAGAACGCTGTCCAGCGGATGGGCCATGATCGGCCCGTACTGGTTCTCGGAGGACCGGTGGGCGGCCCGGGGGCTCCTGCTCGCCGTGGTGCTCCTTACGCTCGGTATGGTCTACCTCACGGTGCTCTTGAATCAGTGGAACAACACCTTCTACAGCGCCCTCCAGGACAAGGACCTCGTGGCCTTCCGCGGCCAGCTGTTCCGCGTCACGTGGCTGATCGGCATCTTCATCGTCCTTGCCGTGTACCAGGCCTATCTCAACCAGATGCTCGAGATCCGCTGGCGACGCTGGCTGAACGACCGCTACCTACGCGCCTGGCTGGCCGATCGCGCCTACTATCGGATGCAGCTCGTGGCGCATGAGTCGGACAACCCGGACCAGCGCATCGCGGAAGATGTGCAGCTCCTCGCGTCCCACACCCTGGGTCTGTTCTCCGGCGGTCTGCGGGCGATCGTCACGCTGGTGACCTTCGTGGCGATCCTGTGGGGGCTGTCCGGCACGTTCACCGTCCCGGTGGGCGTGTTCTCCATCACCATTCCTGGCTCCATGGTCTGGGTGGCCGTTCTGTATGCAGCCGCCGGGACCTGGCTGACCGACTGGCTCGGCCGCCCGCTCGTCCGGCTGAACTTCGATCGGCAGCAGTACGAAGCCAACTACCGCTTCAGCCTCGTCCGCTTCCGCGAGAACACCGAGGGCGTGGCCCTGTACGGCGGCGAGGCGGACGAGTTTCGCAGCTTTCGCAGACGGTTCGAGCATGTGGTGGGCAACTGGTGGGGCATCATGCGCCGACAGAAGCGGATGGCCTACTTCACGAACGGTTACGGGCTGGGGGCGTGGATTGTCCCGTCGATTGTCGCAGCGCCCCGCTACTTCCGGGGCGAGCTTGGTCTGGGCGGCCTCATGCAGACGACTCAGGCCTTCCAGCAAGTTCAGGATGCCCTCAGCTTCTTCATTCAGTCATACAAGGAACTCGCGGCTTGGAGCGCCGTGGTCGAGCGGCTCGCCGGCTTCGAGCGCGCACTGGAGCACGTGCGGCACCATCCGACCAACGGCGGCGTCCGGCGCGCCGAGGGGCGCACCACACAGCTGAGCGTGGAGGGGGTCGACCTCGATCTACCTGATGGCAAGCCCCTCATGTCGAACATCAACTTTTCGCTCTGGCCCGGGGAGACCGTGCTCTTGGCTGGCACGTCTGGCTCGGGAAAGAGCACGCTCGTCCGTGCCATCGCCGGCATCTGGCCGTTCGGGCGTGGCGAGATCCGCGTGCCGCGGGGTGCCCGAGTCCTCTTTCTCCCGCAGCGGCCATATCTGCCGATCGGTTCGCTCCGTGATGTGGTGAGCTATCCGATGTCCGGGGGCGGTGTGGAGGACAGGACGCTGCGCGAGGCGCTCGAGGCGGTGGGACTCACGGAGATCGCCGGGCGACTCGACGAGGAGGCCAACTGGGCCCTCCAGCTCTCCCCCGGCGAGCAGCAGCGCATAGCGTTCGCCCGGACTTTGATCCAGAAGCCCGGCTGGCTCTTTCTCGACGAGGCGACATCGGCGCTGGACGAGACGACGGAAGCGCGCCTCTATCGGCTCGTGCGCGAGCGGCTCCCGGAGACGATGGTGTTCAGCGTCGGCCATCGGGCTACGCTGGATTCCTTCCACGCTCGCCGACTCATGGTAGAGCCCAGGGCGAACGGCCCCGCCTCCATCGTGGAAATGCCCGCCGCGCCTGACTTCAAACGGCCGGCCGCGTCCTAGCGGCCGCTCAGGCACCTGGGAGTAACTTCCCGGTAAATCCGACCCCCCGGCCGGGCGTCTATCCCCAGCGCGGCGGCTCGAATGGCCCCGCTCCTGCCGCACTGCTATCCTCAAGTCTCCGTGCCACGATTCGAGCCGCGGTCCTCGTCATCCGTCTCCCCGTTCAGCTCGGGGATCCAGGAGCCCATCCGGGCCGATCTCTTCAGTCCGGAGCGCCTCGAGGAGCACGCGGAGGCCATTGCCGGGCATCGGGTCCTGCCCCGGGGAAAGACCGGGCGCCGTCTCTCGCCCCGTGTCCGCGACAGCGGACGCGTGCTGCTGCAGTGCTACCGGGAAATCGCCGCGGTGATTCGCGACGAAGGGGCGACGACTCCGGCCGCGGAATGGTTCGTCGACAACTTCCACGTGGTGGACGCGGTGGGGCGGCAGGTCCGGGAGGATCTGCCGCGCGGGTTCTACCGCCAGCTCCCCACGCTCGCGGAAGGTCCGCTCGTCGGCTATCCCCGCGTCCTCGGCCTGGCGTGGTCCTTCGTGGCGCACACCGACAGCCGCATCGAGCCCGAGACCCTCCAGCGGTTCGTCCGCGCATTCCAGCGGATCCAGCCGCTGACCATCGGCGAGCTGTGGGCGGTCCCGATCGCGCTTCGCGTCGTGCTCGTGGAGAACCTGCGGCGGCTGGCCGAGCGCATGGTGGCCGGCCGCGCCGCGCGCCAGTCCGCCGACACACTCGCGGACGACCTCCTCGGCCTGGCCGGCCGACCCGGCCGGCCGCTCGCGTTCCAGGGGCTCGAGGCCGCGTCGCTGTCCACCGCCTTCACGGTCGAGCTGGTGCAGCGCCTCCGCGACCAGGACCCGCAGTCGACCCCCGCGCTCCGGTGGCTCGACGAGCAGATCTCGGCGCGCGGGCGATCGCCCGACGAGCTGGTCCAGGCGGAGCACCAGAGCCAGGCCGCCATGAACGTGACCGTCCGCAACGTGATCACGAGCATGCGGATGATGTCGACGCTCGACTGGGCGGACTTCGTCGAGAGTGTGAGTCCGGTCGACGACGTGCTGCACGCCGACGCCACCTTCCGGGCCATGGACTTCGCGACCCGCGACCAGTACCGGCACGCGATCGAGGACCTCGCCCGTTCCTCGGCACGCTCCGAGCTCGAGGTCGCCCGCCTGGCGATGGCCGCCGCCAAGCGCGCGGCCGCCGCCCACCGGGGAGGCCGCGCCGAGGATCCGGGCTACTACCTCATCTCGGACGGCCGGCCGGTCCTCGAGAAGGAGATCGGCTACCGGGCCCCGATCCGACGCCGGCTGCTGCGCGCGTTCCTGACCAGCGCGACCCCTCGCTACCTCGTCACGATCTCGGTGGTGACCGGTGCGCTCCTCGTGCTTCCCCTCCTGATCGCGCACGCCGCCGGCATGACCCGCACCGGGCTGGCGCTGCTCGCCCTCTGCGCGGTCGTCCCGGCCTCCGACCTCGCGGTGGCCCTCGTCAACCGCGCGATCATGGCGGTGCTCGGGCCGAGGTCGCTGCCCCGCCTCGAGCTGCGAGACGGCGTTCCCCCGGACCTGCGCACGCTCGTGGTGGTCCCGACCCTGCTGACCGGCGCGGCCGAGATCGAGGAGCAGGTCGGCCGCCTGGAGATCCACTATCTCGCCAACCCGGACGGCGACCTCCACTTCGCGCTGCTCTCCGACTGGGTCGACGCGACCGCCGAGACGATGCCGGAAGACGATCGCTTCCTCGCCGCGGCCCGCGACGGGATCGCCCGGCTCAACGCCCGCAACGGGCCCGCGCCCGCCGCGGGGCCGCGCTTTCTGCTGCTCCATCGCCGGCGGTTGTGGAACGCGGGGGAAGGCAAGTGGATGGGCTGGGAGCGCAAGCGGGGCAAGCTCGAGGAGCTGAACCGCCTGCTCGCCGGCGCGAGTGACACCTCGTTCATCACGCCCGCCGGGCGCCCGCTCGACGTGCCGGCCGGAGTCCGGTACGTGATCACCCTCGACGCCGACACCCGTCTGCCGCGCGGCGCCGCCACCCGCCTGGTGGGCACCATGGCGCACCCGCTGAACCAGCCGGCCTTCGACGCGACATCGCGCCGGGTCGTCGAAGGCTACGCCGTCCTCCAGCCTCGCGTCAGCCCCACGATTCCCACCGAGCACGGCCGGTCCATCTTCCAGCGGGTCTTCGCCGGGCCCGGTGGCATCGACCCCTACGCCTCTGCGACGTCCGACGTCTACCAGGATCTCCTCGGCGAAGGCTCCTACACCGGAAAGGGCATCTACGACGTGGCCGCCTTCTCCGCGGCCCTGCAAGGCCGGGTCCCCGAGAACTCGCTCCTGAGCCACGATCTCTTCGAAGGCATCTTCGCGCGGGCCGGCCTCGTCACCGACATCGAGCTCTTGGAGGAGTTCCCGACCGACTACGAGGTCGCGGCCGGCCGCCAGTACCGCTGGGCTCGGGGCGACTGGCAGCTCCTGCCCTGGATCATCGCCGGAGACGCCGTCGGGGGCGAGGGGGGAGGCGGCCTCCCACTGATCGGCGCGTGGAAGATCATCGACAACCTGCGCCGGACCCTCTCACCCCCCACCGCGTGGCTGACCCTGGTCGCGGCGTGGACGCTTCCGGGCGGGTCGGCCCTGCTGTGGACCGCGTTCGTGCTGGCCACGCTCGCGCTTCCCCCCCTCCTGCCCGCGCTCTCCGACGTGATCCCCGGCCGAGCGGGGATCTCGAAGCGAACCTACATCCGGGCGGTGGCCAGGAGCTTCGCCCTCGGCGCGTCGCAGATCGCCCTCGGCATCACCTTCCTCGGCCACCAGGCATGGATCATGGCCGACGCGATCGCGCGCACGCTCGTGCGCCTCTACCTCACCCGCCGACGTCTCCTCGAGTGGACGACCGCGGCTCAGAGCAAGGCCGCGCTCTCCCGCTCCCCGACCGGGGTCTATCGGCGCATGCGCGCGGCCCTGATCCTCGCGGTCGCGAGCGGCGCCCTCGTCGGCCTGCTGCGACCGGAGCACGCCGCGATCGCGGCACCGTTCGTCCTCGCATGGGCGCTCTCTCCCCTGGTCGCCCGCTGGGTGAGCCGCCCGCCGCGTCCGTCGACGACGGAGACGCTCTCCTCCGCGGATCGGCAGACTCTTCGCTCGACCGCCCGTCGCACCTGGCGCTTCTTCGAGACCTTCGTGGGGCCGGACGATGCCTTCCTCCCGCCCGACAATTTCCAGGAGGATCCCCAGCCGACGGTCGCCCATCGCACGTCGCCGACCAACATCGGGCTCTACCTGCTCTCGGTCCTCGCCGCGCGCGACTTCGGCTGGCTCGGCCTCCTCGAGACCCTCGATCGCCTCGAGGCCACGCTGGCCACCCTGCGTCGCCTCGAGCGCTTCCGGGGCCACTTCTACAACTGGTACGACACCGGCGGGCTCCAGCCACTCGAGCCCCGCTACGTGTCCACCGTCGACAGCGGCAACCTCGCCGCCCACTTGCTGACCCTCGGCAACGCCTGCCGGGCCGCGCTGTACGCGCCGGTGCTCGATCCCACGCGCTTCGGCGGCCTCCGAGACGCGGTGCTCCTGGTCGAGGATGCCACGAGCGCGCTCGCCGACGACCGGCGCACCCAGACCGTCTCTCGGCGCGACCTCGCGGAGACCTGCACGGCGCTGATCGCCGCGCTCCAGGAACCGCCGGCCGGCCCGGCCGAGTGGGCCGCTCGCGTCCGTCAGCTGGCGCTCCAGGCCGACACCCTGGTGGACATGTCACGCGCGATGACCGCCGAGCGCGGGGATCCGGTCGACTCCGACGTCCAGGTCTGGGCCCTCGCCGCCCGCGCCACCATCGCCGGGCATGAGCGGGACCTGAAAACCCTCCTGCCGTGGGCCGCCCTCGAGGCCGCCGCCGACGATCCCACAACGCTGCGCGCCCTCTGGGCCTCGGCGCCTACCCCGGCCACCCTTGCCGACCGCTGCCACGCCGCCATCGCCGAGCTCGCGCCCCTTCGCGAGGCGATCAACCGCGACGGCCCGTTGGACGAGGACGCGACCCGGCACCTCGACGAGGTCGTCGAGAGCCTCGAGCGCTCCGCCGCGGCGGGCGAGGCCCTCGTCGGCCGGCTCATCGCGATCAGCCGGGCCACCCGGGAGCTGGCCGACGCGATGCAGTTCGGGTTCCTCTTCGATCCCGCCCGCAAGATCTTTTCGATCGGGTACCGCGTCGCGGACGGCACGCTCGATGGGAGCGGGTACGACCTGCTCGCCTCCGAAGCTCGACTCGGCAGCTTCATGGCGATCGCCAAGGACGACGTGCCGGTGGCGCACTGGTTCCACCTCAGCCGGCCGATGACTCCGGTGGGAGTCGGCTCCGCTCTCGTGTCGTGGTCCGGCTCGATGTTCGAGTACTTGATGCCCGCGCTCGTCATGCACTCGCCGCCCGGCAGCCTGCTCGAGGAGACGTACCGTCTCGTCGTCGGCCGGCAGATGACCTACGGAGCGGAGCAGAACGTCCCGTGGGGCATCTCCGAGTCGGCCTACAACGTGCGAGACCTGGATCTCACCTACCAGTACTCGAACTTCGGGGTCCCCGGACTCGGCCTCGAGCGCGGTCTGGGGGAAGACCTCGTCGTCGCCCCCTACGCGACCGCCCTCGCCGCGATGATCGACCCGGTGGCCGCCACCCGGAACTTCGCCGCGCTCACCGCGGCCGGAGCCCGGGGACGATTCGGCTTCTACGAGGCGCTCGACTACACCAGATCCCGACTCCCCGAAGGAGCCGCGGTGGCCATCGTGCAGGCCTACATGGCGCACCACCAAGGGATGACCCTGATCGCCCTCGCCAACGTCCTTCACGACGGCGTGATGCGGGCGCGGTTCCACGCGGAGCCGATCATCCAGGCGACAGATCTGCTCCTGCAAGAGCGGGCGCCCCGGGACGTGGCGGTCGCGCGACCTCGGGTCGAGGAGGTGCAGGCGGCGGCGCACGCCCGCGAGTTCGTCGAGCCGGCCTTCCGGCAGTTCGCCACTCCGCACGGCCCCACTCCGCGGACCCATCTCCTGTCGAACGGACGGTACGCGGTGATGCTGACCACCGCGGGCTCGGGCTACAGCCGCTGCGGGGGCCTAGGGATCACCCGCTGGCGCGAGGACGTCACGCGAGACAACTGGGGGAGCTACGTCTTCCTGCGCGACGTCCACAGCGGCGCGGTGTGGTCGGCCGGGTACCAGCCCACCGGTGCCGAGCCCGACACCTACCGGGTGACCTTCGCCGAGGACCGGGCGGAGTTCAGTCGGCGCGACGGCACGATCGCCACCGTGCTCGAGGTGCTCGTCTCGCCCGAAGACGACGCCGAGATCCGCCGAGTCTCGATCACGAACCTCGGCGCCCAGCCGCGCGAGATCGAGGTCACGTCGTACGCGGAGCTGGTGCTGGCGCCCCCGGCGGCGGACGCCGCCCATCCGGCCTTCTCGAACCTCTCGGTGCAGACCGAATCCCTCGCCGACCTCGGGGCCCTGCTCGCCACCCGCCGGCCCCGGGCGGCGGGGGAGCCCACCGTGTGGGCGGCCCACATCGTGGCCGTCGAAGGACAGGCCGGCGGCAGCGCCCAGTACGAGACCGACCGGGGGCGCTTCCTCGGGCGGGGCCGGACGATCCGCACGCCAATGTCGGTCACCGACGGGCGACCGCTCTCCAATACCGCGGGCTCGGTGCTCGATCCGATCTTCAGCCTGCGGCGCCGGATCCGGCTCGCCGCCGGCGAGAGCGTCCGCCTCATCTTCTCCACCCTCGTGGCCCCGTCGCGCGACGCGGCGGTCGCGCTCGCCGACAAGTATCGGGATCCGGCGACGTTCGAGCGCACCGTCACCCTGGCCTGGACCCAGGCGCAGGTCCAGTGCCACCACCTCGGCATCGACGCGGAGGAGGCCCACCTTTTCCAGAACCTGGCCAGCCGGGTCCTCTACTCCGATCCGGCCCTGCGGCCGTCCGCCGACGTGCTGACCCGGCCCAGCGCGGGGCCATCGGCCCTGTGGGCCCAGCGGATCTCCGGCGATCTCCCGATCGTGCTGGTGCGAATCGACGAGCTCGAGGACCGGGCGATCGTCCGCCAGCTCCTGCGCGCGCACGAGTACTGGCGCGTGAAGGGTCTCGCAGTCGATCTGGTCATCGTGAACGAAAAGGCCCACTCGTATACGCAGGAGCTCCAGTCCTCCCTGGAGGCGCTGCTGCGCACGAGTCAGTCGGCGCGACGCGACGAGCACACGGACGCGCGGGGCAACGTGTTCATCCTCCGGAAGGACCTGCTCTCGCCGAACGACCACGCCGCGCTGCAGATGGCCGCGCGCGCCGTCCTCTTGAGCCGCCACGGCACGCTCGCCGAGCAGCTCGCGCGGGCCGAGCCGCCGCCGGAGCCGGCCGCGCCCCGACGCCGCCCGCGCCGGACGGAGCCGCCCGGGAGCGCCCCCTCTCCACGCCAGGAATCCGAGTTCTTCAACGGGCTCGGAGGCTTCCGCGACGATGGGCGGGAGTACGTCACCGTCCTCGGCGAGGGGCAATGGACGCCCGCCCCCTGGATCAACGTCGTCGCCAATCCCGCGTTTGGGTTCCAGGTCTCCGAGTCGGGCGCCGGGTACACCTGGTCGCTCAACAGCCGCGAGAACCAGCTGACCCCCTGGTCCAACGACCCGGTCGTCGATCCCCCCGGGGAGACCATCTACCTCCGGGACGAGGAGACCGGCGAGCTGTGGGGTCCGACGCTGCTGCCCATCCGGGAGGACGCCTCCACCTATGTCGCCCGCCACGGTCAAGGCTACACCGCCTTCGAGCACACATCGCACGGTATCGACGCGCGTCTGCTCCAGTTCGTGCCGCCCGAAGACCCGATCAAAGTCTCCCGGCTGACCCTCGAGAACCTCTCCGGGCGCGCGCGTCGGCTATCGGTGACCGCGTACGTGGAGTGGGTCCTGGGCGCCCTCCGCAGCACGACCGCGCCGTTCGTGGTCACCGAGATCGACGCCCGCACCGGAGCGCTGTTCGCCCGCAACGCGTGGAGCGCGGAGTTCGGCGATCGCGTCGCCTTCGCCGACCTCGGCGGCCGCCAGACCGGGTGGACCGGCGATCGCGCCGAGGTGCTCGGCCGCAACGGGACCCTGGACCATCCCGCGCTGCTGGAGCGGGGCGGCCGGCTCTCGGGACGGGTCGGCGCGGGCTTCGATCCCTGCGGGGCGCTGCAGACCGTGATCGACCTGGCGCCGGGCGCCCGGGAGGAGATCGTGTTCTTCCTCGGCGAGGCCGCCTCCACGGACGAGGCCCACGCGCTGCTCGAGCGGTATCGAGCCGAGGATCTCGACGGCACGCTGGAGGCGGTGCGAACCCGGTGGGACGACACGCTCGGCGCGGTCCAGGTCAAGACCCCGGATCGCTCGATGGATCTCATGCTGAACCGCTGGCTCCTCTACCAGACCCTCGCCTGCCGGGTGTGGGCCCGGTCCGCCTTCTACCAGGCGGGCGGCGCCTACGGATTCCGCGACCAGCTACAGGACGTGATGGCGTTGGTGGTCGCGAAGCGCGACGTCGCGCGCGCGCACCTGCTCCGGGCCGCGGGCCGTCAGTTCGTCGAGGGGGACGTCCAGCACTGGTGGCATCCGCCCTCGGGCCGCGGGGTGCGGACCCACATCTCGGACGACCCGGTCTGGCTGCCCTACGCGGTCACCCACTATCTCGAGGTCACCGGGGACCCCACGCTCCTGGACGAGGTCGTCCCGTACCTCGCCGGGCCCCCGATCCCGCCCGATCAGGACGACGCGTACTTCCAGCCCGCGGTTTCCGCCGAGCGCGCGACCCTGTTCGAGCACTGCGCCCGCGCGCTCGACCGCTGCCTGGCGGTCGGGACTCACGGCCTCCCGCTGATCGGCACCGGAGACTGGAACGACGGCATGAACCGGGTCGGCCATGAAGGACGCGGGGAGAGCGTCTGGCTCGGGTGGTTCCTGCACACGACCCTGTGGGAGTTCGCCCGGCTCGCCGAGGCCCGCGGCGAAGGCGCGCGCGCCGAGACCTGGCGACGCCACGTCCACGCCCTCAAGGCCTCCCTCGAAGCCCACGCCTGGGACGGTGACTGGTATCGCCGCGCCTACTTCGACGACGGGACCCCGCTGGGATCGGCGAGCGACGCGGAGTGCCGCATCGACTCCATCGCGCAGTCGTGGGGCGTGATCTCCGGCGCGGCCGATCCCGCCCGGGCCGCGCGGGCGATGGCCGCGGTGGAGGAGTACCTGGTCCGGCGGGATCAGGAGCTGATCCTGCTCTTCACCCCACCGTTCGATCACGCCCCGCTCGACCCCGGATACATCAAGGGCTATCCGCCCGGCATTCGGGAGAACGGGGGTCAGTACACGCACGCCGCGATCTGGGCGGTCATGGCCTTCGCCGCGCTCGGGAACGGGGACAAGGCCAACGAGCTCTTCTCCATCCTGAACCCGATCAACCACTCGAGCACCCGCGCCGGCGTCCATCGCTACAAGGTCGAGCCGTACGTGGCGGCCGCCGACGTCTACGCGAATTATCCGCACGTGGGCCGTGGCGGGTGGACCTGGTACACCGGCTCGGCGGGCTGGATGTATCGGGCCGGGCTCGAATGGCTCCTCGGCTTCAGGATCCGGGGGACGGTTCTGCACCTCGATCCCTGCATCCCGCGCGCGTGGCGCCGGTTCGACATCACGTTTCGGTACCACGCGTCTCGCTACGAGATCGAGGTCCTGAACCCCAACGGGGCCACCCGCGGCATCTCGACCATCGACATCGACGGGGTGCGGCAGTCGACCCCGGGGGGCAGCGTCCCGCTCACGACCGACGGCGCCACTCACCGAGTGCGCGTCGTCCTCGGGTGAGGAGCGCGACCAGGTGGATTGCCTCGTTCGTCACGGACCGCGCTGCCCGGCAGTAGCCGGGATGCTACGCGTGGACCAGCTCGAGCGCCTCCTCTCGCTCCTCGACCCGGTTATGAATATTGCCGGCTAGGAGCCGGCTCTGGACTCGAGCTGTTCGCGCGGCGCCCAGTGCTCGGCCTGCGCCACGATGTCCACGCCGACGATCTCACTCCATGTGGCGAGGAGCCGCCGGGCGACCGGGCCGGGGGTGCCCGCCCCGATCGGGCGTCGGTCCACCCGGGTCACGGGCAGGACGCAGGGACTCGTGCTCGTGAAGAACGCCTCGTCGGCCGTGTAGACGTCGTAGGGCTGGAGATCCTCCTCGACGAGGGGGATGCCGAGCTCGCGCGCCAGGTCGAACACCATGGCCCGGGAGACCCCCTGGAGGATCCCGCGGTCGCCCGCCGTGCGGATCACCCCGCCGGTGACGATGAACACGTTGTAGCCGACGCCCTCGGTGATGTTCCCCCGCCCGTCGGTCAGGATCGGCCAGCCCTCCGGGTCCACGTCGCCGGCCTCGAGCTCGGCCAGATTGAAGTTCATCCGGCTGAAGTGCTTGACCTTGGGATCCAGGGCATCCGAGGAGAAG
>Ga0075435_100001640_pt1 | contig 14512 bp, 12 predicted proteins | sample RhiMethybrSRZTD4_FD_75302 | JGI IMG/M metagenome (GOLD analysis project Ga0075435, IMG submission 75302) | Populus rhizosphere microbial communities from Tennessee, USA - Rhizosphere MetaG P. TD hybrid SRZTD4 | ecosystem: Host-associated > Plants > Roots > Rhizosphere > Soil | place: USA...
CCGCAGGCGACCATGCGCCGGTCTTCTGGATCGGTCTCGACGGGCTCGACTGGGAGCTCCTGGACCGGCTTGCCGCCGACGGCAAGCTTCCCAACTTCAAGCGGCTGTCGGACGAAGGCTGGACGGCGAAGCTTTCGAGCCCGTATCCGCTGATCTCGCCGATTCTCTGGACGAGCGCGGCGACGGGGCTCTCTCCGGACCTTCACCGGGTGCTCGATTTCCAGGAGGTGGATCCGAAGACGGGACGGAAGGTCCCGATCTCCGGAGACTCGCGCGCGGTTCCGGCGGCCTGGAACATCGCGTCGGATGCGGGACGCAAAGTCGGCGTGGTGGGCTGGTGGGCGACGCATCCCGCCGAAGAGGTCAACGGATTCTTCGTCTCGGACCGGGTGAGCCCGATGCTGTTCTCGGGCCTGTCGCGCGCGGGCGCGGTCTACCCGCCGGCGCTCGAGGCCGGCGTGACGCAGGTCGCCGAGCGCGATAGCCGGATCGAGGCGCGGGACCTCGATTCCTACCTCGAGATTCCGCCGCCGGAGATCGCGCAGGAGCTCTCGAGCGGTGCGGGGATGGAGAACCGCGTCGTCGCGCTGGCGCGGATCCTCTCGGCGACGCGGGTCACGCAGCGCCTGGCGCGCGATCTTTACGACCGCGAGCGGCCGGACCTTCTCGCGGTCTACTTCGAGGGGACCGACGAGGTCGGCCACGTCTTCGCACCCTTCACGCCTCCGCGGACCGAATGCCGGGAGACCTCCGACGCCGACTACCGAAGATATTCGCGCGTCGTCGAGACGTACTACGCCGCGATCGACCGGATCCTCGGACAGTGGATGCGCCGGGCGCAGGAGGACGGAGGCGTCCTCGTCGTCCAGTCCGATCATGGATTCAAGTGGGGAGGGGATCGGCCCTGCGGCCTCGCATCGGGCAACTGGGCGACCGCCGCGTTCTGGCATCGGCCCGAAGGAGTTCTCGCTCTCTGGGGCAAAGGTGTCGCGCGGGGACGTTCACGAGGCGACGCAAAGCTCCACGACGTCGCGCCGACCGTGCTCGCGCTCGCTGGCGCTCCCGCGGACCGGCGCATGCCGGGCATCCCTCTTTCGAGCGCGTTCGAACAGCCGCTGACGCAGACGCGAAAAGATCTCTCGGCACTCGCCGTCCGCCGCGTCGCCGCGGCCGAAGCGTCGGCCGCGGAGTCGGACGAATATGCGAAGAAGCTTCTGGCGCTCGGATATCTGTCGCCCGGATCGGCGGCGACTCTGCGTCCGACCGGCGGCACGAAGCCCGGAATGACCGAGGCCGCGTGGAACAACCTCGGAACGTACGAGAAAGAGACCCGTCACGACCGCGCCGCCGCGACGAAAGACTTCGAAAAGGCTCTGGAGCTGAATCCCAACTTCTACGCGCCGATGTTCAACCTCGCCGTGCTCGCCCGCGACGCCGGCGACACGAAAACCGCGGAGGACTGGCTCTTTCGCTCCCTCGCCGCCGCGAGGGCCGATCCCTCCACCGCCGTTGCGGGCTGGGCTCGCGAGTACATCAAGGCGGACAAGTTCGCCGCGGCGTCGTCACTGCTCGACCGGGCATCGCGGGACTACCCCAACAACGAGGCGATCGCCCGGGAGAAGGCGAGGCTGGCCTACAGGAAGAAGGACTGCAAGGGGGCGGTCGCGGCCGTGGGACGCTTCGCGGATTCGACGCGGGACCTGGAAACGATCAACGACCTTGTCCTTTTCCAGACGTGCCTCTCGGATCGCGAAGCGGTGGAGCGCCTGTTGGTGCGCTCGCTCGCGATCCGGCCGGATCAGCCGGAGGTCGCGAGACTTCTGGAAGTGGTACGCAGGGCGGGGAGCCCCTCACCCTAGGCACGTAGGGGCGGCCCTTGTGGCCGCCCGGGCGGGGGCAAGCCCCGCCCCTACGGTTTCCTTTTGTTCTCCGCCAGCGCCTTCACTTCGATCTTCGCGAGCGCATAAGCCGATCGGGCCTTGTCGCCCAGGACGATCAGACGAACCGGGCCGTTGTCCTCGGGCAGCGGACCGCTCGCGGTCTCGGAGACCAGGAACGCCCTCGGGTTTTCGCGCGCCATCCGCAGCTCGCCGAGCGAGAAGACCACCGTGTAGCCGTCGCGCGCCGTCGCGAGGACGACGGTTGCGGCGGTGTCGCGTTGGCCCGCCATCGTCTTGACGTCGAGGCCCGACTTCTCGAGGACGTCCAGAAGCGTCATGCCGTGGTAGACGGTGACGTCTCCGGCGGACTCCTCGACGCGCACGTCGCGCGCATCGCGTCCCGACAGGGACTCCGGAGTCACGGTCCGCTCGGCCTGTCCCGGCACGCGCAGCACCGGCGGACCGGCCGCCCGCAGCCCCGGCGCAAACGCCAGGGCTGCGAGCAGTCCGAGAACGAGCTGTCGACGGCGATGCACTAGAACGAAAAGATACCAGCGAGAATGAATCTTCGTGGGGTCGCGAACGATGTCCCTTGGCCGAATCGAGGATTGGGATCCGTGTTGTCGTCGCTCAGGAACAGATCCTGATTCACCGTCAGCACCGTCTGCGTGTTGAAAACGTTCATGAGACGCCCTTCGAGTCTGAGGACTCCGGGTCCGAGGTTGAAGTTCTGCGCCACGAGCAGGTCGAGGTTGGCCCAGGTCGGGGTCAGGCGTTTTCCGGCCGTCTCGGCGTACTCGTAATCGGTGCCGTAGCTCGGGTCGAAGAGGCGCGCTTCCCACGGCCGCCCGCTCTGGACGCGCAGGTAGCCGCCCAGGATCGTCTGCCACGGAAGTGTGTAGTTGGCAAAGAACTTCGCGACGTGGGTTCGGTTGCCGATGAGGAGGCCCTTGCGATTGGGATCTTCGACGTACAGGCCCGGGCCGTCCTCGATGTAGGAGGACGTGTAGAAGAGCTCGGTCGCGTAGTCGAGGTCCCAGTTGCCCGTCAGGCGCGAATATGTGTACGAGACGTCGAGCGACCAGTTGTCGGCGTACGCCTTGCGGATCTCGAGCGTGCCGGCCTTGTACTTGCGGAACGCGGGGATGTTTCCGTAGCGGAAGTCGCTGTCCACGTTCGACTTGTCCGACGGAAAATCCTCGAAGATGTCCTTGGTCTCTCGGAACATGCCCCAGAGCTCCACGGACCAGCCACTCGGAAGCGGCCGCGAGTAACCCGCCACGAACTCGTCGGTGTACGTCGGATCGATGTTGCCGAGGACGATCTTGTTGGTGTTGTTCGACCGCGTGAACTCCTGGAGGAACGCTCCAGTCTGCAGGTCGAAGAAAGCGTCGGTGCGATAGAGCCGGATCGGAGCGGCCGAGCGCGCGAAGGACTGGTTGTCCATGTTGTCGTAACGCGCGTAGTTGACGAAGGCCTTGTCGTGGACCCGCGTGTCGACTTCGTACGCGAGACCGACGCGCGGCTGCCACTGCTTGTTGAAGGGGAAAACGTACTGGTCCGTGTACGTGCACGCGCGCGGATCGTGGCTTGGATCGGAGCAGGGAAGCAGCTCGTCGTTGGGCACCCGGAAGTCGCCGCGCACGAACGTGAACTGCCCGTTGTCGTTCGGGATGAAGGTGTCCTGATTCACGAGGAAACCGATGTTCAGCGTCAGGCGGTTCCAGGTCGCCTGGTCCTGGAGGAAGATCCCGATCGTGCGGCCGCGCGAGATCTGCGCCGGCTGGTTCGGATTGAACCGCGCTCGATAGCAGGAATCGGCGCCGAGGCAGTTGTCGGTGTTGTGGTTGATCGTGATCGAGCCCCACCCGTTGGCCAGCGTTAGCTTCTCTTCCTCGTTGTCGCTGTAGTAACCGCCGACCTTGAAGAGGTGATTGGCGCCCAGGAAGTTGGCTGCGTAGGACGCCGTCAGCTTGTACTCGAGCCGCTTGAAGTTGTCGATGTCGCTGCGCAGCGAGGCCACGCCGTCGCAGACGCCGCCGGTGCAGAAGTATCCGACGCTCGCGGGATTGGCGGCGTTGAAAGCCGGCTGGAAGGGAACCGGGACCGTCGGAATCGAGTAACCCGGGTTGTCGAAGTAGTTGAACTTGAAGTCGAGGTTCAGGTTCGGCGTGGCTGTCCAGAACCAGTTGAAGACGGCGACGCGGCTGATCTCCTTCTGCGTGCTGCCGGTCGTCGGCGTGGAGTCGATGTCGATGGCGGTGTTGTCCTGGTCGATGCCCCGGTACCGGAACGAGGCGTCGATGAGCTGGCTCGACACCGGAGTCGCGGAGAGCTTGACGAAGTACTCGTTGATGTCGAAGTTCGAATTCGGCAGGGATCCGGTCTGGTTCGTGCGGTCCTTGATGTCCTGCCGCAGCAGGTTCACCGAGCCGTAGCCGAACAGGTGGTCCGGGAGGATCGGGCCGCCGACCCCGAAGCCGGGACGGAAACGCGTGCTCTTTTCGGCGTTGACCGGATCCTTGCTGTCGGCCTCGAACACGTCGGGCTGGTACTCGAGACGGACCTCGCCGTGGAGGTTGTTGGTCCCCGACTTCGTGACGCCGTTGACGATGAAACCTCCGGTTCGTCCGTATTCGGGCTCGACACCGCCCCTGGTGAAGCTGACCTCCTGGATGTCGAGCTCGGCGAAGTCCTGGTAGGCGTCGCCAAAAAACGGGTTCGTGACGTTGACCCCGTCGTAGAAGAACGTATTGTCCTGTCGGCCGCCACCGGCATTGACGCCGACGTTCGTGTTCGTGATCGCGACGCCGGAGTCCGCGACCCCGGGAGCAAGCTGGAACGTACCCGAGAACGTGCGATTCAGAGGCAGTTTCTCCAGGGCTGCCCGCTTGGTCACGTTCGTCACGCCGCTCTCCTTCGTGTCGATGAGGGGAGTCGCGGCGGTCACCGTCACCTCTTCGGTGGCCGTGGCGCGGAGGACCGGGCGGACCTCCGTGTCCTTGATGGCGGCGACGATGACTTCCTGCTGGAACGCTCCGAGGCCCTGCAGCTCAGCCCGCAGCGTGTACGTGCCCGGGGTGAGGTTCAGGAACTGGAAGGTGCCGTCCGAGCGGGTGGTCGCGGTGCGGCCGAGAGGCATCTGCGGACCCGAGATCGAGACGAGGACGCCGGGAAGCGGGGCTCCCGACGAGTCGCGCGCGACGCCCGAGACGGAGCCCGTCGTCTGGGCGAAGGCGAGGGGCGCGAGAAACAGGAGGGCGAGGACACAGAGAGCCCATGTTCGGTATCGATGCATGCACATCCTCCTTCACAAAAAAATGCGAGGCGAAACTTTGGAGTCGAATCTGGAAGGATTCTACGACTGTTCGAGCCGTATGAAGTCTTCGAAAGTTTCGCGGCGTCGCGCGAGCCTCGCGTCGCCGTCGGCGACGAGCACTTCGGCGGCGCGGAGTCGCAGGTTGTAATTCGAGGACATCACGAAGCCGTAGGCTCCGGTGTCGCGGATCGCGAGGAGATCGCCCTCCTGCGGACACACCATGTCGAGATCCTGCGCAAAAGCGTCCGCGGTCTCGCAGACTGGACCGACGACGTCGGCGCGGATTCTCGGCTCGGTCTTGGCGTCGACGCGTTCAATCGCATGGATCGCCTCGTACAGCGCCGGGCGCAGCAGATCGTTCATGCCGGCGTCGGCCACGACGAACGTCTTACCGCGCTCCTGCTTGACGTAGAGGACGCGCGTAAGCAGAACGCCGGCGGGTCCCGCGATCGCGCGCCCGGGTTCGATCAGGATGCGCTGGGGCAGCCCGGCGAGGGCCGGCAGGGCCGCCGCGGCGTACTCCTCGGGCGTCAGCGCGCCCTCTCCGATCCCGAGCCCGCCGCCGACGTCGATCGTCTCGAGCGAGGCACCAGCGGAGGCGAGACGGCGGGCCAGCGCGGCCAGCGCCCGCGCGCTCTCGGACAGCGGTCCGGCCTCCAGGATCTGGCTCCCGATGTGCGCCTGAATCCCGGTCATGCGGACGTGGGGCAGGCGAGCGGCCTTCTCGAAGATCGCGGGCGCCCGGGCGATGTCCACGCCGAACTTGTTGTGCTTCAGGCCTGTGGAAATGTAGGGGTGAGAGCGCGCGTCGATGTCCGGGTTGACCCGCAGGGCCACCCGCGCGGTCTTTCCCAGCCGGCCCGCGACGGCCTCGATCTTCTCGATCTCGCGCTCCGATTCCGCGTTGAACGCCAGGATCCCGGCGGAGATGCCGAACGCGAGCTCGTCATCCGTCTTGCCGACACCCGAGAAGACGATCCTTTCGGCCGGGATCCCGCTTTCCATCACAAGGCGGAGCTCTCCGCCCGAGACTACGTCGGCGCCCGCGCCGAGCGACGCGAGGCGCTTCAGGATCGCCAGGCTCGAGTTGGCCTTGGCCGCGTAGCAGATCAGGTGCGGCACCCCGGCGAACGCGCCGTCGAAGCTCCGAAAGCGCTCTTCGATCCGATTCCAGCTGTAGACGTAAAGCGGCGTTCCGAAGCGTTCCGCGAGATCCGAAAGCGGCAAGCCGTCGCAGGTTAAACGACCGTCGGCGCCGCGTTCGAATCCCGTCACGGGCGGGGAAGATAGCAGAGCTGAAGCCGCCCGTCGGCGACCGCAGACACAAAGGTCGTTGTTTCAGCCGCCCGCGACCGCTTCGAAGATTTCCGGAAGGGTCATCGGGTCCGCGGCGGCGTCATCGACACCGTCGATCCTGGCGAAGCGTTCGAACGCGGCGTCGTCGAAGTTCGATACCACGGCCTCGATGCCCCAACCGCGGACGCGCACGCGGACGGCCTCGAACTCGTCGAGCTCCGTGCCGAGGTCGGTGCGGGTCTCGGTGAGACGGTTGGAGTATCGAACCCGGCGGAAGCGATCCCGCAGCGATCGAACGCTGCCTTCGGCCACGAGCCGACCGCGGCCCAGAAGCCCGACCGTGCCTCCGAAGCTGTCCGGGATCTCGGGTCGGTCGGTGACGGCGAAAAACGTCTGGTTCGAGGGGAGCCGCCCGATTTCGTCGGCAGTTGGGTTCTCGAGGAGGAGAAGATCCGATCCCAGGCGCGCCTTGAGCCTGCGGCGCGCTTTTCTCGGGTCCATTCCGAGCAGGACGATCGAACCGGCGTCCGGACTCCTGTCTCCCCGGAGGCAGCGCAGCAATTCGCGTGTGGCCTCTCCCCTTCCGAGGAAAACGTAACCCGTTGCGTCGGGAACGGACAGGCTGACGGCGCGAAGGAGGGTCGCCCCCTTCTCCACGATCGTCACTCCCCGGAGCTCGATGGCCGGAGCGCTCAACCCGGGGCGCCCTCGGTTGCCGTCGTCGTATGGAAGTCGTACCTCCGAACGACCGGCGCGGCGGCGGCGACGGCTGAGGCGATCAAGATGGTGGCCAGGCCTCCCGAGACCACCGAGACCGTGACGCCCAGAACGGTCGAGGCGAAGAGCGAGGCGACGAGGCCGGCCTCGAGCTCGCCCAGCTGCGGTCCTCCCATGAAGAAGATCATGTTGATCGAGGTCATGCGGCCTCGCAGGCGGTCGGGAGTGATGAACTGGCGGATGGTCTGGCGGATGACGGTCGAGATCGCGTCGGCGAGGCCGACGCCCGCCAGCGCCACGAGGGTGAGCCAGAAGTTGCGCGAAAGGCCGAAGACGACGGTCGAGGCGCCGTAGGCGGCGACGGCCCAGAGGAAGATCCGCCCCTGTCGCGGAGGTAGGGGACGGATCGACAGGTAGAGCGCGCCGAGAAGGGCGCCGACGGCGGGGGCGGCGGCGAGGACGCCGTAGCCGCGGGCGCCGACATGGAGAACCTGGTCGGCGAAGATCGGCAGCAGCGACGTCGCTCCCGAGAAAAACGTCGCGAGGAAGTCCAGGCCCATCGTCCAGACCATCAGCGGCGTCTGGAAGACGAAACGCAGCCCTTCGTTCAGCGCCGCGCGCATCTCGACTTTGCCGGCGGTGGGCTCGGGGGCTCCCGAAGTCCTCATCGTCACGAGCGCGAAGATGACGGCGAGGAAGGAAACGGCGTTCAAGAGATAGATCAGGGAGAGTCCGGCGGTGGAGGAGTCGCCGGGGTGGTTGGCGATGATGAGTCCTCCCAGAGCGGGGCCGCCGATCAGCGTCGCCTGGAAGACGGAGAGGTTGAGCGACAGCGCTCCCGGGAGGTCCTCTCTCGGCACGAGGCGCGGGATGAGGGCCTGGCGCGAGGGGCCGTCGAAGGCCACGGCGGAGGCGCCGAGGGCGTTCAAGACGTAGATCATCCAGAGCCTCTCGTGATTCGTGAACGTAATCGCCGCGAGGCCGAGGGCGACCCCCGTCATCGCGATCTGAGCCATCAGCATGACCTTGCGGCGGTCGTAGCGGTCGGCGACGACGCCCCCGAGCAGTGAGAAAACGACGATCGGCACGACGCGGGTCAGGCCGACGAACCCGAGCGCGAGCGGCGACTTGGTGAGCAGGTAGATGTGCCAGTTGATGGCGACGACCTGCATCTGCGAGCCGGTCAGCGACAGCAGCTGCGAAAAGATCAGCCTCCGGTAGTCGCGATGGCGAAGCGCCAGATACGGCGCCCTGCGAACGGAGGACACGGGGGGATTCTAAGGGTCTCCTAGCCTGTCATCCCGAGGAGCGTCGCGACGAGGGATCCCGTGCTTGTCGAGTCCGGGATCCCTCGCTTCACTCGGGATGACAACTTGGTTACGCCGTCTTCGCCGCGTTCTTCCGCATCGCCCGCTCGCGCCAGTAGCGCCTTGCATCGTTCTCGTCCCAGGGCGTCACGTCGTCGCAGGCGTGGAGGGCGTCGGCCAGGGCCCTCGCGCTCTCCGGGCGCTGGTCCGGATCCTTCGCGAGACAGGACAGGACCACGGCTTCGAGCTTGGGCGGGATCGGCTTGCCCAGGCGCTTGGAGAGAGACTCGGGCTCCGTCTGCAGGTGATGGTGGATGAGCTCTAGCGCTCCCCGCCCGGAGAACACAGGCGTTCCGGTCAGCAGAAAATACGCGACGGCACCGAGCGAGTACAAGTCGCTGCGAGCGTCGATCGAGTCGGCGTTGCGGATCGTCTCGGGGGCCAGGTACTGCGGCGTCCCGTGGATCACGTTCTCCGCGGTCAGGCGTGGATCCGAGGAGTCCGAGATCTGGCGCACGAGGCCGAAGTCCAGGACCTTGGCGATGTCGGGATAGCCTCCGCGCTCGCATAGAAAGATGTTGGCGGGCTTGATGTCGCGGTGAATCAGTCCGATCCCGTGCGCTTCGTAGAGGGCCGCGCACACCTGACGCAGGATCCGCACCACGCGGCCCGGCGCGATGGGACCGCTTTCTTTCACGAGATCCTCGAGGTCGATGCCGTCGAGGTACTCCATGACGTAGTAGAAGAGGCCGTCCGGCGTCCGGCCGAAGTCATAGATTGAAACCGTGTGCGGGTTGGTTAACCGCGCGGTCTGCTGCACCTCGCGCTCGAAGCGCTTCAGGCTGTCCTCGCCGGCTTTGCCGGGAGGTAGCAGCTTGATGGCGGTCGGCCGGCGGAGCATCTCGTGCTCGGCGCGATAGACGACTCCCATTCCACCCTCGCCGAGCTTCTCGCCCAGCGTGTACTGGCCGAGGCGGCGCGCGCGGGCCACGCTCTTGCGCAGCCGGAAGGTCACTAACGAGAGCAGGAAGGACAGGAAGACCGCGAGAGTCCCCCAGAGAAATGCGTACGCCGCAGCCTGGCCGCGAGAAACTGATGCGGGGCTGATTGGGGCATAGATCGAAACAGCCAGGATCGGCGCGGGCGCCGCCGACACCGCCGAGATCCACGCCGTGCGCCACGGGGAGCTCGGGACGACCGACGCTCGGAACAGCAGGATCGTGATCACGATCAGCAGGTACAGCATCTCGGGCCGCCACTCGTGCGGCATGCTGCCGGCCATGCACGCGTAGAGCGCGAATGCCCCGATGGTGCCCGCCGCGTCGATCCAGTGCAGCGCCGCTGAGGAGAGGTCCGCCTGTCGGGCCGCGAGCCACATCAGGAGGAGCACGGTGCACGCGGCGAGGTGAAACAGGATGTCCGGCCGCGTCAACGAAGCGGGCATCCCGGCGCGGGGAGGCCAGAGGCCTTCGATCGCGAAGCCCGCGAAGAAGAACGCGACCGAGGCGATCATGGTCGAAAGCGCGTAGAGCCCGACGCGCTCCTGCAGAAAATCGCGTTCCCCGGAGGAGTCCAGCGGGACCGCCGCGAGTCCCGACTCGGCTCCGCGGCACTGAAAGACCTTGCGATCCGGTTCGCTGCTCATGTCGCTCTCCCTGTCTCGAGGGGACAAGAGGTCCGGCGCCGTCGGAGGCGTCGGATCCCTACTCAATGCGGATCTCCACGCGCTGTCCGAGCTTCAACGGGGTGGACTCGAGAAGCGCGACCTTCACCAGGAGAACCCGCGTGTCCTCGGGCTTGCCCGGATCCTGAGGCTTCAGTCTCCGTCCCACGACGGAGTCCGGGATCTCTTCGACTTTGCCCCTCCAGGCTTTCCCATCGTAACCCTCGGCGGTCACGCGGACGGAGTCGTCGAGGCGGACGCGGCCCGAGTCGAACTCGTCGAGCTCCGCCTCCACCCGCACGCGCGAGAGGTCGGCGATCGTGACGATCGGCTTGCCGGCCTCGAGCGTCTCGCCGGCCTGCGCGTGGCGCGTGACCACGACGCCGTCGATCGGCGCGACGATCCGGGTCTTGGCCAGGACGGCGGCGAGACGGTCGGCGGTCGCGGCCGCCGTCGCCCGGCGCGCACGCGCCGCGTCCACGTCGCGCTCGGCCTTGTCGACGGCCTGGCGGGAGCCGACGGCCTTCTGCCAGAGCGAGCGGGCGCGCTCGACTTCGGCCTCGGCGAGGCGGATGTCGGCGTCGGCCTCGACGACCCGGGCGCGGGCCTCGGCCAGAGACGCCCGGTAGTCGTCGGACCTCAATTCGGCTAGAACTTGGCCCTTACGGACCTGGTCCTTCTCCTGCACTCTGAGTACTACGATTGTTCCGGCCAGATCGGTTCCGACCACGACCTCGGCTCCGGGGTAGGCCACGACCCGGCCCTCGGCCGCCACGCGGGCGCCGCGACTTCCTGTCACGGTTCCCTCGGCCGCAGTTGGCGCGGAGGGGGTCTTGCGGGCGGGTCCCGCGGCCTGAGCCTGGAGAACCACGACCGCGAGGAGTCCCAGGCCCAGAAGGGGCCAGAGCGCGAGGTTCAAGAGATTTTTCTTCATGACAGCTCCTTCAGGCCGCGATCCCGTCTTCGGCAATCGAGCCGTCGCGGATCTGCAGCACCCGGTCGGACACGGTTCGAACCTTCGGGTCGTGCGTGACGATCAGCAGCGCGCGATCCTCCTTCTTGGCCAGCGCGCGGAACATCTCGAGGATCTGGCCGCCAATGTGGGAGTCGAGGTTCGCCGTCGGCTCGTCGGCGAGAAGGATCGGGGAACGGCCGGCGAGCGCCCGCGCGATGGCGATCCGCTGCTTCTGGCCGCCCGAGAGGTCCCGGGGAAGGAAATGCTTGCGGTCGTCGAGGCCCACCGCGTCGAGGACGCGTTCGGCTTCCTTGCGCGCCGTGGCGTTGCGGAGGCCTTTGACGTTCAACGCGTACTCGACGTTTTCCAGAGCGGTCAGCGACGGGAACAGGTTGAACTGCTGAAAGACGAAGCCGATCGACTTCTTGCGGATCTCGGGCAGGCGCGCGGGCCGTTTCGGGTCGGCCTCTTCGCCCTCGACCACGATGCGTCCGGACGAGGCCGTCAGGATGCAGCCCAGGATCGAGAGCAGCGTGGTCTTTCCAGAGCCCGAAGGACCTTCGAGCGAGACGATCTCTCCGCGGGAGAGCGAGAGCGAGACGCCCTTGAGAACCGGAACGGTCTCGCCGCGGCCTTCGCGGTATTCCTTGAAGACATCGATGGCTTCGAGCACGGGCGTCATGGATCCGTTCTCCTCTCCGTCAGGCCCGGAACACGAGGGCCGGGTCGATGGATGCGACCTTCTTGAAGGAGATCATCGCGGCGGCCAGGCACATCACCACCGAGCCCGCGAATACGATGGCGACGAACGCGGGCGGGATGATCAGCTTCAGGTCGATCTTGGTGATCGCGGGCCGCATCGCATAGGCCATGAGCGCGCCGAGGATGAAGCCGGCCACGGCCGCGATCGAGGCCTGCTTGGCCAGGATGCGGTAGATGTCGAAGTTGCCGCCGCCGATGGCCTTGACCGTTCCGAACTCCTTGAGATGCTCCATCGTGGAGGTGTAGAGCGTCTGCGCCACGACCACGATGCCGACCAGGCAGCCCAGGAAGACCGTGATGTACATGTTCAACCCGATGCCGGTGGACTGCACCCAGTAGCGCCGCGACCGCGCCGCCCATTCCTTCCTCGTGTAGACGTCGTTATAGGGCAGCCGGCGCGCGATCTCGGCCTTGACGGCCTGCGGATCGGCTCCGGGGGCGAGCTTGACGAGGATGTACGTCGTCTTGCCCTGGAGCGACTGCGGGTTCAGGGTCTGGGCACGGTCGAAGTCGATGAACGTGATCGGCGTCGTCGTGAACGAGCGCGCGTGCTTGGTGCGCCCGATGATCTTCATCCGCTGGCCCATGATTTCGCGGTACTCGCCGACGGCGAACGGGCCGTATCGCTTGACGGCGGAGTCGTCGAGGAAGAAGTACTGGCCGCGCTTTAAGTCGGCGAGGTCTCCTTCCATGACGTTCCAGGGAATGTTCCATAGCGAGAAGTCGTCGAGCGCGTAGATCAGCGAGCCCTCCTGCGCTCCCGACGGCAGGTTCATCGTCACGAACCACACGATCAGGTTGTCGGCGCGAGCGACTCCCGGGACCGAGCGCACGCGCTTGACCTGGGTGTCGGGGAAGGTGTGCGCAAAGTCCACGTTGGGGGTGTTGCGCGAAGTCACCCAGAGATCCGCGTCGATGTGCTCGATCGTGATCGACGCGTTGTCGAGCAGGCCCAGGAAGAGCCCGACCTGTACGAAGACGAGCGTCACCGCGAAGGCCACGCCCGACACCGTGATCAGGAACCGCAGCTTGTCGTGAAGCAGGCTCTTGGTGGCGAGGTCGACCACGTCACTGCTCCTCGCGGGTCAGGCCGCGGATGAGTCCCTCGATGATCAGCTCCGCCGTCTTCTTCGTCGGGCGCATCTCGACCCAGTCGTCGTTGCTTTTGGCGATCGAGAGCGAGATCGCGCCGTGCGTTCCCGCCCAGACCGCCTGCGAAACCAGGTCGGCGTCGGTCAGCTCGGGACGGAAGCGGCCGGCGGCGATGCCCTCCTGGATCGTGAGCTTCAGGAAGGCGTAGGCGTCTTCCTCGGGATTGCCGCGCGTCGCCGCCTCGTACTCCTGCGTGTGCGTGATGGGCGGCCGCGGTGTCATGAACATCAGCCGGTAGTGATTCGGGTGGTCGATCCCGAACGCGACGTACGCGTGGCCGATCTTGCGCAGCCTCTCGATCGGGTCCTTCTCGCGGGCGATCTTCTGAAACTGCTGCGCGAGGGCGCCGAAATCGAGCTCGCAGAGCTCGCGCATCAGCGCTTCCTTGTCCTTGAAGTGAAAGTAAATCGCGGTGGGCGAGTACTCGACGCGCTCGGCGACCTTGCGCATCGTGACGGCCTCGTAGCCGAGCTCGGCGAAGAGCTCGCGCGCGGCGTCCAGGATCTTCGTCCGCGTCTCGTGTCTTTCCCGCTCGCGCCGCTCGGCAGTCCCCATAACGCTCCTCTTTTACTTAACTACGTTAAGTAGCTTATCAAGGTTTCGCCATTTGGCAAGCGAGAAGCGGGTTGTCGATCTAATTAACTGATCGAAAGAGGCTTAGCGCTTTGGCGTGGGCGCCGTACCGAAGCCCGGCAGCGGTGTCCGCGCAAACTGGACGCCCTCGAACGGGATCCGGACGGTCGCGAACGTCCGCACCGGCTGACCCTTCTTGGTGGCGGGTTCGAAGCGCCAGTGGCGAACGGCCTCGATGGACGCGTCGTTGATGTCGGAGCGCACGCCCCGCTCGACGCGGATGTCGAGCGGGATTCCCGTGTGCGAAACCAGGACGCGGAGGATCACGACTCCTCGGACGCGCGCCTTGAGTGCCGCTTCGGGATACCGGGGCATGACCATCTCCACGGGCTTGGGAGGCGTGTCGACCTTGTCCGGCGGCACGAATGCCGGCGGTGTGCTCGTGCGCGGCGGGGTTGACGTGCGCGTGGGCGTCGGCGTCCGCGTGGGCGAGGGCGTGAGCGTGAAGGTGTCGGTCAATGTCGGCGACGCCGTGAATGTCCTCGTGTAGCTGGGAGTGAGGGTCGCCGTGGACGTCGCGGTCGAAGACGCCGTGAACGTGCGTGTATTGCTCGGGGTGAAGCTCGGAGTCCACGTCACACTCGACGTCGGTGTGGACGTGCGGGTCTGGCTTGGCGTGAAGGTACGCGTTGCCGTCGAGGTGGAGCTCGCGGTGTAGGTGGGCGACGCCGTGCGCGTCGGCGTCAGGGACGCCGTCCACGTCGTCGTCGAAGTCGGCACGCGCGAGCTCGTCATCGTCGCGGTGGCGGTCGCCGAGGCCGAGAACGTCGGCGTCCGCGTCGACGTGGGCGGAGAGGTTCGGGTGGCCGTGTTCGAGGCCGTCAACGA
>Ga0075435_100001641_pt1 | contig 14510 bp, 13 predicted proteins | sample RhiMethybrSRZTD4_FD_75302 | JGI IMG/M metagenome (GOLD analysis project Ga0075435, IMG submission 75302) | Populus rhizosphere microbial communities from Tennessee, USA - Rhizosphere MetaG P. TD hybrid SRZTD4 | ecosystem: Host-associated > Plants > Roots > Rhizosphere > Soil | place: USA...
AACTGAGACACAAAGCTAACGTAACATTGGAAAGGAGGCTTATAGAGCACGCAAGTGCGATTGGAATAAGATCCGACTGGATAAAGATACGTAAACATATATTGATTCCTCTTGCAAATGAGTTAGAGATAGAAGGCGAACTACATGCAGTTAAGTAGCGAGAAACAGACAGCCGACATGAGAGGGGTCTATGGAGATACCTTAGTAGAATTAGGCCGGACAGACAACAAAGTAGTTTGTGTTGGAGCAGATACTACAGATTCACTTAAGACAAAGAAATTTGGAGACAAATTCCCTGATAGAATGTTTAACATAGGAATTGCAGAGGCGAATCTTGTTTCAATAGCCGCTGGACTCGCAATAGCCGGTAAAATTGCGTTTGCAAGTACCTATGCAGCTTTTCTTCCAGGTAGGTGTCTGGATCAAATTCGCAACGCTATATGTTATCCGAGTCTTAATGTAAAGCTTGTTGTCTCGCACGCTGGCTTGACTGTGGGGCCTGATGGAGCATCGCATCAGCAGATTGAAGATTTTTCAACTATGCGATCTATTCCCAACATTAGAGTGATTGTGCCTGCGGATGCAGTATCAGTGAAATATTTGATAAAATCAATAGCTCATACTCCTGGCCCATTTTATGTTAGACTTGCAAGACCGTCTAGTGACGTCCTATATGCAGAAAAAGAAACAGTATTCACCATAGGCAAAGGAAACATTTTACGTGACGGTTCAGATGCAACGATTATATCATGTGGATTAATGGTACCAAGATCCTTGGAGGCAGCAGACATCTTGAAAAGAAATGAAAATATTTCATGTCGAGTTGTAGATATGTTTTCGATCAAACCTATTGATACCGAGCTTGTGGAGAAATGTGGCAGAGAAACTGGAGCTATCGTGACCGCTGAGGAACACAACGTCATTGGTGGACTCGGAGGAGCTGTAGCCGAAGCCTCTACTGAGAGTTATCCTGTGCCAATTAAGCGTATAGGTGTTAAAGATGTGTTTGGGGAATCTGCGAGGGATGAAGAGGTTGACGCACTTCTTGAAAAATATGGGCTAACTTCCACAGACATAGCTCGAGCAGTTGTTGAGTCAAGAGGCAGGAGCAAAGGATGAAAATCTTTCTCGATACTGCTAATCTGGAGGCTATTAAGCTATATAATGACATGGGTCTTGTTGATGGTATTACAACAAATCCTAGCCTTCTCTCAAAGGAGAAGGGGAATCCCGCTGAAATAATGCGTGAAATTGTGAGAGTTGTTAAGGGGCCGGTGAGTTTAGAAGTTATAGCTACGAAAACTGAAGAGATACTAGAGGAGGCCCACAACCTAAAGAAATATGGACAAAACGTAATTGTAAAAATTCCGATGATTCCAGACGGTATGAAAGCAGTAAAAAAACTAAAGCAAGAAGGGATTGAAACCAATGTTACACTTGTTTTTTCTGCAAACCAGGCAATTCTGGCAGCAAAGGCAGGCGCATCTTATGTCAGTCCCTTTATTGGAAGGTTAGATGACATAGGGAACGAAGGAATGATCATTATCAAAGATATTGTACAGATATTTAGAAATTACGAATTTAGAACCCAGGTTCTTGTAGCAAGTATAAGACACCCTGTTCATGTTATTGAAGCGGGAAAAGTTGGAGCAGATGTAGTTACACTCCCTCCGGATCTTTTAGGAAAAATGCTGATGCACCCGCTTACGGAGAGGGGCCTCGCAGCTTTCCTATCTGATTGGGAAAAAGTTAAGAAAGAAAATCCTAAACTAACGATCTAGCTCATTAACGAATCTAGACACGTTCCTTTTTATTTTGCTTCTTTGATCTAACTCTTGTTTTTTGTTTATTCAATTTAAGTAGTATTATTCCTGCGATGCCCCATAGCATTACTGCAAAAAGTGTCTGCTGAAAAAACCACAGCACGCCGCCCATTAATGCAAAAAATATACCTACGAGTCCAATAATCTGTCTTTGTCTGACCAATTCAATTACTAATTCTAGTTAAAGTTCTATAAGAACCAAAACTCAATATTAGAGCTTAGGCTCGCAGCAGATTTATGACTTTTTTAGGCATGTCTTGTAACCTGCTGACAGCAAGTGTTTTCTCGTAGTTTAAGTATTTTAGATTATGAGCTATACCCACAGAATCATTTAAATTTCTACCCACTCCAAGCGCTACCATTTTTATCCCCATCTTTCGATATGATAGAACCATTTCCCGCACGGCCTCAAAATCAGACGGTTCGCCATCAGTTAATGTCACCATGATATCTGGCTTGAATGATTTTGCAACAGGAATTAATAAACCATATATTTCTGCTAGAGGAGTCCCACCACTTGCCCCTATCTGCACTAATCTTCTCGCGCTAATCACTGACCATTTTACGTTTGGAGGTTTCACTATCCAGCATTTTACTTTCCTGGCTTCTGTATTGAAAGCATAAACTGCAAATTTTATTCCAAGGTAATGTAATGCTTCACATAGAGCAATTGTTGCCTGTTTGTATTCCAACTCTGCGTCTTCGATACTACTAGAGTGATCAAGCAAAATTGCAACCTTAGTCTTGATCGAAAGTTTAAAGTCTGTCAAAAACGGTTTTGGCAATGCTTCAGTATAACTTTCAGGGTCAAATTCCTCCCCAGTTTTATCATGCCGTTCGATCCAACCAGTCCTCCAATCCCTAAATGCGGCCTTTATCTTTTGAATTAGATCGATGTCGTAAATTCGTGTTTCATCCAAATCCATTCTTTCAGGAATGCTTAAACCAAGGTTTTCTAAGCTTTCGTAACCTTTGTTTTCTGTTTTTGTACTTTCCATTAGAAGAGTTTCAAATTCTCTCAATACATCGTTTCCTTCAACAACGTTTTTTGTTGCCTTGTCAATGTCATCGTGTTTTTGTCTGGTAGTGACCGCCTTTTCTATCTGCTTTAACAGATCACTTTGGTTAAGTGACATACCGGTTCTTGTCTTTGGAGCAATGATTGGAACTGATGTAAGAGGATCTATTTCAAGAATTTTAATTAGCCGAGGAATATGCCGTTCAATCAAATTAGTACCTTCACCACCTTTAATTGCCTCTTCGATCAACTGGTTCGCAAAGTCTGATGCCTTCTTCACTCTATCAAATTCACTTCCAAATAGTTCACCTTTTAGATATCCTGTTAGGAAGTACTGTGAAAAGGCCTCAACAACCTTGTGTCTTCCATAAAGAGAATTCAGAAGAGGACGCGACAACCAAGATATACTTTCATTGAAAATAATCTCTTTTATCATACCTTCCCATTCACGAAGTCCAAGAATTTCAAGACGTTTAGTTTCAATAGTATTAAGCAGAAGTCCAAATGCGTGATCATAACTTAGAACCTTTGTTGAATAAAGCATTCTCATTGATTCATACCATAGTGCAACACGCCATTGCCTATATTTTTGAAAATCATTTCCAGGATAGTAATTAATAAGGGGAACTATGATTTGGTTTTTGTCAGGTTTAGATATGGGAGCTGTGTCTTGTGACAGAACTATCACAATCTTAGAATTGCCAGACCATCTTCTGGCCAAAAAGGTCGCGATCTCCAGTAAGACATCATTACGCATTATCATGGCGGCTATTCCATACTCTTCCAGATATTAGTCGCCAAAAATAGATGTTATCATGTCCATAACCTTTCGATATTCTACCTCGCCCCATTGGTCATATACATTTGCATATACAATCTCTGCTGCCTGCTTGCTCATGATATCTGTATTGAGCAGCTTTGCAAAGGCAATTGTTTCTCTCAAACTAGGACTATAGTATAGTTCTTCCAAAGCTGCCGCCTCTCTCAAAACCTTTGCAAGCTTAATTGCTCGCTTTACATCGTCTATTTTTGAGCTATCGATCTCCGTGTGCTGGTTAATAATTTGAAGCTCTGTTTCTTCTGGAGGATAGTCCAATCTTAGTCTAATTGGAAATCTGCTCAGCAGTTGAGGGGGTAACTCTTTTGTTCCTACATGCGACAATGGATTGATTGTAGCAATTACAAACCAATCTGAAGACGCATTAACGATCTGACCTTCAGCTTCTTTTAGTACCAATTGCCTTCTGTCATCGAGTGCTTCATCAAGTCTCAATAAGACATCTGCTTCCGCTGCATTTAGCTCATCTAGATATAGCATACTCGCATCTCGCATAGACTTCACGAGTATGCCTTCTACAAAGCTAATTTCTCCGTTATCGAGAGTTTTTGTACCAATTAAGTGAGATTCTCTTGTACGGAGACTAAAGTTTACAGAGTATAATTCTTTTTTGATCTGTGATGCAAATTTCCTTACCAAAGTTGTTTTGCCTGTTCCTTTTGGACCTATGATCAAAGCAAATAATCCTGTTTGATATGCCTTGCCTAATATACCAAGGGCATTATTCCAGTCAAGATAATTAACTTCCAGCATCATCCTCGATTCCAATCCTGTTACACAGATTATAATATAATAATATGATGATGTGTCCTAATACAATAGTTGGTACCCAATAGTATCTTCCTCTTTTATGGTTGAATTTGGTGGCTAGGAACGAGCTCGAATAATCTGTTTTTTATTGCTCAAATAGTCAGTGAAAAGTGCCTTGTCGATTATTCCTGGGTTAATATAATATGACCTGCCTTTAACAGACTTTTCCATTTCATTGACATAACATAGTAATGAATCCTCTTCACTTATCATGATTGTGTCAATTTCAATTCCAAGTCTGTGACATTTTCTAGCTTCTTCAATCGTCCTGTCCCCAACATATTGATCCACCTGCTTGTAACGATAACAAAGATATACTACTTCTCCTGAGGTGATGTCCAAATTCATATCCTGATTTTCTTTGACATAGTGGAGGGTTTCTTTGTCTGCAGTGTAAAAATGGGAATATGGTTTTTGAGATAGAATCTCATCTTTCTCTTTTTCATTATCTATAAAACAAGCGCTTGGATGGCCATCAGTTATTAGGACAATTCTTTTATTTGTCGCACCATCTTTTTGGAGGATTTTAATTCCCAGTCGAAAAGCTGATTGGTAATTTGTATAATGCAAAAAATCAGAACCCGGCTCAAATGTCTTTAGATATGGGATATCATGGGGATCAACCTTTGAGGCCAAAGCTCCAAACCCAACAATGTAGATCGAGTCTGAAGGAAAATATTTCCGATTTAAAAGAAATAGGCTCCAAAGTGCTCTTTTCGCAGCTTCAATTCTACTCATATCGCCAAACATAGAAGAATAGCGCATGGTTGAGCTTAAGTCAATGCAATAGACCAATGCTACTCTGACATCCTGCATTGTTTCATATTCTTCCAAGTCATCTATATCGATTTTTAATGGTATTTCGATTTGGGTGGTTTTCTTTGCTACCCTTCGAACAGTATTCAGCAATGAGTTTGGAACGTTAAGAAGTCGAATGTCATCACCAGGTTCATATTTTTTGTTCGTATCGAGTATGATGGAGCCATATCCTAAGGTGGTAGTATTATGAACTCCAAAGTCACCAGATTTCAAAGCTTTCATTACATCATTCAAAATTTTTCCGCCGATATTTATAAAACCCTTTGAGCTAAGCCATTTTTGCGACTCTTTAAGATATCCTTTCTGGATAAGCTGTCTTATTATGGGCTGTTGGGCAGAGACATGACTTGGTGCTCCTGTAGCCCTCACACTTTGATTTCTCTCCTGCTTTTGGTTATGGTTTTCCTGATTGCTATCATGTACTGCCAAGATATCCTGTAACGTTTGTTCAAGTTCTTGCAGATTCGGAATCTTTTCCCTCAGCACTTCCCGACCAATAGTTCTTAGTAATTTATCCAGCAACTCATTAGATATGTTCTGTTCTTGTTGTTCTTCTTCTCTTCTATTTTGCGACTCTTTCAGACCCTCGTAGGGAAAATAAACGAACCCTTTTGAGCCAGGGCTATCGTTGCTGAACGAGACCATATCTGTTATTATCACTCTTATCTAGCAATGGAGGTTGAATCCATCTCAATCCCTCTAGAACCACCTCGATAACCGATGCAGAAAATTCCCCATCCAAGTCCTGTCGTGTATGAATATTATCGGTTTTTATTCCAAATTGATGCGCTTTATCTACAAGCTTAGTTTGTTCATCTTTGATGTATGCCATGGTTTCAGCCAAGACTTGTTTTAGGGTGGGGAAGCTTACTATTTGTGATTCGTAGTCACCAAACTCAGATTTCTTACGACCTAGCATCATCTGGGATACATGAAAGGCTTTGTTTTCTGCAAAATCGTTTTTCAATTTTATTATTTGTTCAGAAGAGAGTCTTTGGACGTATTCCAGTGAAACATCTTTTGTTGCGCTACTGATTATTGAATCAAGCGTATTCGTCCTATTTTGGCGGTTGTCCTCCAACTCCGATAACTCGAATTTACACGATTGATGGATGCTATGGAAGTCACAAAATCGAGGCACTGCATTTACATAATGTAATATTGACCGAGTTCGTTCTGCTTCACCTATCAAAAGCTCCATAGAATGGACTCCCATTCTAACACTTACACCTTTATCCTGGTTGATATCATGGTGATCCCTAGCTAACTGCGTGATCTTAGCGATGGTCCTTAGGATGAAAACTGGTAAAAACACATTTTTGGTATCAGCAATTCGTGCCTCCTGAACTATGATGAGCATCTCGTCAATAGTATTTTTTGGGTAGTGGGTATCTATATGGCTTCTCAATCTATCAAACAATGGTTCGATAATCTTGCCAGAATGTGTGTAGTCAATTGGATTAGATGTTGCAATAATTTTTACATCTGGCTTGAAAACTACAGGATAGGCTCCCGTCGTGAATTTTCCTTCCTGTAGAACGCTCAACAACGCAACCTGTTTTCGTGGATCGAGTACTGGCAACTCGTCAATACATAGAATCCCATGTCGGGCTTGTAATAGTTGACCAGGAGAATACGATTCAATACTATACAGTTCAACACCTTTCTTGGCAATTTTAATTGCATCAATTTGGCCTACTAGATCCTTCACGGAAATATCGGGTGTAGCGAGGATGTATCTATATCGATGGGTTCCACTTATCCAATCAATTTTAGTATCCATCTTGTTATTACTTATGATATCTTCGCATTCTTTAGAAACAGCAAATTCAGGCGAAGAACGAATGACTTCTGAACCATTCAGCAGGTCAATAAGTTGTTCTTCAGGAATGGAACTTGGAATATCATTTGTCATGGTCCCCCTGACCACAGGGATCAATGAAAGAAGATTCTTAGCGATTGATTCGGCAACTCTTGTTTTTGCTTGTCCAATCTGTCCTACGAAAAGAATGTCGTGACCAGATAGAATAGCTCTGTTTATTGCTGGAATAACATCATCCTCATATCCAATAATACCTCTGTACGGATGCTCACCCTTCTTCATTTTTGCTATAAGATTACCGCGTATTTGTTCTTCAACTGAAACGTGTTTATAATTGATTTCTAGCAAATCCCGTAATGTTTTGATCTCTTTATAATCCTCCGGAACACCTGGTAGTATTTCTGTATATTTAGGCTTTACATTATAGGAGCGATGTACAATGTCTTCTATAGTTTTTGAACTCAATTATGAAGTTCGCATCCTTTTCTCACGAATTTAAACATTCTCCATTGAAATTCATTTTTTATCACATAGTAAGTGTGAAATGATTATTTTTGTCTTCTTTTCATCTAAAATAATGGGCGTTTATCTCTGATAATGGATTCCACTGATATAATTTGCATACAATCATCTACACCTATGCGTCGGATTAAAGGTCGACTTTTATATGTGATTTTTTATCAGTTTTCAGACTTTTCGAGAACACTTTTCAAATGTTGGCAAATCCAGCATAGTTTTTATTGCGGGCGTTATTTTTAGTCTTTACTTTGTCGGTATCAGACTATAAACACATTCTTAGAATTGCAGGTAAAGACATTCTAGGAAGCAAGAAATTGATTGTTGCATTGAGTGAAGTCAAGGGGATTGGTTATAATTTTGCTCAAGTTTTGCTTCAATCTTTGAATATAAGCTCCAACATTCGTGTGGGATTTTTAACAGACAAGGAACTGGCAGACATTGAGACAGCTATTAAAAACCCTTCCAGATCAGGTATGCCATATTGGTATGTCAACAGAAGAAAAGACATGGATACAGGTTCTGATCAGCACCTGATTACATCTGATCTTGACTTTGCAATCTCAAATGACATTGATCGTGAAAAGAATGTAATGAGTTGGCGCGGCTACAGGCACATGTTTGGTCTGAGGGTCAGAGGTCAGTGTACACGAACGACTGGGAGAAGAGGGGGAGCAGTGGGTGTCAAGAGGACAGGCAAACCTATGCCAGGAGGTCCATCAGGCACACCTGCAGTTGGAGTAACAACAACCCAAACGCCTACGACTGAGCCCTCTAAAGCTGTCGAATCGTCTTCAAAAGAGACGGTCAAGAAGTAATTGGAGCGAAGCTGGAATGGGAGATCCTCGTAAATCAAAAAAGACGTTCCATAGGCCGAGAAGAATATGGACATCGGACCAGCTTAATGCTGAACTTTATATTATTGGATCGTATGGCCTAAGAAATAAACGTGAATTGTGGAAGGCGCAGTCAGAGGTTGCTAGATTCAGAAATCAGTCACGAGCACTGCTCGCACTTCCATCGGATGTAAGATCCGAGAAAGAAACACAATTGTTAGGCTTCTTGAACAGACTCGGGCTCGTAAGTGAATCTGCAACGCTTGACGATGTTCTGAATCTTAAGATTGAAGACCTTCTTGAACGTAGGCTTCAAACAATAGTGATGAAGAAAGGGGGTACAAAATCGCCTCATCAGGCTCGGCAAGTTGTGGTTCATGGACACGTTTCCCTGGGCGATAGATTTGTAAATGTCCCTGGATACCTTGTAAGGCGGGAAGAAGAGGCATCCATTCTATTGCATACGACACTAGGTGGTGGTTCTACTTCCCAACCGCTAATGCATTCCTAGCTCTACACTTCCGACACAACGTCTACGTGATCAATTTTCCCATCAGAGTTCATATCAAATCCTTGTACTACTATGGCCCATTTCTCTTGATTCTGATAATTTTCTAAAATTTCCTGGCTATAGTTTGTCAACGCAATAACTGCGGATTTCGTTCCGATAGATCTCACTCCGGCAATTACAATCACAGTTCCATTGTTACTATAAGGGTTTTTTATTTTTGCTATCAAACCATGATTATTTGAGTTGTAGAGTTTACCTGATTTGCCCACCAGACCTGACCAGAAATTTGCTTCATTGAATTTTATTGGCAAGTATTTATTAAATTCAGCCGTCACTATGTTTGTGCCCGGGCCGCCGATAGAAATCAGATTACCACCCTCCAGCACCTTTTCTGCTTTTGCATCAGCATCTAGCTTGACTGTGAACTCGGACGGAATGTCGCCGAGTGTCCCCAAGAAAAATGCCAAATGAACCGCATAGTGTCCATCTCGCGCTGATGATTTGTACGGTCCATGTGGGTCTGGTGCACCCACTATTATAAGACCCTGGAACGAACCATTCACAATATAATCGCCAAAAAATTCATGAGCTTGATGATGTTTCCTTTGAACCCCTGCCTGAAAATCTAATTGTTTTTCTCCCCAATTCATTTCAATACCAAATGATGGGCTTGAGGGCCTGTAAAGTCTAGCGGTGCCGCCCTTTACAAGATTAGTTGCGACCTCTTCTATTACTCCACTTGCCGATAGCTTGCGAATATAGTAATACACACTCTGCTCATAAATCTTAAGATCTTTTGCAATCTGTGCAGGATACATGGATTTCTGTGATAGCAACTCCATTATTCTCCAAGCCAAAGGGTTAGAGAGAACCCGCATCTGCTTCACATTATCAAAGACAACCATTTTTTTACCAAAAAGTTTGCCATTTTCGTCATATACAAGAGTCTTTTGTTGCAAATATGATTTTTGTGACACAGAGTTATATATTGTTATTTACCGGTAACGAAATTTTTTGTGTCTTATCCTTAATCCACGTTTGTATGACCTCCTGAAGACCCAAATAAGCGTATAGCGGTACGTCGGTTTTTTGATAAAGGTTTTAAGATCTGTAATTCTTTTGTTAGTAGTGTGTTCTATTATAGGATATAAAGGAAACGTACTCGCAGCTCCTGTATTAATTGACAGCCTCAAAAGGATGGAGTATAGGGGATATGATAGCGTGGGGATTGCCACGATTATGGATGGCAAAATTCTTGTCCGAAAGGGAGTGGGCAAAGTAGCAGAAGTAAACAGATCCCTTGATTTAGGAAGAATGCCAGGACAGATGGGAATAGGGCATACTAGATGGGCAACACATGGAGGAGTAACCGATAGTAACGCACATCCTCATTCAGCTTGCACAAATGATATTGCAGTTGTGCATAATGGAATTATCGAAAACTATAGTGAATTAAAAGAGGAACTGATGCTTCAGGGTCACATATTTAAGAGCCAGACGGATAGCGAAGTTATAGCACACTTGCTTGAGGCGCACTATTCAAAAGAAGGAAGTATAAAACAAGCAATGATTGAAACATGTAAGAGGTTAAAAGGAGCTTACGCCTTCGTTGCAGTCTTTGAAGAAGGTACCATTAGCGGTGCGAGATTTGACGAGCCCCTTATAATCGGGATAGTGGATAATGGATATTTCATATCAAGTGATATTCTCGGCTTCCTGAAGTATACAGACAAATCGATTTTTCTCGATAATAAAGATATTGCAATTATTGATGGGGAAAAAATGGAATTATTCGATTTTGAGGGTTTTTCAATCAAACGACCTATTACCCAGGTAGCTTGGGAACTAGCAGCTGTGGAGAAGGGTGCCTACGCACATCATACTTTGAAAGAAATTCATCAACAAGTCCAGACTATAATTGAAGGAATGAGTGATAGTAAGGAAAAAATGGAGGCATTCTGCAGTTTTCTCACAAATGCTAAATCAATATACATTACAGGAAGCGGAACCAGCTATCACTCCACCCTAATTCTAAAACACATTTTTGGCAAGTTTGCTAAAATCAGATCGGAGGCTATTATGTCAAGTGAGTTTCAATATATGGCACAAGATCCTATTGATGAAACTTCAGTGTTGATCGCGATTTCCCAGAGTGGAGAGACAGCTGATGTTTTGCAATCTGTCAAGGCAGCCAAACAGATGAGGGCAAAGATACTTTCAATTGTAAATGTTCCGACTTCATCATTGGCACGAATTAGTAACAGCTTTCTTAATGTAAATTGTGGGCCTGAAATCGGAGTTGCAGCCACAAAAAGTTTTACTGGACAGCTTTCAGCTCTTTATAATGTTACTGATACGTTATGTCATGGTTGCATTGGGATTGCAGCAAACAAGAATGAACTGATTGCAGCGGTGAATCTTATCCTTTCTACAGAGAACAATATTGCCAAGATAGTCAATACAATGTATGATGTGAAGGATATCTATATTCTGGGAAGATCGTTGCATTACCCCATTGCCCTGGAAGGCGCCTTGAAAATAAAAGAGCTGGCATATATTCACGCGGAGGGTATTGCAGCGGGTGAATTGAAACATGGGCCACTAGCACTAATAGACAAGAACACCATAGTGATAGTAATTAATCCATCTGATTCAACGTTCGATGATACAATCTCAAATGCACACGAAATCAAGGCTAGAGGTGCCTTTGTGATCGGGATTTCAGACAAAGAGAACGATCTCTATGATCACTTTATAAAAATACCCAAGGTCAAGGAGGCCCTATTCCCATTAATCGAGGTAATTCCATTGCAGATTCTAGCATACTATTTAGCTCTTAAGAAGAATGTAGATCCGGATTACCCGCGCAATTTAGCAAAATCAGTCACGGTAAAGTAGAGAATACATGTTAAAACATATCTATAACGATTACATGGATTGATGGGCTCGCCGTAAAAAATTCATAAATTTGTCATGGCTTTTTTATTGTTGGTTTCGCAGACCATGATAAATAGAAGCTGTTTAATTCGTTCAATTCGTTGCGGGATAGCCAAGTTCTGTTTCTTAATTATTATGACAAATTACGATTATAGGCATGCCTACGTCATTTGACGTATAATCTTGTCAAATTCGTCTACGGTATTATCCCAATTGAACTGCTTTGAAAAAGCAAGTGCATTATTACTATATTTAGTAAGGAGACCCTGATTTCTTAACAAACAAACTGCAGAGGTTGCAAGCTCATGTGGCGAGTTATCTTTGACTAATATCCCAGTTTCTCCATGTCTGATAGAATCTCTTAAACCCGGGACATTATACGCTACAGCAGGCGTTCCCATTGCGTTGGATTCGGTAACGACCAAACCCCAACCTTCACGGACCGCGGGTATCAATATTATATGTGCTTTCCCTAGCATTTCGAATTTTAGTTCATTTTTTATATAACCATAAAAAAAGACATCCTTAATATTTAATTTTTTAAGTTCTCGATACAAATATCCATTGCCTATGATCCACATTTTTGCGTCAGGTATCTCCTTTTTAATTAAGGAAAACGCTTGTATTGCATGATGAGGCAATTTAGCTTTTTTTAATCTACCTATGAAAACACACGTTGGTTTTGTTTCTTTTGATGGTACCTTGCTAAGTGGAATAACGCTTAACCCTTCTGGTACTGTCAAAATTTTTTTGAAACCAAGTGCTTTCAAATCCTCTTTGGATGAATTAGATACTGTGATTGTTGGAACCTCTTGGTAATATGATAACCATTTTCTCTCAAGGTAGTAATAGCCGATATAACTTAACGGGAAGAATGTTTCATAGAACCAAAATTCTCGAGCCAACTGATGAAATATTGCCAGGATCGGATGTTTCTTGACGTATTTAGGCGTTAGAAATGGTCTTGTATTTATCTCATCAATAATGAAATCATAACTGTCTTTGTTTTTGTTGTAATATGTTTTTGCTTTATTATATACAGTATTGTTACCACCTGCCCTTATTATGTTAACTCCATCAATGTTTTCGTTCTGTACGCCAGTTGGTATTTTTGATGTAAAAAGGGTCATCTTGTATCCTTTGTTGGCTAATCGACGCATTATTTCATGCGTAAACACTTCAGCTCCTCCAGCATCAGGATTCTTGATGTCCCGCCAGTTAAACCACAAAATACGCAAGAATCAGATGATCATACTTAATTTCCTTGTGTGTTATATAAGACTTTAAAAAAATACATTGGCTTGTCAGTTTTTACAACTGATGGGATGCAATTATTATTGCTTGAACAAATCCAGACTACGTTAAAAGTGCAATAATAAAATCCGACCAGCTCTCAAAGACATATGGCTTTCCTTTTAAGACCGCGTTCACAGGTTTCCAGGCAGCCTTCTGGTTTGCCCTTACCGTCGTATGAATGGACTATTGCCCAGTTCCATAGGGGAGGAGCCATCACATATTTCCCCTGATACACACGACAACTCATCATTTCTATTGACATAGTAGGTCTTTACCCATTGCGAAGATTCTGAATGATGATAGATCGTTCTTCTTCTTCTCTTCTGGCTATATCTATTAACATAAATTCGCAGACTCTCATCATGTATTTGGCTATATTCAAGTTGAAGTGTTTTGTCCTATAGTAACCTGTAATAGCTGCTTTTAGATTTGTAAAGCTGGGATAGTATAGTTTGATACCAGTAGATCATCTTTTCCCTGTTTCCAGCATTCTTCTACTGCGCTGAATTCAGGCGATCCCTTTGGAAGGTAGTATTCAACTGTCATGAGATCATCATTATTTCTTTCTAGATATGCTCTAACTCTCTTGGAGCAACAATGCTGTGGTGGTGCTCTGTCAAGAAATAAGATCAATTTGTGAAACCTTCTTTTTAGTTCTCGAAGGTATGAAATGAAAGAATACTGATCAAACGTTTTGTACTGTCTAAATAATTATCGTCCATCAAGGGTAATTGTACCAAATACATATGTTTTCTGATGTGAGCCAGTCGTTACTGCTATTGGACGTTTCCTTTTGGTGTCCACATCCTTCTTCTAATCAATGCATCGTGTAGGAATACGGATTCGTCTTCGACCATGATAGTCAATCCTTTAGGGATGTTTAAGATTATTTCTTCCACCTTTTTTTGAACTGCTCTTTCTCTTCTTTTGATGCTATATTGACAAATCTCCTTTGTGGTACTTTAGGTTTGAAACCCCACTTATACAATAATCTGTAGACATGAACTTCATGATGGTATCTTACACCTGTTCTCTTGTAGATTATATCCATTATTTCCTTGGCCTTCCAACCTGATGGACTTTCAGATAGCTCTCTTCTTATCTTTGATAACATCTCTTTGGGTACATCAGGAGGCCTACCACTTCTATGCCTGTCTTTCAGTCCATCCAAACCATCATTATCGAATCTTTTGAGTCATTTGTACGCCCAAGCTCTCGACCTGTGAAGTTCTTCTTTAGATATCAGTACAATATCTTCGCCATCAGAACTGATCCGTCTAACTA
>Ga0075435_100001643_pt1 | contig 14492 bp, 7 predicted proteins | sample RhiMethybrSRZTD4_FD_75302 | JGI IMG/M metagenome (GOLD analysis project Ga0075435, IMG submission 75302) | Populus rhizosphere microbial communities from Tennessee, USA - Rhizosphere MetaG P. TD hybrid SRZTD4 | ecosystem: Host-associated > Plants > Roots > Rhizosphere > Soil | place: USA...
CCGGGGCCGACCCTTCGACGCTCGTCCTGAGCCATGTCGAAGGACGAGCGTTCAGGGCCGGCACTAGTGGCCCCTACGGAAATCTGGTGGCGCTTTCTCGCGATCAAAACACGCGCCTCAGGCGGAACTCGAGGGCGTAGGTCTGCGCGTCCTCGTTGCGCGAGAGAATCCACGACAACCGATCGTTCTGTTCGTACTCGAGCAGCACGATCTGATCGTTCAGCGCGGTGCCGATGCTGCGCGAGAACGTCAGGTAGGCGCGGTCGGAAATGCGTTTGCCGATGGTGAGCCGTGCCGTCGGGTTCACGCGCGAGGTCTGCTGGCTGTAGGGATCGAAAAACGACGGCGTGAGCTGAAACGTATCGACGCCGAAGGTCTGCTCGAAGACCTTGCCGACTTCCGACGAAATCGGCGCAGTGACCGCCTGCGTTGCCCGCGCCGCGAGAATGTCGGTCTGAGCCTGGGTCGGGTTCTGGAGCGCGCGCAGCTCGGGGCCGATGTCGGTCGTGCCCGTACGTCTCACGCCGGTGAACAGAAGCGCCAGCACGTCCGCGGTCGGCAGATACGGATCGGAATTGACTGTCGGACGGAGCTGTTCGGCCGTCCCTGACGCGCCGACCGTCACCCGATAGGTCTGGAACGGCGCGCGGACGTTGGTCTCGGCTTCGATATCGAAGAAGGGCTCGATCTTGCTCGGGTTGGTGAAATCGATCGTGCCGCGCGTAATCCGGTAGCGCTGTCCTTCGAACGTCACCTCGCCGCGCTCGATGTCCGCGTGTCCGAAAATCACGGGACGATCGTAGGTGCCGCGCAGCGTCAGATCGGCGTTGGCGACCATGCGCGCGAGGTTGTTGTCGATGCGCAGCGTCGACGGCACGACCACCTGGAGATCGAAGCGGAGCGGAACGATCTGCGCCGGCTCGGGCTCGCTCGACGGCATGCCCGCCGTCGATCCGCGCCGCGTCGCAAGATCGAAGATGCTGCCCGGCGCGTCGATGCGGCGGTTCCACACGGCGTTCTTCACGGTGACGACGCCGCCGAGCGTCGGCGTCGCGTAGTTGCCGGTGATCGCGAGGTCCGCGTCCACGACCGAGCGGATGCCCTCGGGATAGCGAAGATGCATCTCTTCACCGCGGGCGGTGACGTTCAACTCGCCCGGCAAGTACCCGTCGAAGCCAATCCGTCCGCCAAACTGCACCTGCCCGCCGCCCAGCATCGCCGTCACATCGTCGAGTCGAATGCCGCGATCGTCGAACTGGAGCGTTCCGTTGATCGCATCGAGTGCGTTCGGGAGCGAGAAATGGCGAATGCGGCCGTCGGTAATCGTGGCGCTGCCGGAGAAGAGCGGCTTGTCGAGCGATCCGTTGACCGCGGCGCTGAGTATCGCGCGTCCCGCTCCGCGGACGCTTCCCGGGAAGAACCCCTGCAGGATGCCGAGGTTCGCTTCACCCGCCGCCTGCAGACCCAGCGTCCGCTTGCCGAGATCGACGCCGCCGGTCACACCGAGGCGCGTGTCCTCGCCAACCAGCTGAAACTGACCGACCTTCACCTGATTGTGATCGAGCGAAAGGCGAATCGGACCGCCGTTGCGAATCGCGTAGTCGAAGAGTTTCATCTCGACCGAATCGACGGTCGCGTCGACCAGCAGACGATCGAGGTTCGCGAGCTCGCCGCTGACGCGCATCGCGCCGCTGGCAACCGCCGTCGTGTACGGCGACAGCTTCGGCACGAACAGCCGCACGTACGGATCGAGCGAGCTGTCGTGGAATCGGAGCGTCAGCTCCGCTTCCGCCTGCGCCGTCCGCGCGATCCGGCCGGTCCCCGTCACCGCAAGCCTCGACGAAGCGACGTCGACGTCGCCGCTCCATTCGTTGTTGCGAAGCGCCAGCGTCCCCGTGACCTGACCGATCAGTTCGCCGCCGACCGCGACGTTGTTGAGCCGATAGCGAACGTCGTAGCGCGGCAGGTCGAACGTACCGCTGCCTCCGGCGGTGAACTCGGCGACGCCGGACAATGGCGCGCGCGGATAGCTGAACGCGGCGATTTTCTCGATCGGAACGCGGCGGCCGTCGGCGTTGAAGGAATAGGTCGAGTCCCAGCCGACGAACGCCGCGCCAGTGACGGCGCCGCCGCTCTTGGCGATTTCAACGCGGTCGAGCCGGACGCCATTCCAGTCGAAGCGCAGCGACGCAGTCGCTTTGTCGAACGGCTCGCCGTAGGCGACGCCTTCGTCAATCGTCATCCCGCCGAACCCGACGGGATGCTCGTACTCACCGGTCAGGTGGAATTCACCGCTCAAGCGGCCGGACACCGGATAGTCGTCGATCTGGAAGGCATGGCGCAGGCTGTCGAGATCGCGGCCGACGACGCGAAAGCGCGCGTCGATTTCGTCGCCGCCGTCGTCGCGCGGATACCCGAGGGAGAACATGCCGTCCGCGTGAATCTCCGAATCGCCGAGCCGCACCAAGCCGTCCGTGATCGTGACGTAGTTGTTCTCGATCACCAGCTTGGTGGACGCCTGGCCCCACGTCGTGTCCCACGCGCGCAGATGATCGCCGCTGAACGTCCCTTCGACCCGCGGCTGCCGGAACGCGCCGGTCATCACACCCTCGAATTCGCCGCGACCACCGAAGGCAACGGCGCCGGCGTGCGATCCGAAGTCGTTCATGATCCCAACGAGCACCTGGTCGCTTTCCTGCCAGTCGCTGCTGGCGACGTGGAACCGCAGATTCGACCGGCCGCCCCACGCCGTCGTGCCCTCGAACACGACGTGCGTCCGCTCGGTCATGAATACACCGTTGTCGATCGTCACTTCCTCGGGCCGGTAGCGATACGTCAGCTCGCCGCCGATCGGGATGTGTTTCGGAAGCGGCGGCGGCGGGCGGCGGCCGGCGCTGTGTGTAGAGTCCGGCTGATCGTCTCCGAGCGACGCCGTCATGAGCGTGACGCCGGACGGCGGCGTCACGACAACGCGCCCCTCGCCGCGATGCTGTGAGAACTGGCCAAGTGGCCACTCGAGCAGGTTCTGCCAGACCGCGGTGCCTTCGAACCGCTGACCGGTCAGCGCCTCGAAGTCGGTGAGCTGCGCGAGATCCATCCGATCCACCGACGCCTCGAAACGCGCGTCCGGCCTGACCCGCGCGCCGAGCGGCTTGATCGAGTAGGTGAACCGGGCGTCGCCATCGAAGAACTTCGCACGCGCGTCCCAGACCTCGAACGCCGTCGGCGTCCACCGCAGCGATCCGGAGAGCGAAGGGAACCGGTAGTCGTTCACGCCGGCGAGCGCGCTGCTGAACGTGCCGGAGAGATCGCGTCCGCCTTTGAAGAGATGGAACGTACCGGTGAAATCGCCGTCGCCGATGAGATTCCAGGTTTCGTTCTTGAAGAACAGCTCGCGCATCCGCGCGAACTGCACGCGCGACTTGACCTGGAACGTCTGCTCGGGCCAATGCGCGAGATCGACGTCGCCGGTCGCGACGCTTTTGGCGCCGTCGCTCTCGAGATCGATGCGGTCGAGATGAATACGTGGTCCGTCGAGGACGAACTGCGCGTTCATGTTCGCCCACATTGGCACGTAGTTCTGAATCGCCACCGTGCCGCCGGTGAACGTCGCGGTGCCGTGGTAGCGCGGAAGGTTGCCCATGTTGATCTCGAGGTTGCGGCAGATGACGCTCCACGGCGTCTCGTGATCTTCGTAGGTGAACTGCCCGCGAAACGCGCGCAGGTATTTCATCGTCACCGTCACGCGGCGCTCGCCCTGCGGCTGGTTGTCGCGCGTGAACTTCGGGAAGTTGTGCGCGTCCTGCCATTTCTCGACGAGCATCTGCCAGTCGGTCATCTCGACCGACGAGATCGTGATGTCGGGCTTCCGCCTGAACGCAGGAACCCAGTCGAGGCCGACCGCAATCTGCTTGGCGGTGAAGAACGGCCGGTCGCCGGGATGGAGACCATCGATTCTGAAGTCCTCGACCAGCACTTTGCCGGTCAGCAGATGGATCCGGAGCGTGCCGATGTGCAGCCCGCGCTCGAGGTACTTCGACCCTTCACGCTCGGCGGCCGCGCGCGCGTACGGACCAAGGTCGACGGTCACCGAGGCCACGATCGCCGCCGCCAGCAGCGCGATGAGCAGCGTGAGGCTGAGGCTGATGTAGCGAAGGACGCGGTTGCCCTGAATGCGATCGCGGAAACGCTGGAGGAGCTTCACTGAATCATGACGAGCAGCGCGCCGGCGTCGACCGACGCACCTTCCCGGGCGTGTACATCAGCAATGATGCCGTCGCGGCCGGCTTTCAGCTCGTTCTCCATCTTCATGGCCTCGACGACGACGAGCGGCTGTCGGGCGTGCACGGCGTCGCCGATCTTGACCAGCACGCGCACTACCTTCCCCGGCATGGGGGCGACGACGCGCTGCGGACCGACGCTCGACGGGCCGCTTTTGGAACGTCCGCGGCGCCGCCCGTTGCGGGCGACGGTGACCGGTGTCGTGCCGACGTAGAGCGTCAGTTGAGTGTTCGCGGGATCCGGCGTCGCAATGACGTCATAGCCTTTTCGCGACACGGTGTCCACCAGGAGCGACAGCGTGTGCGCGTCAACGCGTGCGGCGTCAACCTGCCAGGTCTGTCCATCGACGGTGACTGCAAAATGGTCGCCGGTTTTTCGGACCGTGACCTGCCGCGTCCGCCCTCCCACTTCGAGCTCGTACTGCATATTCAGGACGATCGGAGGCCCTCCGTACGGGCCACCGCCTTCCATTGCCCGCACGCGTGCGTGCCCGACGTCCCGTTTTGTGGAGCCGCCGACGACGCTGACATCGCTGCCTGCACCGCTGCCGCAATCACGGCGATCTCTTCGGCATTCGCGTCCGGCTCCACGAATGGCCGGCCGTTGCGTGCGCGCAGGACTTCGTCGAGATACGTCGTGTGGAACGCTGCGTCGCGGAACTCCGGTTGCGCCAGCAGCCACGTGAAAAACGGCACCGTCGTCTTGATGCCGGCGACGCGGTACTCGCCGAGCGCGCGGCGCATGCGCGCGATGGCGCGCGGCCGATCCTCCGCCCACGCGACCAGCTTCGAGATCATCGGATCGTAGAAGATCGGAACGTCGAGGCCCTCGGCGGCGCCGCTGTCGTCGCGAATCCCCGGTCCCCCGGGGGTGCGCAGGGCGGCAATGCGCCCGGGCGAGGGCAGAAACTGATTGTCAGGATCCTCCGCGTAGATGCGGCACTCGATCGCATGGCCGTTCGCCGTGAGGAGCGCGGCGGGATCGAGCGTGAGACGCTCGCCGCGCGCGATCCGAATCTGCCACTGCACGAGATCGACGCCGGTCACCATCTCGGTGATCGGATGCTCGACCTGGAGCCGCGTGTTCATCTCCAGGAAATAGAAGCGACCCTCCTCGTCGAGCAGGAACTCGATCGTCCCGGCATTGGTATAGCCGACCGCTCCGGCGACGGCGGCAGCAGCGGACGTCATCGCCTCTCTCAGCGGACGCGAGACGACCGTTGACGGCGTCTCCTCGACGACTTTCTGATGCCGGCGCTGAATCGAGCATTCGCGCTCGACAAACGGCAGTACCGTGCCATGCATGTCGCCGAGCAGCTGCACTTCGATGTGGCGCGGACGCATGAGCTGCCGTTCGAGATAGATCGCGGCGTCGCCGAACGCGGCGTCCGCTTCCGATCGCGCCGCCCGCACGGCGCTCGACAGCTCCGCCGGATCGGTGACCGTCCGCATTCCCTTGCCGCCGCCGCCGGCGACCGCCTTGACCAGGATGGGATACCCGATCGCCTTTGCGGCCGCGGCAATCCTCTCGACCGGAACATCAGGTGCGATTGGCTCCTCGGTCCCGGGCACGACGGGAACACCAGCCCGCGACGCCGCCGCGCGTGCGGCAGTCTTGCTGCCCATCGTTTCGATCGCTTCGGGAGTCGGCCCGATGAAAATCAGCCCGGCATCGCGGACCGCAGCCGCGAACTCCTCGTTCTCCGCGAGGAACCCGTAGCCGGGATGCACGCCGTCGACGCCGGCCTTGATGGCTGCCTCCACGATCCGATCGATGCGCAGATAGCTCTGACGCGGCTCGCTTGCCCCGATCGGATACGCCTGGTCTGCGTAACGCACGTGCAGCGCCGTCCGATCGCAAGCCGAATAGACGGCGACCGGCGAAATGTCCATTTCCCGGCACGCGCGGATGATCCGTACGGCGATTTCGCCGCGATTGGCGACCAGAATTTTCTTCACGCGAACGGATTATTTTACTTCGCGGGGCGGCCGTCGATGGTGGGTGGCCTGCTCGTATGCGTAGGCGAGGCGCAGCAGCGTCGCCTCGGCCCAGGGACGGCCGAAGAACTGCAGGCCCGCGGGCAGCGTGTCGCCGCGCGTGAAGCCCATCGGTACGGTGATGGCCGGAAAGCCGGTACTCGGCGAAAAGAACTGGTTGTTGTCGCCGCCAGGCGTGTTGAGGTCGCCGATGAGGCGCGGGACGTTGCTCCACGTCGGGTAGATCATCGCGTCGAGTTGCAGGTCGTCCATCACTTTGAGCACCGCGGCGCGCAGCTTTACGCGAAATTCATCGCGGCTCCTGCAGCCAGCGCTCTCGCCCGGCAGGTCGGTGGATGCCTCGGCCGATTCCAGCCGTACCTGAATCGATGGATGGAAGTTGCGTGACTTGATCACGTCCGCGAGGGAACGCGCCGGCGCCTTTTCGCCCAGACCGGTCAGATAGCGATTCAGGTCGTACTTGAACTGGTTGCACCCGCCGCCTTGCGTGCGCCGCAGCGCGTCGAGGTCCGCGACGGCCACCGGATCGATCACGTCGGCGCCGAGATTGCGAAGCTCGCCGACCGCGCCGCGAAAGACACTGTCGACATCGCGATCGAGCGTCGGTGTGTCGTAGGCCTGATGCAGGACGCCGAGGCGCGCGCCTTTGAGGCCGTCGGCGCGCAGCGCGGCCGCGTAGTTCGCGTCGACGCGGCCGCGGCTCGCCGCCGTCGCCGGATCGTCGGGATCGTCGCCGGCGATCGCCTGCAGCACCGCTGCCGTGTCGGCCACCGTTCGCGTGACGGCGCCGGCGATGTCGGCGGCGAGATTCAGCGGCACGACTCCGGCGCGGCTCACCAACCCCATCGTCGATCGCAGGCCGACGAGCGCCTGGTGCGCCGCCGGCCCGCGGATCGAGTCGCCGGTATCGCTGGCCAGCGCGATCGCGGCAAAATTGGCGGCGAGCGCCGCCGCCGAGCCGCCGCTCGAGCCGGCCGTCACACGGCTCGTGTCATACGGATTGCGCGTATAGCCGGGCAGGATCGAATTGACGGTCTCGACCGGACTGAACGCGAACTCCGCCATGTTCGATTTCGCGATCATCAGGGCGCCGGCGTCGCGCAGACGCTTGACCACGAACGCGTCCTTGCCGGTCATCATCCCTTTCAGCGACAGCGATCCGGCCGTCGTCGGCATGTCGACCGTCTCGTAGTTGTCTTTGACGAGCACTGGAATGCAGTGCATCGGTCCGACCGGACCGGACTGGCGATAACGGCGATCGAGATCGTCGGCGGTCTTCAGCGCGTCGGGATTCACCATCACGATCGCGTTCAGTTTCGCGCCTTGCTTGTCGTCGGCGTCGATGCGCTTCAGGTACTGCTCCACGAGCGAGCGGCAGGTCAGCGACCCGTCGTGGAACGCCGCGTGAATCTGCGCGATGGTCGTTTCTTGAAGCCGGAAGGTGGTGGGTTGTTGTGCGCCGAGTATGGCAACGACGAGAGCGGCCGGGAGGACCACGAGCAGCTTGCGCATGCGTCGTAGTCTATCCCGGCCGTCGAACCTTACTTAAAAGTCGTACCTGACGTTGAACTGCGCCGTGCGAGTCGGTCCGCCGTTGCGGATCGCGCGCAGGATCAGGAACGTCGCGGCGTCGCGGCGATCGGCGCTGGTGACGCCGCCCGTGGTGCTGGTCGGATTGTTGAAGTTGGCGCGGTTCGTGACGTTGAAGACGTCGACGTACGCCATGATGCGCCTGTTGCCGCCGCCCGGCAGCCTGAACCGATACGCGGCGCGAACGCTCGCGAGCGAGAAGTTGGGACCACGCGCGCCGTTGTAGCCGCCCTTGTTCTCGACGGTGATGGCGTTGGGGTTCGAGGCGGCGCCGCTATACGTGCCGGCGGGCAGCGGCTCCTGGAAGATCCCGTTCCGGTCGGGATCGGTGGTGCTGTCGGTCAGCGTGAACGGCGTGCCGCTGTTGTACTGCCACACACCGCTCAGGTTCAGGCCCTTGGTGTGCGGCACTTCGACTGCGCCGCTGATCGAGAGGATGTGCGGCCGATCCTGATCGCCCAGCGAGATGCGATCGTCGAGGTTCAGATTGGTCTGGCCCGACGCATCGGTCGTATACGTCTGAATCGAATCGGTCGCCCCGGGCGCCCCGACGATGCCGCGGCCGCGCGCATACGTGTACGACATCCGCAGCTGATAGTGATTGCTGAACCGCTTCTGAACGCTGGTCTGCAGGGCGTTGTAGTCGAACCATCCGACGTTGACGAGCTCGAGCACGCCCGCGTTGTACACCGACGTCGGGAAGATGCGGGTCACGGGCGCCGTCCGCGCCGTGGTCGCGCGAACGCCCGGATTCAATTCCTGCAACATGTACAGATCGCGGTGGCTCGCGTGCACGTAGTCGGCACTGAGCGCAATGTTCCGGACTTGTTTCTCCAGGCCGATGCTCGCCTGATGGGCATACGGCAGGTGCCGATCCGGATTGTCGAACCGCACCGTGCCCGTGTTTTTCGTCGTCGTGCCGGGCGGGAACATCTGATTCAACAACGCGCGGTTCACCACCGGTCCGTTGACGAGGAACGGATCGGTCGGCAGCCGCCCCTGCGACGGCCCCGGGTCGATGTTGTTGGTCGGGAAGTTCACCGTGAACGAGCTGGAGATCGTTCCTGACGAGACAATCGGCGTGAAGTTGGAGTACGCCGTCTTCTGGAAGTACAAGCCGTAGCCGCCGCGCACGATGGCGCTACCCGCCTCGTCGAGCGTCCACGTGCCGCCGACACGCGGAGAGAAGTTGTTCTTGTCGACCGGCGACTCCTCCCCCGGCTCGAAGAGGAAATTGCCCGTGTTGTTCATCTTGACGATCTCGACGTCATACCGCAGACCCAGGCTCGCGGTGAACCGGCTGTTCACCTTCCACTTGTCCTGGACAAAGATCCCGACTTCCTTTCCTTTGACGAAGTAGTCGGACACGCCCGGCACGCGGATCTGCAGCCGGTCCGGATAGGTGCGCGGGTCGGCAGGGTTGAAGTCGCGATCGCTCGCCGAGAACGTGAACTGGCCGTTCTGCGTACCGGCGTCGAAGACATGGAGCGGCAGGTAGTAGTAGCTCGCGCCGAACTTGAAGTCGTGGTCGCCTTTCATGCCCGGCATGAACCACGCGAACGTTTCGTCCAACTGATACGCGGGGTCCATGCGGCGGTTCGCGCGCGTCGCGATGCCATCCTCGAAGGTCTGGTGGACGAGCAGCGGGTTGAGCGAGGCCTGGTCGCCGCTTTCGAAGTAGCCGGGGTTGCCGAAGAAGACGTCTTCGTGCGTGTACGACACCTTGACCGTGTTGATGCGCGTGTTGGCGAGCACCGAGTTCAACGTCCCGACGACCGTCCAGTCAGTGTCCTGTTCTTCCTCGGCGCGCTTCAGCGTGTAGTTGGTCTGCACGAGCTGATTGGTCTGCGGCGACGTCTCGCGCAGCCAGCGCACGGCCCAGGTGTTGTTCGCGTTGATCTGATGGTCGGCGCGGACCATCCAGTTCCAGACATTGTCGTGCGTGAATGCGGTCGCGCTGAGATCGGGCCGCGCGACGATGTTCATCGTCCGCGCGCGATTCTGGTCGATCCGTTCGAGGTTGACGAAGAAGTGCAGCTTGTTCTTGATGATCGGTCCGCCGAGATTTCCACCCCACTGCTTCTGCGACGCTTCCGGCTTGGTCAGGTTCTGCTGCTTCGCGAAGTAGTCGAGCGACGTCATCGACTGGTTCTGATCGAAGAAGAACAGCGTCCCGTGCAGGTTGTTCGTGCCCTGCTTCGAGACGGCGTTCACCACGCCGCCCGACGTCGATCCGAACTCCGCGTCGAAGTTGCTGGTGAGCAGCTGGAACTCCTGCACCGCCTCGACCGGCGTCCGCGCCTGGGCGCCGCCGTTGCCGTTGTTGAAGTTGTCGTTGTTGCCGGCGCCGTCGAGCATGTAGTTCGAGTTCTGCGTCGCCTGACCGTTGACGCGGATCGAGTCGGCGCCGAACGAGTCGACCGAGATGGTCGACGTGATGCCGGGCAGCAGGCTGAGGTATGACGTGAAGTTGCGATTGAGCGACGGCACGTCCTGCAGTTCCTGGGTCGGCACGCTGCCACCGAGCTGTTTGGAGGTGGTGTCGACGAGCGGCGATTCCGCCGTCACCGTCACCTGCTGCTCGATGCCGCCGACTTCGAGCTGAACTTCGATCGACACCGTCTTGCCGACTTCGACGCGCACGCCCTTGCGCTGATATTTCTTGAATCCGGAGAGCTCGGCGCTCAACTCGTACAAGCCCGGCGTGAGCGCGCTCATGAAGAACGAGCCGTCCGCGCCGCTCACCAGCTCGCGAAACTGACCCGACGCCTCGTTCTTCGCGACAATCGCCACGCCCGGCAGGACGGCGTCCTGGGCATCGACGACTTTTCCGCGCAACTCACCGGTGCCCTGCTGGGCGTGGGCCGTTCCGACCACGAGTAAGACTGCGGCTGTGACCAGAAAAGCGGATACAACTCGATTCATGAGCCCTCCACAGTGCGGATGTTTCGGACTTGCTTGCGCGATGTAAGCGAAGTGTGAGGGTTGTGATAACGCTCTTGTCTCGGGTTGTCAACGTGAGGAGATGAAAATCTTTATGCGACGCGAAGCTGAAGTGGGGCGCATCCAAATTCTTGTTGCGCACCACGGACGCCTGGCCGGAAAGGTCTACTGGTCAGACCAGTACGGGCCGCAGCATTCCGCCGTTAGAGAGGAATGTTGCCGTGCTTCTTCGGCGGATTCCTGTCGCGCTTGTTGTCGAGGTTTGCGAGCGCCTTGATGAGTTTCCTACGCGTTTCCCGCGGCTGGATGACCTCGTCCAGGAATCCGCGGCCGGCGGCGATGTAAGGATTCGCGAACTTGTCGCGGAACTCGGCGACTTTTTCCGACCGCGCCGCGACGGGGTCAGCAGCTGCCTCGATCTCGCGTTTGTAAAGAATGTTGACCGCCCCCTCTGGTCCCATCACCGCCAGTTCGGCGGTCGGCCACGCGTAATTGAAATCGGTCCGAATGTGCTTGCTCGCCATGACGCAGTACGCCCCGCCGTACGCCTTCCGCGTGATGACGGTCACCTTCGGCACCGTCGCCTCCGCAAAGGCGAACAGCAGCTTCGCGCCGTGCTTGATGATCCCGCCGTACTCCTGCGTCGTGCCGGGAAGGAAACCGGGCACGTCCTCGAAGGTGACGAGCGGAATGTTGAAGGCGTCACAGAAGCGGACGAACCGCGCCCCCTTCACCGACGCATTGATGTCGAGCGTGCCCGCCAGCACCGCCGGCTGGTTGGCGACAATGCCGACGGGACGGCCGTCGAGGCGCGCGAAGCCGACGAGGATATTCTTCGCGTAATGCTGATGGACCTCGAGGAAGTAGCCTTCGTCGACGACCGCGTGAATGACGTCGAGCATGTCGTAAGGCTGATTCGGCGCCGCCGGCACCAGTCGATCGAGCGCGTCGTCCTCGCGATCGGGTGAATCGTTGGTCGCCTGGCGCGGCGGATCGTCGAGGTTGTTCGACGGCATGAACGAGACCAGCTCGCGAACGAGCGCGAGACACTCGCGATCGTCCTCGACGGCGAAGTGCGCCACCCCGCTCGTCGCGTTGTGGGTCATCGCGCCGCCGAGCTCGTCCTTGCTCACGTCCTCGTGCGTCACCGTCTTGATCACGTCCGGACCGGTCACGAACATGTAGCTCGTGTTCTTGACCATGATCGTGAAGTCGGTGATCGCGGGCGAATAGACCGCGCCGCCGGCGCACGGTCCCATGATCGCGGAGATTTGCGGGATGACGCCCGACGCCAGCGTGTTGCGCAGGAAGATGTCCGCGTATCCCGCCAGCGACAGCACGCCTTCCTGGATGCGCGCGCCGCCCGAGTCGTTCAGCCCCACGATCGGCGCGCCGAGCTTCATCGCCAGATCCATGATCTTGACGATCTTCGCGGCGTTGGTCTCCGAGAGCGAGCCGCCGAACACCGTGAAGTCCTGCGCGAAGGCGAAGACCTGCCGTCCCTCGACGAGGCCGTGGCCGGCGATGACCCCATCACCGGGCACGATCTGATCGGCCATCCCGAAGTCGAGACAGCGATGGGTGACGAGCTTGTCGACTTCTTCGAAGCTGCCGGGGTCGAACAGGAGATCGATACGCTCGCGCGCGGTGAGCTTGCCGGCGGCGTGCTGGCGATCCAGGCGACTCTGGCCGCCGCCGAGTTCAGCGCGCCGCTCGAGGTCCGCGAGCGTCTCGTGTGGGTCCACTTACGCTTTCACCGCCTGCGCCTTCTCCCAGTCTTTCAGGAACTTCTCGAGACCGATGCTCGTGAGCGGATGATTGAACAACTGATCGATCAGCGCCGGCGGACAGGTGGCGATATCCGCGCCCATCCGCGCCGCTTCGACGACGTGGATCGGATGGCGGCAGCTGGCGACGAGGATTTCCGTCTTGAAGTCGTAGTTGCGGAAGATGTCGACGATGTCGCGAATCAGCTCCATGCCGTTGGTCGCGATGTCGTCGAGCCGTCCGACGAACGGGCTGACGAACGTCGCGCCCGCTTTGGCGGCGAGCAGCGCCTGCGCCGGCGAGAAGCACAGCGTCACGTTGACGCGGATGCCTTCGCCCGACATCGCCTTGCACGCGCGGATGCCGTCCTTCGTCAGCGGCACCTTGACCACCATGTGGGCGTCGATCGCCGCGATGTCGTGCCCCTGGCGCATCATGCCGGCGTAGTCGGTCGAGGTGACTTCACCGCTGACCGGTCCCTTCACGATGCCGCAGATTTTCTTCAGGTTCTCGCGGAAGTCGCCGGGCTCCTTCGCGAGCAGCGACGGATTGGTGGTGACGCCGTCGAGGATGCCGAGTGCGGCGACGGCTTCGATGTCCTTGATGCTGCCGGTATCGACGAAGAGTTTCATGGCCTTTCCCTTTCTTCCCCGCTGAAATTTTAAATCATTCCCGCGCGGTTTCCTCGGCGCGATTCGATTCGCCGCTGACGTTGCCGGCTTTATCGACCGCTTTCACGACGTACACGAACGTCACACCCGACTTGACGTCGTCGTGAAAGCGCGGGTCCTGAATCGGCGAGTCGGTCATCGGTTGGAGCGGACCGCCGGCCACGCTACGCCACACGAAGTAGCCGGCGAGATCCTTCTCGGTGTTCCCGTCCCAGATCAAATTGATCGCGCCTTCCGAAGCCAGGGCCTGGAGATTCTTGGGCGCCGCCGGCGGAAACGTATCGGTGAGCGTCTTGCAATCCGGCGGCGCCGGGTCGCTTTCAATCGCGAGCCCGCCGATGGTCTCGACGGTCCGAACGGTGTAGCAGCGCGTCTCGCCCCACGTTATCCGCGGGTCGTCGAAGGACGGCGTAGCTATGGCGGTCGCCGTCAGCTTCACCGACGAACCGGCCGGTTCTGTCGACGAGTCGGTCGCGTGCTGCGCGACGTCGTAGACGTTGTACGCGATCGAGGGTATCGACACCCCGACCGGTTTCGACGGCAGGAACTCGTCGCTGTCCGAGACCTGAACCACACTGCTCGCTGTCACCGGCGGCCACGTGATGGTGACCGATTTCTCGTCGTACTTCAGCTTCGGTTGCCCGGGCGGCGGAGGCGGCGGCACGAGCGGGACCGAGACGCGTTTCGACAGCGCTCCTTTGCGGCCGCGCCTCGAGATCCCCACGCCGACATACGTCCGTGCGGGCACGCCGGCCGGTCCGAGCAGCGGGCCTCGCGCCTCGCCATCATCGGTGTTGGCCTTGCGGCGCGCGGATTTGTCGGCGGCTGGATCGAACGCGACGATCGCCTCGCGCGTCAATTCCTCGGCGACGTGCGCGACAGAGCCCTGATCCAGGCCTTGGCCCTCCGGCGGCTCGACGATCGCGTCCGGGTCGTCGGGCTCGACGGCTTGATCGGGATCGCGCGGCGCCTTCACGGTGACCGTCCCAACCTTCGCACCGTGCTTCACGATCTGATCGTCGGTCATCGCGCCGGAGGCGGTGATGGCGTAGACGTCGACGCGTTCCACGTTCGCCGGCCGCGTGCCGTCCGTGTTGGCGACCGGCACCGTGAACTGCACGTCGACCGTAGAGCCGCGGCGCTCGGCAACGATGTTGGCCGGCGCCGCGGGAAGCTTGACGAGCGGTGGCAGCGGCGGTCCTGACTTGCCGCAACCGGTCATGACGCCGATGGCACCGGCCAG
>Ga0075435_100001644_pt1 | contig 14491 bp, 5 predicted proteins | sample RhiMethybrSRZTD4_FD_75302 | JGI IMG/M metagenome (GOLD analysis project Ga0075435, IMG submission 75302) | Populus rhizosphere microbial communities from Tennessee, USA - Rhizosphere MetaG P. TD hybrid SRZTD4 | ecosystem: Host-associated > Plants > Roots > Rhizosphere > Soil | place: USA...
TGCGGGCCGCAAGCAGATCATCGCGGAGCTCGAAAAACGCATCGTCGGGCAGAAAGACGTCGTCGAGCTGGTGTTGATGACGTTGTTCGTCGGCGGCAACAGTCTGATCGTCGGCGTCCCGGGGCTGGCGAAGACGCTGCTCATCGCGACGCTCGCGCAGGTGCTCGACCTCAAGTTCAACCGCATCCAGTTCACGCCGGACCTGATGCCGTCGGACATCACCGGCACCGACATCATCAACGAAGACGCGTCGACCGGCCGGCGGCAGATGGTGTTCGCGCCGGGGCCGATCTTCGCCAACATCGTCCTTGCCGACGAGATCAACCGGACGCCGCCGAAGACGCAATCGGCGCTGCTCGAAGCGATGCAGGAGCACCGCGTCACGATTCAGGGGCGCACCTACGATCTCGCCGAGCCATTCTTCGTCTTCGCGACCCAGAACCCGATCGAGCTCGAAGGCACCTACCCGCTGCCCGAAGCGCAGCTCGACCGCTTCATGTTCCACATCGTCATCGAGCATCCGCCCGAGGACGAGGAGTTCGAGGTCGTGCGGGTGACGACCGCGATCATCGATCCGCACTACAACCGGCCGGTGAGCGGCAACGATCTGATCGCGTTTCAGCGGCTGGTGCGGCGGGTGCCGGTGGCCGAGCCGGTGATGCGCTACGCGTTGAATCTGGTTCGCACCAGCCGTCCGAAGTCGAAACAGGCCCCGGAGTCGGTGAAGAAGTACGTGGCGTTCGGCGCCAGCGTGCGCGCGGCACAATACCTCGTGCTCGGCGCGAAGGCGCGCGCGCTGACCAGCGGCCGCTATCACGTGAGCTTCGAGGACATCCGGGCGCTGGCGCACCCGGTGCTCCGCCACCGCGTCCTCACCAACTTCCGCGCGGAGTCGGAGGGGGTGACGACCGATTCGCTGATCGACGAATTGCTGTCGGCGGTGCCGACACCAAGGAGTGGAATGTAGGCATTGCGGATTGAGGATTGCGGATTGCGGATTTATTGACGATTCAATACTCAATGAATCCGCAATTGGCCAATTGCGGATTCGTCGTAGATTCAATCGTCAATAAATCCGCAATCCGCAATCCTCAATCCGCAATAACGAGCTTCTCATGTCAGAGCCGACACTCGTTCCCGGCGCACGATTCGTCGATCCGAAGATTCTTGCGCGGATCGGCAACCTCGAGCTGCTCGCGCGGACCGTCGTCGAAGGCTTCATCAACGGCATGCACCGCGCGCCGTTCTTCGGGGCCTCGATCGACTTCGCCGAGCATCGCGGCTACGTGGCCGGCGACGACATCCGCCGCGTCGACTGGCGTCTCTACGCGCGCACCGACCGCTATTACGTCAAGCAGTACGAGGCCGACACCAACACCAACCTCTCGATCCTGTTCGACATCTCGAAGTCGATGCAGTTTGCCAGCCGCGGCATCCCCAAGCTCGAATACGCGTGCTTCGTCGCGGCGTGCATGGCGTATCTCGCGCAGCGGCAGCGCGACCGCGTCGGCATCATCACCTTCGACAGCGACATCGTCACGCACGTGCCGCCGTCGGCGAAGCACTTCAACGTGACGCTGCACACGCTCGATCGCGCGCGCGCCGAGCGTCCCGGCAACCTCGGCGTGCCGCTCAACAAGATGGCGGAGCACTTCAAGCGCCGCGGCATCCTGGTCCTGATCTCGGACTTCTACGAGGAGCCCGACACGATCCTCGAAGCGATCAAGCCGCTGAAGTTCCTCGGCAACGAGCTGATCGTGTTTCACGTGCTCGATCCCGCGGAGCTCGACTTCGGCTACGACGACGCCTCGAGCTTCGAGGACCTCGAGACCGGCGAGCAGATTCCGGTCGTCCCCGAGTCGCTGCGCGACGAGTATCGCGCGATGATTCGCGCCCACATCGAGGCGCTGACCACGAAGTTCTCGGAACACCGGATCGACTACACGCTGCTGAACACCGCCGAACCGCTCGATCGGGCGCTGTTCAGCTACTTATCCAGCCGGGAGCGGCTGATGCGCGTGCGCTGACATGGCATTCCTGACACCGCTGTTCCTCGTCGGCCTCGGCGCGCTGGTGATTCCGGTGTTGATCCATCTGATTCAGCGCGAGCGGAAGCGGGTCGTCGAATTCCCGTCGCTGATGTTCGTGCGGCGGATCCCGTACCAGTCGGTGCGGCGGCGGCGGATCCGGCACTGGGCGCTGTTGATGCTGCGCGCCGCCGCGATGGCGCTGATCGTGCTGGCGTTCGCCCGGCCGTTCTTCCGCCGCGATGCGGCGGTCATCGCCGCGACCGGCGGCGCCCGCGAAGTGGTCATCCTGCTCGATCAGTCCGCCAGCATGGGCTACGGCGATCACTGGCAGAAAGCCCGGGCCGCGGCGCACTCCGTCGTCAGCGGTTTGAGCCGCGAGGACAAGGCGACGCTGGTGCTCTTCTCGCGCAACGCCGAGGAGAACATGCGCGCCACCTCCGATCGCACGCGTCTCGACGCCGCGATCAACGCCGCGAAAGTGGGATCCGGCTCGACGCGATATGGTCCGGCGCTGAAGCTGGCCGAAAGCATCCTCAGCCGATCGCCGGTCAAGCGGCGCGAAGCGGTCCTGATCAGCGACTTTCAGAAGTCCGGCTGGAGCGGGTCCGAGGACGCGAAGTTTCCGGAAGGGATGGCGCTGACGACGACATCGGTCGCGTCCGCAGGCGTCGTCAACCTGTCGGTGCCCTCGGTCTCGTTCGGCCGCGCGGCGTTCTCGGGGCAGGAACGGGTGACGGTCACGGCCGGACTGAGTAATAAAGGTGACGAACCGCTCAAGGACGTCCCCGTCGTCTTGACGGTCGACGGCCACGATCTCGAGACGGCGCGCGCCGCGGTCGCGCCGCACGCGTCGTCGTCGGTCGCGTTCGCGCCGTTCACGCTGGTCGGCCCGAACGTCCGTGGATCGATCCACGCGGGGTCCGATCCGCTGCCGGCCGACAACGCGTTTTACTTCGTCCTGTCGCCGAGCGAACCGGTGTCGATCGTCATCGTCGACGGCCTGGATCGATCGGACGCGAGCCTGTTTCTGAACAAGGCGCTGGCGATTGGATCGACGCCGGCGTTTCAGATCGAGGTCACGTCCGCGAGCCGCGTGTCGCCGGCGACGTTCGACAAACGATCGGTCGTCGTCTTGAACGACACGCCGTACCCGCCCGGCTCGGGCGGCGCGCTGAAGCGGTTCGTCGAGCGCGGCGGCGGCGTGCTCGTGGTCGCCGGCGATCGGACGACGCTGCCGAGCGGGACGACGAACGAAGCCGATCTCTTCCCCGGCCGTCTCGGCGCCGCCGTCGATCGCACCTCGGGACGCAGCGCCTCGCTCGGGTTCCTCGACTACAGCCATCCCGTGTTCGAGGTCTTCAAGGCGCCGCGCAGCGGCGACTTCTCCGCCGCCCACATGTTCCGGTATCGCGCGCTCGAACCGGGAGCGAACGATCGCGTCCTCGCCCGCTTCGACGACGGCGCCGTCGCGGCGGTCGAACGGAAAGCGGGCCTCGGCCGCGTGGTCGTCTGGACGTCGACGCTCGACGATACGGCGAGCGACATCGCGGTCAAGCCGGTCTTCCTCCCGCTCGTGCATCAACTCGTGCGTTACCTCGCCCACTACGAAGCGGCCGCGTCATGGTTCACGGTCGGCCAGGTGCTCGATCTCACCGCACGCGCCCGAACTCGCACCGCTCGCATCGTCGTCTCGCCGTCCGGCGAGCGAACGACGCAGGCAGGCATGGGCGAAGGAACGGAAGGGCTGCTCGAGTTGAACGATCAGGGCGTGTACGAGATTCGCGGCACCGGCGCGAGCGGCGGACGTCCCGAAGCGATCGCCGTCAACCTGGATCCAGTCGAGTCCGACCTGGCTCCGTTGGATCCGAGCACGATCGTAGCGTCCGTTACCGGACACGCGTCGTCCGTGGACGTGCAGCAGCAGCCAGCGACGCCGGAAATGACGCGCGAAGACGCCGAGCGGCGGCAGAGCCTGTGGTGGTATCTGCTCCTGACAGGCGTCGGGCTGCTGGCCGTCGAGACCGTCATCGCGAATCGCCTGTCGCGTAAAGAGAAATTCTTGTAGGGCGACCTTTTCGGGTCGCCGGGTGCTACTCTGGTGAAACATCGATCCGCGTCGGCGGCCCTGAAAAGGGCCCGCCCTACGAACGAGGCGATTCGATCTCGCATCGGACTCTAAGGAGCGCGCATGGATCCTCGCACACAGCTCGTTGACGTCATCCGCAACGTCCGCAATCGCTGGCGTCTGAGGCTTGCGCTGCGAGGCGCGGTCGTCGTCGTCGCCGGGACGATCCTCGCGCTGCTGCTCTCCGCGTCAGGTCTCGAGTCCTTCCGCTTCAGTGCCGGCGCGATCATCACCTTCCGCATCCTGTCGGTCGCCATCTTCGTCGGGCTGCTCTTCTACGGCCTCGTGTGGCCGCTGCGGCGCCGCGTCACCGATGCGCAGGTCGCGATGTATCTCGAGGAGTGCGATCCGACGCTCGAAGCCGCGATCATCAGCGCGGTCGAAGCGACCACCAACGGCGGATCGCCCGATCACTCGCCGCGTCTCGTCGAAAAACTGGTCGAGCAGGCGATCGAGCAGTGCCGCGCGGTCGAGCACGGCAGCACCGTCGATCGCACGGCCACCAAGCGTCATTCGATTTCGCTCGCCGCCATCGCCGCGGTCACGGCGCTGATCATCGCGCTCGGTCCGGCATATCTTCGTCAGGGCCTCTCGGCGCTGCTCATCATCTCGCGCAGCGCGGAAGCGTCGAGTCCGTACAGCATCGAAGTGACACCGGGCAGCGGGAAGGTCCCGCGTGGCGCAGATCAGGCGATCCGCGCCAAGCTGGTCGGCTTCAGCGCCAAAGACGCGGCCGTGCTGATGCGCACGTCGGCAGCCGCGCCCTTCGAGCGCGTGCCACTGGTGCCCGCCGCCGGCAACGATCCGAGCACGTTCGAAGGCATGCTGTTCCATCTCGACAAGCAGACGGACTATTACGTCGAGTCGAACGGCGTCGTCTCGAAGACGTTCACGCTGGCGGTCGTCGACCTGCCGACGGTCAAGCAGCTCGATCTCGAGTACGTGTTCCCGTCGTACACGGGGTTGCCTCCCCGGAAAGTCGACGACGGCGGCGATGTCGCCGCGATCAAAGGCACTGAAGTGCGGCTGCGCATCACGCCGACGATGGCGGCGCCGTCGGGCCGCATTCTCCTGAACGACGGCGCCTCGGCGCCGCTGACGACGCAAAGCGACGGGTCGCTGACCGGCAGCTTCCGGATCGATCGACAGGGCTTCTATCGCATCGAGCTGACCGGACCGCACGCCGAAAAGGTCGATGCGTCGCCGCAATACACCATCGACGTCATCGACGACCAGGCGCCGGCCGTGCACTTCACCAAGCCTGGCCGCGACACCCAGGCGACGCCGGTCGAAGAGTTGTTCCTCGAGGCGCGCGCCGACGACGACTACGGCGTCAAGTCGCTGCAGCTGTTCTACTCGGTGAACGGCGGGAACGGGAAGACGATCAATCTCTTCGGCGGCGGCAAGCCGCTCAACGAGGTCAGCGCCGGACACACGATCTATCTCGAAGAGCTCGGGCTGAAGCCGGGCGACTTCGTTTCGTACTACGCGAAGGCGACCGACACCGATACGGTGCAGGGACCGAAGACGTCGACGAGCGACATCTACTTCGTGCAGATTCGGCCGTTCCGCAAAGACTACAAGCAGGCGCAGTCACAGGCGATGGGCGGCGGCGGTGGCGGCGGCGGTCAGCAGGCGGTTGGCGAGCTGTCGCGGCAGCAGCGGGAGATCGTCGCCGCGACGTTCAACATCGTCCGCGACAAGGCCAAGACCAAGCCGGACAAGTTCCGCGAGAACGTCGTCTTCATCAACCTCGCGCAGGCCAAGCTCCGCGAGCAGGTGGACGATCTCGTCGGCAAGCTGAAGGCGCGGCTCGGCGCCGTCGATCCGTCGTTCAACAAGCTCGCCGAAGTGCTGCCGAAGGCCTCCGAAGAGATGAAGCTCGCGGAGAACGACCTGAAGGCGGTGAAGCCTGACAACGCGCTGTCGCCGGAACAGCGGGCGTTGAAGCTGCTGCAGGAGGCCGAACAGCAGTACGAGCTGCAGGTATCGATGCAGAACGGCGGCGGCGGTGGCGGCGGCGGCGGCAATCAGTACGCCGAGGATCTCGCCGATCTGTTCGAGCTCGAGCTCGACAAGCTGGCGAATCAGTACGAGATGCAGCAGCGCGCGATGCAGCAGAGCGGCGACAACCAGATCGATCAGCTCGTCGAGAAGCTGAAAGAGCTCGCGCGCCGGCAGCAGCAGGAGATGGAGCGTCAGCGGCGGCTGGCGCAGGCCGGCCAGAGCGGCGGCGCGAACAGCGGCGCCAACCAGCGCGCGCTCGCCGACGAGCTCGAGAAAGCGGCGCGGCAGCTCGAACAGCTCCGCCGCGACGAGCAGCGCCAGGATCTGAACGACGCGATGCGGCGCATGCAGGACGCGGCCGACGCGATGCGGCGCGCCGCGGCGAACGGATCGAGCGACGGCGGCGCGCAGGCGCAGCAGGCGCTCGATCGCCTGCGCGAGGCGCAGCAGAAGCTCGAGAGAAACCAGGGCGGCCGCGGCGAGCGCGACATTCAGCGCGCGCTGCGTCAAGCCGAGGAGCTCGCCAAGGAACAGAAGGAAGTGGCGTCCGACGTGAACAGCCTCGATCAGGCCGGCGACGGACGGCAGGCCAGGGCGCAGCAGCTCTCGCAGCGCAAGGACGCGATGGACGCGAAGGTCGCCGACCTGCAGCAGCAGCTCGAGAAGCTCGCCAACGAGACGCGCCGGGACGAAAAGGACGCGTCGCGCCGCCTCGACGAAGCCGCCGGCAGCATCCGCGACAAGAAGATCCGCGAGATGATTCGCTACTCGAAGGCGACGCTGCAGGGACAGGGATCGCAGTACGCGCGCGGCATGGAGGAAACGATCGGCACCAACCTCGACGCGCTGCAGAAAAAGATCGGTGAAGCCGCTTCGGCGATGGGCAAAGCGAGCAAGCAGGACGCGATGGAGCGCGCTGCCGACAAGGCGCGCGATCTCACGCGCGGTCTGGAGTCGATCGATCAGCGGATGCGCGAGCGCTCGCAGAACGGCCGCAACCAGAACGGACAGCAGAACAACCAGAACGGACAGCAAAGCAATCAGAACGGACAGCAAAGCGGCCAGAACGGGCAGCAAGGCTCCCAGAACGGACAGTCCTCGAGCCAGAACGGTCAGCAAGGCTCGCAGGACGGTCAGAACGCCAGCGGCGCGAACAACGGCGGCCGCGCCAACGACGGCTACACGAATGGTTCGCCGAACCGCGGCGGCGCGTGGGGCGGCGACGCGCGCAACTGGGGCGGCTACTACGGCGGCTATTGGAATCCCGACGACATCCGGCAGTGGCGGCGAGAGTATCGCGAGTGGGCCAACGACGCCGACGCGCTGCGCCGTCAGCTGCAGGCGACTGGCGTGAGTCCGCGCGAGCTGGAGGACATCATTCGCGATCTTCAGAGGTTCGACAACGATCGCCTCTACGCCGACCCTCGCGGTCTCGAGCAATTGCAGGCCGCGGCGCTCGAGAAGCTCAAGAAGTTCGAGTTCAGCCTGCGTCGCAAGGTCGAGAACGGCAACGATTCGCTCTCGCTCTCAGGATCGGATCAAGTTCCGGAAGGCTTCCGCCAGGCCATCGAGGAGTACTACCGATCGCTTTCGAGGAAGTCGACGCCGGCTCCCCCGCGCTGATTCTCATGCTGAAGGCCCGCGCTGCGACAAGCAGCGCGGGTCCTCTCGGTCCCTATCCCACCGCCCTCGTTTCGACGGTCCAGCTAGACACGGCCATGGCGGACGTGGTGTCCCGTCAGTCGTGAGCCCGACATTAGAATTACGATTCTGTTCGAAGGGTTCACAGAACTACCCACATCGTCGGTGTCCATAGAATTCTTCGTTGTCAGCACTTGCCATCTCAGGTGGCATACGTGCAGAATGATTTTCCGCCCCGATTTTTAGCTCAGCTCGTCCATCGTCGGCGATCGGATGGAGGTTCGTGACCGGCTTTTCGCGCGCGCTTCGGAACCCACTAGAACGAGTGTCAGCCAACGTGTCTTCCCAGGTCGAGCCCGGACCCGGCAGATTTGGCGGCCGGGACAACGCCATCTGGCTGATGGTGTTCCTGTTTGGCTGGGCGATCGCCATCGCGCTCGTGGCGCGCGGTGGCGCCGCCACGTTCGTCGGATTGCTGGTCGTCGCGGCCCTTTCGGCCGCACGCATTGGCACCTTACTCGAAGAACAACGGCACCTTCGCGCTGAGACGGCGGCCGTGGCCGCCATGATCGAAGGGATTGGGCCGGCCGGCACGGTCCGCGAGGCCGTCCAGACGGCGTTTCGCGAACTGCTGTCCCTCTTCGATGCGCGCGCGATTCTGCTCGTCGCGCACGATCGCGTCGGCGGCCACATTCACACCTGGCAGGCTCGATCCGACATGCCTGTTGCGCAGCACAGCGAGCTGTCGCTCGGCCATCAGCCGACGTACCTGTTTCCAGCGCCGACCGATGCGTGGTACGGCGTCGCGAGCGCACACGGCGGAGCGCGGCGCCTGACGACGAAAACACTGCGGCGCGATGAGACGCGCGCGCGCCACGAAGCGATCGACGTACCCGAAGCGTTCCTGGCGGCGCACGCGTTTCAGTCGGTCCTCGCAGTCTCGACGTCGTTCGGCGGGCAATGGGACGATCGCCTGTTCGTCTTCGACGCGAAAGCGGGATCGCGGCCGCTGCGGCTGCTTCGCGCGATCGCGACGCGCATCGGACCGGCCATCCACACGCTCGATCTGCTCGGCCAGCTCGGGTCGCGTGTCGGCGCCGCGGCGCGAGCGCGCGTGGCGCGCGAGCTGCACGACGGTGTGATCCAGTCGCTGATCGGGCTGGAGATGGAAGTCGAAGTCTGGCGCCGAAGCGCCGCCGGCGAAGATCCGCCGGCCGGCGATCGGCTGGCGCGCATTCAGCAGGTCCTGCGCGGCGAGATCCTGGATCTCCGCGATCTGATGCAGCAGCTGAAGCCGCCGGCGATCGACTCGGCGCAGATCCTCGAGTACCTCGCGGATCTCGTCGGCCGCTTTCAGCAGCAGACCGGCATCGCGGCGCACTTCGCGTCTGAGATCGACGAGCTCGATTTGTCGCCGCGGGTCTGCGGCGAGATCGCGCGCATCGTCCAGGAGGCGCTGGTCAACGTTCGCAAACACAGCGGCGCCCGCACGGTGCTGGTCCGGGTGAGCGCGCCGGCGGGCTACTGGAAGTTCGAGATCGACGACGACGGCCGTGGATTCGGCTTCGCCGGGCGTCTCTCACATACGGATTTGGAGATCGGGCGGAAGGGCCCGGTCATCATCAAGGAACGGGTTCGATCGATCGGCGGGACCCTTGCAGTAGAGTCGGCGCCCGGTCAGGGCGCACGCGTCGAAATCTGGTTAGCCCGGATTGCCCATGGATAAGCCGATTCAGGTCGTAATCGCCGACGATCACCCGATTTTGCTGGAAGGGCTGCGCAAGCTGCTCGAGGCCGAGAGCGACATCCTCGTCGTCGGCCAGGCCTTCAACGGCCACGAGGCGCTCGAAGTCACGCGCCGCACCGAGCCCAGTATCCTGTTGCTGGATCTCGCGATGCCGGGCTTGCCGGGTCTGGAGGTGCTGCGCGCGCTGAGCGGCTGCTCGCTGCCGACGCGGACCATCCTGCTCACGGCGAGCATCGATCGCGACGACATCGTCAAGGCGCTGCAGCTCGGCGCACGCGGCCTGGTCCTGAAGGAATCGGCGTCGCAGCTGCTGATGAAGGCGATGCGCATGGTCATGGCCGGCGAGTACTGGATCGGCCGCGACAGCGTCTCCGGCCTCGTCGAAACCCTGCGGACGCAGATGTTCAGTCCGGTCGAACCGAAATTCGGCCTGACGCCGCGCGAGCTGGAGATCGTGTCCTCGGTCACGGCCGGATACAGCAACCGCGAAATCGCGCAGCGCTTCTCACTCAGTCAGGAAACCGTGAAACACCACCTGACGAAGATCTTCAGCAAGCTCGGTGTCACCAATCGTCTCGAGCTCGCGCTCTTCGCGATCAGCCAGCACCTGGTTGAACGATAGCAGCGCTGGCGGGTGACCTTTAGTCACCTCTCCGGAAGACTTCTACCAGCTCATTCGTTCCGAGTCGTACACCTCAAAGGTTAATTAACTGACAGGCACGCGGGTGTTACCACGCGTGTATCCGAGTCGGCCAGCTATTTGCTGGACCAAGGTCGTACTCGTGCTCGTAAGTCGGTAGCCGGACTCCTACTCGTAACTCCCACTCCTCTGAGGGCTCGAATGCGAAGCGCTGCGCAGCGACTTGTGTGTCTTGGTGTGTGCGTCGTCGGTGTGGCTGCGCTCGCCGCGCATTTCCATGGCGATGGCATTCGATGGCTGGGCGCGGTGGTGCAGGCCCAGGCGAGCTGCCCGCCGCCGGCGGGCGCCAACGCCATCGTCGTCGAGAACTGCAAACCAGGGACGCCCGACTTCGTCCCCGGTGACACGACGAAGAACCTCGGATGGGACGTCGTCGGCGCCGGTCCCGACACCATCCAGGGCTTCGCCACCGATATCAGCGTCGACAAGAGCACCAGCGATCCATCGGTCCGCACCGTGCATTTCAAGATCAGCGTTTCCGACAGCGCACCGTATCACCTGGAGATCTATCGGCTCGGCTATTACCAGGGCAACGGCGCGCGAAGGATCGCACGCGTTCCGGCGAGCGGATCGCTCCCCGGAATGCCGCAAACCTGTCTGAACGACGGCTTGCCGGGAACCGGACTCGTCGACTGCGGGAACTGGATCGAGTCTGCAAGTTGGATCGTTCCGCCGGATGCGGTTTCGGGGATCTACATCGCCAAGGCGATCCGGGACACGAGTCCGGCGAGCGGTGCGAGCCACATCTATTTCATCGTGCGTGACGACGGCAGCACGTCAGATCTGCTGCTTCAGACCTCGGACACGACGTGGCAGGCGTACAACTCGTACGGCGGCAACAGTCTGTACGTCGGCGGTCCGGGCGGCAAGCCGGCTCGCGCCTACAAAGTGAGCTACAACCGTCCGTTCAACACACGCGCGTCGTCGAACTCGAGAAGCTTCGTGTTCGCGACGGAATACCCGATGGTTCGATGGCTCGAAGCCAACGGCTACGACGTGACCTATTTCACCGGCGTCGACAGCGATCGGAACGGCGCGCTGATCAGAAACCACAAGGTGTTTCTGTCCGTGGGCCACGACGAGTACTGGTCCGGCAACCAGCGAACCAACGTCGAGGCGGCGCGCGCGGCCGGCGTTCACCTCGCGTTCTTCAGCGGAAACGAAGTCTTCTGGAAGACGCGCTGGGAGAACGGCCTCGGCGCCAACGGTGCGCCGTATCGCACGCTCGTCACCTACAAGGAATCGCATCCGGGCCTGCGGATCGATCCGCTGGAGCCGAACGTGTGGACCGGCTCGTGGCGAGACCCGCGCTTCAGCGTGACACCGACGCTCGACGGTCTGCCGCCGGCTGACGGCGGCCGGCCCGAAAACGCGCTGACCGGCACGATCTTCACCGTCAATTCGGTACCTGGCCAGATCGCCGGCATCAGCATGATCGTGCCGGCCGACGACGGGAAGATGCGCTTCTGGCGCAAGACGAACATGGCGACGCTTCCGGCCAACGATCCGCTCCGCGTGCTGCCGGCCGGAACGCTTGGCTACGAGTTCGACGAGGACCTCGACAACGGCGCCAGACCTGCCGGTCTGATTCGCCTTTCAACGACAGCGGTGCCGGACACGGAACACATCGTCGACTACGGGCACAACTACGCCTCGGCGCCGGCGACTCATCACCTGACGCTCTATCGCTACGTGAACCCGACGAATACCTCGCTGGTATTCAGCGCCGGATCGATCCAGTTCGTCTGGGGGCTGGACAGCGATCACGATGGAGATCTTGCGCCGGTTCCCGATGTGCGCATGCAGCAAGCGACGGTGAACCTGTTCGCCGACATGGGTGTGCAGCCTGGCAGTTTGCTCGTCGGTCTGGTCGCAGCATCGGCATCCAACGACTTCACGCCGCCGTCGTCCACGATCCTCTCCGTGCCTTCTCAGCTCCGAGTGGGAACGCCTGCGACTGTCACTGGATCGGCACAGGACTTCGGCGTCGATACGAACAGCACACCGGCGCTCTTGGGAGTCGTCGCCGGCGTGGAAGTATCGGTCGACAACGGCGTGACGTGGCATCCGGCATCGGGCCGTGAAAGCTGGACGTACACGTGGACGCCAACGGCACAAGGCCCGACGGTCATCAAGACGCGCGCGGTCGACGACAACGGCAATCTCGAGACGACCCTGACGGCGTCGAATCAAGCCGCGGCGAGCGTCGGTGCGCCGGCAACGCCTTCGTGCCCGTGCAGCCTCTGGCCGTCGCTGCCGACGCCGGCGAATCCCGCCGCGGACGACGGCGGGCCGCTCGAACTGGGCGTCAGGTTTCGATCCGACGTGACCGGGTTCATTACCTCGTTGCGGTTCTACAAGGCCGCGGGCGACACCGGCACTCATGTCGGCCATCTCTGGACCAGTGCCGGCGTGCTGTTGGGCACGGCCACGTTCGCCGAGACTGCATCGGGTTGGCAGGGAGGCGCGCTGACCTCCGTCGCGCCGCCGTTCGGACATGTTTCGGTGAGCGCCAACACGACCTACGTCGCGTCGTTCTCGACGAGCCTCGGCAAGTACGGTGCGGACAACGGATACTTTGCCGCGAAAGGTCAAGACAACTTCCCGCTGCATGCGCTGCGGGACGGCATCGATGGGCGCAACGGCGTGTTTGCGACCGGCGCCAATCTGTTTCCGAACCAGACGTCCGACTCGACCAACTATTGGGTCGACGTCGTGTTCGACACGGCGATCGCTGCCGATACCACGTCGCCGACAATCAGCGGCATCACCGCGACGCCCGCGCCGGGCAACACGGCAATCGTTCACTGGACGACGAACGAACCGTCGGCGTCGCGCGTCGACTACGGCACTGCGGCGGATGCGTTGACCTCGAACGCGCTCGATTCGACGCTGGTCACGACGCACGATGTGACGCTTTCAGGTCTCACGCCGAATACGCTTCACTATTTCCGGGTCACGTCGGCCGACGCCGACGGCAACAGCACGACGTCGCCGCCGCTGATATCGCCGCCGGCCAGCTTCATGATGCCGGGCGGTGTCCTGATGGACACGACTGTTGTCGACTTCAGCGCCGGCACCGGCGGCGCGGGCTACAACATCGAGCCGCTCGGCGACGGAGCCGTGACGCTCGCGCCAGGCTTTGGTTCGGATTTTTCAGGCACATCGCTGCCAACGGGCTGGTCGGCGTGTTCGTGGAGTGATACGGGCTGCAACCCGCCCGGCAATGCGGTCGCGGCGGGTGGTCTCCTGACCGTCGACGGTTCGCGCGTCGGCGCCGATGCGTCGTTCTTGCCGGACCGCTCGCTCGAGTTCGTCGCGAAGTTCTCTAGCGACGCCTTTCAGCACGTCGGTCTCGGCGATACGTTCAGCGGCCCGCCGTACGCGATGTTCAGTACCAACACCGGCGGCGGCTTGTATGCGCGAACCAGCAACGGTTCCACGAGCACGGACGCTGTGATCGCGCCGCCTCCAGGAGCGCCTATCAACTGGGCCACCAGCTTTCACCGTTTCCGGATCGACTGGACCGCCGCCAAGGTCGTTTACTGGATCGATGGCGTCAAGGTCGTAGAGCATCTGACGTCGATCGCGCAACAAATGCGTCCCATTGCCAGCGACTTCAGTGCCGGCGGTGGAACAGTCGTGGTCGACTGGATGACGCTGGATCCACCCTACTCGTCGCCGGGCACTTTCCTCTCGCGCGTCTTCGATTCAGGAACGGCCGTGAGCTGGGGCACTCTGATTTGGTCGAGCCAGGTGCCAACCGGCACGAGTCTCGTGATGAGCACGCGCATCGGCAACACTCCGACGCCGGACGCCACGTGGACGGCCTTCACCGACGTCCTGAGATCGGGCGCGTCGATCGGCGGCGGCTCGAGGTTCATCCAGTACCGCGCGCAACTCGCGACGACCGACGCGGCGAAGACGCCCGCTGTGAACGATGTTCGGATCGGTTATTCAGCCGCGGTCACGCCGACGATCACCTGGAGCAACCCGGCTGACATCGTCTACGGCACGCTGCTTGGCCCGGCGCAGCTCAACGCGACCGCGAGTACGCCGGGAACGTTCGCGTACACACCGGCCAGCGGGATCATCCTCGGAGTGGGAACCGGGCAAACGCTGTCGGTCACCTTCACTCCAGACGATCCCGTGCACTTCACGACCGCGACCAAGTCGGTGACGATCAACGTGCTGCCGGCGACACCAGCGATCACGTGGAACAACCCCACGGACATCACCTA
>Ga0075435_100001645_pt1 | contig 14490 bp, 6 predicted proteins | sample RhiMethybrSRZTD4_FD_75302 | JGI IMG/M metagenome (GOLD analysis project Ga0075435, IMG submission 75302) | Populus rhizosphere microbial communities from Tennessee, USA - Rhizosphere MetaG P. TD hybrid SRZTD4 | ecosystem: Host-associated > Plants > Roots > Rhizosphere > Soil | place: USA...
TTGTTCCGGAGGTAGTAGAAGCCCGTCAGCGACAGCGTCGAGAGACCGGGCATCGTGCCGTTGCGCACGTTGCCATAGAGCCAGGTATCCGAGACGTACGATTCCGGCAGCGCGTGAGGCAACGACGTGACGATGCTCCCGGCGCTCGTCCAGTTCACCGTGACGTCCCAGGAGAACGTGGGCTTCGTGATCGGCGTGCCGTGCACCGTCAGCTCGAGTCCACGGCTGCGCGTCTCGGCGCCGTTCAGGTTGAACAGGATGAAGCCCGTGCCGTAGCTGCCGCGGATGTCGTTGACGATCTGATCCTTGGTGACGGCGCGATACGCCGTCCAATCGACGCCCAGTCGGTTGTCGAAGAACGACAATTCCATACCGCCCTCGACGGATTTCTTGAACTCGGGCTTCAGCGCGAGGTTCGGGCCCCAGAAGTCGTAGCCGTAGCCGCCGTACGACGTCGTCTTGTACTGCAGCGCCGGCCGGTACGCGTAGGGCCGCGCGTCCTTGCCGACCGCGGCGAAGCCGAGCCGCAGCTTGCCGGTGACGAAGCGGCGGACGCTGGGGAACGCGTCGGAGAAGACGAAACTGGACGAGATCGACGGATAGAAGAACGAATTCCGCGGACGCGGGATCGTCGACGTCCAATCGTTCCGGCCGGTCAGCGTCAGGTACCAGAAGTTCTTGTAGTCGAAGACCGCCTGACCGAAGAAACTCACGACGCGGCGCTGCTCGATCGTGCTCAGTGTCGAGCGGTTCGCCGTGTTGTTCATCGAAACGAAGTTCGGATCCAGCCAGTTGATGCCCGTCGCGAAATCCGAGTTCGTCTTCAGCGCCGCGACCTGATTGCCCACGAGACCGCTGATCGAGAGACTGCTGGTGATGGGCTGGTTATAGACGTTGAGGAGGGTCAGCGCGCTCAGGTTGCGCGTGATCACGTCTCCTTGATCGAGCAGCCCGTTGAACGTGTATCCGATGGCGCTCCCGGGGTCTCGGACGAGCTGGTTCTCGTTGGTATAGCTGTCGGAGCCGAGGTTCGTCTTGATGTTGCCCCAGGAAAACGGCGAAAACACGAAGCCCACATTGGCCAGCAGGCGGTTGGTCCTGGCCGTGATCGGATTCTTTTGGACGTTGTAGTAGGGATTGTCGTTTTCAGACGCGGGAGACAGCGCCGTCAAGCGGCGGCGCGTGCCCGCGGGGGTCAGATAGTTCTTCGCGTCGTCGTTTTGCGGCCACACCATCAAGCCGATGAGCGGGCCGGCGTCGCCCTTGTACACCTGATCGTTGGTCGTGTAGGTGTACGTCATCGACAGATCGGTGCTGAGCCAGGAGTTGATCCGCGCCTGCGACGCGCCTGTGACGTTGGTGCGATTGTAGCCTGAATTCGGAACGACGCCGACTTGCTTGTCGAATGCCGTGCCCAGCCGATAGTTGATCGTGTTGTCCGCCGCGCCGCCGCTGAATGACAGGTCGTAGTTCTGGCTAACGCCGGTCTGCAAGAACCCGCTGACGTTGTCGTAGAATTTCGTGCCCGGAGCGTACGGCGCGCCGAAGTACAGGAAGTTCTGGGTAGTACCGTCGACCGATGTCGTCGGACCGTAGACCCGCTGCATCTCGGGCTTCACGCCGGTCTTTTCGATTCTCGAGCCGACGCGCAGCTGCCAGCCGCCCCCCGCACGCCCGCGCTTGGTTCTGATGACGATGGCGCCGTTGGCCGCATCGATCCCGTACAGCGCCGCGGCCTCCGGGCCCTTGAGCACCGTCAGCGTCTCGATGTCGTCCGAGTTCATGTCGGACGCGCGATTGCTGAAATCCACGCCGCGGTTGCTGAAAGCGGTCGTGGAGCTCTTGTCCGACGCGAGCAGACCGGTGTTGACGGTGCGATTGTCCATCGGCAGCCCGTCGACGATGATGAGCGGCTGATTGCTGCTGCTGATCGAGCTGACGCCGCGGATCACGATCGACGTCGAGGCGCCCGGCACGCCTGACGTGCTGGTGACGTCGACGCCCGCGATGCGTCCCGGCAGCGCGTTGAAGAGATTCTCGCGCTGCGTCTGGGCGATATCGCTGCCCGTGACGCTCTGCTGCGCGGTGCCGATGGAGCGCTGCGCCGCCGTCTCACCGAGCGCGGTGACGACCACGGCATCGAGATCCATCGCGACGCGCCGCAGCTGCACGTTGATCACGTCCTCGCTGCCGACGGTGCGCTCGAGCAGCGCGGTGCCGATGAGCCGGAACTGCAGCACCTGGCCCGTTTGCGCCGCGATCGAGTAATTGCCTTGATTGTTTGTGGTTGTGCTGACCGATGTGCCTTTGACCGAGACGGCAACACTGCTCAGCGGGGAACCTTGCTCACTCGTCACTTTTCCCGTGACGGTTCGCTGCTGCGCGAACGCCGGCGCACTCACGAGAGTGAGCGACAACAACGCCAGGAAGAATCGTTTCATGAGACGGCTTTTGGGTTGGGTGTGCCGCGATTGTATCTCGCGGAACCCGAGACCGCAAGGAGTATTTTCCCTGAGTCAGGTCGTCGTCGGCTGGAGCCGCAGCGCGCAGGAACAGCGCGCGTGCGCGGCCTCGTGTACAGTCGGAAACAGGTGGTAGTACATGCCGATCATCATCGGTACGAAGACGATCGTGTTGTAGATCAGGTGCAGCTCGAGCCGCGGCACGAACAGTTGGATGATGCTGGTGGGCTGCGCCGCGCCGAAGAACGGATGCCCGACGATGACCTGCGTTTGGAGCAGCGCGTGCTCGATGTGGTGCCAGAACTGGATGACGAGCGCCGCCAGCCACCAGGTGCGCGCCCGTCCGACGAATCCCGGCAGGAACGCCCAGATGCCCGCCAGCATGATCAGAGCGTAGCCGTAATGCAGCACCTCAGAATGGACCAGCCACGGGAACGCCTGCCCGAGCACCCCGCGCGCTTGATGCATCGGCCAGTTCAGCACGTAGACCTGATACGCCTGCACGAGATGCTCGGCCCAGTGGGCGAGCACGATGCCCATGAAGACCCGCATCCCCGTCTTGTGCCAGGGCCCGTTCAGCCGCGCGATAAAATCCGTCATTTGACCTTGCGCAGGATCCTGGCCTGATTCGCCAGGATCTTCCGCTGATTCTGGAGCAGCGCCTGCAGGCTCCGGATGATCTTGTTCTGGTTGTCGATGATCCGCTGCTGATTGCTGCGCGTGGCGTCGGCCATGACCCTCTCGATGTCCTCGAGTAATGTCGAACCCTGAAGCGGCGAAAGTATCCGCGGGCGTCGCGTCGTCAAGCATCCCCCCGCAACAGTTGAATGGCGTTCACGGCGGCCGGGTTCTCGAGCGACGAAAGATCACCGAGATCGCGAAGCCCGAGATACGCGCCGCGAATTACGCGACGCAAGATTTTTGCATTTCGGGTTTTTGGTAAGTCCGTTACACACCGCACCGCGTCAGGCTTGAGTGGTCGCCCCAACCGTTCGGCAATTGTCTGCGCGATGTCGTGCTCGAGTTGCGTTGAACTTTGGTAGCCGCTACGCAGCACCACGAACACAACGATCGCCTCGCCCTTGATCTCGTGCGGTACGCCGATCGCCGCGGCCTCGAGCACCGCGGCATGCCCCGTCGCGGCCGACTCAACCTCCGCGGGACCGACCCGCTTGCCGGCGACCTTCAACGTGTCGTCGCTCCGGCCTTCGATGTACCAAAACCCTTGCGCGTCGATGCGCGCCCAGTCGCCATGGACCCAGGTGTCAGGAAAGCGCTTCCAGTAGGTCGCCAGGTACTTCTCGGGATCGCGCCAGAACCCACGCGTCATGCCAGGCCACGGCTTGCGGATCACGAGCTCCCCGAGCGCCCCGCGTACAGAGCGTCCCTGCGCGTCGGCCACATCCGCCGCAATCCCCGGCACCGGTCCCGCGAACGCCGTCGGCTCGATGGGCGTCCAGGTCGTGCAGCCGAGAATGCCACCGGAGCACTCCGTGCCGCCGGAGTAATTGATGAGCGGCACCCGTTTGTCACCCACGCCGAAATACCACCACCACGGCTCGGGATTCCAGGGCTCGCCGGTCGAGCCGAGCACGAAGAGGGACGAGCGGTCGTGCCGCCGCACCGGCTCGTCCCCCGAGCGCATCAGTCCGCGGATGGCCGTCGGCGAGATACCGAGATGTGTCACGCGGTGACGCTCGACGATCGACCACACGCGACCCGCGTCGGGAAAATCGGGTGCGCCGTCGTACAGCAGGATCGTCGCGCCGTTGATGAGCCCGCCCGCGATCAGCCAGGGCCCCATCATCCAGCCGATGTCCGTGAACCACCAGAGCAGATCGCCGGATTGCAAATCGAACACGTGCGCCAGATCCTGTGCCGCCTTCACCGGAAACCCGCCGTGCACGTGCACCGCGCCCTTGGGACGCCCGGTCGTGCCCGACGTGTAGATCAGCATGTACGGATCTTCGGGCGACGTGTCGGCGAAGGACTCGTCCGTCCCCTGCGACATCACGAAGTCCCACGTGACTTCGCGGTCGCGCAAGCGGATCTCACGACCGAGGCGCGGCACGACAATCACCGTTCGCACGCTCGGCGCGCCGTCCACCGCCGCGTCCGCCGTTTCCTTCATTGGGACGACTTGCCCGCGGCGCCGGAAGCCATCGGCAGTGATCAAGACGCCGGCATCGCAGTCACGCAACCGGCCGGCGATCGCATCGCTCGCGTAGCCCGAGAAGATCGGCGTATAAATCGCGCCGATCGCGGCGACCGCGAGTGTGGCGACGGCGCATTCCGGTGTGAGCGGCAGAAAGATCCCGACGCGGTCGCCCGGTTTGACGCCCAGGGCGCGCAGACCGGCGGCGCAGCGCCGCACCGCCGCCGCGAGCTCGCCGTACGAGAGCCGCTGCGTGATCCCTTCTTCGCCTTCGAAGATGATGGCGGTGCGCGCCGGATCGTGGCGAAGGGCCGACTCCACGAAATTCATGCGGCCGCCGATCCACCACGTGGTCCACGGGATGCCCCGGGAAGCGTCGAAGACGCGGCCGTAGGGTTTGCGCCAGACCAGCCGAAGATCGCGGTCGACCGCACGCCAGAAGCCGTCGAGGTCCTCGACGGACCAGCGGTGCAGGGATGCGAAGTCGTTCTGCCCGTGAGCCTCGGCGAACTGGCGCAGGCGGCTGCGGTCCAAATAGGCGGCTGAGGGGCTCCAGGCAAATGGCATAGATTCGGGAAGATATCCGTTCAAACGAACCCACGTTCGTTGTCATCCTATTCGCATGAATACACTCATTCTCCTGTTCGCTCTGCTCGCGCCCAAGCCCCCGGCGGTGAAAAACGCCATCGGCTACACGCTGCGCGTCGATAGCGCAGACCTCTCCGGCTGGAGCGTCACGATCCAGCTGCGCAGCACAACCAGCACATTTCGCCTCGCCATGGCGGCACATCCCGAGTACGACGATCGCTATTGGCGCTATGTGCGTGACGTCGAGGTTGAGCCGCTTGGAACCGTGACGCGCGTCGACAGCGCGGTCTGGGAGGTCACAGCTCCGCCCGGCGACCTCCGAGTGCGCTATCGCATTGCGTTGCCGCCGCCGGAGCCGGGATTACGCGCTTCGTGGCGTCCGTTTCTGACGCCGACCGGAGGGCTGATCGGCGGACCGCACGCGTTCCTGTATCTGCTCGGTGGGGAACAGATGCAGATTGCGGTGACGCTCGAGCTTCCTCCGAGTTGGGAAGTCGCGACCGGGTTGCCGGCAGCCTTCAGGCCTGGCGACCAGGGACGACCGCTAGGCGGCGGGCCTCATCGGTTCTGGGGCTATAACGCGGTCAACCCGGCTTCGCTGATCGATTCGCCATTCCTCGTCGGCCGTCTGCGCCAATGGCGCTTTGTTGAGGGCGGTGTGCCGCACCGCGTCGTGTACTGGCCGCTCCCCAACGCGACGCCGTTCGACACCACCGCATTCGTCTCGGGAATTCAGCGCGTCGTGCACGAAACGTTCGCGCTGTTCCGTGGCGCTCCGTACCGCGACTACACATTCCTGCTCCAGGACGGCGCCTCCAGCGGCGGCCTCGAGCATCACAACTCGATCACGATGGGCGCGCCGAGCGCGGATCTGGCAAAGGATCCGAACGCGGTGCTTCCGGAAACGGCGCATGAATTCTTCCACACGTGGAATCTCCTGGCGATCAAGCCGATCGAGATGCGCGACATCGATTATCGCACCCAGCCGCCGATCGCGAGCCTGTGGTTCAGTGAAGGGCTGACGATGTACTACGCCGATCTCTTGCAGCGGCGCGCCGGCATTGTAGCACACGATTCCACGCGGACCGCGCATCTCGAGCGCCTGATAGGCAGCTACATGTTCAATCCCGCGTACGGCCGGTTCTCCGCGGAGTCGATCAGCCGAGTTGCGTACAACACCGATCCCGGTGAGCTCGGCGACTACGCTGCCAGTACCCATCTGCAGGGCGAGCTGATCGGTGCGATGCTGGATCTGATCATTCGCAACGCCACGCAGGGTCAGAAGTCGATGGACGACGTGATGCGGTTGCTGTTCAGTCGTGTGGAGCGCGTGCCGCCACCGCCGTCGCGGCGCGAGCCGTCGCCCTACAGAGTCGATGGCCGAACGATCGAGCAGGCTGTGGAATCGGTGTGCGGCTGCGACGTGACGCCTTTCTTCGACGCGTATGTGCGCGGCGCTCATTCGATCGACTTTGACCGCTACCTCACGCTCGCAGGCTTGAAGATGCAGGTCACCCAGAGACCGGCACTGTACGCCGGCGAGCCTGATCGCGATCTCCGCGTGTGGGGGTACGAGCGCGACAGCACGCTCCGTCTCGTGATCAATAATCCGGCGAGCATCTGGGGCAAGGCGGGCCTGCACAGTCGAGACCGGCTGGTGAGTATCAACGGCGCGGCGGTGAAAACGTGGCCCGAGCTGCGCGCCAAGCTCCAGGCGCTGCGCATGGGCGACACGGTTCGCGTCGAGGTCGCGCGCGCGACTGGGCCCTTCGTAGCCACGGTCGTGGTGGCGGGATTCGAGCGGCCGACGGTGCGACTCGAACCGTTCGCCCCGGTCGGTTCCCGTGTCCTGAAGAGCCTGCCCTGAGCGCAGCGTAGGGACCGGCTCGGCAACGACACGCGTCCTTAAGGACGCGCGATTTGTCCGAGCCGGCGCTTCAGCGCACGGGACAGATTCCGGCCCTTCACCTCGCTACCGTGCCTGTAGCCGCCGATGCGCCGAGGCTGCATAATCCGCGCATGCGAAACTCTTTCATCGCTCTCATCCTGCTCGCGCTGCTTCCAGGCCGCGCCCGGTCCCAGGCCCCCGACTTCAGCACTGCGCTCCGCTGGCGCACCATCGGCCCGTACCGAGCGGGCCGAGCGCGCGCAGTCGCCGCGACGCCGGGCAAACCGACAGTCTTCTATATCGGCTTCGATAACGGTGGGTTGTGGCGGTCGACCGATTACGGCTCGAACTGGGAATCACTGTTCGATCATGAAGCGACCGGCTCGATCGGCGCGATCGCCGTCGCGCCGTCGAATCCAAATGTGCTTTACGTGGGCACGGGGGCCGGGATCATCCGACCCGATCTCGCGACCGGCTACGGCATGTATCGCTCCGACGACACCGGCCGCACGTGGACGCACATCGGCCTCGACTCGACGCAGATGATTGCGTATGTCGACGTCGATCCAAATAACCCGGACCGCTTGTTCGTCGCTGCACTCGGCCATCCGTACGGACCGAACGCGCAGCGCGGCGTTTTTCGCTCGACCGACGGCGGCAAGACATATGACAAAGTGCTGTACAAGGACGAGTACACGAGCGCGAACGAAGTGCGCATCGATCCGAGCAACCCGAGTACCGTGTACGCGACCTTGTGGCAGCAGCAGTCCACGTTCTACGAATACGCGGCGTTTGGCCCGGACTCGAGCTGGCCCGGGGCCGGTGGCATCTACAAGTCCACCGATGGCGGCACGACGTGGACGCAGCTGACGAATGGCTTGCCGCAGGTGCTCGAAGCCAACATCGCAATTGCGCCGAGTAATCCGCAGGTGATTTATGCGATGATCGCGTCCGTGAATCCGGCGGGTGGTTCCGGGCCGGTCAACTTCTATAAGTCGAGCGACGGCGGCGCGCACTGGGTCCTGCGGACGCGCAATCCGGCGGGCCCTGTCGTCGGCGACACCAGTGGCGTGACAGCCGACGCGCGGCCCCTCGGCCGCATCGGCGGCGGCGATCTGCCACCGATTGTCGTTGACCCCAAAAACGAGAACGTCGTCTACAGCGCGTCAATCGTCATGTGGCGGACCGAGGATGGCGGCACGAGCTGGTCGGCGGTGCGCGGCTCGCCCGGCGGGGACGATTATCAGCGCATCTGGGTCCATCCCGACGACCCGAACACTATCCTCGTCGTCTCAGATCAAGGTGCGGTGATCTCGAGCAACCGTGGTGAGTCGTGGAGCAACTGGTATACCCAGCCGACGGCCGCGGTCTATCACGTCACCGCCGACAACGCATTTCCCTATCGGGTGTGCAGCGGGCAGCAGGACTCCGGCTCGATCTGCGTCGCCAGCCGGTCCGACGACGGAAGGATCACGTTCCACGACTGGCACCCCGCCAACATCCAGGAATACGGGATCGCCGCACCCGATCCGAAGGATCCCGATGTGGTGTTCGGTAGCGCGCGGCGCGGCGTGTCGCGCTACGACCGTCGCACGGGACAGACCGCGCAGGTCGGGCCCGACTCCGCCGCGCGCGGCGACAAGTATGGTCGCAATGTGCGCACCATGCCGCTGATATGGTCGCCGCTCAACCCGAACGTGCTCTACTACACGTCCAACGTTGTGTGGAAGTCGATCGATCACGCGCACACCTGGATGCGCATCAGTCCCGACCTCGCGCGCCAGACGTGGCCGGTGCCGTCGAGCGCGGGCCGGTACGCGAAGACCGTGACGCCGTCGCCGCGGGGATCGATCACCGCGTTGTCGCCGTCTCCCAAGAGCAGTGTGGTGCTGTGGGCCGGCACGGACGACGGCAACATCCAGACGACGGCGGACGGCGGGAAGACCTGGCGGAACGTGACGCCGCCCGAGATCCAGCCGTGGACCCGGATTTTCAATATCGAGGCAGGGCATTTCGATACGCGGACGGCATACGCCGCGGCCAACACCCTGCGCATCGACGACGCGCGGCCGCATTTCTGGCGCACGCACGACGGCGGGCACACGTGGAGCGAGATCACCAGCGGCATCGCGCCGAACGCCGTCGCCAATTCGATCCGCGAGGATCCCCGGGTGCCCGGACTGTTGTACGCGGCGACGGATGCGCAGGTGTGGGTGTCGTTCGACGACGGGGCGCACTGGCAGTCGCTGCGGCTCAACATGCCGGCGATTTCGGTCCGCGATATCCAGGTGAAGGACGACAGCACCTGTCTGTGCGCCGATCTGATCGCGGGGACGCACGGTCGAGGGTTCTGGATCCTGGATGACCTGAGTCCGTTGCGGCAGATGGCGAGAGCGAAGAACGCGGGCACCTATCTGGTCAAACCGAACACTGCTGTGCGCGTGCGGTTCGGGACCAATGAGCCCACGCCCTGGCCCCCGGAGCTGCCCGCGGCTGAGAATCCCCCGAACGGCGCGATCATCGATTACTCGCTGGGCGCCGACGCGCCGGGAGGGGGACCAGTCAAGCTCGAGATCCTGACCGCCGCCGGGAAGGTGATTCGGTCGTACTCGAGCGATGATCCGGTGCTCGATCCCGATCCCGCAGTCGACCCCGCGGCCTACACCCGGCTGTGCCAGAAGACGCCATCCGCGCCGGATTGCGGCCTGCCGCTCTACTGGCCGGCGCCCGAGCAACGGCTCTCGACTCGCGCCGGACTGCATCGCTTCACGTGGGACATGCGCTATCAACCGATTGGCGACAATCCGCGCACCGGTGAAGTCGAGGCGACCGGCGCGGTGCCGCATCGCAGCGAGCACACGCCGGCCGCGCCCTGGGCGGCACCGGGTCGCTACACTGTGCGCCTGGTGGTCGGCGGCAGAACCTACAGTCAGCCGCTCACGTTGCGTCTCGATCCGCGCGTCAAGACGCCCGCCGCCGGACTGACGCAGCTCGCTACGCTCTCACGCGAGATGTACGACCTCGCCGCCGGCGCCCAGGCGGCGTACGTGCAGGCACGCGCACGCGTCGGATCGTTGAGCGACCCCTTGCGGGCGCAGGTAGAATCCCTCGCTCCCGCTCCGACTTCCCCCCGAAGAAGCGGCGGACCCGGAGGTGGTGGTCCGGGGGTGAGGACCCCGACGCTGGTGAGCGCGCGTGACGCCGCGCTCGCGGCGGCGATGGCGATGCAAGATGCGGACGTTACGCCAACGGCTGGACAGGCCGCCGCGTGCGCGCGGGCGCGTACGCTCGTGAATTCGGTGATGGCCCGATGGAGACAGCTGCAAACGCAGCGCTGACTTTTCCCTTCTGGAGCGACGGATTGTGCGTCTGACAACTGCGATGTCCTCGCGGGGCCTGCTCGTGTTGCTGGCGGCCACGCTTTCCTGCACGGCCGACCGCGCGGTGGCACCGGCCGTGCCGAGTCTGAGCGCGGCGGTGTTTGGTAGTCCCAGCCCCGACATCGTGATCAGCCAGGTCTACGGCGGCGGCAACAACAGCGGCGCCCCGCTGCGCAATGATTTTATCGAGCTGTTCAACCGCGGCGGCACCACGGTCTCGCTATCGGGTTGGTCTGTGCAATACACGAGCGCGACGGGTACCGGGAATTTCGGGTTGAACACGACCGCACTCCCGGCTGTCTCGCTGGCACCGGGTCAGTACTTCCTGGTTCAGGAATCGGGAGGCACGACGAACGGCGCTCCGCTGCCGACAGCGGACGCGACCGGCACGATCAATATGTCGGCGACGGGTGGCAAGGTGCTGGTCGCGAATACGACGACCGGCCTTGCCTGCAACGGCGGCTCGACGGCCTGCTCGGCCGCGCAACTGGCGCAGATCGTCGATCTCGTCGGTTACGACGGCGCGAACTTCTTTGAGGGCAGCAGCGCTGCACCGACGCTCTCGAATTCAACGGCCAACATCCGTAAAGGCGCCGGCTGCCAGGATACCAACGACAATGCCGCGGACTTCACTGCCGGCGCGCCGGCTCCACGCAACACGGCGACCGACGTCGCGCCGTGTCCCGGCGTCTTCCCGCTTGGCCCACTCGATCATGTGACGGTCACGGGACCAACCACCGTGACCGCGGGCCTGACGATCAAGCTGACCGCGACGCCCAAAGACGAGCACAATCAAACCGTGAGCACCGCGACGGTCGTCTGGTCGTCCGCTGACGAGAGCGTCGCGACAGTGGATGACTCGGGTAACGTCACTGGCGTCGGTCCGAGCGCGAACGCGGTGGGAATCACGGCACGAGCGACGGATGATACGATTACGAGATCCGCGACCGTTCAAGTGAAGGTCGTGAGCCCGGAGATTCACTGGATCGATGTGTCGTCCTCGTCGACCAGCCTGCCGCCGGGGTTCCAGACGCAGCTCTTTGCGACCGCGCGCGTCGCCCAGAACGGGACGATCGTTCCGGCGAACTTCGTGTTCGAAGCCGTGGATCCGCAGATCGCGACCATCGCCGCTGTGCAGAACACGGGACTGGTGACTGCGGTGGCGGCGCCCGCCAACGGCACCGACCGGCCGGGCTTGCGCATCATCGCGACGCCGACCGCGGGCGGCACCCCGGACACGTTCGTCACGCATTCCATCTTCGTCGAGACGCCGCATCCGGCGCCGCTCGACATCTACGCCACGAACGACGAGTTCGGCGATCCGACAGCCGCTTCGGAATCGAACCCCAACGACCTGTTGATCACGCGGCCGCAGTACACGCTGTCATACAACGAATCGCATGGCACGCCGAACTGGGTATCCTATGAGCTCGATGCGCGGCAAATAGTCGCGGGCCAGGACCGCTGCAATTGCTTTACCGCCGATCCGCTGCTTCCGGCCGACAAACAGATCTTCACCTCCGACTATACCAATGGCGGGTTCGATCGTGGCCACATGGCGCGGTCGTTCGATCGCACGGCCGGAAATACCGACAACGCGGCGACGTTCTATCTCACCAACATCGTGCCGCAAACGGGCGACTTGAACCAGGGGGTCTGGGCGCAATTCGAAAACGCGCTGGGCGATTCCGCCCGAGCGGGTCGCGCGGTCTACATCATCACCGGGCCGCTGTACGATCCCTCGCAGCCGCTCCGGTTCGTCAAGAACGAAGGCAAGATCGCGATCCCGGACCGGACGTGGAAAGTCGCGCTGATCGGCCCGGATCCGGGCGGCGTGCCCTTCACCAACGGCAGCCTCACCAGCTGGAGCGATCTTGCAGGCACGACCGTGCTCGCCGTCAACATGCCGAATATCGCGGGTGTCCGGAACGATCCGTGGCAGAACTATCTCACGACCGTGGATGCGATCGAGGCCGCGACGGGGTACGATTTTCTTTCGCTGCTGCCCGTTGCGTTTCAGAGTGTGGTCGAAGGGCACGAGCAGCCGCCCGTGGCGAATGCCGGAGGGCCCTATACGACCCTGAAAAACTCGGGGCTCACGTTCTCAGCCGCGGGTTCGACGTTCCCCACGGGTGACGTGGTCACGTACACGTGGAACTTCGGCGACGGCACCGCAGGCGTCGGGGCGGCGCCCGTGCACACGTACACGCAAGCCGGGTCGTTCACCGCTACGCTGACGGTTACGGACCCCTATGGTGCGCACAGCATCGCGACTGCGCAGGTCACCGTGCAGTCTGCGCTGGACGGTATCGCCAATCTGAGTGACGCGGTCACCGCGTTGGGAGCGACCGGTGTTCTGAACGACGGCCAGGTGATTTCGCTACGGGCGAAACTCAGGGCGGCAAGTGGGCAATGCCGTCGTGACAGCGGCGGCCCCTGTGGCAATATCCTCAATGCGTTCATGAATGAGCTGCAGGGTCTGGACAACGAGGGGACAGCGGCGATCATCGAGTACGCGAGGCGGGTAATCGCAAGTCTGTCGTAAAACGGGAGAAGGGAGAGGGGACAAGGATTATGCGACTGTATACGACCATTCTGATGATTGCGGTGCTCGCCATGCCGCTCGTGGCGCAGCGGCCCGCGAATGCTCCGGCCGGAGCTGCCGACCGCGACACCACCAAGCCGACGCCGACTCCGAGCGAGCAGTCGTCCGTCACCGATCACACGATCAAGCTGGGCGGGCAGGTCGTCGCCTACCGCGCGACCGCCGCGACGATGCTGCTCAAGAACGACAAGGACGAGTCGATCGGCGTGCTGTACTACACGGCGTACACGCGCACCGACGCGAAAGACCCCAGCCAGCGCCCCATCGCTTTCATCTATAATGGCGGCCCAGGCTCGGCGTCCGCCTGGCTGCACATGGGCGCGTTCGGACCGCGGCGCGTCGTCACGACCGATGCGGCGTTCACGCCGCCACCGCCGTATCAGGTCGTCGATAACGCCAACAGCCTGATCGACGTCACCGACATGGTCTTCATCGATCCGATCGGGACCGGCTTCTCCAAGCCGGTGGGGAAGGGGACGGGCAAGGATTTCTGGGGCGTCGATGAGGACGCCAAGTCGCTCGCGCAATTCATTTCTCAATACATCAGCAAGAGCGGCCGCTGGTCCTCTCCGAAGTACCTCATCGGCGAGAGCTATGGCACGACGCGCTCGGCGGTGCTGGGGAATCGCCTGCAACGCGATGGCATCACGCTGAACGGGATCGTCCTGATCTCGTCGGTGCTCGATTTCGAGACGCTGCTGTTCTCGCCGGGGCATGATCTGTCGTACGAGCTGTATCTGCCGAGCTATGCCGCGACGGCCGCGTATCACAAGGTGATTCCTGCGCCATCGAACATGAGCACGTTCCTGGCTGAGGTGCGTCGCTTCGCGATGAGCGATTATGCCGCGGCGCTCGCCGCCGGCGCGACGCTACCGGCCGACCGCAAGGCGCAGGTCGCCAAGCAGCTCGCGGCGTATACGGGATTGTCCGAGGACTACCTGATCAAGTCCGATCTGCGGGTCCCGTTGCGTGCGTTCATGGCGGAGTTGCAGCGCAGTCGCGGCCTGGTGACTGGCCGGCTCGACTCGCGCTTCTCGGGCCCGTTGCTCGATCTCCTGGCCGAGAATGCGCCCGGCGATCCGCAGTCGAATGCGGTGACGGGAGCGTTCACGTCGGCCGTCAACGCATACCTGCGCGGTGAGCTGAAGTTCGACACGCCCGATCGCTACTCATTGGGCGGCGGAAATCAGGGGCAATGGAACTGGACCCGCGATGGGCAGCGCGGCTGGGCGACGACGACGTATGTGGGCAGCGACCTGGCGGACGCGCTCGCGAACAATCCACACCTCCGGATCGAAGTCGAGAACGGCCTCTACGATCTCGCGACGCCCTTCTTCGCGACCGAGTACACCGTCAGTCACCTGGAAGGCCTGTCGCCCGACCTGCGCGACAACATCTCGCTCAAGTACTAC
>Ga0075435_100001648_pt1 | contig 14484 bp, 14 predicted proteins | sample RhiMethybrSRZTD4_FD_75302 | JGI IMG/M metagenome (GOLD analysis project Ga0075435, IMG submission 75302) | Populus rhizosphere microbial communities from Tennessee, USA - Rhizosphere MetaG P. TD hybrid SRZTD4 | ecosystem: Host-associated > Plants > Roots > Rhizosphere > Soil | place: USA...
TTGCGGTCGTCGATGTTGTAGAGGCGGAGCGTGTTCTGTCCGCGCGTGCCGACGACATAGATCACGCCGTTGTCGATTGCAGAGAGGCCGGCGTAATTGCCTGACGGTCCGGGGATGGCGCGCACGCGATTCTCGAATCCTTCCGGATCGATCTTGACGTTCAGGCCAGACGCCGCTTTGTGCGTCCCCTCTTCGCCTGCCAGCGCAGGCGCGGGCTTCTTCTCCGTCTCTTTTTCCGCGCCGGCAGCGGGCGGCTTCTTGTCGGCGACAGGCGCTCCTTTTTCTTCGTCGCTCTGCGGCAGCAGCAATGCAGGACCATCGGCGGCGAGGATGCCGGCGTAGACGCGCAGCGGATCGGTGTAGACGTAGTTGAACTCGAACGCGCTGAACGTCAGATTGAAGTCGCGGTTCGAGGTGAAATAGAGATAGCGGCCTTTCGGATCGAACGTCGGCTCGTTGTCGTCGGTCATGCCGCTCGTCAGCGCGAACGACTTCGCTTGCGGCACCGAGTAGACGTAGATGATCGAGAAGCGCGCGGCGTTGTTCTTCGTGTACGTGAGCCAGCGCGAGTCGGGCGACCACTTGTAGGTCGTGATGTCGTTGTAGTCGCTGTGATCGACGTCGGAGATCTTGCCGCTGGCGACGTCGATGATGTGCAGCAGGTGATCTTTGTCGGAGTACGCCAGCATCTTCGAGTCGGGCGACCAGACCGCGGGGAACTTCCACGACTTGCTGCCGCTCGTGAGTTGTCGCTCCGCGCCTGTTCCGTCGGCGGGACGGACGTAGAGCTCGTACTCGTCGCCGTTCTTGTCGCTGAGATACGAGATCCACTTGCCGTCGGGCGACCACGCCGGATCGCGCTCGCGAACGCCGGGCGTCTGCGTGAGGTTGCGCACTTCACCGTATTTGGCCGGCGCGGTGAAGATGTCGCCGCGGGCGTCGAAGATCGCGCGCGCGCCGGACGGCGACAGCGCGTACGTGTTGATGTTCGACTTCACGTTCTTGAAGTACGGGAGCGTGTTCTTGAAATCGCCGACGACGTGGATGGGCACGCGCTCGTCGCGATTCGTGGCCGGATCGAACTTCCAGACGTAGCCGCCGCATTCGTAGACGATCTGATTGCGATCGCTCGACGGCCAGAGCACGTCGTAGTCGGTGTGGTTCGTGACCTTGCGCGTCTCCTGCGACTTCAGGTTGTACTCGTAGAGATTGAGCTTGCCGCCTTCACGATCGGAGGTGAAGTAGATCGAGTCGCCGATCCACATCGGCTGGTTGTCGGTGGCGGGATTGCTCGTGATCTGCTCGCTCTTGTTCGCCTTGAGGTCGTAGATCCAGACCTCTTGCGCGCGTCCGCCGCGATAGCGCTTCCACGTGCGGAACTCGCGCTCGATCGGCGTATAGACGATCTTCGTACCGTCGGGCGAGTAGCTGCCGCCGCTTCCTTCCGGAATCGCCAGTGGCGTCTCCATTCCGCCGGCCGCGGGGATGACGTACGGACGCGGCATGCGGTCGCTCCACGGCAATCGATGCGGCGCGAAGAGAATCATCTTGCCGTCCGGCGACCAATCCTGCACGCGATTGTCGATGCCGCCGCGCGGCGGGAGCTGGCCGACGTCGTTGTAGAACGTGAGCTGGCGCGGCACGCCGCCGTCGACGTCGATGACGTAGACCTGCTTCGTGCCGCTGTACTCGCCGGTGAAGGCGATCTGCTTTCCGTCGGGCGAGATGTGCGGGAAGTACTCGAGTCCCGCGTCGCTGGTGAGTCGCCGGGCCTCCCCTCCTTTGTCGTCGACGATCCAGAGATCGCCGCCGTAGCTGAAGGCGATGTGCCCGCCGCCGATGGTCGGCTGGCGGAGGAGCCGCGTCAGTTTCAACTGCGCATTCAATCCGAATGCGAGAAATAGTGAAGCGAGAACGAGTGCGAGTTTTCTCATGGCGGCGGTATTAAAGCCGAGATTGGCGGCGGTGGGGATAAAACAGCCTGTTACGTCACTCCAATGAATGAATGGGTCAGTGGGGTCCGCCGGAGTTTCTCGTCCCGCGCTTGTCTTCGACCAACCGCTTTTCCGTCGCCGAATCGGGCGACGGTGTGTCGATCCTTTGCGACGAAGCGGGGCTGGCGCTGCGGCGGGAGGACGGACGGTTGAACCTCGCCTGGTTCGGCTCGATCGCGCTGCCGATGATCGAAACGCAGCGCGGCCGCCGCTACTCGATGCGCGTGCGCGGCTACATCGCCAAGACGGAGAGCGCGCGCGGTCTGGTGCTCGTCGATGTCGGCGGCGGCACGATCGTGCGCGAGTATCCGTACGGCCGCGCCTTCGACGAAGAGTTCATCATCGAGACCTCATTCATCGTGAATTCGTGGATGGCTCGCCGCATCACCGCATCGCTCACGCTCCTCCTCGAGCGGCAGAGCGACGACGACGAAGCGACGCTCGTGATCGATGAAGGGGATGCGGTGACCATCCAGCCTGATTAGCGACGCGTTACTCCGGCGCAGCTCGCCGCGTCTAACTTGCACGATGCGACGGCTTCTCTTCATCATGCTTGCCCTGGGATGCGCTCGTGAGCCAAGTCCAGTGGAGGATGGGCGCCCTCGCCCGTCGGGACAGGCGGGGCGCCTATCCTCCACTGGGACCGAATCAATCGCCGCTCTGACGCCGGTGAGCTCGACCGGCGAAGCGTCGCGAAACATCTTCGCGTATCGCGAGCCGCCGCCGGTCGTTGTAGTTGCGAAGAAGCCCGAAGTGATCGTGCAGAGGCAAGCGCCCACGTCGATTCAGGACGTGATGCCGCCGCGCGAGCCGGAGGCGCCGCCGTTCGGCTATCGATGTATCGGCACGTTCGGATCGGAGTCGCGTCGCTTCGCCGTCTTCACGAACGGCGACGGCGTCATCAACGCGAGCATCGGCGACGTCGTCGGCCAATCGCAGTTCGTGCTGCGGGAGATCGGCGTCGAGTCGGTAACGGTCGCGACGAAGACGTTCACGCGGCGGATCGAGATCGGGCGCTGAAGCAGATCTTCTCCTGATGCAGCCAGCACGTCTCGTCGGCGCGATGCGGATCGCGTCGCAGCGATCGAACCGCGTGCGGATCACCGTGATCGATGTTCGCCCGCGGTGAGGCGTCGCCGATCGCGCCGTAGATGATCGCGCCGCCGATCATTCGCGCGTCGTACGCATCGCCATCGCGAGAGATGAGGAACACGATTGCCTTCGCCAGCGGCGATCGCAGCATCGGCGCGGCGATCGGGACGACCAGTCGTCCGCCGCGCGGATTCATGCGCATGAGCCACAGCTCCGGGATCGTGCCGAGGCCGGCGTTGCAGAGGGCGACGTCGAACGCGCCGGGATCGAACGTGGTGGCGTCGGCGTTCACGATGCGCAGATCGGGTAAGAGGTCGGAGGCGATCTCACACAACGACTCGTCGATGTCGACGCCGATCACATCATCGCCGGCGAGCTCCGCGAGAATGGCGGTGTAGTAGCCGCTGCCGCATCCGGCGTGAAACGCGCGCTCGCCGCGCTGCGGATCGAGTGCTTCGATCCACGGGAGGATCGTGCTCGGCGCGCCGTTGAAGAGATGGCGATCGCGATCGAGCGCGACGGAGACATTCGGTGTAATCGCGGCGGGATCACTCGTCTTCGTGTAGGTCGCGCCGCTCGCGCCGTCCGTGACCGGTCCGGCGATCCACCACGGCGGCGGTCCGAGAAAGCGAATGCGATCGACGCTCATCGTACGAACGTCGCGCCGCGCGCGGCGGCGAAAAACACGTTGCCACTTCGCTTGAGATACGCAGTCACGTGGTCGTCCTCATCGAGGAGCGCCGCCGAGCGCGGACCGTTGTACTCGGAGCAATGCCGGACCGTCAGGTACTCGATCTTGATGACGTCGCCGGCATGCACGCCGGACTGCGATCGAAACATGCGCTCGACCACCGCTTCCGCGTTCACCCGCCGCGCCACTTCGAAGTCGTGCCACGCGCAAGACGACGGCTTCGAGAACGAGCGATGAACGTGCACCGCCACCACGCGAATCGCCAGCGCCTCGGGCGCCTTCTGCTGCAGATCCTTGTAGACGTCGGGCGAGAGATCGGCGAACAAGACGGCCACAACGACAAGCGCGTGAATCACGATGCGAAATCATCGCACCGCGGCCCATCACTTGCACGTTCGCCGGCTCATGGCCACCATCGACAAACAGCGCAAGGTTCAGGCGGAAGTCGATCGCGCGGACGCGAAGAAGAAACCGCAGAAGAAGCCGAAGAAAGGCGTGCAGACGGGCGCGCGCGAGTACCCGCCGAATCCGCTGCCGAAGCAGCATCAGCGAAAGCCGGGACTCGAGTCTGAGATCACGCCACGGCCGATGTTCGACAATCGCTACTACCGCGGCAGCGGCAAGTTGCAGGAGATGGTCGCGCTGATCACGGGCGGCGACTCCGGCATCGGCCGCGCCGTGGCGGTGCTCTTCGCGCGCGAAGGCGCCGACGTCGCCATCGTCTATCTCGAAGCCGACAGCGACGCTGAAGAAACGTGCCGCATCATCGAAGAGAAAGAGCAGCGCCGCTGCATCACCATTCGCGGCGACATCACCGATGCGTCGTTCTGCAATGACGCGATCGTCGACCAAAGGGGCGCTCAACGCATTCACGAAAGCGCTGGCGACGAATCTCGCCGACAAAGGCATTCGCGTGAACGCCGTCGCGCCCGGACCGACATGGACGCCGCTCAATCCTGCGGATCGTCCCGCAGCGAAGGTGAAGGACTTCGGCAGCGCCACGGCGTTTCGACGTCCCGCGCAACACATCACCGGACTCGTGCTGCCGGTGATCGGCGGCGTCACCGGTGCGATGACGAGCCAGAAGCCGTGATCATCGCCCGCGATTCACGGGCTCTGTCTCATGCGCGCGCGCAAGATGTCGGACGGGCTGATGAAGCCGACGATCTTGCGCGACTCGTCGATGACCGGCGAGCGATCCACGCCGTTCACTTGCATCCGGCGCACGAGGTCGATGACCGGCTCGTTCGCAGTGGCGATGAGCTTCGGCTGTTCGAGGCTCTCACGCACGCTCCGTTCCGTGCCGCCGTCGCGCGCGGCGCGCTCGATCGTCTCCGCCGACAACACGCCCGCGAATTTTCCGGAGCCGTCCATCACCGGATACATGCGATGGCGCGATCCGGCAACGGCGCGAACGGCATCGAGCAGCGTCATATCGATCGACACCGTCAGCGGATTCCTCGTCATCGCCTCGGCCACCCGAACGTGCGCGAGCGGATCGGCGCCGCGCTGCTCGATGTAACCCTCGTCGATCATCTGCTGCTCGACGAGACTCAGCTTCGAGATCGATCGCGACACCGCGACGGCGAGTGAGACTGCGAGCATCAACGGCAGCACGAGATCGTAGTCGCGCGTCACTTCGATCACGATCAGCACCGCCGCGATCGGACTGCGCAACAGTCCCGCGAAGAATGCGCCCATGCCGATGATCGCGTACGCCTTCGGATCGATGCCCATCGCCGGGAACAGCATCGATGCGAAGTGTCCGACAGCGGCGCCGAGCGCGGTGCCGATGAACAGCGACGGCGCGAAGCTGCCGCCGAGAACGCCGGCGCTCAGCGCGATCACGACGAGCAGCACCTTCACGCCGAACGCGACGGCGGTGATCTTCGCGGTGCCGCCGCCGTGAAGCCAGAACGACACCGACTCGTAGCCGACCCCGAGTGCGCGCGGCTCGACGAGTCCGCCGGCGCCGATCAGCAGTCCGGCAAGCGCGACTCGCAGCTCGGCGGACGGCATGGCGCGCGACCACGTGCGCTTCAATCGATGCGTCACCGCGATCGCCGCTCCGGAGGCGAGACCACCGAGGATGCCGAGGAGCGCGAAGCCGATGAGCTCGCGCGCGTCGCGCCATGTGGAAGTCGGCGCGGCGAGAAGTGCGCGTCCGCCGAGGAGCATGCGCTCGACGACGGCGGCAGCGACCGCACCGACGAGCACTCCGCCGAGAAGCTCACGCTCGGCAGTGCCGACGATCTCTTCGAGCGCGAACACGACGCCGGTGATCGGCGCGTTGAAGATGGCGCCGATGCCCGCTGCAACGCCGACCGGAAGCATGCCGCGCACGACCTTCGTCGGAAGCCGCAGCGCGCGGGCCAGCGCGGAGGAGAAGCCGCTCGTGATCACGGTGATCGGCCCTTCGGGACCGAGCGGCGCGCCCGCACCGAGCGAGAGTGGCGTCGCCAGGAACGTGGCGATGACGCTTCGCCATCCGAGCAGACTTGAGTCTTCGTTGTAGGCCATGCGCACGCGCGCGAGGTTCGCGCCGACCGCGCGCGGCGCGAGCTTGCGAATGCCGAATGCGATGAGCGCGAAGACGATCGCGGGCGTGATCACGATCAGCGCCACGCGCACTGCTCCTTGCTGCTCCAGCGCGAATCCGATCAGGAAGTCGCGTGCCGACTCGACGCACCAGTGGAACAGCACGGCCAGGACGCCGCAGAGCGCGCCGCTGACGACCAGCGTCACGAACAGGAAGCGTGCGGCGAAGCTCTGGATGCGGGCCAACATGCCTGGATATCAATGTATCATTCGTGGATATCCATGAATTCCAAGCGAGACGAGCTCACCCGCCAGATCATGGACAACTTCCGGCGCATCGTGCAGGCGCTCCGGACCTCCAATCGCGTCGCTGAGCACTTCGACCTGACCGGCGCGCAGTTGTTCGTGCTGTCGGTGCTCCATGAAACGGACCAGCCGATGAGCATCGTCGGCATCGCCCGCGAGACGCAGACCGATCCCAGCACTGTCAGCGTCGTGGTCGGGAAGCTGGTCGAGCGCGGCTACGTGAAGCGGACGCGGTCGGACGAGGACACCCGCCGCGCCGCGCTCACGCTCACCGCGCGCGGCCGCGCCCTCCATCGCACCTATCCGCAGAGTCTTCCTCAGTTGCGGCTGGCCAAGGCGCTGGCGCGATTGTCGCCCGCCGACGCGAAGAAGCTCGACCGCATTCTCGCCATCGTCGTCGAGGACATGGGCCTCGGCGACCTCCCCGCCGTGATGATGTTCTCGAACACGAAGACGCGCCGGGTCAGGTCCAGTGGAGGACAGGCGCCCTCGCCTGTCCGCGCTCGCGTCAGAAATACTTCAAAGTGAGATCGATCAGCTTCTGCTTCAGCTTCGTGTACGGCGGATACATCCATTGCACAGCGCTGAAGCGCGTCGGCTGCGACAACACGCCGCGCATGTTCGAGAAGGCCTCGAATCCGTAGAAGCCGTGCGAGTTTCCGATCCCGCTCTCGCCGGTGCCGCCGAACGGGAGATTCACTTGGTAGAAGTGGATGAGCGTGTCATTGATCGCCGTGCCGCCCGCGGTCGTGCGCGCGAGAACGTCGCGGATGAATCGCTTGCTCTGGCTGAACACATAGAGCACGAGCGGCTTCTCGCGCTCGCGGATGATCTGCAGCGCTTCTTCGATGTTGCGGTAGCCGATGATCGGCAGGATCGGACCGAAGATCTCCTGCTGCATCACCGCGGAGTCGGTGCGCACGTTCGAGAGAATGGTCGGCGGAACGTCGCGCTCTTTCGCCACTCCGCTCGCGAACACCTCGGCGCCGCTCGCGGCCGCGTCGTCGATGAGCGATCGCATGCGCGCCGCATGCGCGTCGTTCACGAGCACGCCGCGCGCGCCGTCGCTGCCCATGGCGTCGATCGCCTCGCGCAACTTCGCGCTGAGCTGCGGGCGAATGCTCTCGTCGACGAGCAGGTAGTCCGGCGCGATGCAGATCTGCCCGGCGTTGAAGAATTTTCCCCAGGCGATCTTCTTCGCCGCCTCGTCGAGGTTCGCCGTCTTGTCGACGATCACCGGCGACTTTCCGCCGAGCTCCAGCGTCACCGACGTCAGATGCTCCGCCGCCGCTTTCATGACGATGCGGCCGACGCGCGGGCTGCCGGTGAAGAAGATGTGATCGAACTTCTTTTCCAGCAGCGCGGCGGCCACGCTGCCGTCGCCTTCGATGACCGCCACTTCGCTCTCGTCGAAGAGATCGCTGACGATCGACTTCATGCACGCGCTCGCGTGCGGCGTCATCTCCGAAGGTTTTAGGATCGCGCTGTTCCCAGCAGCGATCGCGGAGACGAGCGGACCGAAGGTGAGATTGATCGGAAAGTTCCACGGCGAGATGATCAGCACCACGCCTTTCGGCTCGTAGACGATGCACGACCGCGATCCGAGGAGCGCGAGCGGCGTGGCGACGCGATGCGGCTTCATCCATCCCTTCAAATGCCGCCGCGCGTGCCGGGCCTCGGACACCACCGGATAGATCTCGGAGAGATCGACCTCCGCCGCGGGCTTCTTGTAGTCGTCCCACAGCGCCTGGCGAATCTCGTCGCGCCGCGCGAAGAGCGCGTCGTGCAGCGCGCGAATCTTCGCGATGCGCTCCGTCGTCGCCGGCGGCAACGCCGTCGCGCGTTTCGCACGCTGCAATGCATGAATCCGATCGATCTCTGCAAGGACAGCGGCGCGCGCGAACTGAGGTTCGGCGGTCACGGTTGGGGATTGTAAGGCCGGGCTACGGAAATTCGATCGACGCGATCTCGGTGAACTTCGCAAAAACGTACTGCGCGGAGTCGCGATCGCGTCCCGTGAACACGACGTCGTAGCCGAAACAACTATCGCTGAAGATCACTTGCTCTTTCTCGCCCGTCTTCAGCTCGATGTTGATGAGGAGCGATTTTCCGAGCTTGCAGCACGCGGCGTTATTCGTCACGACGGCCGGACCGACGATGCGCGAGAGCTCGCTGCGATCCGGCGCGTACGCGGTTCCGTCGAGGCGGCAGAAGCTCGCGGCGTTGCTCGTCGCGGGGCTGGAGAACGGAATGATGTACGCGAATTGAACCGTGTCGGCGTCGAGCGGAATGGTCAAGCCGTCCGTCGTCTTCATGATCACCGGCGCCTTCGGAGTGAGCAGGATCGGCGGCGACGGCTGCGGGGCGGGTGACGGTTGCGGCACCGGCGGCGTCGGAGAGATGACGGTTCCGGGTGTCGACGTCGTCGGCAGCGTCACAGTCAGCGGTGAGTCCTCGTATCCACTGCGGTGAATGACGATCGAGACCGGACGTCCCGTCACGACCACGATGCTGAACGCGCCGCGCGCGTCGGTGCGCACGGTGCGCGTGCCGCTCGTCACTTCCGCTTCGATCACCGGCTTGCCGCTCGTGGCGTCGATGACCGTTCCCCTGTACACGTCTTCGGCGATCGGACGCACCGCGTGCGAGCGCGGCGCCGAAAGCGCCACGGTCGCCACCAACAGCACAGTTACCGCGGCGATCGATCTCATGCCCACCATTTCTACGGACCTGAACATCAATTCGTTGCCGGCCACTCCCGCCGCAGAATCGCGTACATCTCCGTGTCGATGTATTCGTCCCACTTGAAGATGGCCTGGCGATGCGTCCCCTCGTGCTGCATTCCCGCCTTCTGCATCACGCGTCCGCTCGCCGGATTGCGCGCGAAATGCGCGGCCTCGACGCGATTCATGCCGAGTTCTTCAAACGCGTAGCGAATGACCTCGCGCGTCGCCTCCGTCGCGTAGCCGCGTCCCCAGTACGGCACCCCGACCCAGTAGCCGATCTCGCCGCGATTGTGCGGTTTCGGCACGATCCCGATCACGCCGGCGAGCTCGTTCGTGTCGCGTATCACGATGGCGAAAACGATGTCGACCGACTTCTCGTAAGCCTCCGCATGCTTCGCGATCCACTGCGCCGCGCCGCCATCCGGATATGGATGCGGGATGTTCAGCGTGTTGCGCGCGATCTCGACGTTCGAGACGAGACGCTGGATGGCGTCGGCGTCTTCTGCGACGCACGGACGGAGGATCAGGCGCTCGGTGGTGAGCGTTGGCTGCGGCTTCATCGCAGCGATTGTACGAGGTCGCGGACGCGGCGCTCGAGATCGCCGTCCTCGACGACACGGTCGCGCTCCAAGGCATCGAGCAGCGAGCGCAGCGCGCGATAGGCATCGCCTCGATCGGATGCCTCTTTCGCGATCGTGTTCGGATCGACGAGACGATCGACGGCATCGCGAACGTTGCCGCTGTTCAGGATCGCGCGAACGGTGCGGCGCGTTTTCATCTCGCGTCGAATCGGACGGACGCAGATCGCGATCACGATCAATAGCAGCGCGACGGCGATGATCCACTGCGGGAACGAGCGCTTCACGATCGGTCCAGAGAACGGCGCGCTCGCCTGCGGCGGTGCCGCCGTTTGCACTTCGATCGTCGTCTCGCCGCAGCGCAGCTCTTCGCGGCCGCCGAGCTGCGGATTGAACGCCTGCGTCACGAGCTGCGGCAACGTCATCGTTCCGCTCGCCGCGGGAAAGATGACGAAGGTCCAGCGCCGCGTCATCGACACGCCGTCCGGAACGCGGTCGACTTTCAGCGCCAGCGGCTGCACTTCGACGTCGCCATCGACTTTGCCGAGGAACTTCGGCGGCGGCGCGGTGCGCAGATTGGCGCGGCCGTGCAGCGTTGCCGTGAACGTGACCGGTCCGCCGGCGTGCTGCTGCGGGAACGTGCATTCGAGATTGAGGTCGCCGACGACGTCAGACGCAGCGTCGGCCGGGAGCGGCCTCACGTCGACCATCATGCTCGCCGACGGAAAGCGCGTCTCGACGAGCGAGCCTTCGAACATGCTGAACGGCGAGTCCTGATCGCGCCGCAGAATCTCCGCCGCCACTTCCATGCCGCCGATCGTCAGCGTGCCGCTGTGCAGCGGAAAAAGCGCGACGCGGCGCAGCGGCACTTTCTCCATCGGCATCGTGCCGACGATCACCTGCGACGGCGGCTCATTATGCAGATCGATCTCCTCGGTCCAGAAATCGGCGAGCTTCGGCACTTTCGTGATCTGCCACCGCTGCACCGTCGCGGCGTTGTAGAGGTACCAGGTGACGACCATCTCTTCGCCGGCGAACGCGGTCATCTTGTCCGCTTCCGCCGCGACGAAGAACGGCTCGCGATTCGTCGCCACGAGCTCGCGAAGGATCGTCAGCGGATCGTTCGATCCCGCCGCTTCGTCAGGCGTGACCTGCACCGACAGCGGCGCGAGCGTCTCCGCCTGTCCGTCGCCGCCGATCACTCGCAGCGGACCGACGAGCGCGGCGCCCGGCTGGATCGCGTGCGCAGTGAATCGAAAGGTCTTGCGGCGCACGACGCTGCCGTTGATCCACGAGAACTCCGAGGAGACGCTCGGGATGGAGTCGATGGTGAGGTTCTTCACCGGGACATTGATCATGTCGACCGTGGCGAAGGTGTCGTCGAGCGAGACGATGATGGTGAGCGGTTCGTCGAGACGGATGGTTCGCCGGTCGACGGTGAGTTCGTTCGCGTATGCCGCCGCTGCGGCGAAATGCAGAAGGCAGAAGGCAGAATGCAGAAGACCGCTAATCCACTTCTGCCTTCTGCCTTCTGCCTTCTGCATTCGCCTCACCACCCCACCCGTTGGTGCGCCGCGCGCGCCCTCTTCATCCTCTCCAGCTCTTCCTGCTCCTGCTGTTGCACCGCGCGCAACAATGCTTCCGAATTCGCGTCCGCTTGCGGTTTCTGCTGCTGGTTGCGATTGCCTGCCGACGGAGTCTGCTTCTGCTGTTGCTGCTGTCCGCCTTGCTGATTCTTCTGATTGTCTTTGCCGCCCGATTGCTGCATGGCCTGCTTCTTCTGCAGCGCGATCTCGAGGTTGCGCTTCGCGTTCGCGTCGCCCGGCCGCAGTTTCAGCGTCTCGACGTAGTCGCGGATGGCGTAGTCGTACGCATTCGCGGCGAGCGCGCTGTTGCCGCGGTTGTAGAGCGCGTCGGCACGCAGCGCGCGATCCTCCATCGCCTTCCGGAGCGTCGCCGATCCTTCTTCGCGAAATCCATTCGCGATCTGGGCGGTGCCGAGGTTGAATGCGGTCGCCGATGAGGGCTTCAATGCATGTGCCTGCGCGAATGCGTTCGACGCGGCGGCGTAATCCTTCTTCTGATACGCCGCGACGCCGCGCGCGGTCGCGGCGCGCGAGTTCGTCGCCTTCAGCCAGACGGCGAAGAGAACGGCGATCACTCGGCGCCTCGATTCGCGACCGATCCGAGGAAGAGGAGGAGGAATGCGGCGGCAAGCGGCCACTGATAGCGATCGACCGGCACGCGCACCGTCTTCTGCTTCGCCGCCCCGAACGCGCGCGCGACGAGGAGCGAGTCGAGCGCGTGCTCGAAGAATGGATTCTCGAGGAAGAAGCCGCCGGTCGAGCGCGCGATCGTCTGTAGCGTGTCGGGATGCGCGTACGTCGTGACGACGTTGCCGGCGTCGTCGCGCAGCTCGCCGTTCTCGGTCGGAATCGTGCTCCCCTGCTGCGAGCCGATCATGATCGTCGACACCATCACGTTGCGCGAGCGCGCGCGCCGCAGCGTCTCCTGCAAACGGGTCCCCTGATCTTCGCCGTCGCTGATCATGACGATGTCCGCCTTCGATCCCGGATCGGCTTCGACGAGCTTCATCGACACCGACAACGCCGCGCTCAAGTCGGACCCCGGATCGCCGATCTCGCCGGCGATCACGCTATCCAACAACGCGTCTACGGCTTCGGAGTCGCTCGTCAACGGCGCAACGACCTCCGCGCGCGACTCGAAGATCACGAGCGCCACGCGGCCGTCCCACGAGTCCATCAATCGTTTCGCGATCGCCTTCGCCGCCGCGAGCCGCGACGTGCCGGCGTCCTGCGCGAGCATGCTGTTGGAGACGTCGATGGCGATGACGCGATTGGCCTCGCGATCGGTGAACGGCAGCGTGACGAAGCCGATCGATGGTCCGGCGAGCGCGAGGACCCCGAGCGCGAGCGCGAATCCGATCAGCCACGGACGCAGCCATCGAATCGCGTTTGTCACGCCGCGCAAAGACTCGGCGACAAATCGCCGCGCCAGCCGCGCGCGCAAGCGCTCCCGCGCGATGAGAAAGAGGAGCGCGATCGGCAGCGCCGCGAGAAGCCAGAGAAAGCGAGCGTCGCGAAAAATCATCGGACGCCCTCCGAACGGACGGGCGGACGCCATCGTCCACCCAGCGCGGCAACAGCCGCGCCGGCGCGCGGCAGGGCGGACGAGGCGTCCGCCCCTCCGATCGCTCTTCTCAAGCCGGCACCTTCATCCAAACGGTCTCCCCCACGAGGAGCGCGAACAACAGCATCGTTAGCGCGACGCCGAGCGGCGTCGCATACAGCTCGTCGATCTTCTCCGTCTTCGGCGCGGTGAGCCGCGTCTTCTCCAGCGCGTCGATGCGGCCGAGGACGTCGCTCATGGCGCGGGCGTCGGTGGCGCGGAAGAATTCGCCGCCGGTGGTCTGCGCGATCTCGCCGAGAGAGCGCTCGTCGATCTCGCCGCGAATCGTCGTGTACACCGTCTCGATTTCGCCGGTGAAGGGATTCTGCCGCTTGATCGGAAGCGGCACGGGCCCCTCGCTGCCGACGCCGATCGTGTAGATCTTGATCCCGAACTTCGCCGCGAGCTGCGCCGCCACGAGCGGATCGATCGAGCCGGAATTGTTGACGCCGTCGGTGACGAGAATGATCACGCGGCTGCGCGAGCGCGACGTGCGCAGCCGATTCACGCTCGTCGCAATGGCGTGACCGATCGCCGTGCCATCGCCGTTCTCGCCGACTTCGGCGCGATCGAGAATCGACTCGGCCACGTCGCGATCGAACGTGATCGGCACGCGAGTCACCGCGCGAACGCCGAACGTGACGATGCCGATGCGATCGTCCTGGCGTCGCCGGATGAAGTCGCCGATCAAATCTTTCGCCACGCTGAATCGATTGCGCGGACGAAAGTCTTCCGCTGCCATGCTGCCCGAGCTGTCGAGCGCGATGACGATGTCGATGCCGTAGCGATCGGTCGCCGACATCCGCACAACGCGCTGCGGCCGCGCCAGCGCCACGATGAGGAGCAGCATCGCCAGCGACTCGAGAACGAACGGCATCGACGCCAGCGCGGCGCGAAAAGTCGTGCGCGCGGAGACCAAAGAAAACGATGAGAAGCCGAAGACGCCGGTGAGCTTGCGTCGATCGAGGTCAAGCAGGACGAATCGTGCGGCGACGAGGAGGAGAAGGAGCAACCACCACGGCGAGGCCAGCCGGATCATGCCGCTTCCTCCTCCGCGACCCGCGGCTCGAAGCGATCGATCAACTCCAGCGCCTTCGCCGCGATCGCATCGAAGTCGCCCGCCGGCGCACCCCACGGCGAGAACTTCTCCAGATCGCCGCGGCTCAACACATCCTCGATCACGTCGTCATGCAAGTGCGCGAGAAGCTGCGACGTCGTCAACTCCGATCCGAAGCCGCGCTCCGCGAGATATGCACGCGTCGCGTCCGCGAGCGATGCCCACCGTTGCTTCGCCTTCGCGCTCTTCGCCACCGCGGCGCGGAATCGCTCCGCCGGCGCGAGCACGACGACCGGCGCGATCTGTTTGCGTC